>Ga0315287_10006949_pt1 | contig 11308 bp, 8 predicted proteins | sample YL17G11_0_MG_FD_205037 | JGI IMG/M metagenome (GOLD analysis project Ga0315287, IMG submission 205037) | Sediment microbial communities from Yellowstone Lake, YNP, Wyoming, USA - YL17G11_0 | ecosystem: Environmental > Aquatic > Freshwater > Lake > Sediment | place: USA: Wyoming | collected...
TGCAGGGCGGGCGGGGGCCGATTCGTGAAGCCCGGCTCGAACGTGCTAAGGTAACGGAAAACTGGACTATTTGCAGGAGTTCAATGGCGAAGCCACTGGTGATCGTTGAGTCGCCGGCCAAAGCGAAAACGCTGGCACGGTTCTTGGGCAACAAATTTCGTATCGAGGCCAGTTACGGGCATGTGAGGGACCTGCCGGAACGGGCATCGGAAGTGCCGGCCGAAATCCGTGACAAGTCCTGGGGCCGCATGGGGGTCGACACGGATGGCGACTTCACGCCGTACTACGTCGTTCCCGCCAGCAAGAAGAAACAGGTGGCGGTGCTCAAGGCGGCGTTGAAGGACGCGTCGGAGCTGATACTGGCGACCGACCCCGACCGTGAGGGCGAATCCATCAGCTGGCACCTGAAGGAGATTCTCAAGCCCAAGGTCCCGGTTCGCCGTATCGCGTTCCACGAGATCACCGAAGAAGCGATCCGGGAGGCGCTCGAGTCGAACCACGGTCTGGACGAGAACCTCGTGAGGGCGCAGGAGAGCCGGCGGATTCTCGATCGCCTGTACGGGTACACGCTGTCGCCGGTGTTGTGGAAGAAGGTGCAGACCGGCTTGAGCGCGGGCCGCGTGCAGAGCGTGGCCGTCCGCCTGCTCGTGGAGCGCGAAGAGGCCCGGCGGGCGTTTCGGGCCAGCACCTTCTGGGATCTCGAAGCCCGGCTGACATCCGGCGGGCGGGAGTTTACCGCGACGCTGGTTCGAGTGGGCGACGAGCGGGTGGCGACCGGGAAGGACTTCGACCCGGCCACCGGGCTGCTTACAGGCAAACGCGTGCGGCATCTGGACGAGGCCGGCGCCCGCAGCCTTGCCCATGGGCTCATCGCCCATCTGCCGTGGGACGTGACCTCGGTCGAGGCCAAGCCTGGCTTTGAGCGGCCCGCACCGCCGTTTACGACCTCCACGTTGACCCAGGAAGCGAGCCGCAAGCTCGGGTTCTCGACCGACCGCACGATGCAGATCGCGCAACGGCTGTTCCAGGGCATCGAGATCGGCGGGGGCGACATCGAAGGCCTCATCACGTATCACCGCACCGATTCCACGACGCTCAGCGACAAGGCGATCAAGGAGGCGGCCCGGGTCATCCGCGAGATGTTTGGCGACGAGTATTACACCGGCCCGCGACGCTACCAGACGCGCGTCAAGAACGCCCAGGAAGCCCACGAAGCGATCCGGCCCACCGATTTCCGCCTGGCCCCGCAGCAATTGGCGGGCGTGCTCGATGCCGACGAACTGCGGGTGTACGAACTCGTCTGGAAGCGCACGATGGCCTCGCAGATGCCGGACGCGCGCGTCTTGAAGACGCTGGTCGAGATCACGGGGCGTGGCCCCGGCGGTGAATCGTGTGCCTTGACCACCAGCGGCAAAGCCATCGAGTTTGCCGGGTTCAGGCGCGCCTACGTCGAAGGCAGCGACGATCCCGAGGCCGAACTGGCCGATCAGGAGTCGATTCTGCCGACGATGACCGAGGGCGATCGGATCGCGCGCGCTGGCGCGACAGGCGCGGCGGCGGTCGGCCTGACCAGTCTCGATCCGAAAGGCCACGAGACCCAGCCGCCGGCGAGGTACACGGAGGCGGCGCTCATCAAGGAACTCGAGCAGGCCGGCATCGGCCGCCCCTCGACGTTTGCGCCGACGATCGCGACGCTCGACCGCCGCGCCTATATGTTCCGCCAGGGCAAGGCCCTGGTGCCGAGTTTCTCGGCATTCGCGGTGATTCACCTGCTCCGGCGTCACTTCGGCGATTACGTGGATGTGGGGTTCACGGCCGAAATGGAAGAGGATCTCGATCAGATCTCCAACGGCGAACGCGACTGGCTGTCGTTCATCAAGGCGTTCTATCGGGACGGCGAAGGCGGCCATCCCGGGCTCGAGCCGATGGTGAGGCGGGAGGAGTCGAAGATCGACTACCCGACCCTCGATGTCGGGCTGGACCAGGCCACCGGAGAGACCGTGCGTGTGAGCCTCGGCCGGTACGGACCGTTCCTCCAGCGCGGCGAAGGCGGCACCGGCAACACGGCGACGCTGCCCAAGTCGCTGCCGCCAGCCGATCTGACCATCGAGAAGGCGCTGGCGCTGCTCAAGGTCAAGGCCGATGGTCCGCGCGTGCTGGGCCCGGATCCGGTCTCCGGACTGTCGGTGTCCGTGCAGCACGGGCGCTTCGGGCACTACGTCCAACTGGGCGAGACGCCGCCGCGGGTCAAGGGTCAGAAGCCCGAGATGCCGAGACGGGCGTCGATTCCTGCCAGCAGTAGTCACGCAGCGATCGCGCTGGCTGAGGCATTGCAGCTCCTGAGCCTGCCGCGCGACCTCGGCGCGCATCCGGGTGATGGCGAGATCGTTGTCGCCAGCCGGGGGCGATTCGGCCCCTACGTGAAGCACGGCGACCAGTTCCGCTCGCTTGAGGATGGCGACGATGTGTTCACGATCACGCTGGAGCGAGCCCTGGCGTTGCTCGCAGCGCCGAAGGTCTCGCGGCGCCGGACGCAGACCAAGACCGTGATCAGGTCGCTTGGGAATCGCCCGGATGGCGGAGCCGAGATCAAACTGATGGACGGCCGCTACGGCCCGTATGTCACCGACGGCACGGTGAACGCCTCGTTGCCGAAGGGTGGCGACCCGGCGGCTCTCTCGATCGCCGAAGCGGTCGAGTTGCTCAACGCCCGCGCGGCGGCGGGGCCGGCGAAGCAGGGCCGTGGTCGGGGAGGCAGTGACCGCGCCCGCCCGGCTGCCGCGGCCAAGAAGCGAGCAGTGAGAAGTAAGAAGTAGGAAGAGGGCAGACGGCCGGCGGGATGGCGGTTCCTCCGCGTCCCCGCTCACGCAAGCCGGCAAAACGCACCTTCCCGGACTCGTCGCCGGTCTTACGTTTGCGCTATTCGCGCAGCCCGTCCTGGCCGTCACGGTGTGTTTTGCAGACTGACGCTGTCGGCTCGGTTCGAGGGGCCGCTTCGGAAGCCGCCTTTCCGCCGGTTCGAGGCTAACCGCGAGGAGCGATGCCACACGTTCGAATCGTCGGGGGCGGGCTTGCCGGGTGCGAGGCCGCGTGGCAGATCGCCCGGCGCGGCGTGCGTGTGACGCTCTACGAGATGCGGCCCACCCGGCCGACCGAGGTCCACCAGACCGCCAATCTCGCCGAACTGGTCTGCAGCAACTCCTTCCGCGCCGACAAACTCGACAACGCCGTCGGTCTCCTGAAGGAGGAGATGCGGCGCCTCGATTCACTGGTGATGCGCGTGGCCGATGCCGTGCGCGTGCCCGCCGGCGCGGCGCTGGCGGTCGATCGTGAACGGTTTGCGGTCGAGATGACCAGGGTGATCGAACAGCATCCGCTCATCACTGTGCGCCGCGAGGAAGTCGACCGCGTCCCCGCACCTGGCGGCGATGACGGTCCGGTCATCATCGCGACCGGTCCGCTGACCTCCGGCTCCCTGTCGAACGACATCCGCGAGTTCGTCGGGCAGCGCTACCTCTACTTCTTTGACGCGATCAGTCCCATTGTCTCTGCCGAGAGCATCGACATGAGCAGGGTCTTCAGAGCGTCGCGGTGGGGGAGAAGCCTCGGCCCGAAACACGACGCCGGTCGCCCCGACATCGGCGGCGGCGTTGATGATGGCGGCGAGGGTGACTACCTCAACTGCCCGATGAACGCCGAGGAGTACGGCGCGTTCTACGACGCGCTGACCGACGCTGAATCGGCGACAGTGCATGACTTCGACCGTAAGCAGTTTTTCGAGGGGTGTCTGCCGATCGAGGTGCTGGCCGACCGGGGTCCCGACACGCTGCGTTTCGGACCGATGAAGCCGGTGGGCTTGCCCGATCCGCGCACCGGACGGCTGCCGTACGCCGTCGTGCAACTGCGTCAGGACAACCTCGCCGGCGATCACTACAGCCTCGTGGGGTTCCAGACGCAGCTCAAGTGGAGCGAGCAGACCCGGGTGTTGCGGCTCATCCCCGGTCTTGAGCGCGCCGAATTCGTGAGGCTCGGCATGGTGCATCGCAACACGTACATCAACGGTCCGACGGTGCTCACTGAGACCTGGCAGACACGGGCGCGCCCCGCGCTCCTCTTTGCCGGCCAGATCTCAGGCGTCGAAGGCTATGTCGAATCGGCGGCATCGGGACTCGTCGCCGGGATGAGCGCCGCGTCGCTCGCGCAGGGGCAGCAGCCGACCGCGCCGCCACGGACCACCGCGATGGGCGCGCTGGCATACTATGTGTCTCACGCGACGTCGGCGGGATACCAGCCGAGCAACATCACATTCGGCATCATGGAGCCGCTGCAGAAGCCGCCACGGAACAAGCTGGCGCGCAAGCTGGCGATCTCGGAACGGGCGCTGGCGGACCTGGGTGTATGGGTCGGCGGCCGATGAAAGATCACCTCAAGTCGTTTCTCGACTTTCTCCGCTTGAACCGGGGCGCCTCGCCGCACACGGTGCGCGCCTACGAGAGCGATCTGTCGCAGTTTCTCGACTTCCTTCCCGTTCACAACGGCAAGTCCCGCAGCCAGCAGCAGCCGGCCGATTGCGACGTGGCGGCCATCCGGTCGTTTCTCGCCGAGCTCTATCGGACCCACAGGTCGCGCAAGAGCGCCGGCCGGAAACTGGCGGCGGTCCGGGCGTTCGCCCGCTACCTCCGGCGCGAGGGGTTGATCGAGGGCGATCCCGGTGCGATGGTCGCCACGCCGAAGTTCGAGAGCAAGCTGCCGGCGCACCTCGAGATCGACGAGATGACGGCGCTCGTCGAAACGCCGGACACGCAGTCGCCGCTCGGACGACGGGATCGCGCGATGCTCGAGCTGTTCTACGCGTCCGGGTTGCGGCTGAGCGAACTGGTGGGTCTCGACCTGGATGACGTGAATCTCGGCAGCCGACTGGTACGCGTGCTCGGCAAGGGCAGCAAGGAACGAATCGTCCCCTTCAACCAGAGCGCGGCCGACGCGCTGCGGGCGTATCTCAAGGATCGCCCGGTGATCGAGCAACAGGCGTTGCGGCAAAAAGAAGGGCCGCCGAAATCGTCCGCCAGAGTGGGCGCGCCTCGACGGCAGCCGCGGGGTTCAGCAGGCGCCAGCCCGCTGTTCCTCAACGCCCGGGGCGGACGGCTGACGGGCCGAAGCGTGCATCGGCTGGTGCGCCTCTACGTGTCGCAGTGCAGTGTCCGGTATGGCATCAGTCCACACGCGCTGCGGCATTCGTTTGCGACGCACCTGCTCGAGCGGGGTGCGGACCTGCGTGCAATTCAGGAACTGCTGGGGCACGCGCAGTTGTCGACCACGCAACGCTACACGCACGTGAGCGCCGCGCAACTGATCGACGTCTATCGCCGTGCGCATCCGAGGGCCCGAGAGCAGTGAGAGGGCGGGATTAGGGGTTAGGGATTGGGGATTCGGGGTTCGGGCGGAACCTGAGCAGGAGCTGGACCGGTCGGGACAACGACTTCCGAAGCGGCCCCTCGAACCAAGCCGACAGCGTCAGTCTGCAAAACGCACCGTGACGGCCAGGACGGGCTGCGCGAATAGCGCAAACGTGAGACCGGCGACGAGTCCGGTAAGGTGCGCTTTGCCGGCTTGCGTGAGCGGGGACGCGGAGGAATCGTCGTCCCGGCCGGGTACGCGAGAAGGAAGAGAATCCGCTCACCGCCGGCGCGCCAGGATCCGGTACGCCACGATCGCGGTCACGAGCGACGGCAGTGTTCCGCCCCACGAACTGGCAAGATAGTAGGCGAGGCTTCCGAGCGCCCACGCCGCCACTCCCGGCACCAGGACGCCGCGGTACGGCCCGCGGGCGTCGTACAGATCAGGCACGTGCGGCGCCGGCTCGCCGAACCGGAAATGCGCCACCAGCACGCCACCGACCGGCACCAGTACGCCGCCCAGCACCACCATGAAGTCAGCGTACCGATTCAGCCAACTCGCGGAGACCAGTCCGAGCAACGTGCCGATGATGCCAATCGACCATATCGACCACTGGGCGCTCATCCGCGGCACCAGGCTCTTCCAGGCCAGCCCCGACATGTAGATGTTCACGAAGTTGGTCGTGAGCGTGGCCAGCACCATCAACACAGCGCCCGCCCACCCGAGGCCGATGGCCGCCATCATCGCACCAGGGTCGGCATTGCCCGCCACGCGCGCCGCCGCCAGGCCGAGCGGCATCATCCAGAGACTGGTGAGCAGCAGCCCGAGAAACACCGCCCACGCGCTCTTCCGCTCAGAGCTGGTGTAGCGGGAGTAGTCCGCGAACATCAGAATCCACGACACCTGGTAGCCGACGACGATGTCGAATCCGCGAAACCACGGCTGGCCTTGGGCGGCTGGAGATGTCACCGGAGCCAGATGCGGTGGTGCCTGAATGACCGCCCAGGTCATCGCGCCTCCAACCAGCAGCAGCAACGGCACCGCGATCCGATCGGCCAGGCCCACCGCACGCGGACCGAGCGCGACCACGGCGGTCGAGACGAGTCCGAGGCCGGCGATCCACAGCGGCACCGCCGTCGGACCGCCCAGCAGCCTGGCGCCAACCGACGCGGCAATGACATTGTTGACGGCAATCCACGCGAAGTTGGTGACGTAGAGCAGGGCGGCGACCAGTCCCGCGCCCCGAACGCCCAGCGCCGCGCGCGCCGCGATGACCGACGGCACGCCCAGTCGCGGGCCCAGGACAGAGAGCGACGCGACGAGCAGCGAGCCTCCGGTGGCGCCGGCCGCGACGAGGATCAGCGCCGAGGTCGAGCTGTAGCCGGTGGCGAGCGCGGCGCCCACCTGGAGGGTGGTGGCGACAATATTGGCGCCGGCGAAGATCCAGAACACGTCGAGCGCGCGCTGGGTCCGTGCGCTGGAGGGAATCTGGCCGATATCCGCCGGATTCATGTTGGCAGCAACACCCTGTTCCTGGTCTGCAGTGCGATCGGTGAAAGGGTAGCGTCGAATCGGCCGAACGGCAAATGGAGAATCGGTGACCAGAGGCGGGCTGTCCCGCTCCCTCGGAGGTGACGTCCGCTGGAACTACGGGGTCCGACCCACGACAAACTTGTTGGAGATGTCGAGCATCAACTGGTTGAGCGACGACAGATCCTTGGTTTCGAGGAGCAACACGACGAGGGTGCGCAAGAAGGGATCCTGGCGGTCGCTCACGCGAGACAGTTTGCCGGTGTCTCGATCCCAATACAGAGCAATCACGGGCGGTCGGGCCGGGTTTGTCACCCAGGCGCGCACGGCGGCCCTCGTGTACGGCTCCCACAGGAAGTCCGAGCAGCAGTGGGTCGACGAATTCGAAACGACCGACACCCGGCTCGCGAGATCTTCGCGTACGAACGGCGGGCGCACCGCAAGCGGCAGTGCGAACGCCCAACTCCGAGGCGGAACATCGGCGATGATCAGCGTCCCCGGTGCGGCCACCATGGCCTCGCGTTCGATATCGGCGACGGCCTTTCGCGAAACTTCTGATCGGACGCCCCAGAGCCGGACTTCCTGGCGCAACTGCATCCCGTAGGCCACGAGAACCGCGCCCGCAAGCACGATGCCCAGTCGCCTCAGCAGCCGGCGGGATCCCGCATGCCAGAAGACCTCGAGCGCTGCACCGAGGGTCAGCGCCCATCCGACCGACGCCAGATAGGTATGACGAGGAGACGTGTAACTGGTGACAAGGGTCGGCGCGACGTTCAGGGCCACCCACACGACCAGAAAATACGCGACCGGCCGGACGAGCGCCAGGCTCCTGCGCCCCCGGAACAGGATCGCGATCAACCCGACGGCGGCGGCCCCCGCACCGACGCGGGCCGCCGCGGCGAGTGCGGAGATCTTCAGGCCGGGCTCGCCGAACGCCACTCGTCTGAGGAGGTTTGAGACGTTCTCCAGAAACCAGCGGAACTGATCGCCGCTCAGCACGCTCTCGCGTGCGACCTCCCCAAAGAGCCTGTAGCGCAGGAACAGGTATCCGGCGGTGAGGAGCACGAATGGAACGTAGGGACGAAGCCAGGCCCAGGACGGACGCACCGCACGGCGCGTGACGATGGCATCGTACAGCACGAGTGCGGGCAGCAGCGTCACGGTGGTTTGCTTCGTGAACAGCGCGACGAAGTACGCCGTCACCGACCAGGCATAGGTGGACGCGCGGGGACGAGCGCGCCAGCGGGCAAAGAGCAGGAATGACGCGAGGTAGAAGCACGCGGGCATGGAATCGACCCGCCCCGTGATCCAGGCGACCGATTCGGCCTGCATCGGCAGCACGGCGAACACGAGCGCCGCGAACGCGGCGGGGCCAAGCGACAGCCCCGCCACCGCTTCGGCGACGCCGAACACCAGCAGCGCGTTGACCGCGTGAAAGGCGATGTTGATCACGTGGTTCGCGACCGGTGATGTCGCGCCCCACAGCGCCGACACCTGATAAGTGACGGCGGGGAAGGGACGGATCTCGTCGGGCGTGTAGCCCCAGATGTTGTCCGTCCACGGGCTCACGAACCAGCGCGGAAAGTAGCCGGCCGGTTTCGTGGCCAGCAGCCCGACGACGCCGAAATCGTCCTGAACGAAGTAATTGTCGAGCGTCGGCAAGTACGGCAGCACGGCGGCCATCACGACGAGGAGGAGGGCGAGCCGCCGTTGAGGCATCAGGTGACCCGATACCTGAAGACGAGCCCGATCATCCGGACGCCGGTGACCAGCGTGCCCTTCAGCGTGCCGGTGATCTTCGATTGCCCGACGCGTCCACGGTAGTTCACCGGCACTTCGATCACCCGCAGTTTACGCCGCAGTGCGAGGATGACCATCTCCGGCAGGAAGTGCGATCCGCCGACCGTGAACTCGTCGCGGATCTGTTCGAGCGCGGCGCGGTGAATCAGCCGGAGCGTGCACCCGCAATCGGTCAGCGACGGACCGTCGTGGAGAACCTGGATGAGTTTCGCGACAGCCCAGTTGCCGACGCGCAGGAACCATCCCATGTTGGCCTGCTCCCAAATCAGCTCGCGCGTCGTGCGCGTGCCGCACACCATGTCGAAATCGTCCGAGTAGGCGAGCAACTTCAGCACGTCGCGCCCGACGAACGTCCCGTCCGGTTCTGCGAGGATCACCAGATCGCCGGTCGCTTCGCGCAGGCCGCGGCGAAGCGCGTAGCCGTATCCCTGTGAGGGTTCGGTCACAACCCGCGCGGACGTTGCGGCGGCTTGTTCAACGGTCCGATCGCGCGAGTTATTGTCGACGACAATGACCTCGTCGACGACGCCCGGCACGAAGAAATCGTCGACGGCCATGCGGATGTGCAGTTCTTCGTTGTACGCCGGCAAGACGACGGTGACCCGCCTGTTACCGTACATGCCCAGGCTCTTTCTGCGCGATGACCAGCATCTGACCTGCCGCTGGCTTGAATGGCGACAGCAGATAGGTCCTTACGAGCCAGCTCACGATCGGGACTGGTGAGCCTCCGAGCGAGTAAGGAAGGAACCGGGGCCTGACCTCCATGATGCGGAAACCGGCCGCGCGCAGCAGCGCCGGAAGCGAGACGTCGGTGAAGATCGCCCGGTGCGTATAGTCGTCGAAGTAGTGGCGCCAGGCGTACCGGAAGTTCGGCTGGATGAGGACGAACCGGCCTCCGGGTCTGAGAATCCTCCCGACGTCTCCCACGAGCGATGCGGCGTCGTCCGGGCAGAAGTGCTCCAGCAGATTCGACGCGAGCACGACGTCGAACGATCCTTCGCCCAGCGACGCCACGGCCTCTCTGACATCCAGCGTCATCGTCTCAACGCCCGGGGCGGCGTGCTGCGGCAGCTGGCTCCACAGGTCGACGGCGACGCGGCGGGCTGCGTGCACGTGATTGATCCAGTCGCAGTACCCGGCTCCGAGCTCGAGGACGTGGGAGTCGGGGGGCACGTTGGCCGCCAGATGCTGGGCGACGACCTTCCACACCGTCGCGCGCCGGGGATCTTCGGTGAGGTGGGCGACGTGATAGGAGACCATCAGTCGCGCCATGCCTCAGGCAGGTTCCTGGTGATTTCGATGTCCCTGAAGGGCAAACTGGTGCGGGCGCCGTGCTGGCGCACCCACGCGGCCGTGCGCGCGAGCCCGTGGCCGAGCGACGTTCCCGGCCGGCCACCGAACACGCGGCGCACCTTCTCATGTGCCGCGTGGACGTGCTGCACTTCGTGGCGGGGAGCCAGATGCACGACCGTGGGCGCGGCGCCCATCGCCCCGGCCACCTCGCCGGCGAGCTCGTTCAGCGAATACGGCTCATCCGCCCCGACGTTGAAGACCTGGTTCCTCGCCTCGGAAACCTCGACCGCCTCGGCCATCAGCCGCACAACGTCGTCGACGTACCTGAACGCCCGGGTCTGTGTGCCGTCGCCGAAGATCGTCATCGGCCGGCCTTGCAGGACCTGATTCATGAAGATGCCGACGACGTTCCGGTAGCGATCGCCGATATTCTGCCGCGGTCCGAACACGTTGTGCGGGCGGAAGATCACGTAGTCGAGCCCGAACATCTCGTGGCACGACCGCAGATCGAGTTCGACGGCGTACTTGGCGATCCCGTACGGATCAAGAGGCGCCGGGAGCATCTCTTCCGTCACCGGCAGCGTGGAACTGTCACCGTACACCGCGATCGACGACGTGAAGACGAATGTGCGGACACCGGTATTGACCGAGGCGTTCAGCACATTGATGCTGCCGACGACGTTGTTCGTGTAGTTGAAGCGCCTGATGAAGTGGCTCAGGCCCTCCGCCGCGTAGGCGGCGAGGTGGTAGACATGCGTGAAGCGGGCTGCAGCAAACACCGCATCCACCAGCGAGGCGTCGGTGACGCTGCCGCGGACGAAGTGCGCGGCCGAAGGCACGTGTTCGCGGAATCCGCCGCTCAAGTCGTCGAGCACGGTGACCTCGTGGCCGCGCTCGATGAGGGCGTCCGCCACGTGGGAGCCAAGGAACCCGGCTCCGCCAGTTACCAGTACTCGGCTCATCGAGTGACGGATCTTATCACGAGGCCGGCGGGCCCCAAGGCGAACGATCTCCGAATGATCTCCGGCCTGGGCGTTTCGGGCAGGGCGGCTTGCCGTGGACCGGCGCTTCGAGTGAGAATCGGAAGAGAGAACAGACTGCGCGCCCGCACGATGCCAGGTTCGCACGACGTTCAGCCGAGAAGGAGACTTCAGATGACGCTCAGGAACATGTTGGCTCTCGCCGTGGCGTTCTCGTTTGCCGTCGTCGTGGGATCGGCTCAGGCGCCCAGCGCGCCGGCCAAGCCGAGCCAGGAACAGAAGCAGGTCCAGAAGGTGAAGCTGTCGTT
>Ga0315287_10006950_pt1 | contig 11308 bp, 10 predicted proteins | sample YL17G11_0_MG_FD_205037 | JGI IMG/M metagenome (GOLD analysis project Ga0315287, IMG submission 205037) | Sediment microbial communities from Yellowstone Lake, YNP, Wyoming, USA - YL17G11_0 | ecosystem: Environmental > Aquatic > Freshwater > Lake > Sediment | place: USA: Wyoming | collected...
TTCAGCGTGATATAAAACCGCCGCCATGGCCGCCCCGCCAAAATCCAAGGATCCGTCCGCGACACCGTCGATGCGCCAGTACCTGGCGGTGAAGGAGCAGTACCCCGACGCGATCCTGTTCTTCCGCATCGGCGATTTCTACGAGATGTTTTTCGAGGACGCGATCGTCGCGTCCGCCGCGCTCGACCTCACGCTTACGAGCCGCAACAAGAACGACCCGGATCCGATCCCGATGGCCGGCGTGCCGCACCACGCGGCGCTCGCCTACGTGTCGCGCCTGATCGAGCAGGGGCACAAGGTGGCGATCTGCGATCAGCTCGAGGACCCGGCGAAGGTCAAGGGGCTCGTCAAGCGCGAGGTGGTCCGCGTGATCACTCCCGGCGTCGTGCTGGACGAGGAGAACCTGGACGCCAAGGCGAACAACTTCCTCGCGGCGGTGGTGCCGCTCGACGTCGCGGCGGGGCCGCTCGCCTCGGCCGCCGTGGCCGTGATCGACGTGTCGACGTTCGATTTCCGCGGCACGCGGGTGACCGGGCTCGGCGCGCTCGCCGGGGAGCTGTGCCGCCTGGAGCCGCGCGAGATCCTGGCGCCGGCGGCGGCGGCGGACGCGATGCGGGGCATGAGCGCCCTCATCCCGAAGTGCTTCATCACGCCCGGCGACGACGCGCTGTTCGACCCCAGGCTTTCGGCCGAGGCGCTCGCGGAGCTCGTCGGCGCCGACGAGGCGGCCCGCATCGAGGCCGAGGATCCGCTCCTCGCCCGCGCCGCCGGCGCCGCGGCGGGGTACGTGCGCGCCACGCGGCCGAGGGACGCGATGCCGTCGGTGCGGTTCGTGTCCTACAGGGTCGCGGATCACATGGTGATCGACGAGGCGACCAAGTCGCACCTGGAGCTCGTGCGCGCCGCGGACGGCGACAAGAAAGGGTCGCTCCTGTGGCTCCTCGACAGGACGCGGACCGCCATGGGCGGCCGCCTGCTCCGGCAGTGGATCAACTACCCGCTCACGGACGTGGCCGCGATCCGGCGCCGGCTCGACCGGGTGGATCTCCTGTTCCACGACGCGTCGTTCCGCGGCGACATGATCGAGGCGCTCGGCGCGGTCGGCGATCTAGAGCGGATCGCGGCGCGCGTCGGCATGCGCGTCGCCACCCCGCGGGATCTCGGCGTGCTGCGGGCGTCGCTCGCCGCGGTCGCCGATCTGGACGACCTCGTCACGTCGTGCCCGGCGCAGGACGCGGACGAGGTGCTCGGCGGCCCGCTCGACCGCGCCCTGGATCTGGTCGAGGCCCTCCAGGGGGCGCTCGTCGACGAGCCGCCGCTCACGGTGCGGGACGGCGGCGTCTTCCGCGAGGGGTTCGATCCGGCGCTCGACGATCTCGTGCGCACGGCGCGGGACGCCAAGGATCTCATCGCGGGGCTCGAGGACAAGGAGCGCGCGCGCACGGGGATCGGATCGCTCAAGATCCAGTACAACAGGGTGTTCGGGTACTACATCCTCGTGACCAAGACGCACCTCAAGGGCGTGCCGCCGGACTACGTGCGCAAGCAGACCGTGGTGGGGGGCGAGCGGTTCGTGACCGCTGAGCTCGAGGAGTGGGAGTCGAAGGTTTTGTACGCCGACGAGCGGCGCAAGGAGCTCGAGCAGGAGCTGTACGCGCGGCTCATCGACGATCTCGGCGCGCACGCGCCGCGGCTGTTCGCCCTCGCGCGACGGGTGGCCGAGCTCGACTGCGCCGCCGCGCTCGCGGACGTGGCGCGGGCGCGGGACTTCGTACGGCCGGAGGTGGACGCAGGCGACGTCATCGACATCGCCGACGGTCGCCACCCGCTCGTCGAGGTGCTCACGCCCGAGTCGCCGTTCGTGCCGAACGACGTGCGGATCGATCCGGACGGCGAGCGCCTGCTCGTGATCACCGGGCCCAACATGGCGGGCAAGTCCACGGTGATGCGGCAGGTGGCGCTCACCGCCGTGCTCGCGCAGATGGGATCGTTCGTCCCGGCGGCGCGCGCCCGGGTGGGCGTCTGCGATCGCCTGTTCACGCGGGTCGGCGCGTCGGACAACATCGCCCGCGGCGCGTCGACGTTCATGGTCGAGATGCGCGAGACCGCCGCCATCCTGCGCGGCGCGACGAAGGCGAGCCTCGTCATCCTCGACGAGGTGGGGCGCGGCACGAGCACGTACGACGGGCTGTCCATCGCGTGGGCCGTGGGCGAGTACCTGCACGACGCGGTGCGCTGCAAGGTGATGTTCGCGACGCACTACCACGAGCTCGTGGAGCTCGCGGAGCTCAAGGAGCACGCGGCCAACTACCACGTCGCGGCGCGGGAGTACGGCGAGGACGTCGTCTTCCTGCGCAAGCTCGTCCGCGGCGGCACGTCGCACTCGTTCGGCATCCAGGTGGCGCGCATGGCCGGGCTGCCCGAGACCGTCGTGCAGCGGGCGCGGGACGTGCTGCGCGGGCTGGAGGACGATCGCCCGGCGCCGGTCGGGATGCCCGCGGCCGCGAAGCAGGGGGGACACGAGATCCAGATGGATCTGTTCGCCGCCGCCAAGCCGTCAGAGGTGGAGCGCGCGCTCGGCGAGATCGACCTCGACCGCGTCACGCCGCTCGAAGCGCTCGCGCTGCTCTCGTCGCTGAAGAAGATGATCGGGCCGCCGCGCTGACCTTCCCAAGTGGCCCGTTCCACCAAGTCCACTTGTCCACTCTCCTGTACGGAGTGGACCCGATGGACGGAGTGGACCAGTATTCTAAAAATGATGAAAATTAGAGTAAATAGTTTGACAATTAGCATTAATTTAGCATTATCCAACTTGCAGAACGTCTGACATCAGCCACGCAACCGTGGAGGACACGCCATGAACGAGCCCGCGCTTCGACGTTTCCTGGAGATCCCGTACGACGAGCTCGAGGAGCTGAACCTCGAGGCGAAGAGGCAACGCCTGGACCGTGTGCCGGTCGATCGGATTCGCGAGACGAGGACCAAGTACCTGACGGACGAGAAACGCATCAAGGCCGTCACCGTGTGCTTCACCGACCTCGAGGGTCGGCTGCACATGCTGGACTACGACAAGAAGTTCCTGCTCGGGTCGGTGGACAACCTGACGTTCGACGGATCCTCGATCCGGGGCTTCTCGCGGCAGAGCGAGTCGGACCTCCGGCTCCGGGTCGACTGGCGCTCGTTCTACTGGCTGCCCGCGGACATCTTCGGCCCCGGCAAGGTGCTGGCGTTCGGCGACGTGCTGTCCCGGGACGGCAGCCCGTACCCGGCCGACTTCCGCAGCACGCTGCGCCAGTACACCGAGACCCTTCTGACGAGGAGCAAGCTCGTCTGCAACGCCGCGCCCGAGATCGAGGGCTTCCTCTTCAGAGGTTACGACGCCGAGCGGCGCTACCGCGAGACCGGCGGCTTCGAGTTCATCTCCACCGGCGGGTACTACCACTCGCTGCCGAACGCTCCACTCCGGCGGTTCATCGACACGGCGGCCGAGGCGCAGCGCGCCATGGCGTTCGCGAACGAGAAGGATCACCCGGAGGTGGCGCCGTCGCAGTTCGAGATGAACTACGCGCACACCGAGGTGAACGTCGCCGCGGACCAGATCCAGCTCTACAAGCTCCTCTGCCGGCAGGTGGCGCACAACTTCGAGATGACCGCCAGCTTCCTGCCCAAGCCCGTGGCGGGCGTCAACGGCAGCGGCATGCACTGCAACCTGTCGCTCGCCAAGGGCGCGAAGAACCTGTTTAACGACGCCAAGGGTCAGGACGGGATGTCGGCGCTCGGCAACGAATTCATCCGGCGGCTCCTCTCGAGCGGTCAGGATCTCTGCCTGATCCTCAACTCGAGCGTGAACGCCTACCGGCGGCTCGACCCGCATTTCGAGGCGCCGAACCAGATCAAGTCGAGCGCCGTCGATCGCGGCGCCATGGTGCGCATTCCCCTCGGGAACGGCGGCTCGCGGCGGATCGAGGTGCGTTCCGTGGGGCCGGACGGCAACCCCTACCTCGTGCTCTACTCGCTCCTGCGCACCGGGATCGAGGGCCCGCTGGTCGAGGAGAGCGACACCAAGCGACCGCGCACGCGCTTCCTGCCGGATAACATCTACGACGCGCTCCGGTACTTCAAGACGAGCGCGTGGATCAAGGATCTCCTCGGCGAGGACGTCGCGGAAAGGTTCGCCGGCATCAAGCAGGAGTCGGCCGACAGGTGCCCGCGCGCCCTCGGGTCCGCCGTGAAGGTGGCGGAGATCCAGTTCCACCACGAGGTCACGAACCAGTACCTTTGGAACCAGTTCTGACGACCGGCCCGAGCACGTGCCAGCTCGATCTTCGTTGACAGCGCGAACATTTGTTCAGTAGTCTCTAATCCCGTGTTTCACACGGGCCATTCAGCCATTTTTCACGACAACGCAGCCGTCTCCACGGAGGAAAGGGATCCCCCATGAGCCCCACCCGCAGCAAACCCACCAAGATGATCTTCGTGACCGGCGGCGTCGTGTCGTCGATCGGCAAGGGGCTGGCGGCCGCGTCATTGGGCGCGCTCCTCGAGAACCGCGGGCTCAAGATAACGCTCATGAAGCTCGACCCGTACATCAACGTGGACCCGGGCACGATGAGCCCGTTCCAGCACGGCGAGGTGTTCGTCACGGACGACGGCGCCGAGACCGATCTCGACCTCGGCCACTACGAGCGGTTCACGACGGTGCGCATGTCGCGGGGCAACAACCTGACCACCGGCCGCGTCTACCACGACGTGATCGCCAAGGAGCGGCGCGGCGAGTACCTCGGCCGGACCGTGCAGGTGATCCCGCACATCACCGACGAGATCAAACGCTTCATCCAGGAGCGGGCGCAGGGCGTGGACCTCACGATCGTGGAGATCGGCGGCACGGTCGGCGACATCGAGTCGCTGCCGTTCCTCGAGGCGATCCGCCAGCTCAAGGTCGAGCTCGGCGTCGGCAACGCGATCTGCCTGCACGTGACGCTCGTGCCCTACATCGCGGCGGCGGGCGAGCTGAAGACCAAGCCGACGCAGCACTCGGTGAAGGCGCTGCAGGAGATCGGCATCCAGCCCGACATCCTGATCTGCCGCACGGAGAAGCCGCTCGAGACCGATCACCGCCGCAAGATCGGCCTCTACTGCAACCTGCCGCAGGAGGCGGTGATCGAGGCGCGCGACGTGTCGTGCATCTACGAGCTGCCGATCGCGCTGAAGCGGGAGGGGCTCGACGATCTCGTCGCAAAGCTCCTGAACATCTGGTCGCGCGCGTCGGCGCTCGACGAGTGGGAGAGCGTCGTCCGGCGGATCACGAGCCCCAAGTCCGAGGTGGCGATCGGCGTGGTCGGCAAGTACGTGCACCTGCGCGACTCGTACAAGAGCCTCAACGAGGCGCTCGTCCACGGCGGCATCGCGAACGACTGCCGCGTGCGGCTCGAGCACGTCGACGCCGAGGCGGTGGAGAAGGACGGCGCCGAGAAACACTTCGCCGGGATCGACGGGCTGCTCATCCCGGGCGGGTTCGGCGAGCGCGGGATCGAGGGCAAGATCGCGGCGATCCGCTACGCTCGAGAGAACGGCGTGCCGTTCTTCGGCATCTGCCTCGGCATGCAGGTGGCGGTCGTCGAGTTCGCGCGCCATGCGTGCGGCGTGGCCAATGCCAACTCCGAGGAGTTCGCGCCCGAGGGGCCGGACTCCGTGATCCACCTCATGGCGGAGCAGCAGGGCGTCACGGACAAGGGCGCCACGATGCGGCTCGGCGCCTACCCGTGCGTCCTCAAGGCCGGTACGAAGGCGGCCGCGGCGTACGGCGCGGCCGAGATCTCCGAGCGCCACCGCCACCGCTTCGAGGTGAACAACGCGTACCGCGACAGGCTCGAGAAGGGCGGCATGATCCTGTCCGGCGTGAGCCCGGACGGCTCGCTCGTCGAGATGATCGAGCTGAAAGATCACCCGTACTTCGTCGGCTGCCAGTTCCACCCCGAGTTCAAGTCGCGACCCCGCGACCCACACCCGCTCTTCACGGCGTTCATCAGGGCCGCGCTGCAGAGGAAGAGCGGGTAGGGAATAGCTTCGATCGCTGCGCGACCGCGGCCACGAGGGCCGCGGCAAGGATGCGGCGTGGCGCCGCAAGCCCTGGCGGGCTGAGAAAAGAGATCCCCCTTCGACGAAGGGGGCCTGGGGGATTTCGTCGAGCGCCCTTGCGCTGGCACGATCGTGGGTCATCGCGGTAAGATGAGGGCGCGTTCGTCTTCACCGGGGGAGGTCCACATGCGGCTCGCCGTTCTGCTCGCTTGGATCGCGGCGCTCGCGCTCGCGGGCTGCGGCAAGGACGGCGGCGTCGACGGTGACATCTTCGTCCTCGCGCTCGGGCTCTGAGCGCCCTACAGCCCCTTCCTGTACAGCTCCACCGCCTTCTGGTGCTCCTCGAGCGTGGCCGAGAAGCGGTGGCGGCCGTTCCGGCCCGCGACGAAGTAGAGGTACGGCACGTCGGCCGGGCGCAGCGCCGCGGCGAGCGCGTCCGCGCCGGGCGAGCAGATGGGTCCGGGCGGCAGGCCGGGACGCCGGTACGTGTTGTACGGGTTCTCGGGATCGTCGAGGTGCCGCCGCGCGAGCGTTCCTCTGAACCCCGCGCACGACGGCGCCTTCGGACCGAGGAACGCCGCGCAGCCGTACGCGACCGTCGGATCCGCCTGCAGCAGGCGCGACGGGAAATCGGGGCGCGTCAGGCGGTTGCGGTACACGCCGGCGACGATCGGCATCTCGTCCGCGGCGCCGGTCTCGGCCTGCACGATCGACGCGAGCGTCACGAGGCCCGCAAGGTCCGCGCCCTCGGGCGGGCCGAGCGCCTTGAGCTTCTCCTCGAAGCGCGCGTGCATCTTCCGGACGGCGCCGGCCGCGCCGTCCTCGGCGTCGAGGAAGTACGTGTCCGGGTAGAGGAAACCCTCGGCGCTCGCGCCCGGGATCCCGAGCTCGGAGAGGAGCGCCGGGTCCCGCGCGGCGGCGAGGAGACCTTCGGCCGTCCCGACCCGCGCCTCGGCGAGCGCGCCGGCGATGCGGCCGAGATCGAACCCCTCGGGCACGGTGACGCGGAGCCCGCGCCCCTCGTCGCTCGACGCGATGATCTCCAGGATCTCGCGCGGGGTCATGTCGCCGCGCAGCGTGAACCGGCCGGTCTTGACGAGCGGGAGCCGCTTCGTCACCCGCAGCCACAGCGCGAAGCGATCCGGGCTCCCGACCGTGCCCGCGTCCGCGAGCAGGCGAGCGATCTGCTTCGGGCCCGCGCCGCGCGGGATGTCGACGACCACGGGGTCGCCCGTGCCCGGGCCGGGTGTCGACGGGAAACGCCACAGGAGCTCCGCGGCGGCCGCGCACAGCGCGATCAGCACCGTCGCGCCCCACGCGAGGAGCGCCGCCCGCGCCGGCGATCGCTTGTGCCGCGCCTCACCTGGCATCGAGGTAGCCCTGGAGGATGAGCGCCGCCGCGATCTTGTCGACCACCGCGCGCCTCGCTTTGCGCCGCACGTTGCCCTGGATGAGGACGCGCTCGGCCTCGGCCGTCGTGAACCGCTCGTCCCAAAGGACGATCTCGGCGGTCACCGCTTCGGCGAGCAGCCTCGCCAGATTGCGGGCGCGGACGCTGCTCGACCCCTTGTCGCCGCCGCTCATGGAGAGCGGCAGCCCGACCACGATCGTGTCGACCTCGTGCTCGGCGCACAGCGCCTGGATGCGCGCTACCGCGTCGCCCAGGCGCTCGATCTCGATGACGGCGAGGGGTTGGGCCGTGATCCTGAGCTCGTCGGACAACGCGACGCCGATCCGGCGCGATCCCACGTCGAGGCCGAGGGCGCGCACTCAGGACCTCACAGCGGCCACGCCGCGCGCGGCGCGAGGTCGAGGGGGCTCCGCTCGCCGCGGGAGAGGGCGAGGAGCCCGGCGTAGGCGATCATGGCCCCGTTGTCGGTGCATCGGTTCGTGGGCGGTGCGAAGAGCTCGAGATCGTTCTCGCCGCACACCTCGATCGCGTGGCGCCGCAGGCCGATGTTGGCCGCGACGCCGCCGGAGAGCACCACGCGCGGCACCTGCTTCTGCCGCGCGGCGAGCACGACCTTGCGCACCAGGATCTCCACCACGGCGCGCTGGAAGCCCCGCGCGATCGCGGCGATCTCGCCCTCGTCCGGCTTTCGTCCGAGGCGCGCCACGTGCTGCGCCACCGCGGTCTTGATGCCCGAGAAGCTGAACTCGAACGACGTGCGCCGCCGCAGCGCGGACGGGAACTCCTCGGCAGGGCCCTCGGTCGCCGCGAGCCTGTCGATGATCGGGCCGCCCGGGTACCCGAGCCCGAGCAGCTTCGAGACCTTGTCGAACGCCTCGCCCGCCGCGTCGTCCCGCGTCTCGCCGAGGCACGTCACGCGGCTCGCGTCCTCGACGTGGTAGATGCCGGTGTGGCCGCCCGAGGCGAGCAGCGCCATGTACGGGAACTCCGGGCGCGGCACCCCGCCGTCCTCGAGGCGCGCGGCGAGGAGGTGCCCCGTGAGGTGGTTCACGCCGACGAACGGGAGCCCGCGGGCCGCGGCGATCGTCTTGGCGAACTGCAGCCCGACGACGAGCGAGCCGACGAGGCCAGGACCGGCGGTCGCGGCGATGCCGTCGAGCTCCCCGAGGCCCACCCCGGCCCGCGTCAGCGCCTCCTCGACGACCGGCACGATCTTGACCAAGTGGTTGCGGCTCGCGAGCTCCGGGACCACGCCGCCGTACGGCCGGTGGATCGGGATCTGGCTCGCGACGACGTCGGAGAGGGCACGGTCCCCCTCCACGACCGAAGCCGCGGTCTCGTCGCACGACGACTCGATGCCGAGGATCCTCATTCGCGCTCACCCGCGCCGGCACGGGCCGGCAGCATCGTCGATAGACCATGCGCCGCGGGCGGTCAATCTCGAACCGGGCGGCCGGGGGAGCGCCGCGCTCAGAGCGTGGGCAGGAGGTACATCCGGACCGTGTCCTCGGTCAGGGGCGGAGGCGGTGCGGTGAAAGGCGACGGGTTCGCTGCGAGCTCCTTGCGCCACTTGATCTCCCGGAGCATGGCGGCGAGGATCAGCTGCCTGCGGTATTCGACGAGATCCGCGATCATCCTGCGGTGCGCCCTCGCCATGGTGCGGAAGCGGATCCCGGCCCCGACCGTGCGGGTGCCCACGGCCTCGAACATGATTTCGCCCGTGGCCCACACGCTGTCGCTCGCCTCGGGGATCGGGATCTCGAGCTGGATGAGGCGCGGACCGCGCATGCCGGAGGTGGCCGGCTTCACGGTGTAAATCCCCGTATCGCTGACGTTCACGATGCTCGCCGCGAACGGGTTTTCGGAAACGATTTCCGTGATGAGCCTCGAGTCCGGAACTCTGCAACCTGCGCGACGGTCTTGGGTCATGTCGTCCTCCCTATGTTCTCTGCCTACACTTGAATACAATGTAAACCTTTATACTACACAGGTCAAAAAAATGGTCGACAACGCGCCGCCGCCGACCATACTGCTCTTCGGAACTTTTCAGATTCGGGGGATATCATGGCTGCAAAGACGCGAAAAACGACCACGACGAAGGCGGCGAAGAAGCCTGCGGCCAAGGCCGCGAAGACCGCGAAGCCGGCCAAGAAATCGCCGGCCAAGACCTCGAAGCCGCCGAAGGCCGCGAAGGCGTCCGAAGCGCCGAAGGCTGCGATCACGCAAGAGATGATCGCGGAGCGCGCCTATCACATCTGGGTCGCCGCCGGCCGCCCGCACGGGCAGGACCACGCGATCTGGCTCCTCGCCGAGGCCGAGCTGCGCAAGGCCGCGAGCGCACGCACTCGATGATATACTGAGGTCGGCTAGGGCCCGGTCCTGCGCGGAGCAAGGGAGGGGGTTTCCGATGGCTCGTTTTTCGCGATGCCTCGTTTTCGCGATCGTCTGTTCGGCGGGTTGCGCTTCGACGAACATCGACACGCCCGGCGGCAACGCCGACGCGGACAGCGATTCGGACTCGGATTCGGACACGGACACGGACGGCGACACGGATACGGATACGGATGCCGACACGGATGTGGACACGGATACGGATACCGATACCGATGGAGATACCGACGTCGACACTGACACCGACACCGATGCTGATACCGATAGCGATACAGATACGGACACCGACGTCGACACGGATCTATGTCCCTATTATTGCTATACGAGCGCGCTGTGCTCCCTGGTCGGCGGGACGGAACACGACGAGTACATCTGCGCGACCGCCGGAACGATCTGCTGCGACACCGGCGGGTCTGACACGGACACGGACACGGACACGGACACCGATACGGACACGGACACCGATACGGACACGGACACCGATACGGACACGGACACCGACACGGACACCGACACCGACACCGACACCGATACGGACACGGACACCGACGTCGAGGTGACGGTCGACCTCACGCCGACGAGCGGCACGCTCTACGACAGCACGTACACGCCTTACTGGGAGACCAAGGGGTACCAGCTCACGCCGTTGGCGAACGCGCACGTCGTCGGGCTCGAGTGGTGGATCAACGAGCCGTCGAGCGGCTGGATCGCGGCGCGGCTGTACGACTCCGGCTCGACGCTGATCGGCACCGGGACCCAGACGTGGGGCTCCAACGTCGAGCAGTGGTACAGGTCGGACATCGACGCCACGCTCGTCGCGGGAAACACGTACTACCTGGTCTTCTACAACACGGCGGCGGGCACCGCGTATTTCGATTTCAAGATGGATCCGTCGCAGCCGTTCGCCGCCGGCGGCTACTTCACGAACGTCCAGAGCCAGTCGAACTCGGGCGACGCCTTCCCGAGCAGCGTGAACACCTGGGCGCCGTTCATCCGCGTGATCATCCAGCCGTAGGGCTTCGCGCCCTACCGCGGCGTCTCGTGATCCGGCAAGAGCGCGTAGCGGCGTTTGACGGCGCGCACGCGGGAGTAGGCGCGCACCTTGCGCGCGGCGTCCTCCGCGAGATCGGGGTGATCGTCGAAGAGATCCCTGTGCTCGAGCGCGTCGGTCCGCGTGTCGAAAACAGTGATCCTTCCGGTGATGAAGTCGTAGTTGATCTTTTCGTCGCGGTAGACGAGCGAGGACAGCATGCGATCGTGGCCGACGAGCTCGACGACCACCGCGCCGTCCGTGGCGCGCATCATGGGCGCGATCTCTTCGGCGACGCGGGTCGCTGCGGCTCGGGAGAGCGGCTCGGGACCCCGCGCGGCGAGCCAGGGGAAGGTGTACAGCGTCGAGGCGGGCTCGCGGACCACGCCGCCCCGCAC
>Ga0315287_10006953_pt1 | contig 11307 bp, 11 predicted proteins | sample YL17G11_0_MG_FD_205037 | JGI IMG/M metagenome (GOLD analysis project Ga0315287, IMG submission 205037) | Sediment microbial communities from Yellowstone Lake, YNP, Wyoming, USA - YL17G11_0 | ecosystem: Environmental > Aquatic > Freshwater > Lake > Sediment | place: USA: Wyoming | collected...
ATCCAGTACGGGGCTCCCATGCGGTCGTGCATGGCCAGCGCGTCGCGGAGGTGCTGCTCCGCGTCCTCGTAGCGCCCGAGGAATGTGGCGACCCGGCCGAGCGGTCGCGCCGCCGCGCCGCAGTCGACGGGGCTGATGAAGATGAACTTCGAGGCGTGGGGGAGGAGGCGTTCGTAGAGGAGTGACGCCGCCTCGGGCCGCCCCAGGTCCACTGCGCACTCGGCGTACTGGCTGATCGCCTGCAACCAGGTCATGTTCCGAGGAGCGTCCGTGAAGCCGATGGCCTCGCCGATGTCGAAGAGCACGGCGGCGTCGTCGTACCGCTCGAGGTCGCAATAGGCGGTCATCAACGACCAACGCGCGGACGGCACCGTCGGATAGTCGGCCACCGTCTGCGCGATCGCGTCGACCATGCCCGCGAGGCCACCCTGCTGCGTCTTCTGCTGGAGGACGTACGCGCCGTAGGTGACGTTCGCGGTGACGTGACCGAGCTTGTCGCCGAGCGTCCGCGCCGCCCGGGCGTCCGCAATCGCCTCGTCCATTCGACCGGCAATGAGGTGGCGCCAGGCTCGAAGCAGGTGGAGCAGGAACTGATGCTGGGGGAGTCGCGTCTGCTCGGCGATCGCCTGCAGATCGCTGAGCCGGACGTCGAACTCGTCGATGTCGCCTGTCATCAGCACAGCGACCGAACGGTTGTAGAGCAGATTGGGGCGCGCCGAGACGTCGCCCAACCGCTCGGCGACGTCGAGGATGAGCGCGGTCTCCTGGAGTCGGCGATCGAGCGAGTCGGGGGTCCCCACGTTCTGGGGGTTCATGCTCAGCACGAAAAGGAGCGTGGCGTCGTCGCCCACGCGATGGGCCACGTCGAACGCCTCGGCGAACACCTCGATGTAGGTGTCGACGTCGCGGGGATCGAGCTCGTCGGCCAGGCAGGCCAGCAAGCGCGCCCGAGTGCTGCTGTCGGCCGGTCCGACGGCCTCGATGGCGGCTTCGAGCACCGCGAGCTGCTCGGGGTCGACCTCCGCCATGTACTCGATGCCCGGATCGCGCGACAGCGCGACGCCGACGAGGAGATCGGTATCGGCGAGGCGGAGCGCGATGCGGCCGGCCTCGCGGCGAGTGTCGCGGTGCGCCAGCTCTCCGGCTTGGCGTTGGGCGGTCCCGAGCCTGATCAACAGCTCACCCCTCGTGCGGTCGTCGTCGGGCGCTTGGCAGGTGTGCAGGTCGAGCGCCTGGGTGTACCAACTGATCGCATCGAGTGGTGCGTGGGCAGCGAGCGCGGCGTCTCCAGCGCGGCGCGCATAGAGCAACGCCTTGGTGGCGTCTGTGGGACGGGTCGCCGCCATCCAGTGGCGGGCGAGCTCCTCGACGGGCTCGTTCGCACTCGTGGTCCGTGCTTCGAGGGCTTCGGCGATCCGCTGATGGGTTCGTTGGCGGCGTGGGGCACTGAGCTCGTCGTAGAGCGTATGCTGGATAAGCGCGTGCACGAACCGGTAGCGGCCGAACTGGTGCTCCGGTTCGCCGATCAGGCCGGCCGCGGTCGCTCCGTCCAGCAGATCGAGCAGCTGGTCGTCGTCGAGATCCAGCATGCCGGCGAGCAGGTCGAGGTCGAACTCCCGCCCGATCACCGCCGCGAAAGTCAACACCTGCTCGGTCGGCTCACCGAGGCGGGCCACCCGATGGGACACGACCTCACGAACACTCGACGGCAGACCGAGCCCGCCGAGGTCACCGGCTAACACCCAGCGACCTGCGTCGTCCTGCGTGAAGGCTCCGGTCTCGGATAGATGGCGGATCACCTCCACCAGGAAGAACGGATTGCCCGCAGTCTCTCGTCGGAGGGCGTGGGCCAGCGCGACACCGCTGCCGACGACCTCGTGTCCGGCGGCCGCGCTCAACAGTTCGACGATGTCCACGTCATCGAGTCCGGCGAGGTCGATCCGCTCGACGGCCGGTTCGCGACGCAGGTCCGCCAGCACGCCGACCAGGGGATGACTGCGCGACAGGTCGCTCTCCCTGTAGGTGCCGACGACGTGCACTCGCATCGGCACCGCGGAGGTGACGAGGTGGCGGAGGAGTTGGAGGCTGGCGGCGTCGACCCAGTGCAGATCGTCGAGCACCACCATCACCGGCGCATCGGTCGAGACCGTCACCAGGAGGCGGGCTGCGCCTTCGAGGACGAGGAACCGTTCCGCCTCAGCGTCGCTGCCGGCCTCCGGCACCGGGATGGACAGACGTCGTGCCAACACGGGGACGAGCCGTGTGACGGCCGGGCCGCTCGTGTCGACGAACTCGCGGAGCACGGCCTCGTCCGCGTGCTCGACCAACTGCGACAGCGCCGCGATCCACGGTTGGTACGGGACACCGAGCCCTTCCTCGCAGCCGCCGTACGCCACGTTCGCGCCGGTGGCGTGCACGGCTCGAGCCGCCTGCGCGACAAGCGTGGTCTTGCCGATACCGGGTTCGCCAGAGATCAACGTCACCCGCAGCCGACCCTCGATCGCCGCCTTGTGGGCGTCGTCGAGGCGGGCCAGCTCTGCGGTCCGTCCGAAGAACGCGAACAGGCTCTCTGCCGAAGCGCCTACGAGGCGCACGGGCAGCGGCATCTGTTCACCTTCGCCACCCGCGGCCTCGGTCGGCTCCCACCCGACCTCCACCGTCGGCACCGGATCGGGCAGGCCCTTGAGCACCCGGTCGCCTACCGAAATGAACTCCTGGGTGGCGTGTCGCCCGGCCAGCAGCTTGGCGACCTCGGTGGCGAGGATCTGCCCGCCCTCCGCGGCTGCGCACAGGCGGGCCGCCTCGACGACAGGGTCGCCGAAGAAGTCGCCGTCCTCCTCGGTCGCCTCGCCGGTCGAGATGCCGATCCGGATCGAGAGTTCGGCGTCGGCGCCGCGTCGGTTGTGCCGCTCGATCGCCTGCTGCATCCCCACAGCGCAGGCGAGGGCGCGGCTCAGACTGGTGAACGCCACCATGAGCCCGTCGCCGAGGTTCTTGACCTCGGTCCCGCCCGCGGCATCGATCGCGCGGCGCAGCAGACCGAAGTGGGTCTGGCGCAGCGCCTCCGTGGCATCCGGCCCCAAGCGGGCAGACAGCTCGGTTGACCCCACCAGATCGGTGAACAACACGGTCACCATCTGGGTCGCCATAGTTCTCCCACCCTCCCGTGCCGAGCTCCGGATCGTACCGTGAGGGCTGTTCGCAACCGTGCAAGGTCCGCGTCGGATTCAGCCCGGGCGAGGTACCTCGGACCCGTGCATGGCCACCGTCCGAGGGCGTGGGGCGACCGGCGTGAGCAGGGTTCAGCTCGTGCCGCGACGTGGTCTGATGGGTAACCCGGCTCGCCTGAATCGGTTCGCCACGGTCGACGCGTTGACACCGAACCGCAGGCCGACGGATGCGAGCGAGTGACCGTTGGCGTAGAACTCTGCGGCCGCTCGCAGTTCCAGTTCGGACCAACCCTGGTCGGATCGGCGGGGGAGTCCGCTGCGGGTGACGTGGCCGATCACGGTCGTCCGGTTCACGCCGAACCGTGCGGCGATGTCACGCACGAGATCACCCGCGAGATAGGCAGTGAGAAGCCCGTCGATCTCGTCGGGCTTGAGCCGCCGTTGGGTCTGCGGGGCACCAGGGTTTGAATGCTGCCCCTTTTCTTCGAGAAGCACCGATCCAGACCCGCGAGGGGCGCGATCCGCCGCTCTCGCCTGGATATGTCGCGCGCGGCGATCGCCCCGCGACCCCTGTGCCACAAGGCGTTCCAGCGTCTCGCGAGGGTTTGAAAGCTGCCCCTTTAGGTCCACTCGTTGTGGAAATGACAACGATGTAGTTCGGGCCGGGACCCTCGGAAGGACGTCGACGTGGTCTGGCTGGAACTCCGGTCATGCACGCTCGGGCTCGGGGGCCTCGGTCACTCTGGCGAGGCGGACTTCTCGGAGTGCCAGGAAGATGGGGAAGGCGAAGGCGAAAGCGATCAGGAAGGTCGTGATGATCAGGGGGATGGTCGTGCGCATCCGCAGGCGCGTCCCTTCGACGGCCATGAACACCACGCTGGCTGTCGCCGCGACGGTCAGGTCGATGGTGAACGACGTTGAAGCGGAGTTGGCGAAGCCGGCGCGCACGTAGTTGGCGAGGTCGAACCCTCCCTGCTGGTCGCTCCACTGCGCGTTGAACCTCATGGTGAGGGCGGCTCCTGCGAGGCCGGCGAGTAGGTAGAACGCGACGCGGATCCAGGCGGCGACGCTGAACTGAGGCGGAGTGCGTGTCACAGCGGGTTCCCCGCCATCGCGTTGGCGAACGCGGCGGCGACCACGCCGACCCACAGGAGCGTGACGCCCGAGGTGACCCTCATTGCGGCCGGTCGGTTGCCCCACCGTCGGTACGCCACCCACCCGACGAGTGGAAGGACGAACATCGCGTGTAGCCCGAGGAAGTGAGCGATTCGTAGATCCCCCACGCTGGTCGACCAGCCGAGGAACGGCAGCCCGTTGCGGTCGCTGCTCGCCGAGCCGACCCAGTGGCCGTCGCGGGCGCTCATGATGGCTCCGCTCGCCCCGCCGAGGATGCCGGCGATGAACAAACCCGCTGCCCAACCGATGCGCCGTGCGCCGGTGAGCACATCGCTGCGCCAGACCATCACGCCCATGACCGCTGCGGTCGATACGAGCAACACCGCGCCGAGCCCCATCAGTGAGTACCAGGCAGCGTCACCGGGCGTGCCGACGTTGAAGTGTGATCGCTGGCCCAACGCGGCGCGGACAGTGATGATCGCCTGCTCGAGGGTCCCCGCTCCGATCGTGGCCGCGACGACGTAGCGAGCGGATCGTCCAGTCCGCCGCTCGGGCGAGAGGAACGCGAAGGCCCACGCCAAGGTGAGTGCGTAGATCCCGATCGAGACGAAGAACTTGGCGGGCTTGATCCACACGTTCACTCCGAGGACCTCGCGGTCGTCGATGGCGCTGAGGATCAGCACCGGAACTGCCGAGGCCATCATCACGGTGCCGAAGCAGGCCAGAGCGGGTTGGCGTTCCGCAAGACCGCACGCGAGCCGTGCCAGTCCGCGGCCACCCGTCGGCGAGCCGCTTCTCGCGGCCGGCGCGGCTGGGGTGTCGTGGGTTGCGTTGACCATCGTTTCTCCGATCGTGCTGCGGTTCGAACGCCAGGAATGACTTGACGTTGTCAAGCCATTGTGTAGGACCGACTTGACACTGTCAAGTCAGTTGTCGAAGATGGCGTTGTGAGCGCCTCCGACGACCTGATGTCTGCCGCCCTCGAACTCGTCACCGAGCGCGGGCCGGCGGGTTTCACCCTCCGCGAAGCGGCCCGCCGCGCCGGTGTCAGCCATGCCACGCCGGGCTACCTCTTCGGAGACCTCAGCGGACTGCTCACCCAGGTCGCCCTCCAGGGAACCCGCCGCTTCACGGCCGAGATGGAGGCGGCGCAGGATCACGGCGCGACCCCGATCGAACGGCTCTCCGCCATCGGCAACGCCTATGTCGGGTTCGCGCGCAGTGAACCGCACGTCTTCCGATTGATCGTCGGCGACGAGTACGTCGACAGTGCCGATCCGGAGCTGGCAGCTGCCCGCATGGCATCTGAGGGCCCTCTGCGGCGTGCCATGGCAGAGACACTCGGTACCGATGAGGAGACTCCGGAGATCCTGGCGCGAGTACGACTGGCGTGGGCAACCGTGCACGGTGTGGCCCGCCTCATCCTGGACGGGCCCTTCAGGGGTACACCGCAGTCGGAGCAGGAACTTGCCGCGTCGGTGATCGCTGCATTGAAGCCGGCCCTGGTCGCTCCGCTGAGCCGGATCAGATGAACCAGATCCGGAGCCGGCGCGCAGTCGGCATCGCCGCTCGGGAGGATGTTCGGCTCTCCTGACCGTGGTGTGAATTGCCCACCAGAGGGCGTCGTATCCGATCGGTCAGGCAGGTTCGTGTTCCCAGTCCGATTGGGCGGCGATGGGGCGTCTGAAAGGTCCCCATTTCGTTGTGCCCGGCGGCGAATCGCGGCGGTGTGTCGTCCATGCCAACGACCTAATCGAAGCGATCACGGCGGTGACAAGGTAGAACGGTGTCAAACCGGCCAGCGAGATAGGGAGCGATTGAGATGTCGAAATTCGTACTGATGTTCCACGGTGGCGAGGAGCCCGAAGCTCCATCCCCTGAAGGCATGGAACTCTGGATGGCGTGGTTCGGTGAGCTCGGCGAAAGCGTGGTGGAGATGGGCGCGCCATTCGGTGTCACCGCCACGATCGCGTCGGATGGGACGGTGAGCGAGGGGAGCGGGGCCGACGCGGCGACGGGCTATACGGTCATCGAAGCGGCGAATCTCGATGACGCAGTCATGAAGGCCAAGGGTTGCCCAGGGTTGAGAAGTGGTGGTTCGGTCAAGGTGCATGAGGCCATGGAGATGAGCTGACGATCTTCGAACCCCGTTGGGATCGTTGCCGCGAAAGCTCGATGCGGCCGGTCCACCCCGGTGCTGCAAGGGTTTCGAACGCCCGGCAAGGGTTCGAAAGCTGTCCCCTTGAGGTCCACTTGTTTGGAAATGACAACGATGTAGTTCGATCGGATACAAGGGCCGACAATCGACTCACGCGAGTTGTTCTGTCACCAGTTGAGCGGAATCGTCCGTAGCAGCGTTGTTGTCTCGACGACGCGCGTCGGCTCGGCTCGATCCTCCGATCAGGGCGATGGCGAACCAGATGAGCCAGGCGCTCCAGAGCACGTAGCCACCGAAGTTGATGGTGTCGATGGCGCCCATGCCCAGAGGCGAGAACACACCGACCAAGATCATCGCGGCTGACACCGCGCCGAGGCCGGCGAAGACCCGGCCGGAGAACTGTGCGCCGAGGCTCCGCACGACCAGCAGCGTCCACGCGGCGGTGAGTAGGTAGCCGAGTGTCTCGCCGAGAGCGGTTCCGAGGATGGTGCTCGCGGCATCGAAGTGATCGGCCGCGGTAGCAGCGGCGGCAGGGTTCCCGTTGACGGCATCGTTGGCGAAGCCCGGGACGAGCAGCGGCCAACGCGACAGCCCGATCACCTGCACCACCGCAGCCGCGATGCCGATCGGCACAGCGAGTCGCATGAACCGGTCCGATCGCAGCTTGCCGACCCCGATGGCGATCGGCGCGAAGAGTGCTGCGGAGAGGGCCAGGACGGTGAACCAGAACGACACGCTGGCCTGGTGTTCGTGGAACCGTTCGAGCACGACGCGGCTGGGTTCCTTGAGGACGTCGGGGTAGTTGAAGACGTCGCCGAGGACGGTGAAGCCGGCGTTGGTGAGGACGGCGGCGGCGATGAGGGCGATGGCGGTGAGCTTGCGGTTCATGTCATGTCCTTTGCTGGGTTGGTGCGGTACGAATCGAGGGTGGTGGCGAGCGCGTCGGGGAGTGGGGTGCTCAGGTCACCGAAGGCGGACCGGAACTTGGTGTCGTCGACGACCCATGGGTCGGTGAACTGGTAGAGGGTGTGGAGGTACTCGCGCATTTCGGGCCTGACGAGCCCGTAGAGCCGCAAGTCGATGCGCCCAGCGGCGAAGATTCGGGGTCGGGTACCGGCGAGTCGGTAGACGTGCTCGATGACCCGCCGTGTGGTCCAGGTCTCGGCGATCGGCAGGTGCCACACCTCGCCAGTGGCGCCGGCAGCGGTTCCGAGGGCGATGAGACCGGCGGCGACATCTGGGGTGTAGGAGTAGCTGTGGGGTTGGTTGGCGTCGCCCATCACCTGTGCGGTCTTGGCCCTCAGAGCGTTGGCAAACACGAGGTCGCCGAGAGCGCTGTGGGTGGCGCCGGGTCCGAAGTAGTCCGACGCTCGCCCGATGGCCACCTCGACCGTGCCCTTGTTGTGCGCGTCCAGCAGTTGGGTCGTCATGGCGACCCGGGTGCGGGCCTTGGGCGAGGTGGCCGACATCGGCAGCGTCTCGGTCAGCGTGGCCCCGCCGGCAGGCCCGTAGCCGTAGAGGTTCTCGAGGACGACGAGGCGGGCACCGGTGCTGGTTGCGCCGGCGAGGACGCCCGCCTGCAGTGGCGGGAACTGCTCAGGCCACCTGTGGTAGTCGGGGGCGTCGAGGCAGAAGTACACGACGTCGGCTCCGGCGCACACCGCGGTGTTGAACGCTGGGTCGGTGGCGTCGCCGGCAACGTTGTCGGCACCCTGGAACTGTCGGGTGCCGCTTCGGCTCACGGCGGTGACGTCGTGGTCGGCGGCCAGAAGTTGTGTGATGACGTGGCTTCCGACCTGGCCGGTTCCGAAGACGACCTGGCGGCTCATCGGCCAGCCTCGGGTCGCGAGTTGAGGGCGATGGCCAGCACCGAGGTCGCGGCGGTGACGACGACGGCGCCGCTCGATCCGAACACGGTGTACTGGGCTTCGACGTCGATCCCAGCGGCCGCAGTGGTCGTCCATCCCAGCGCCCAGAGGCCGGCGAGGGCGACCGGCCAGAGGGCCGCGATCCGCCCGAGTCGGCGGAACAGGATCGTTGCCTGGGCGGTCCCGACGATGGCGCCGCAGATCGCGCCCTGGGCGGCGAGGGCGCCGGTGGTGGTGCCGAAGTCGACGGCGGATGCCCCGGCAGTGAGGCCGATGGCCATTCCGGCGGCGGTGGCGGCAACCCATGGTTCGGGTGCGAGACCGGAGCGGCGGAAGCCGAGCCACTGGGCGATGCCGAGGGCGGCGCCGCTGATCGCTCCGCCGGCCAGCGCGGCACCGACCGAGTCGATCGGGCCGATGATGAGCTTGGCGGCGAGGCCGCCGGCGGGGAAGCCGAGGAAGGTCGGCATCCACCGCAGCACGATGCGTTGCCAGCTGCTGGCTTGGGCGGTCGTCGCGGTGATCGTGGCCGTCTGGGTGTTCATGGCGGATGCTCCAATGTGTACGTCGTCCACATCACTATGATGTGTACACTGTCCACATGTCAAGCACTACTTCGTACCGCAAGCAGCTCTCCCGTGAAGTCCTCGTGCGTGAAGCGCTCGAACTGCTCGACAGCGAGGGCCTCGACGCCTTGACGATGCGCAACCTGGCCGACCGGCTCGGCGTCGTGCCGAACGCGCTGTACCGACACGTCACCGACAAGGGCGACCTCTTGGACGGGGTTCTCGATGAAGCTGTGGCCCGCGTACCGATCCCGACAGAACAGCTGAATTGGGAGAAGGGGCTGGGTGCCCTGGCCACCGCGATCCGCGCCACCATGCTCGAGCACCCAGCGATCACCTCGCTCGTCGTGAACCGGCCCAGCCTGGGCCCGGCATCGATCGCGATCGGCGAGTACGGCTTCGGCGTGATGCTCGAAGCCGGGTTCACGGGTCACCTCGCGGAACGCAGCCTCAACCTGATCCTGACCTACACCCTCGGTTTCGTGGCCCTCGAGGTGCCGCGCATCCATCAACCCGTAGTCACCCAGAAGGAACTCGAAGCGGCGTACGACCAGTTGCCCGCCGATCTGCTCCCGCACACCGCGAGCGTGCGCCCGATCCCAGGCCGAATCATCGACGAAGAGCAGTTCGCCTTCGGCCTCACCCAGATCATCGCGGGCATCGCGGCATCGTTCGGAGCCGCGCAGGGGTAGATCCGTCGAGCGGTCTGGGGTGGTACTGGAGGGCTTCGAACTCGGCGGGTGGGATGTTGCTCACCGCGCCCATACCTCAGCTTTCCACCGGGGTGGGACCGTGAGCGCTCCGAATCGAAGCGGGCGAGTTGGTTCGCCGAGCTTCGATACGGACGTCGGTCCGAAGCGTGCAGTAGTTCCCTCAGCTGTCAAGGGGTTGGGATCGGGTGACGTCGATGGCGGCAGCGACGACGGCTGAGTTGACCGCGACGGACCTCGACGACGCGATGGTCAAGGTCGGCCGGGAGCGCGAACCGAACGGGAGATGGCAGCAGGCCGATGCCACGACACTCCCGTTCGATGACCGCAGCTTTGACGTTGTCGCATGCCAGTTCGGCGTCATGATCTTCCCCGAGGACCTGCCCACGTTCATCGCATCGTTGCAATGCAGGTGAACCCATGGCTCGGTCAGGCAGGCCCACACCCAGAAGGCCGTGGGTGCAGCGGAAAGCGGTTACGAGTCGAAGCGTCGCTGCAGGTCGCCGTAGGCGATCGCACCGTCGAGGAAGCCGAGCGTTCCGAAGTCGAGCAGCTCCCGGCCGGCACGGTCCAACGAGCTGAGCGCGGCTCGGGCCAAACTGCCGCCCAAGCTGACCCGCTTGACGCCGAGCGAAAAGAGCGTGGGTGCGTCGACGGTGTTCGCCAACCCGGCCACCACGTTGAGCGGGCCGGGGATGGCGGCAGCGAGCCGGCGAATCGTGTCCTCCTCGACGACGCCGGGCACGAAGACGCAGTCGGCCCCTGCTTCGAGGTACCGGACCGCCCGCTCGACCGTCTCGCCGAAGACGTCGCCGGTCGTGGCGGCGAAGTAGGTGTCAGTTCGGGCGTTCAGCACGAAGGTGCCCGTAGGTGCCGCGGCCCGGGCGGCCGCGATCCGGTCGACGGCCTCATCGATGGGGAACAGCCCGCCGTTTGCGGCGTCCTCGAGATTGGCGCCCACCGCCCCGAGACCCACGGCCCGCGCCACGGTGCGGCCGACTTCGTCAGCGGTGTCGCCGTATCCGGCTTCGAGATCTGCGGTCACCGGCACGCTCACGGCAGCCACGATGGTGCCGACGCGCTCGAGCATCATGTCGCGGTCCAACGCTCCACCGTCGGGGACTCCGCAGGACCAGGCGATGCCAGCGCTGGTCGTGGCGATGGCCGCGAAGCCGACTTGCTCGAGGACTCGGGCGGAGCCGGCATCCCAGGCGTTGGGGAGCACGAAGCCGGGACCGGTGTGCAGGGCAAGGAGGGCCGCGGCCTTGGCGGTCGAAGGGCCGGCTGTCACGCGGCAACCATATCCAGGCCAGCGAAGGACGCACCGTCAGAGAGGCGGACGCGCCTGGTTCGATGCCCTCGGATCGATGATTGCTCGAGGCCGGGGCATCTCGAGCAATCATCGGACCGAGTCACGTGTCGTGCATCGGCGAGGCGAACCATCCGGTCCGGATGACCGACGCCGCGGTCGGCCGTCCGAGGCATCCGCTCACGCTGTCCACCCCGTATGCCCCGAAGTTGTGCTCGTGGCCTACAGCGTGGCCAGCTTTGCTTTCATGTGTTCGATGACCGCGGCGTGGGCTTCGGCCGGACTGAAGAGGATCACCTCGGCGTCCTGTTCCACCCGGACGCTGTGGCCCGCTGGCCAGTAGAAGCAGTCGCCGGTAGTGCAGCGGTCGGATGTGTTGTCCGAATAGGTGACGACGAGCTCCCCGGCGA
>Ga0315287_10006954_pt1 | contig 11306 bp, 9 predicted proteins | sample YL17G11_0_MG_FD_205037 | JGI IMG/M metagenome (GOLD analysis project Ga0315287, IMG submission 205037) | Sediment microbial communities from Yellowstone Lake, YNP, Wyoming, USA - YL17G11_0 | ecosystem: Environmental > Aquatic > Freshwater > Lake > Sediment | place: USA: Wyoming | collected...
CCTGCCAAGCCAGCCCCATCGCGTGCTTGTCGCCCCTCCTATCGATGGGAGGATTGTTCTTTTTGGGTTTCCGCTTTCTTGGGATTCCCCAGTTAATCATCCTTCTCTCGATGGTCATAGAATCTTGTCAATCTCCTTCCAAAATTGATATGGGGCAGCTTTTAGCCATGCCCTTAATCCTTCGACATCCGTCAAATCTTTTTCCCACGACATATGGCCCGACCTCTCGCTCGATACGATTTTACATCCAGCAAGGGCTGCCTCAAATATCACCCGCTCTCCGGCCCCCCATCCATCGAGGAGATGGACAAGACATTCGAATGCGGAGTATATTTTGGGCATCTCCTCATATGGAACCATATTTCTCTGTTTAACATTCGCACCGTGAACCACTCCGCCGTTACCAGCAAGAACCGTGAAATCCATCCCGGTATGCTCATCAATATAGTCTTGGAGTCTTGTCCACTTTTTGAAATTCCTGAGGTTGCAGATCAAAGCTGTATTGGGCCGCCTCTCGATCCCATCGACCGGCCTGAATATCTCCGTGTCAATCGCCAGAGGAAAAGCGATCCCATCACAACCAAGAGCCTTCCGATGATTTCCAAGATGAACAGGCGAAAGAAATATATTTTGTGCAGAGTTCTGGAATAGCTTCCTTGAGAACTCCGGCCTGTCGAGCTCCCGATGGTCGTGCTCGTATTTGACATACGGTTTCCTGTCCGAGTAAATCGTCTTCAAGATGATCGCCATTTGGGCCTGGCTGAAACTCCAGATGTTGTTGAGGATAATGATGTCCGCCCCGGCAAGCGTCCGCCTAAGTAGCTCCGTGTCCGATTGCGGCGTCAGCACCTTGATATCGAACCCGCAATCCGTGCCAACACGGATCACAAGTTCGTTGCTGATCTCGGCCCCGCCCCTAATCCACGAGTCCTGAACCCATCCCACCGTCTTTTTTTTTATCCCTTTGGTCTCGTAAGTCTGTGGACTGGATACATCCGCACTTGTGAGCGTCCTATCCGACATGCTCCTGGGTCGCTCGGGTTCCATCACCTGCGTCTCATAGGTTTGTTTCCCCCGCCTGAAGATCCTCCACTTCCCGTGGGCCTCTCCGAGCAGCGCCCGCTCGATGCTCATCCAATCCTTGGCGTTCCGGTAGCCCGGGAGAAGATGTTCGATCAGCACCATACTCTTGTCATCGGTGGTGACCATATCATGTAGAAGTTCCTTGTTCATTATTCGGGCAGGATACCCCATCTGCTTGCAGTGGGGAGGAATGCCCGTGCTCCCTTCTCAAATAGATTCTTGACAACCTCAAACATATTTATTACAATAGACCAATGAGCGAGTACTACCGCAAGGAGGCAAAATGGAAACTTTAACAAATTCAAAAATGGTTGGAGATTATGGAGTTTCGCTTGCAACAGTTTATTTTTTAGGTAACGGATATCAAGTTCTTTTTCCTTATGGAGATAGGGGCCGTTATGATTTAGTAGTTGAAAAAGAGCGTAACTTTCAAAGAGTTCAATGCAAGTGGACAAAATCAAGAAAACAACCACAAGGGTATTATAGAGTCTCGTTACAATTAACCACAACCCACAAAAAAGAAGACAGAAGCATAGGAAGAAAGGTCGAGTACCAATATACTGAAAACGATTTTGATTACCTATGGGTCGCCACGCCAACATCATGTTATTTAATCCCCTCAAGTGCTATATTCAACAAAAAATCCACCAAAAGAGACATCAAACTTTATCCAAAATGGGATATTTATAGAATATCTTTGCCTCTACCAGAAAGAAGTGAAACTGATAATCATACCAGATTGTCTCCTCGTCTTACCTCCGTTGACAAAGTACTTATACAACGCCTTCTAAAAGAAAATAAATCATATCGTGAAATAGGAAATATATTAAACGTATCAGAAGGATGTATCTCTGCTCAAATTTGTCGCAATAAAGAGTTCTATCGCAGTCCACTCTGAATCTCTAAAATCTCTTTCTCTTGGAACTGCAATGCCTCGTCCGCTTGCGGCGAGGTAGTTTACCGTTTTCTCTTTTTCAGACAAATTGTCTCTGTGATTCTGAAGTTTTGTACTCCATAAATTTCCTGGCGTTTAACCTCATCCACGCCAGAAAGGTGCTATGAGAAAGGAGATGATGATTGCCTTCTATGAGGTCTCCGGAATGTTGCTGAGTATGGAGAAGGCTATGGACACACCAGGCGCGCCGTCCTGCCGCACCACAAAGCGGATCGCCTTCACGTCATACTCGAAGTACCGCTCGGAGCTCATGTCTATGGTCATGTCCTGCCGGATCGCCCAGATGTAGTATCCGAGCTCCCCGCAAACCACATCGCCCTTATTGCCTATTGCCGGAACGTTCCGAGTCCTGATGACCGGATATCCGTTCAACTGAGGCCCCATCCCGGGCTGAAGTCCCGACTCCGTGGTGTCGTAATAAATCGGAGCCCCCGTGGTCGTCTTTTCCTTACGCAGGACGTTAAGAGTTGCCCTTCGGGTCAAATAGTTGATGTCCTGGAAATTCTCGTCAAGGGCCGATTCGAGATTGATGATGTCGTCTCTCTTGACGGTGTTGAGTGTTATTCTCTTGACTGCGTTGATCGCCGGATCACTGATGATCCCGAGCATCTGCCCGGAAGCCCCGGTGCCCGCGACGACCTCGCCCTCGGTTGCATACTGAAAGGCCCTTGTGAAAAGGCCTGTCAGGTAGTTGATGATGTTGATCGAACTGTCCATCACCAATTCATCTGAAATCGGAATCAAGCCGATCAGCTTCTTGGCTTCAAAGGTTTTATAGCTGAAGGTCGGCTTGGTGCTTTCCTTCTCGTAGGCCTCATCGGGGTGCTTCAGCAGAATCCCACCAAAATAGCTACCCGCCGCCTGAGAAAGATATGGAATCCTGGTCTGGTAGGCCCCCATCGGTATCCTCCAGAGCTTGGGAAGAATCTTGCTCTGCTCTATGGCAAACTCGATGACCGTGGCAAGAAACTCTATTGGAACGATGGCGCCGACATCACCCTCTACAAGTGTGCCGGAAAGCGCCCCCTTCTTGTTCCAATCCACAATCTCCTTGTTCCACTCGCTGAGATTGAAGCCGCTGACAAGAAGACTTCTCGGATCGAACCGCTTTCTCACCAGATTGGCGAACTTCTCCATGATAGGTGAAAGCCTCAGAAAAGGCCCTCCGTTGGAGCCCAGGTAGTCTCCCAATGCCGCTCCGTCCATGACGCCCCTTCTGCCGGAGGAATAGGTCTTGTTGAAGAAGCCGGTATCGATGACCGACTTTCCTTCTTTGTCCATGATCCGTCCGTCGCTGTTGTCGAAGATCGCCTTCGTTTCAGATTTAACAAGCTCCTTTACTTGGTCCTTGACCGTATTTATGGTGCCTTCCCGTATGGCCGCCTCAAGGGCCTCGGTGTTCAGCACCATCTTCCCATCCTTTTCGTTTATCTGAAGATCCATATGCTGTTTCCTCCTTGATTTTTGTTTTTTTTGCCCCGAATTGTTAACCCCAAAAAGAAAAGCCCGTTACCGCCGTTCGAACGGTAACGGGCCTCTCTTGATTCGATTTTGGGGCGTCCCCTCGCTTGATCAGGGCTGGGGACTATCTTCCTACTTCATGCGGCCCTTTCAAGCCGTGGAAAAATTTTCTCCTTGCATTGCTGGAGGGTTAGCTTTTAAACACATTTCCACAACACTTTCCAATTCCAGATTCTTAGAAAGTTCGGAATAATGTGCTATCCAATCACTTCTTTTTAGTCCCTCTGGATTTTTAGCAATACCTCTTGGCATTTAACCTCTTACGAAATTTTCCCCCTCAATCGGTCAAATTCACTTTTTACAACAGCCGGGACGACCTTATTGATCGCCTCAGTTATCTGATCGGAGATGCCCTTCAGGGCTTCCTTGATAGCCGCTCTCTTTTCTTCCTCCGTGATTACAGTGATCTTTCTCGGTTCCGGCGGGTTATCTGTCTTGGATTCGTCCTTCTTGTCTCCTGGCGCCGGTTCGCCTATAGAAACTTTTGAACCCTCCTGAAGTTTGGCCGCAAGGCCGTCAAGCTTCGCTTCCATCGATTCGAACTTCTCCCCCATTGTTTTTATGAAATCCATGAAGACTTTCATGTCCTCCGTGGCATCCTTCTTTTTTGGTTCGATTGATTTCAATCCTTTCTTCTGGCGGGCATCATTGATCCGTTTAAGAATCTTTTCGTTGCCCGTCAAAAAGCCTATAATGAAGGAATCATATTCTTCTCCATAATCCCCTTCTCCATCCCCGCCATTTCCTCCTCCGTCCTCGGCCCATGCCTCATCGCTTTCTGCCATCATGATATGCCGGAGCAGACGCTCCGGTTTGGAGGCCACCTCATGGGCATTGTTATAGTCCCAGCCAAGATATTTCATGATGAGCCTTTCGGTAAACTCATGAAGCTTGGTCGCAATGGTATTCGTCTCATCCATGTCTTGTTCAACCCAAATCTCATCTTCCGGTATGAAGTCCCAGGCGTAGTGGTTACCGCCCATAGTAAAATCTACATTGTTTTTCTCCCTGACCTGGTCCCCATCCACTATGACGAACTTGACCGATTCGGCTTGGTCGCTACGGATGGCCTTTTGATCCAAAACCTTTCCTGTTTGATCGATGAATTTTCCACAACTTGGACATTTGATATATCCCATTCCCGCTTCCGATATATCGTTGTATTTCACAAGGTTTTTGCAGCCCTGACAAATCACTTCGTCTCTCTTCTCGCAGATTGAGCAAACGAATGAAAACTCCAAATTCGGGTCGCACGTCTTCCCCTCATTCTCCCCAGACACATCCTCATCCCATTTCACAGCCATCTCCTGCCCGCACTCCCCGCATTTCTCAGAAGCAGGCTCAAACGGCTTGCATTTGTACTCGTGATCGTTGCACCACTGGCGGGCCTCCTTCGCCGTGAACTTGCTTTTTGAGAATCGTATGGCCTGTAACTCGACAGGATCACCCTCCTTGATCCCCCAAAGAGCATGGATACCCTTGCCAAACTTGTCGTTGTTCCTTCTTATTCGATCATATTTCTTGGGATCTGTGATCCTACAGGCGTGCTCGTTGGGATAAGGCTTCTCTTCCGTGTCGACAAGCTGGCCATCCTTATACTGGCAGGGATCGCCCAGCTTCTCTTCTAAAGCTTTCCGGTCGTTCTGATCATCCAAGAGAGACTTGCCGTCAACCGATTTGTAGCTTTTGAACTCTCTCTTATCGAACTTCTCTGGCAGTATCTTGAACCACGCCTCTTTCTGGCAGTTACCGCACTTCTCTACGTTCTGGCAGTCGGGGTTCATGCTCACACCCACAGGACTCCACTCAAGAAGATCCCATTCCAAAACTTCACGATATTCGATGCCATCCTTATTTCCGAATGCGCATTTTAAGGGGATATACCCGATTGACCAATTCGGCATAAAACCATTTTTGGCTTTTTCATAAAGTCTTCTACCCGTATTATCTGGAGGAATTAAATTTGATCCGTCAAAGAATTGTGTCCGTGCCATAACGCCCTTAAAACCGTTGAATTCCGACTTCCAAATTTTCAAAGGCTTTGCAATCGGCTCCTGTCCCATATTTGAAAATCCATGAGCCATTAGAACAACTGGACGCCCCAGGATTTTCATTCCGTCAACACGCATAATGTCTGAGCCTCGATCAAGTCTTTCTGTTGAAATGAAGTGTTCTATCCATAAGCCTTCGTCGCTGAATTCTTTAACCTCTGCTGTAAATATTTTATGTTCGATTTTCATATTTCCTCCTCATGCTGCTATTCTCAAGGCAGGCTGAAAGGGTTTTGATAATTTAGAATTTTTAGATGAATTCTCTGTCTTCCACATTGGTTGAAGATTAGATAAGACCCAGCATCTTTTGAAATCGATCTGTTCTGGTTTCTCAAAATTAAATGCTGCAATAGGAATTTTGTGATCGATTGTCCATTGCCCATAATTTTCCCATGTCATTTCTGAATCGAATTGCTTCTCAAGAGATTTCATTAAATCGATCAAGGTATATCCGACCAGAGATTCCCAATGCCTACCGTTTTTGTGATTTTTGATAGCAGCATATATCCCCTGACTCATCGAGTGATTAAGCCTAAGCTTTGAGTCTTCATATCGTCTGATATTTCTATGGAATGAAATTTTCTCTCTATTGTTCTTTGCCCACTTACTCGATCTTTCCCTCATCACTTCAGGTTTCTCGTAATAATATTTTCTTGCAAGTTCATTACTCCTTTTACGATTTTCGTTTCTCCATTTTTGAGTTAATGCCTTTTTCTTTTCTGGATTTCTCTTATTCCTTTCACGCTGAGTTTCAGCCATACATATTTTGCAAGTCTTATTTAGTTTGTCCCATGAGGCTGAATTATTATGGAAATAAGTCAAGGGCAACCATCTTCTGCATCTCCAACAATGTTTAAACTCAATCCCATCGCCTATGATATGCCATTTTCTTTGACTAACATTGATTTGGCTTGTTCGGAGAGTTTTATATCTACACATCTTGCATATATCAACGAGGCCATCTCGCTCATTTTTAGATTTTCCAAAACACTCCAAAGACTTCCATCTTTTGCATCTCGGACAGTTTTTCTTCTCAACTCCCTCAATAATCTGATGCTCTATCCTCCTCACTCCCCGACCTCTGCCGCAAACGTCTTATGCTCCATCTTCATGGTGTTATCCTCCCTGTTTATTATGTACACAATTCCGGCCAATTCCATTCACTCGGAAACCACTTTCTGCATTTTTCAATAGCCTTTGTAGCATCAGCTTTCCAGCACCTATTCTTCATAGTCCTCAGAAAAACTCTATGGAGTTCCTACCCCAATGCACTATTGCAAAAAGCATTGTGTCCCTGTGCGGCTGTCATAACTGAAAAAGCCGTAGTAGGTGGTGGCCCCGTGGGCAGTCGAAGTAGAGAAGCGATATCCATACATCACCGAAATTGCGAGAATAAATACAAGCAATAATGCCAAAATCATCTTTTTCATAGGTTAATCACCTTTCTCCTTTTCGGAATAGTACGTTGAAATGGTTCAAGAATTTTTCCCTGGATTTAATTAAATTCAAAATATCCCCTTAAGCTGCCAGCAAGAATAAGGTTAATGCCTCTTCCTCCTCCAAATTTTCTATAAACCCTCTATCCGCAACGGTAATCGGTTTACCAAATTTTTCGATTGACCGAATATTACGGACCTTAAGATCAAGACATATTCGGGATTGCCCAAAAACTTCCTCTGATTGAATACCCTGGACATTGAGATTAAGTCTTATTTCAGGCCGTCCAAAAGCTTCTACAGACTTAATACTCTTTAACGTAACCTCTATTGGATGAGGAATATAGACTCGTCTAAGTCCAATATATGCTGGTATTGGTTCGGCCCAACGAATCTTTGGCCGTCCAAATGCTTCCTTAGACTCAATCCCCACCATATTAATAGTTAAGGCAACTTTGAGTTCAAGGAATCCAAGTGTAGCCACCGCAAACGAGCCGAATCCAACTCCTTCTACGGATAAACAATACGTATTTATCATGGCAGCCTCAACACAGTCGTTGTTTCATCAACCGTTGAAATTCCCTGATTTATCTCGCCTGCCTGCCTGCTTGTCTTACTAACTACCAACGGCTTGGTGGGATCAAGTCCGTATAATTCATAAATTTCTAATATTGACGAAATGGATGCGTCAATTCTCACTCCAAAAGAACCGGGTACAGCATGATCCACAACCAATTCATCCCAGACTGATACCAATGGAGTCGTATCGCTGTAGCCTAATTCATTTTTATCTAATTCCACAGCCTCGGTTCCATCTGAAATTAAATAAGCACGAAACGTAAAATCATCAACTACTGAAAACGTTGATATATTTGCCTCTACTTCTGCCCGAGTATTATAGTTCTCGTCTTCGTCTGACGTTACCCAATCAGAACCATTCCAATAAAACCAATAGATGCCATCATTAGATATCGTATATTTTACTTGCCCTTGATTCCCGGCCCCTAACGTTTCTAAAAAATGATCACATGACCTTATCCCTGCGGGATGGAATAACGCAGAAGGTTGAACAAACGGTTTTGTATCTATGTACAGTACAGAGGCAATCACCTCTGTTCCGTTTCCAGCGTTATAGTTACGCAAAACATCTTCAACTGTTATTGCCTGATTGAAAATTGCCAATTCATCGATTAAACCATCGAGAACATAATCCCAATCTGTATATGGCTGGATTCCAATTCCTATCAAACCCTCATTTCCTGTAACTGTAGGGTTGAAATCTGTGCTTGTTGCTATAGTAGCCCCGTCAACATAAAGTACAACCGTTGTCGTTGCTCTATCAAACGTGACGGCGATATGATGCCACGTGTCTAATGAATATACAGCACCAATCTTAAATTCCAACCCCCCGTAAAAGAAAGAAATGGCGTACTCTCCCTGATCCCCAGTGCCCAAATAATAAGAAGAAAACGGATCTTTACTGACTATTGCTTTATGAGAGCCATCAGAATGAATCTTGACCCAACCCATGATCGTGATAGAGTCGGTTATGTTCATGCTGGCACTATGTTCAACAGAAACATAGCTGTTACCATTAAAATTTAAACAGTTATTTAATTTTCCAGGTTCCCACAAAGGCATAGATGGTATTGATGGATTACCCTGTAACGTTCCAGTATTCCCGTAGAAAGAACTGTCTGCTGCTGTTTCTCCGCTTCCCTCATTAAAATGCCACCAACCCATTGGAAGTGGCCCGTTATACCGAACAAGAGCTCCAGTTCCATTTCCAGAATTATATCTAGTTGTTATTTCATCTGACGTTAATGCTTTATTATAAATTGCTACCTCGTCAACGAGTCCTCTAAAACTATTCCCATACTCAAACAGATCTGGAGAAGTTCCTATTCCAATGGAACTACTGTTCCCGGTCACTGTCGGATTAAAATTAATATCTGTGTTTACCGCAACTCCGTCAACATAAAGAATAGCGGTGGTTGTGGCCCGATCATAAGTAACTACAATATGTTGCCAAGTGTTAAAAACAATAACATTTCTGGTAAGAAAGTCCGAGCCACCATACACAAAAGAAATTGCCGCTTCTCCGTAGGATCCTGTGCTAATCCTATAAGAATCGTTTATGCCTTTTCCAACCCATATGTTGTAGTCTGATTGGTCAGAAGCGTTGATCCATGCTTCAATGGAAATCGAATCTACGATATTCAAATCGGGACTGTCGGCAATTGAAACGTACCCTTGCGTGTCAAAAAGCAGGCATCCTCCTAATTTTCCAGCTGCCCAAACAGGATTGGTTATTCCCGTCAAAGTTCCATCATGCCCACCTCCAGAACTATCTGCTGTTACTATTCCAGTTCCTTCATTAAGATGCCACCAACCAACTGGGGTTGGTACTTCATGAATTTTTTTCAGCTTAACCAGCCCGCCCGATACTTCTATCTTGGAAGCGTCGTAAGAATATTCAGATGGTGTGCTGTAATGCCATTCTTTGATCATGATTAACTCCTCAACCCAGGAATAGAGCCGTCATCTCAATCTCCTACAATTTGAAAATCTTGTTCGCTCCTGTATCCCAGTTTATATTCACCGTCTGCCCAACAGCAGGGGTGAATGGCAATCCGGATGCCGGAGTATCGACATAGGCGATCAACTGGGCCGTAGCATCGTTTCCAGTATGCTGGAACAAAATGATGGCACCGGAGACTACTGCTGCCAAGGCTACGAGACTCGTATTGGCCGCATTAAAAACGCCGTCTGTGTAGGTCTTTGACCCAAGGGCTACCGTTCGTCCATTATCTTTTGTCCCACCCACCTCGATGTCCGCTACATATTTATCCGTGTCATCGTAGGTGTAGGCACTTCTAACCAACATCGCCCTCACGTCTCCCGTCATTGAAATAGTGTCATTAAGAATCCCTTCACGCCCTTTTGGAAATAATACGTTTGCCATGACATCTTCCTTTATTCGATTTCAGCAGAGACCATTTTTCCATCTTCTCCACGTTTAACGGTTAATTTCTTTTTTTTGCTTTGATTTTCTTTTAGGGTCAGACTAAGATCAATCGGAATAGGTTCAATCTTAATCTCAATCGGAGCTACCGGAGGATCAGGTCTTAGACTTATTCTTTCATCTGATTCAATTTTGCTTTTGAGGACCTCTGTCGCAGACTGGAGTGAGACGAAAACCCTATCTTCTATCAATCCCAGCCCCTTTCCAAGTTCATCAAGTTTCCAGACGATAGGTTTGATTCGTTCGGCATCTCTTTGATCATGGGCCTCTTCCCTTTTTCTCGCCTCTTCCCCTTTTCTTGCCTCTTCTTCTGTCCTTCTCTTTTGTTCTATCTTATTTTGTCTTAGGAGAATAGCCTGAACCTTCCCTCCTTCTCCCTTTTCGGAATAATAGAGAGTACATCTGCAATTGATCGATTCTGCTGGGTCAGTCCCCTCAAGCGGCGCATCCATCTCATCATTACCTACCTTGAAGAGCTCATCCATCTGGATCCCATCAGCATATTCTTCATCCGCTCTTTGATGGGTTGGCCTGACATGCTCGTCCCTTGCCGAAAGCCAATGCTTAAGAAGCTCATCCTCAAGACCGGTCTGCCGTACTCCTTCGATGTCCGCCTGGTTCATGGCCGCTAACGTCTCTGTTCGTGCAATCATGGAAGCCCTGTACTCCTCCCATGAATCAAACTTCTGCCTCAGAGTCTCGGCTATTTCCGTCACGGGGGACTCGGCGGCAAATCCCTCCTTGAGTATCCTCTCGATCTCGTCGAAGGTTGTTCCCGATACCTGCTCGGAGAACTGTCTCATCCGGCTACCGAGCCACTTTATAGCCCCTGGAGCATTCACATCAAAGGTAGGGTTAACGGCCTTCATGGTCTCCAAAATATCCTTCATCCGGTGCTTGCCGACCTCCTGCATGATGTTTTTCACAATCGGTTCGACCATCTTAACTAGATTCTTCTTCTCCTCGGCCTTGCTTACATTTATATCTCTAATCCCCTTGTGGTCCTTTACGGCATGCTGCACCTTTTGCCTTGACCAGCCGGAGAAATAGGCCAGGATCTTACCTCCATCCTTGTGAAGCCGGTTGATAACGTCCTCCTTCATAGCCGAGAAATACTCCCTCATCGGCATCTCGATCAGGTGCTGGTAGTTGTCTACCCGCTTGACGAAAAGTTTCCAATAGACATCCTTGCGTTCCTCCGTCCAGAAGGAATGGTTCATCAGCTTTAAGAACTT
>Ga0315287_10006955_pt1 | contig 11306 bp, 10 predicted proteins | sample YL17G11_0_MG_FD_205037 | JGI IMG/M metagenome (GOLD analysis project Ga0315287, IMG submission 205037) | Sediment microbial communities from Yellowstone Lake, YNP, Wyoming, USA - YL17G11_0 | ecosystem: Environmental > Aquatic > Freshwater > Lake > Sediment | place: USA: Wyoming | collected...
ATTGACCGGCGGCGTGCGGCCGGCGCGCTAGCGCGACACGGGTTCGGACCCCGTCGGCCGGTCGTGCCCGATGCGCGCCGGCTCGAGGCGCGGCGTGTTCGCTTCGCGATCGACGTCGTCGGCGTCCGTCCCGCCGCCCGCGGCCTGGTCCACTTCGATGGCGCTCTCGTCGACGTCCTCGCCCAGGAAGCCGCCGCTCTGGTGGGCCCACAGCCGCGCGTAGAGTCCGTCGCGCGCGAGCAGGCTGCGGTGGTCGCCTTCCTCGACGACGCGGCCGCGGTCGAGCACGATCAGCCGGTCCATCGCCGCGATCGTGGATAGCCGGTGCGCGATCGCGACGACGGTCTTGCCCTCCATCAGCCGGTAGAGGCTCTGCTGGATCGCGGCTTCCACTTCCGAGTCGAGCGCGCTCGTCGCCTCGTCGAGCAGCAGGATCGGCGCGTCCTTCAGCATCACACGCGCGATCGCGATGCGCTGCCGCTGCCCGCCCGACAGCTTGACGCCGCGCTCGCCGACGTGCGCGTCGTACCCGCGGCGGCCCTTGGGGTCGGTGAGCCCGGCGACGAAATCGTGCGCCTCCGCGCGCCGCGCGGCGGCGAGCATGTCGTCTTCGTTCGCGTCGGGGCGCCCGTACACGATGTTCTCGCGCACGGACCGGTGCAGCAGCGACGTGTCCTGCGTGACCATGCCGATCTGCGCGCGCAGGCTGTCCTGCGTCGCGTGCGCGATGTCCTGTCCGTCGATCAGGATGCGCCCGTGCTCGACGTCGTAGAAGCGCAGCAGCAGGTTGACGATGGTCGACTTGCCGGCGCCCGAGCGCCCGACGAGGCCGATCTTCTCGCCGGGGCGGATCGTGAGGGTCAGGTCGTCGATCACGTTGTCGCGGCCGCCGTACGCGAAGCTCACCTGCTCGAAGCGGATCTCGCCCTGCGTGACGACGAGGGGTCTGGCGTCCGGCGCGTCGACGACCGCGTGCGCACGCGACAGCGTGGTGATGCCGTCCTGCACGGTGCCGATGTGCTCGAAGAGCGCCGCCATTTCCCACATCACCCAGTGCGAGATGCCGTTCAGGCGCAGCGCCATCGCGGTCGCGGCCGCGACGGCGCCGACCGAGGCGTCGCCCTGCGTCCACAGCCACAGCGTGGCGCCCGCCGTTGCCGCGATGAGGCCCATGCTCAGCACGTGGTTGACGATCTCGAAGCCGGTGACGAGCCGCATCTGCGTGTGCACGGTGCCCAGGAACTCCTGCATCGCGCTGCGCGCATAGCCCGCCTCCCGCCGTGCGTGCGAGAAGAGCTTGACGGTCGCGATGTTCGTGTACGCGTCGGTGATGCGGCCGGTCATCAGCGAGCGGGCGTCGGCCTGCGCCTTGCCGACGCGCGCCAGGCGCGGCACGAACCAGGCGAGCGTGAACACGTAGCACACGAGCCACGCGAGGAAGGGCACGATGAGGCGCAGGTCGAAGTCGCCCAGCACCGCGAGCAGCGTGACGAAGTAGATGACGACGAACACCAGCAACTCGCTGACGATGAGCCACGTATCGCGGACGGCCAGCGCCGTCTGCATCACCTTCGTCGCGATGCGCCCGGAAAACTCGTCCTGGTAGAAATGCATGCTCTGCCCGAGCATCCACCGGTGGAAGTTCCAGCGCAGCAGCATCGGGAAGTTGCCGAAGAGCGCCTGCTGCTTGATCATCGACTGCAGCGCGACCAGCCCGATGCTGCCGGCGAGCACGCCGCCCAACAGCAGCAGGCGATTGCCCTCCTGCGTCCACAGCTGCGCGGGCGGGACCTTGGCGAGCCAGTCGACGATGCTGCCCATCATGCTGAAGAGGAGCGCCTCGAACGCGCCGATCGCGGCGGTGAGCACGGCGGTGGCGAGCAGGTAGGGCCGCAACCCTGCGGAGCACGCCCACATGAACGCGGCGAAGCCGCGCGGAGGCGCGGCCGGCGGCGCCTCCGGGTAGGGGTGGACCAGGCGCTCGAAATGGCGGAACACGCGGGATCTCCGACGTCGGGCAAGGCGCCGGATCCTTGGGCGGACGAACGGTCCGCGAGGGGGGCGCCGACAGCGCGACGTTCAAGTTCGCCGTCGCTGCGCGGTGCGGATGTTAGCATCCGCGCTGCGCGTGCGTGCCCCTCCGGCCGCGCGGTCCCCATGCTCCCGCGCTGGATCACCGGCTTCTACCTCGTCTACCTCGCGATTCCGATCGTGCTGCTCGTGGTCGGCTCGTTCGGGCAGCTGTGGCTCAATTCCTTGCTGCCGACCGGTTTCACGCTGCAGTGGTATCGCGACGTCGGCGCCGATCCCAGCTTCCGCCGCGCGTTCGTCGCGAGTCTCGTCGTGGCCGGCATCGCCTGCGCGGCGTGCGTCGCGATCGGCCTGCCGCTCGCCTACGCCATCTTCCGCGCGCGCAGCGCGGCGGTCCGCTCGCTCGCCCGCGTGCTGTACCAGCTGCCGGTCGCGTTGCCGCCGCTCGTGCTCGCGTTCGGCTTCATCCTCGTGTTCTCGTCCGACACGCTGCCGTGGCTGGGCAGCATCTGGCTGCTCGCCGCCGGGCACGTCGTGCTCGGCCTGCCGTATTTCCTGCAGGCCGTCGTCGCCGACATGCAGCGGCTGGGCCTCCATGCGCTCGAGGACGCGGCCGATTCGCTCGGCAGCAGCGGCTGGCAGCGCTTCGCGTACGTCGTCGTCCCGTCGCTGCGGCATTCGATCCTCGCCGGGCTCATCATCGTCGCCGCGCTGTCGCTGGGAGAATTCCAGTTCTCGAATCTCGTCGCGGGGTTCCTGAATCGCACGTATCCGGTGGTGCTCCTGCAGGCGTTCTACGGTGCGACCGGATTCGCGTGCGCCGCCACGGTCGTGCTGCTGCTGCTGGCGTTCGCGGCCGCCGTCGCGGGCGGCGTCGTGTCCGGCGGGGCAACTCACGCCAAGGCGGCCGCCTGATGAGCATGGATGCGGTTGCGCTCGAAGGCGTCAGCTACCGCTACCCGGGCACGGAGGCGGGCGTGCGCGACGTGGCGCTCTCGATCGCGCCGGGCGAACTCGTCGTGTGCATCGGTCCGTCGGGCTGCGGCAAGACGACGCTGCTGCGGCTGATCGCCGGGTTCCTCAGGCCGGACGTTGGCATGATCCGTCTGAAGGGCGCCGACGTGAGCACGCTGCCCACGCGCTCGCGGGAATGCGGGATCGTGTTCCAGAACTACGCGCTGTTCCCGCACATGCGCGTGTGGGAGAACGTAGCCTATCCGTTGCGCGTGCGCGGCGTCGCGGTCGAGCCGCGGCGGCAGCGTGCGCACGCGATGCTGGAGCAGGTCGGCCTCGCCGGATTCGCCGACCGCCTGCCTGCGCAGCTGTCGGGCGGCCAGCAGCAGCGTGTCGCGCTCGGACGCGCGCTCGTGTTCGAGCCGCGTGCGCTGTTGCTCGACGAGCCGCTGTCCGCGCTCGACGCCGGCACGCGGATGACGATGCGCGACGAGATCCGGCGCATCCAGCGGCAGTATGGCATCGCGTCGCTGCTGATCACGCACGACCAGGATGAGGCGCTCTCGCTGGCGGACCGGGTCGTCGTGATGCGCGACGGCCGCATCGTTCAGGACGCGCCGCCGCAGGCGATCTACGATGCGCCCGCCGACGACTTCGTCGCGAACTTTGTCGGCCGCGCGAACCTTCTCGACGGCACGGTCGCGGGACCGGACCTGCTCGACACGCCGGTCGGCCTGCTCGCGACGTTACCGCATGGGCGTCCGTCCGGCGCCCCGGTGCGCGTCCTGGTGCGCCCCGAGCGCATCGAATTGGTGCGCGATGCGGGCGGCGAGAACGTGTTCGCCGCCAGGGCTTCACGCGACCGCTTTTTCGGCGCGTCCCGTCGGGTCGAGGTCGAGGTCGGCGCCGGCCGCCTCGAAATCGAAACGAATGCGCGCGATACTGTCGGCTTCGTGCGGGTGCCGCGCGACGCCATCCAGTTCCTGCCCCACCCCCAAGTCTAGACAAGGAGGATCACCATGCGCAGCCACTCCCGTTCGCTTGTCCATATGCTCGCCGCCGCGGCGTTCGCCTTCTGTGCGGCCGGCGCGTTCGCGCAGACCGCGGCCGACAGCCCCGAGTTGTACGCCGGCGAGAAGGCGCTCTACGAAGCCGCCAAGAAGGAAGGCATCGTGGTCAGCTTCGACACCGGTCCGACGTGGGCCAACTGGGCGGCGCAGTTCGCCGCCTTCAAGAAGCGCTACCCGGACGTCGAGATCACGTACAACGACTTGGGCTCCGCCGCGACGGTCGTGGCGCTCGACAAGGCGCGCAACCGCCCGCAGGCCGACACCGCCTACTACTTCGCGGCGTCCGCGATCGACGCGGTGAACAAGGGCGTGGTCGCGCCGTTCAAGCCCGTGAACTTCGACAAGCTGCCCGCGGTGTTTCGCGACGCCGACGGCAAGTGGTTCACGATCCACTCGCTGACCGTGGCGTTCATCGTGAACACGAAGCTCGTGAAGAACGTGCCGCAGTCGTGGGCCGACCTGATGAAGCCCGAGTACAAGAACTCGGTCGTCTACCTCGACCCGCGCTCGACCGGCGTCGGACAGGTCGTCACGTTCGCCGCCAACTTCGGCATGGGCGGTGACATGAACAACGTGCAGCCCGGCCTCGATTACCTGGGCAAGCTGCAGCAGTCGGGCAACGTGCTGCGCGTGCTCGGCACGACGCCGTACGCGCAGTTCGTGAAAGGCGAGATCCCGATCTGGATCTCGTACGAGAACGACGGACTCAAGGCCAAGTACACCGATGGCCTGGGCGACGCGGTCGCCGTCGTGATTCCGAAGGAAGCGTCCGCCGCCGCGCCGTATGCGATCAGCCTGGTCGAGAAGGGGCCCAACCCCAACGCGGGCAAGCTGTGGCTCAACTTCATCATGACCGACATGGGCCAGGGCATCTTCGCGCAGGGCTTCGTGCGTCCGTCGGTGCCCGGCGTCAAGCTGCCGGACGGCGTTGCCGACAAGCTGCCCGCCGCGCCGCAGGTGCGCCCTCTCGACGTCAAGGCCGCCGCCGCGAAGAAGGCGGACATCGACAAGGGATGGGCAGCCGCGACGGGGGCGAAGTAGGCCGCCGTGTGAGTGTCATGGTCCACGTTCGAGCCGGCCGTGCCTAGGCGCACGCAGTGGGCGCTGGCAGTGCCGGCGCTCGCGCTGCTCGCGCTGTTCTTCGCGCTGCCGGTCGCGGCGGTCGCCGTCGACGCGCTGCGCGAAGGCACGGCCGCGTTCGCGCGCGTGTTCGCCGCGCCCGGCTTCGGCCGCGCGCTGGCCGGCAGCGCGGCGCTCACGCTGGTCGCCGCCACGCTGTCGACCGCGGTCGGCCTGGCTGTCGCGCTGCACCTGTCGCGGCTCACGCCGCGCCGTCGCACCTCGCTGTCGTTCGTCATCGCGCTGCCGCTCACGTTCTCCGGGCTGATCGTCGCGTACGGCTTCATCCTGGGCTATGGGCGCGCGGGCTTCGTCACGCAGCTGCTCGCCGGCCTGGGGCTCGACGCGGCGACGATCGGCGGCGCGCTGTTCACGCCGGTGGGCCTGGCGTTCGCGTCGTCGTACTACCTCATTCCGCGCGTCGTGATCGGCGTGCTGCCGGTGCTCGTCAACTTCGACCGCGCGCAGCTCGCTGCCGCGGAGTCGCTCGGCGCGACGCCGGCGCAGGCGTTCCGGCAGGTGCTGCTGCCGCAGGTGGCCGCGCCGGTCGTCGCCGCGTACTGCCTGATCGCGGCCGTCGTGTTCGGCGCGTACGGCACCGCGCTCGCGCTGGTCGGCACGCAGCTGCCGATCCTGCCGCTGCGCCTGTACAGCCTCATTTCCGAGCAGGGCTCCGATTTTCCGGCCGCGGCGGCGCTCGCGCTGTTGATCACCGCGGCATGCTCGACCCTTCTTACCTTCGGCGAATGGATCGGTACCCGACATGAACGTCACCTTTGACCTCGACCGCGCGGGTCACGCGCTCTACGCCGTGGATGGCCGCAGCTTCGACGCCATGACGCGCACCTGGACGTTCGTCCGCACGGCGGAGCACGTCGGGAAGGGAGAGTCGGTCGACGTCATCGGCGCCGCGACGTGGCTGCAGCGCGAAAGCGAGCATCCGCTGCGCGTGCCCATCGGGGTCATCGGTCCACGGGAGGCCTCGACCGAGCAGCTCACGGCGGCGATGCGCGTCGGCGAGCTTCTCGCGGACTGCGGATTTCTCGTCGTCTGCGGCGGCCGCGGCGGTGTCATGCAGGCCGCGTGCGAAGGTGTTGCGCGCGTCGGCGGGACCTCGATCGGGCTCCTGCCCGACACCGAGCCCGGATTCGCGAATCACTACGTCAGCGTCGTACTCGCGACGGGCATCGGCGAAGCGCGCAACGCGCTCATCGCCCGCGCATCGTTCAGCCTGATCGCGATTGGCGACAGCTACGGCACGCTGTCGGAAGTGGCCCTCGGCCGGCAGTTCGGCAAGCTCGTCGTCGGGTTGGCCGGTGCGGCGCAGGTGGACGGCGTCGTCCACGTCGCAACGCCTCAGGAGGCGGTCGCACGGGTGGCTGCGGCGGTCCTCGGCGTGGACTGACCGCCCGTCCCGCCCGACGTTCGTCGGGCGAGTGCCGGCGCCCGCAAACGGGCGAAACGGGCCGAAAGGTCGCGAAACGGGCACAAAGACGCCCCAAACTGGTGATTTGCAACGGTTTTTCTGCCGCCCGTCGATCCGGGTGATTGAACTATGGTGCGCCGGACCCAACTAAGGCATTGTGCAGTGCACAACCCCCAAGGAGAAACCGATGAAACCGTCGTCCCACAAGGGCGCAGGATCGATCGGCGTCCCCGCCCGACATCCGTCGGCCGCCGTGAACCCCGCCACGCTGGCGGAGGACGCCCTCCGGTACTCGCGCCAAGTCTCGCAAAGTTCCGCGGAGAGCCTTTGCGCGCTCGTCGCGTTTTCCGCCAACCAGGCGGTCACGCGCCAGATCGAAGTCGCGTTCGACTTAGGCAAGCGCACGCGCACGCAGGCCACGGAACTCGCGGCCACGGGTGAGCGCGTCTTTCCTGCCGGCCCGCTGCGCGACGCCGTGACGCTCGCGGCTCAGATGCAGGCCAACGCGGCGGACACCATCACCGCGCTGGCCACGCAGTGGGGGCGCCGCTTCGGGCACCTCGCGTTCGCGTTTCCGGTCTCGAATCACCGCTGAAGCGGCGTCATCCTCCGCCAGCGGGCCGCGGTGCACGAAAACGCGTGGCAGCCGCCGGCGCATGCGGATGATGCTGCGCGAGACGAAGGGCGGCTTCCCTGCCTGCGCTGAACCTCAACCCGGGTCCAGACCGGCGGCACGGCCCACCAGCTTGATGACGCTTCCGCAAACCAGGTAGACGGCGATCAACGCCGGGACCGCCACCCATCCGCGCCGGCCCCCCGCTCGCGCCACGGGCAGCGCGTCGCGCGTCGCGACGAACGGCAGGACATTGCACGCGTGATAGTTCGTCATCGGATACGGCAGGAAGATCACCAGTTGCGGCGCTGCCGCGAAGAAGAAGATGCCGCCGTCGCCGAGCACCTGCCCCAGGCCCATCACCACGATGTACGACCAGAGGCCGTAGCGGTATCGGCTGATGAAGAACCAGATGACGGCAAAGATCAGGACGTACGCCGGCGTGGTCGCGAGCAGGTCGATCGCATAGAGCCGCAGCGCGTGGGACGGCGGCGTGTCGAGTCCGACCAGCAACGATGAATACACGGGCTTCGAGATCATGTGAAAGCCCTCGACGACGGCGGCCAGCAGCACGCCCATCGTGATGAATCGTGCCCGTGGCGCGAGCCTTGGCAGCGCGTTCATCAACCTTGCGCGAAACATGTACTGGCCGGCGATGAACGCAAGCACCAGCAGGCGCGTGATGGTCTCGGCGGTCACTCCGGCCAGTACCATCGATACGCCGATGGCGGTCGCGGCCCACAGGCAATAGAGCTTCGCGCCGATTCCGAATCGATCGTCGGGCGAAGGCGTCGGGGGTCGAGACACGCAGCGTCCTATGCCGAAGTCGCCGTGGATCGAGGTCCGCCGGCCGGGGCGATGCCGGCGAATTTGCCAACGTAGTGGTTTCGATGCAGCGGAAACTCCAGTCTGGCACTGTCCCCTTGCCGGGGGAGCTTGCGCCGTCACTGCGCCGCGAACCGCGCGATCCCGTTCCAGAACTCGCGCGTCGCGCCCAGCGTGTTGTGGTCGGCGCGCGGCACGGCAAGCCACTGCTTCGGTCCCGCCCATGCGTCGAACAGCGCCCGCGAGCGCGCGACGGGAATGATCGAATCCTCTTCCGCGACGATCGCGAGCAACGGCGCCGTGCATCGTCCGGCGTCGACGGCCGGTTCGAAACGATGGCGCAACAGCAGCGAGACGGGCAGCCATGGATAGTGATGGGAGCCGACGGCGGCCAGGCTGTCGTACGGCGACACGAGCACGGCGCCTGCGACCGGGCGTTCGCGCGCCACGTGCGCCGCGACCGCCGTTCCGAGGCTGCGCCCGAACACCACGATGCGCGTGGGGTCGATGTCGGCGCGCGCCGCGACCGCATCGTGCAGCGCGAGGCCGTCGGCCAGGAGGGCGTGCGCGGTCGGGCTGCCTTCGCTTTCGCCGTAGCCCCTGTAGTTGAGCGCGACGAGCGTCCACCCGCGGGGCCAGCGTCCATCCGCCAGCGCCCACGACACTTCCTCCGCATTGCCGCCGAAGTAGAGGATCGCCGGCGCGCGCGGCGCGGCATCGGGCACGATCCAGCCCCGCAGTTTCGTGCCGTCGGAGGCATCGACCGAAAACGGCGCGGCGCGCGCCGGCAGGTGTGCGGTGGACACGACCGGCTGAGGGAAGAAGATCAGGCGTTCCTGCGCGAACCACGCCGCAGCGGGAACGCCCAGCGTGATCGCGACGAGGACGAGCAGCCATTCCATGAGCGTTCGCCGGGCGGGAGCCAGAGATCGCATGATCGGTGCGAGCCGAGAAGTCATCGGTCGCGCGCCGCGCCCTTCGCGGGCGCAAGGTGCGGCGCGCAATGCGGCGCGCAATGCGGCAAGCATAGTCGAAATGCGCGCCCGGCGCGCGAATCCCCGGCGTGAACCGACCACGGCGGGCGCCCGCCGCGCCGTACTACAATCGCGGTCCGATCACCGCTGGAACGTCGATGTCCCTATTCGCCAATTGCCGCGCGCGGCCATGGAATGCCCCGTCCGTTCATTGCGCCGCCGGGCGCGTCGCGCCGGCTGGCGCGGCTCGCGGCCGCGCGTCCGCGCGCGAGCATGCGCGAGGTCGCGATGCTTGACCGCGCGCGGCTCACCGCGCTGGCGCGCGACGTGCTCACGGGACTGCAGCGCGGTGTCGAGAAGGAGAGCCTGCGCGTGCAGCCGGACGGCGCGCTCGCGACCACGTGGCATCCGGAGGGCCTGGGCGCCGCGCTGACGCACCCGTTCGTCACGACCGACTTCTCGGAGTCGCAGCTCGAGCTCATCACCGGTGTGCACCCGACCGCCGAGGCGTGCGTGCGCGAACTGACGGAGATCCACCAGGCCGTCTATCGTGCGATCAGCGACGAACTCCTGTGGTGCGGCAGCATGCCGTGCAAGTTGCCGGACGACGACCTGATTCCGCTCGGCCGCTACGGCGTGTCCAACCTGGGGCGTGCGAAGAACGTCTACCGGAGGGGCCTCTCGCACCGGTACGGCCGCCGCATGCAGACGATCTCCGGCATCCACTACAACTTCTCGGTGCCCGGGGAGCTCTCGAACGACGCGTACTTCGCGCTGATCCGCAATTTCCGCCGCCATTCGTGGCTGCTGCTCTACCTGTTCGGCGCGTCGCCGGCGGTGTGCGCGTGCTTCGTCGAGGGCCGCCAGCACGAGCTCGACCGGTTGTCGTCGGACACCTTCTACCTTCCCTACGCGACGTCGCTGCGCATGGGACGGCTCGGCTACCAGAGCGACGCGCAGGCGGCGCTTGCCGTCAGCTACAACAGCCTCGAAAGCTACGGCGCGTCGCTGCAGGGCGCGCTCACCGGCGCGTACCCGCCGTACGAGGCGATCGGCATCCGCGACGGCGACGACTACCGCCAGCTCGGCGTGTCGCTGCTGCAGATCGAGAACGAGTTCTACGGCACGATCCGTCCCAAGCGCCGCATCCGCCAGGGCGAGCGGCCGCTGCACGCGCTGCGCGAGCGCGGCGTCGAGTATGTCGAGGTGCGGCTCATGGACCTCGACCCATTCCGGCCCGTCGGCATCGTGCCCGAGACGATGCACATGCTCGACGTGTACCTGCTCTACTGCCACCTCTGCGACAGTCCGCCGGACACGCCGCAGGAGATCGCCGCGATCGGCCGCAACCAGCACCGCGTGGCTGCGCGGGGCCGACAGCCGGGGCTACGGCTCGAGCGCAGGGATGGCGAGGCCACGCTGGTGGATTGGGGCGGCGAGGTCCTCGCGGAGTGCGCGCCGATCGCCGAAGCGCTCGATGCCGCGAACGGCACGCGCACGTACGGAGCCGCGCTCGCGGCCGCGATTGCAACGCTTCGCGATCCTTCGTCGACGCCGTCGGCGCGCATGCTGCGCGCGATGGCGCAGGACCACGGAAACTCCTACTCGCGGTTCGTGCTCGCGCAGTCGCGCGTGCACCGCGATGCGATCTGCGCGCTGCCGTTCTCCGCGGACCTCGCCAAGCACTTCGCCGTACTCGCCGACGAGTCCCGCGCCCGGCAGCGCGAGATCGAGGAGGCTGACACGATGCCGTTCGAGATCTACCGGCAGCAGTACCTCGATCCGAAGCGGCTGGGGATTCTGCGCCAACACGGGGAGTGACCCGCCGGGGCGCCGCGTGCGCGCCCTGTGCCGGAGTTCGCCCGGGGTCCACGCCCCCATGTGGGACTCTGACGGACTAGGCCAAATGGCTGATTTTCTTCGCGGCGCCTGACGGCGAGAATTCCGCGTGGCCGTGATCGGGTTCGGCCCTGGTGAACCGTCGAGGCGACGCGCTTTCGCGCCCTGGTGGAGCAACCTGTCGTTTCTGACAGTTGCGCCCGCGCGTGTTGCGCGTATCGTGCGATCGAAAATCACCCGCGGGACCCGACATGTCCGGAAGCTCGGCAATTCGTTTGGCGGTGACGGCATTCGCGCTGCTCGTCGGCGGCTGTGACCTGTCCGGCGAACAGATGCAGCACGGCCGGGTGCTGGACCAGGACACCGGCGAGCCGATCGCGGGAGCGATCGTCGTCGGGCGGTACATGGGTGGCATCTCGTGGGGCGGGTCGAGCTGCAATCGCGCGGAGAGCGCG
>Ga0315287_10006956_pt1 | contig 11305 bp, 7 predicted proteins | sample YL17G11_0_MG_FD_205037 | JGI IMG/M metagenome (GOLD analysis project Ga0315287, IMG submission 205037) | Sediment microbial communities from Yellowstone Lake, YNP, Wyoming, USA - YL17G11_0 | ecosystem: Environmental > Aquatic > Freshwater > Lake > Sediment | place: USA: Wyoming | collected...
CCCGCCCCCCCCGCCCCGCCCCCCCCCCCCCCCCGGCGCGGGGGCCCCCCCGCCCGCCCCCCGCCGCGCCCCCGGCCCGCCGCCGCCGCCGCCCGCCTGCGCGCCGCCCGCTGCCCCGACGGCCGCCGCCCTGGCGGACGCGACCCGCCCGATCGGCGCCGCCTTTGCCGCCTTTTCAGAGTGGGTGTCATTCCCGCAGCTGCGCGGCGGCGGCGGCGGCAGCGGCGGCGGCGGCGGCGGCGGCGGAGGGGAACACGGCGCCCCCCTGCCCGCCGTTGCAGCCGCGTCGGCGCTGCTGTGTGGTGGAGGGGGGTTGAGCGCGCCGACGCCGCCTGCTGCTGATGCTGCTGATGCTGATGCCTCCATAGCTCCCGGCCTCGCCCGCCTCACCGCGGTCGCGGCCGCCCTCGCCCAGGCCGGCCTGGCCGTCATCCTGGAGGACGCGGACCCGGCCACCCCCGCCCTGACCGACCCGGCCGCCTGGGCCGGGGCCTGGGCGGCCGTGGCGGCGGCCGTGGCCAGGGGGATGGACGCCGCGGCGGCGGTGTCCACCCCCAACAGCCCGCCCCGGCTGGGCGTGCGGCTCCTGGCCAACCCGGACGCGCTGGGCCTGGCCTGGGACGGCGCAGGCGGGGCAGGCGGCGGACGCAGCGCCGCGCGCCCGCCCCTGGGCGACCTCTACCTGAGCGGCGCGGCCGCGGTCTCGGCGGCCGCGCCCGGTGCCTGGGTCCTGCTGGCCGGTGCGGGCGACGCCAGCCTGCCCGGCGCGGGCTTTGACGCGGCCAGCCCGGGCCTGGCCGCCATGCTGTCCGAACTGGAAGCCGCGCCGTACGCGGGGCGGGTCGTCATCTCGCCCGGCCTGGACAGCCCCGGGCGGCGCCCCGGCGCGGCGGGCGGCGCGGCGGCGGCGGCCGCCCCCGCCCCGACCCTCGCCGCCGCCTACAGCGCCGCCTTTGGCCACCTGGGCGCCCGCTTCCCGATTGTCCTGGGCACCACGGGCGCCGACCTGGCCGACCCGGCGTCCGCGGCTGGCCTGGCGTCCGCCGTCGGGGCGCTGGCGCCCGACGGCTGCGGCCTGCCCGCCTGCCGCGCCAGGGCGGGCGGCGGCCACGCCTGGGCCGTGAGCGGGTGGGTGTGGGGGGCGTGGGTGGGCGGGGGTGGCGAGGTGGGGGGGGCCGGCGGCAAGGTCACGCCCATCCTCCTCCCGCCGCCGCCTGCGCCCGCCCGCGCCGCCCAGCCCCTGGCCGAAGCGGCGCCTGCCGCGCCGCCCGCCCCGACCCTCCCGCCCGTCGCCTGGCCCGCCATCGCCGTCCTGTCGGAGGGCCTGGGCCTGGCGCCCTGGTACTTGCCGCCCACCGCGCACCGGCGGGCGGGCGGCTGGTCGGGGCCGCTGCCGCGCGGTGTGGCGGCCGAGCCGGGGACGGGGGGGGAGGCGGGTGGGAGGGCGGCGGACGCGCCCTCTCCTGCGCCGCCGCCGCCCGGCGCCCCCCCCCTAGATCCGTCCGGCCTGTACAGTGCGGCCGGCGGGGGGGCGGGGGAGCCAGGCCCGCCGCCGCCCGCCCCCACCCCCACCACCTGCCGGGCGGCGGTGCGGGTGGCCGCGGCCGGGCCGGCCGCCACCAACGGGAGCGCCGGCGCGTCGGCGGGGCTGCTGGTGCTGCGCCTGGCCAACTCGCGCCTGGGCGGCCCCGCCCTGGCCCCGCCCTACCGGGTCACCGTGGCGGGGCCGTACGCGGCCCTGCTGGCGGGGGCGGGCATGGAGGGGGGCGGGGTGGTGGTGGTGAATGAGGGCGGCGAGGGCGCCACCCCGTCGCCCGCCATCACGGGCCTGGTCACGGCGGGGGCCGCCACCCTGTGGCCGGCCGCCTCGAACGAGGTCGCCCTCGCGCTGGCCGTCCGCGGCGAGGCCGGCGCGCCCTCCCTCGCCCCGTCGGCCGTCGCCATCAATGGGGAGCCCTGCAGCCTGGAGGCCGTGGCCGCGGCGGAGGGGGGCGGGGGGGGTGGGGGGCCGCTGCTAGTGGTGTCTGCTCCTCGGCGGGGCGTGAGCTGATGAGAGGTAAGGAGGGAATGAAAGATGGCGGTCCTGAATTTTTGAATGAAAGAGCAGTGCAGCATGTGGAATGGATGGAGTGAGGTTGAGCACAAACCACACACACACACCACTACCGCGCTCCTTCTCACAGTCCTGCACGCCTTACGTGTTCCCTAACCGCCGCCACGTGGGCGGGCCCCACGCCGCAGCACCCCCCCACGATGGTCGCCCCCGCCTCCACCCAGCCTGCCGCAGCGGCCGCGTACGCGCCCGGCGTAATCAGGCCGTCGCGGCCGTAGGCAGCGCCGCCGCCCTCCCCGCCGCCGCTGCCGGCCTCTCCCCCTGTCTGCGCCGCGTTCGCCGCCGCCGCCGCCGCCGCCTCCCCGGCCAGCCAGGCCGAGGTGGGGCGGCGGAAGCCGTTGGCGTACCCGCCGACCGCGACCGGCGGTGGCAGGGCGTGGCGCAGGACCCGGATGCCGGCGGCCACCGCGGCCGGGCTGGAACAGTTGATGAGGTGCGCCGTGACGGCGGCGGGCGGGCGCGGGCGGGGACGCGGCCCGGGCCCACCCGCGGCCCCCGCCCCCCTCGCCGCCCCTCCGCGGACCATGCCAGCCTCCACCGCCGCCAGGGACGCCGCCGCGTCCGCCAGGTACTCGCCCCCACGCAGCCTGGGCGGCCAGGCCGTGTCGTCCAGGGTCCACGCAATCCAGACAGGGACAGAGCGGGCGGGCAGCCGGCGCTGCGAGGCGGCGGCGTCGCCGTCGCCGTCGTCGTCGTCGTTGACGCCGGCGGCGGTGGCGTCCCCACCACCACCAGCGAAAGCGGCAGCCGCGGCCCACGCGCCCGCCAGGGCGGCGGCCGCGTCGTCGGAAGACGACACTGTCTCGGCCAGCAGCACATCAACCCCACTCCTCAGGAGGGCGCTCGCGATGCGGGCGTGCACGGAGGCCGCCCCGGCCGCGACGGCCGCGGGCGCGGGCGCGTAGCAGTCGGGGCCGAGGGGCGGGAGGCAGCCCGCAACCAGGAGGGGGGCGGAGGCGGAGGCCGCCGCCGCCCCGGACACCCCAGCCCGCACGGCCGCCACGCAGGCGGCGGTCAGGGGCTCCAAGTCAGTGTCCGGCAGGCCTGCCCGTTCCAGCGCCCCCGGCGTCACCCCAAAATTGGGGGCGGTCAGGACGGCCGCCCCAGACCGGGCGTACGCTGCCGCGAGCGCGGCGATGGGGGCCGGGTCGGACGCGGCGAGCGTGGCGACAGCCAGGAAGCCCGCATCGGCAGGGATGGCGCCGCTGGCTTTTAGGCTGTGGCCTATGGAGCCGTCCAGGAGGGTGATGGGTGGGTGCATGGGAGGCACACACGGGCACACCCCACGCACACTACACAGCAAAAAAAATGTTGTAAGTTTCTTTAAAATGTTGGGGTCGCCATGATCCAGAGCGCCGCGCCCCGCGCCGTTTACGCCCGGCATGCCACGCACCGGGCGTGTCCTCGGGCTCGCTTGTCTCCTGCCCCTCCTCGTCACTGGGCGCCCGCATGTCAATGCTGGCGTATACGATGGCCCCCCCCTGCCGCTGCTGCCCCGTGCCATTGCGCTTTCTTCGTCGGCAGACCTCCTAGCCGCGCCGGCGCCGACACCCGCCGCAGGCGCTGCTCCGCGCGTCTCGGTCGACCTGTACGCGGAAGCCCTGTGCCCCTACTGTGCCAAGCTGCTTACAGAGGTGCGATTGACGCACGTTGCCTGCAGGACCTGAAACGCGCACGCACCGTACGCACGCACGCACGCATGCCGTCCACCACCCGTTTCTTTCTTCTCTCTCTCTCTCTCTCTCTCTCATACCACGGGCGGCGGCGGCGGCACCCCGCCACAACCACCGCCGCCACCCGAGGCCGCCCGCCGTAACCCTCTCAACCCTCTCTCGCTCTCTCGCTCTCTCCCTGGTAGGTCGCCCGCCCTCTCGTCCAGTCCGACCTGGGCGACATTTTGGAATTCCGCCTCATTCCCTTTGGTAACGCCCGGCCGGCACCGCCACCGCCTGAGGATGGAGAGGAGGGCGAGGAGGGCGAGGGGGAGGACGGCGACGCGCCCGGCGGCCCGTTTGTCTGCCAGCACGGCCGGGCCGAGTGCGCCTTGAACCGCCTGTACGCGTGCACGATGGCGGAGCTGGGCGAGGCGGCAGTGGTTGACGGGGCGGCGGCCGCGGCGGCGGCGGCGGCGGTGCCACCCCCACCCCTCCCACCCCGCCCACCCGCCCCCGCCCGACTCCCGCCCTGGCTGGACGTCATCGCCTGCGCCGAGGAGGCCTTCCCGGACGTCATGGGCGCCTTTGGCACGTGCCTGGCCGACAAGGCCGGCGCTTCCACCGTGGCAGCCGTGTCCGCCTGCGCGGCGGGGCCCAAGGGCGCCGCCCTCATCGCGGCCGCGGCCGCCGCGACGGCCGCCCTGGACCCCCCGCACAGATACGTCCCCTGGCTGGTCGTCGACGGCCTGCCCGTGGGCGGGGAGACCGGCAACCTGGCGGCCCTGGTGTGCGCGGCGTACCGGGGCGTGCGGCCGGCGGCCTGCCTCGCGCCGCCGCCCGTGGTGTGGGGTGTGGGTGGCGGCGGGAAGGGGGCGGCAGCGCTGCCGCGCCTGGATGTGGCGTTGGGGCGGCGCGGGGGCGGGGTGGCGGCGGCGGTGGGGGCGGCGGTGGGCGCGCTGTGAATCAAATTTTGTAGATCTCATGATCAACGAGAGGTCGGTGTTTCCCCTTCCATCCCCTCTGCCCCCCCCCCCCCCCCCCCACCTCCCCCTCCCCCCACCCCCCATTGCTCCCTCCCTTGCCCGTGCACGCGCCCCGCCCCCTCCCTCTTCACCCCTCACCCTTCCCCTCTCTCTCTCGTCACCGCCCCGCCCCCTTGACCAGCCGCTTCAGCGCGGTCAGCCAGGCCCCGCACTCATCCCAGTCGGACTCGGCCAGGGCGGCCGCGAGCGCCGCCGCCCGCCCGCCATCCCCCGCGTCCAGGGCGGCGCCCAGCGACGCCAGGGCCGACGCCACCCCGGGCGTGACCTGGCCCGCGTTCAGGCGCCAGAACAGGGCGCCCAGGCGGCGGGCGTTGTCGTCGGTCTCCCGTTTCTTGCCGGGCGCCCCCGCGGCGGCCGCCGCGGCCCGCTCGTGGAGGGCCGCCAGCGCCCGCACCGCGCCGGCCAGGGCGGGCGGGACGGACGACACGTCGGCCGTGGCGACCGTGATGGTGGGCGGGGGGCCGGCGGGCGGGGGGGGCGGGGGCGGCGGGGGCGGGGGCGCCTGCTGCTGGGCGGGGGGGGGCGGGGCAAAGGACGGCGCAAAGGGCGACGCCGGCGCGGCGGGGGCCGGCGCAAAAAAGCCCGCGCCAGGCGCGGGGGGCGCCACGGCGGGCGGAACCCGGCCGGGCACGTACACGCCCGCCGCGCCGCCGGGCACGGGGCCGGCACCCCCACCCCCGCCAGGCACCATGCCGCCGGGCCCGGCGACGCCGGGCGTGAAGACGGCGGGCGGGGCGGCAGCGGCGGGCGGCGCGGCGGTGGGCGCCTGGTGCTGCTGCTGGTACTGTTGGTGAGGCGCGCCGGCAGCAGCAGCGCCGCCAAAGGCGGCGGGCGCCTGCTGCTGGTAGGCCGGGCGGGCGGGCTCGTACGCCGCCGCGGGCGGGGCCGGCGGGGGCGGGGGCGCCGGCGGTGCCGCCGGACCAGCAGCGGCGGCGGCGGCGGCCGCGCCGGGCGCGTAGCCCGCGGCGGCCGTGGCGGGCGCAAAGGCGGCCGCGGGGGGGGCGGGCGGCGGGGCGGCAGCCGGCGCGGCGGGCGGCGGCGCGCCGTACGCCCCGGACGTCGTGTAGGCCAGGGACTGGTAGAACGCGTCCGTGGCGGGCGAGGCTGGGGCGGCCGGGGCGAAAGCGGAGGCAGCAGCAGCGGGCGGCGCGCCCTGGGGCGCCCCATGACCTCCACCGGCCGCCCCGACCCCCCCCGCCGCCGGCGGCGGGGGCGGCGGCGCGCTCGCGGCCCCGCCCGCAAAGGGGAAGGGCGGGGCCGGCCCGGACCGGGGCACGCCCGGCTCGCCGCACCGGTACAGCCGGTCCCGCAGGACGGCCGCCGGGTCGTCCCCCGGGCCGGCGCGCCCGGCGGCCGCGGCCGCCGCGGCGTCGGGCGGGAGGAGGGCGAGCACGCGCGCGGCCGCGCCCGGCGCGCCGTCCGCGGCCAGCCTCTCCGCGTACGCGCCCACCAGGGTGGCCAGGGCGGGCCCGCCCGCGGCCCCCGCGCCCAGGCCCAGCACCAGGGACCGCTCCACGGCGGCTTGCAGGGCGGCGTCCGCGGCGGGGCCGGGCGGCGGGGGCGGGGCGGCGGCCGGCGCGCCGCCGCCGCCCCGGCCCGCCCGCCCGCCCCCACTGCCCCCGCGCTCGAGGCCCAGGCCAAGGCCCGCCCCCCAGTGCCGGACCGCCGCGTCCACGTTGCCCGCGCACACCCACGCGCACGCGGCGGCGTGGCCCAAGCCCGCCGCCGCAGCCCGGCGGGCCAGGGCGTCGCACAGGCCCGGGAAGGCGTCGGGCGAGGCGTACGAGGCCAGCGCGGCGAGCGTGCCCCGCCACCCGTCGAGCGGGCGCGACGCGACGAGCGCGCCCAGGTCGCCCTCCGCCAGGGCGGCCAGGAGGCGGGTGTAGGGGCGGGGGTGGCCCCGGCCGACGGAGGTGGCGGTCGCCGCCCACAGGTCGCCCCCGCCCAGGGAGGCGGCCAGCAGGGCGTCCGACGGCCGGCCCGCGCGCAGGGCGGCCTCGACGGCCGCGCCGTAATTGCCGACCAGCAGGGCGCGCTGGATGGCGGCGTCCTCCGGGGAGAGCGCGGCGTCCTCGCACCCGGCCGCGGCGGCGGAGCCCGGGCGCGGGGAAAAGGTGGAGGCACCGCCGGGGGTGGCGGCGGCGGCGGCGGTGGGCGGGCGGCCGTAGGGGTCGGAGGCGCGGCGCGGGGAGGCGGCAGCGGCCGCGGCCGCCGCGCCCGGCGGCAGCGGCGCGAGCGCCTCGAAAAAGGAGGCCCCGCCGTCCTCGAAAAAGGCGGCGCCGTCCGGGTCGGCCGGGGCGGCAGGATCGCCGCCCCCATCATCAGCCGGCAGGCCAAAGGCGGCGGCGGCGGACCCGTCGGCGGAGGACCGGCGGCGGTCCATGGCGGGCGTGTCGGCGGCGGCGGCCGCCCCGCCGGCGGCGCCGCCACCCCCAGGCGTGCCTGGCGGCACACCTCCCTGCTGCTGCTGCTGCTGCTGCTGCTCCCGGGGCGGTAGGGCATCCTCGTAGCCGAGCTGGCTGAGGAGGGCCGCCCGGGGGTCGGCCTCGAACAGGGAGCGCAGCAGGCCCCACTCCTCCGCGGTGTCGGCCTCCCGGGCGGCCGCCTCCGGGGAGGCGGGCTGCCCATCCGCGCCGGCCCCCGCCGCCCCCGCGGCCGCGCGCGCGGCGCACAGGGCAGCCAGGGCGGGGCGGTCGCCCGCCCCTAGCTCCGCGTCCAGGAAGGCTTCCGCGGTGGAGGCGAGGACGCCGCCGCCCCCGCCGCCCGCCCCGCTCAGCACGCCGGCCTGGACGGCCACCGCGCCGGCGTCGGCGTGCCCCCCCCCGCACGGCAGGGACCGGGCGGCCGCCGAGACGGACGCCAGCCGCCCGCCAAAGCCCGCGCACAGGGAGGCCGGCCGCCTCAGCCAGGCGGGCGCCCGGGCCAGGGGCCGCCCGGGCCCGCCCGCCTCCACTGGCGGGCAGAAGGCGGCCAGGGTGGAGATGGTGACGGTGCCGGGCGCGGAGGCCGGGGCGCCGCCGGCAGCGGCCGGCGCGCCCCCGCCACCAATCACCGCGGCCGCCCACACCCCGGGCGAGGCGGGCGCCCAGGCCACGTCCGCGACGGCGCCGCCGCCGCCGCCCCCGCCGCCGCCGCCGCCCGCCCCGCCAGGCCAGGCCTCGCCGATCAGGGTGCCCGCCTCCGTGTCCCAGAGCGCCACCCGCCCGTCCTTGCCGCCGGAGAGGAGGAGCGCCGGGTCGGCCTCGCACCAGGCCAGCGCCAGGACGCCCTTGGCGTGGCCCAGCAGCTCGCCCGCCGGCGCGGCCGGGCGCCGCAGGTCCCACACCTGGATGGCCGGGCACATGTCGTCCCCGCAGGCGACGGCCACCCGGGTCGCGCAGGCCGGGTCCCACGCCAGCGCGGACGCCCGCCGCATGCGGCCCTGGCCGTCCGCCAGGACGATGACCGCCTTTTGTTTCTTCAGGTCCCACACGGTCGCCGCCCCGCCGCCGCTGCCGGACCCCAGGATGTGGGGGACCTTGGTGTTCCAGGCCAGGGCGGTCAGGGCGCCCGGGGCGGCGGCAGCGTGGTGAGCAGAAGGGCGGGCAGCAGAGCCGGGCGGGCCGCCACCAGGCGGGCCGCCGCCGCCGCCGCCGCCGCCGCCTGCTGGCGACCCGTCCGCCTGGCGCAGGGCCGGGTACTGGGAGGGCGCGGCCGGGCTGGCCACATCCCAGATGCGGAGCTCGCCGTCCAGGCCCCCAGAGGCCAGCAGGTTGGGCGAGCCCGCGTTGAATTGCAGGGCGGAGACCGCGCCCGCGTGCGGGGCGAGGCGGGCGAGCGGGGCGAGGGGGGGGGCGAGGCCATTGGAGTGCGCGCCGCCGCCGCCGCCGCCCAGCATGCTGGCCCCGTCCCACAGGGCGACCGTGCCGTCGGCCAGGCCGCCGGCGATGACGCCCTCCTGCGTGAAAGGGTAGGTGAGGTGAGAGAAGGGGAGGGGAGACGGGGGAAGGTGAGGAGGGGAGAGGTTGAGAGCAACGGAAAAACGAACGGGGGGAGGGTGGGGCAGCGTGTGCCCCCCCCTGCCACCGCGGCACGCACGCGCCCGTTCCTGCCAGCAGCCCTCGGCAGGGGCACAGGCGCTCAGGACACCACCACTATCTCTCTCTCTCAACAACAATCAAAAAAGAAAACGCACCGGGTGCGGCCCCTCCGCGCCGATCGAGCCCCACGCCACCCGGGTGAAGCGTTCGGGGGCGGGGGCGGGCGGGCCGGCGCGGAGTAGGTCGATAGATGGACTGGCCAGGTCGGCGACCAGGACCTGGGCGAAGGGAGGGGAGGAGGAGGAGGGCGTGAGGGGGGCATGGGAGATACAAGAGAAAAACCGATGGCGCGCGCGCTCTCAACGCCCGGGCGCGAGCGACGGCCCCGGAGCCGAGAAATGGACGCGCGCCCCTGCTTTTTATTTTTCACCCTCCCCACAGCCCTCGGCAGTCCGTCTGGGGGCGCAGCGGTGACCGGGGGATTCCCGTCCCGGCCGCACCACCCACACCCATCAACCGCACCTCAACCGCACTCGCCGAACTGAACGACGCATCGATGCCGCCCGCCGCCGTGCCGGCCGCCAGGTAGGGGCCGCCCAGGGGGGACCAGGCGATGGCGGCGCTGAGGGCCGCCTCCTTGAGGGCCGCCATTTGTTACAGAGATAGAGAGAGAGGTGTTGTGCAAGGGGGCGCGCAGAGCGAGACAAAAAAAGGAGTGCAGCTCGACCCTTGCTTTCGCTTGTGTCTTAAACGAGAGAAAAAAGAAAAAAGAAAAAGAAAAAAACGCCCCGCGAGGAGCGCGCGCCTCTACCGGCCAGGCCTGTCTCTCGCATCCCCCTCTGTCAGATGCCCGCCAAGCCCGGTGGCTCTACCCGCAAGGACGCGGTCGACGTGACGGCCTCCGCCCCCGCCACCACCCGCACGCGGAGCGCGACGAAAGCAATGCCCGCTGCTCGCCGGACGCGGGCCGCCCCGCCGCCGCCCGCCACGCCCAAGTACTCCGTCCTGTTGCCGACCTACAACGAGCGGGAGAATATTGGGCTCATCGTGTGGCTGCTGGTGCAGACGTTCGAGGAACAGTTGAGTTTTGGGAAAGAGAGAGGGGTAGGGGTGGTGGGGCGCGCGCTCGTTTGTTTTTTTCCTTCCTTCCGTCGCTCGCTCACCCTCTTCTCTTCTCTCCCTCTCTCCATTCAGTGCCCTGCCCTTTGAGATCATCATCGTGGACGACGCCTCGCCCGACGGTACCCAGGACGTCGTCAAGAAGCTGGCGGCAGAGTATGGCGAGGCCAGGATTGTGAGTCACGGAGAGAGGGGGAGAGGGGACAGAGGGGCCCAGGGGCCCTGCCTGGGAAAAAAGGGGAACGGAAAACACCCATCATTTGCCTCATCTCCCCCCCCGCTCTCCCCCGTTTCATCAGCTCCTCCGCCCCCGCCCGGGCAAGCTGGGCCTGGGCACCGCCTACGCCCACGGCCTGGCCGCCGCGACGGGCGACTTCATCATCATCATGGACGCCGACCTGTCGCACCACCCCAAATACATACCCGCCATGGTGGCCGCGCAGGCGGACGCCGGCGCGGACCTCGTGTCCGGCACGCGGTATGCGCCCGGCGGGGGCGTGGCCGGCTGGGGCGCCCGCCGCAAGGCCACCTCCCGGGGCGCCAACCTACTGGCCTCCCTGCTGCTGCGCCCCGGCCTGTCCGACCTGACGGGCTCCTTCCGCCTGTTCCGCCGGGGCCTGCTCGCCCGCCTGGTGGCCGAAACGCGGGCGACGGGCTACGCCTTCCAGATGGAGGTCGCCGTCCGGGCGGCGGCGTCGGGGGCGGTGATCGCGGAGGTGCCCATCGTGTTCGTGGACCGCGTGTACGGCGCCTCCAAGCTGGGCGGGGCGGAGGTGGCGCTTTTTTTGAAGGGGCTGGTCAGGCTCGTCCTGACCATGTGAGGAGGGGTTATGTGTTTTTTTTGTTTTTTCTCCCTTTTCTCACCCTCACTCTCCCTCTCTCTGTCACTCTTTCTTGAGTGGACAACACACGCGCGCGCGTTTTTAGGGGGGGCGGGAGAGCGTGCGCGCGCGCGCCTGGACGGTGTGTGTGAATGAGAGTGAATAGAGGTAACTCCCATCGCTTTTCACGCCCCCCGCTCCCTCTCTCTCCCTCATGCAACCCCTTCTTTTTGTGTGCGCGCCCTGATGAAGCAACCCCCAGGAGGCAGCGGGGGAGTTTGGACCCCCTCGACGCCCCCCCGGTCGTTCCTCGCAACTCACACTCGCATTGATGCATGCCCCCCACCCCACCCCCACACACACCATGATAAAAAGGAAAAGGACTCTCACGGGATGAAACGCACACACACACACGCGCCCACTTTTTTTTAATTGTCCTTTTTTTTTTCGGGGGGGGGGGGGCGGGCCCCCGCGGCGCGCGCGGGGGGGGGGGGGGGGGGGGGCGGGCGGGGGGGCGGGGGGGGGGGCGGGCGCG
>Ga0315287_10006958_pt1 | contig 11303 bp, 12 predicted proteins | sample YL17G11_0_MG_FD_205037 | JGI IMG/M metagenome (GOLD analysis project Ga0315287, IMG submission 205037) | Sediment microbial communities from Yellowstone Lake, YNP, Wyoming, USA - YL17G11_0 | ecosystem: Environmental > Aquatic > Freshwater > Lake > Sediment | place: USA: Wyoming | collected...
TGCCCTTCGCCCTGCGCGCGCTCGCGACGCCCGGCGCGCGCCTCGGCGTCATCGAGTGCGTCAACCACTACCTGCTGCAGGCCTACCCCGTCCTCCACGAGAGGGCGGGCGAGCGCGTCGCGCAGCTCAAGACGACGGTGCTTCTGATGCCTAACGGGAGCGACCGGATCACGGGGGCGCCGCTGCAGGCGCACGAGACGGAGAAGAAGGTCGAGGACGAGCTTGTCAAGAAGCTGCTGGCGACGAGCCTGAAGCCGAAGAAGAAGAAGCCCGCGGCGGCCAAGGCTGCCGCTCCTGCTGCTGCTGCTGCTGCTACTGCCGCCGTGAAACCTTCGGCTTAGAAAGGAAAAAGGGGAGAGAGACGAAGAGAGAGAAAGAGGGAATCCAGTTTTGTCGTCGAGTTCAGTCGATTGAAGAGAGAGGGAGAGAGAGAGAGCAAAGAGAGGGGGGGAAAAAAGAGCGAAAGGAGAAATTAATTGTTATCGAAAATTCCTTCTAGCCCTGAACCTTTCTCGTTCGTTGTTCCGCTTCTCTACAAGTTTTTGGGGGGCAGTGCGGTTTCAGTGATGATAAAAACATCAAGCACAGAGGTTTCAGTGGGGGGGGGGGGACAAAAACATCAAGCGCAGAGGCGAGAGAGCAGCTCCCGCGCTCGCTCGAGCAGCGGAGGGGACTTTGCGGACGAAACAACGGCCAGAAGCGCCTCCTTCGCGCCCGCGGCGCGGAGCGCCTCCGCGGCGGCCCGCGGCGCCGACACCGCACCGTCCAGCGCGAGCGAGAGCACGTCAAGAGCTGCAGCGGCAGTAGCGGTCGCGGTTTCGTCCTCGGCGGTCGCGAGCAGCAGCCTCACCGCCCCCTCGATTACTAGAGGACCACCTCCTCCGCCGCCACCTCCTCCTCCTCCTCGTCCTCCTCCCGACAGCAGCAGCGCCTCACACTCTTCCGGGATCGCGACGCCGCCGTCTCCCCCACCGCAACAAACCACCACGAGCAAGTGAAGGGCCTCTATGGCGACGAGCGAGGCGAAGAAGCACTCTTCTTCCTCCTCCTCTTCTTCTTCTTCTTCTTCTCCTGCTTTGGCGATGGCGGCGGCGGCGGCTCGGGCAAACCTCGCCACCGCCGAGGCCGCGGCCCCGCCTCCTCCGGCAGCGGACACCGCCGCGGGCTCAACCGATGCCAGGCTCGAGAGAGCCCAGGCGGATTCAGCGGCCAACGAGGCGGCGAAAGAAGCAGAAGAGGAAGAAGCGAGGAGAGAGACCAAGAGGCGGAGGGAGGGAGGAGAAGAAGAAGCCATCGCCCCGACGGCGCGCGGCGGGGCGCGGCTCGCAAAGTGCGCGCAGAGGCGGACGAGCGCCGCGAGGCACTCTCGGCTGCTGGCGCCGTCGTAGCCGTCGCCGGAGCCGGGGCCTCTCTGCAGCGACTCGAGCCTCTCCGAGAGCGCGCCGGCGAGGCCCGCCCTCGCGAGCTCGAACGCCGCCGCACTCCCGCTCCCGGCCGCGACGGCGACCGAGAGCGCCCAGGGGAGCTCCGCGCCGCCCACTTCGGTGCGCACCGCTCGGACGAGGCCCTCGGAGACGCCGGGGCGGGAGAGCACGGAGCAGCAGGCCGAGGCGGAGGAAGCGGAAGCGGGAGGAGGAGGGGGAGGAGGAGGAGAAGAAGAAGAGGGAGCTGCGTCGCCGGCAGAGGCCGCCAAGCTCATTCCGAGCGCCCACGCCGCCGCCTCGGCGAGCTGACCGTTCCTCCCTCCTCCTCCTCCCCCCCTCAGCTCGAGTTCCCTCCTCAGGGACTCGGAGCAGATGACGTCGGCGAGGGCGGAGAGCGCTCCAGACGAGATGAGGCGGCGAGGGGCGGAGGAAGAGGAAGTCGCCGTCGCTGCCGAAACAGCGGCGGCGACGTTCCCGATCGCCCAGGCTGCGAACTCGGCCGCGCGGCGGCGGCCAGGGCTCTCTCCGGCGCTGGAATCGCCGCAGCTGCTGACTACAAGGGCCAGCGGGGCGCAGCACTGGTCCAGCAGGAGGTTGAGGAGCGAAAAGGAAGGAGGAGGAGGCTTCTTCTTCGCTCGTTTCGCCGCCGGCGCCGGCGCCGGCGCCGCTGCCCCCCTTTCTTCTCCTTCTCCTTCTCCGGCTGCCTCTTCTTCCATTGGAGCCTCTGCTGCTGGTTCTGCCGCTGCTGGTTCTCCTGCGCATTCTCGCTCTTCTGTTGCCTCTTCCGTCGCTTGCTCGGCAGCAGCGGCGACGGCGAGCGCCCCGAGAGCCCAAGCCGCTTCCGTCGCCGTCTCGCTCAGGACCTCCTTCTGCTTTCCGTTTCGAGGAGGAGGCAGCAGCGCTCGCTCCACCAGCAGCGGAAGCGTCGCCCCGAAGTCCACCGCGGCGAAGGCGGGCGCCAAGAAGGGCACGGAGGGGGAAGAAGACGCGGCGACGAGGGCGCGGCGGAGCCTGCGGACTGCGGCGAGCAGCTGGTGCGGCGGCGGCGGTGGCGCGCCGGCAGAGGCAGCGAGCGAGCGGAAGCCCTCGGCGGCACTTACGAGATCGCTCGCAGCTGCGGCGGGATCCGCTGCCGGTCGCTCACCCGCTTCTCTTGCTCCTCTTTCTCGCCGGAGGCGCGCGGAGGCCAGGAGCGCGCCCCTGCTGGCCAAGGCGAGCGAGGCGAGGGCCTGTTCGTATGTTTCGACGGTGAGGTCGCGATGTTTCTTTTTTTAGACTTTCTTAACTTCTTCTTCTTCCAGCGGCTTGAAACGAGCCACTCCGACCGCTCCGGGGACTCGGGCACTAAAAACTCACATCCTTCCTGCGCGCTGTGCTGTTCGAAAAAGAAGTCGGGAACGGCGCGCGCTCCATGAGCAAGCGCAACCTCAGGGAATTCTTTGGATGAGATCGATGCTTGTGAGCTTTTCACTTTTTTTTCAGTAGAAACCATATGCCTTTCGCCGCGTCGCCGCTCCCCACTCCCCTGAGCCCCGCTCGGGGACCCTCTCTTCGGAGAGGGGCCGCTACGGCTGTCTTTGCCAGCGTTAGCGCACCGCAGGCGAGAGCATGCACGCCCGCGCTGCTGCAGACGACTGCGATGAGGAAGCCCACTCTGTCATCATCGCTTGGGCGAAGCCCGATCGGAATTCGACCTCCTCTGCCGCAGCAGCAGCAAAACCCTCCCCGTCGCCGCGCCTCGTCCTTCGCCGCCACCGCCGCCGCCTCCAAGAAGTCCAGCGCCGCCGCCCCTGACCTCCCCGAGGGCGCCTCGGCTGACATCCGCGTCATCGCCGCGCGGGCCTGGAAGGTATTGTCCCTCTCGAGAGCGAAGAGCGAGAGGAAGAGAGAAAGAGAAAAGAGAAGAGAGAGAGAGCAGCAGACTCGTTCTCCTCCTCCTCCCCTCACATCGCCGTCTACACGCTCTCTCCCCCCCCCTTACCCCCCCCCCAAAAAACTCCCCCCTCACGCTCTCCCCAGCTCGCCAAGCCCTACTGGACGGACGCGGAGACCGGCCCCTCGGCCAGATGGAAGCTCGCGACCGTCGTCGGCCTCACGCTCGCGACGACGGGCGTCTCGGTGGCCTTCAACTTCCTCGGGCGCGACTTCTTCAACGCGCTCTCCGAGAAGGACGCGGCCCGCTTCACCCAGATGCTGTTCAAGTGGCTGGGCGCGATCGGCGCGGGCGTTCCCGTGTTCGCCCTCCGGGACTGGCTGCAGTCGCGGCTGGCCCTCGACTGGCGCCGCAGCTTGACAGAGCGGCTGACGGGGGACTACCTCTCCGGGAGGGCCTTTTACCGCGTGGCGGCGCAGGGGACGGTGGACAACCCGGACCAGCGGATCGCGGCCGACGTCGGGTAAGGAGAGCGGGGTGAGGGGGGGGGGAGAGAGGGGAGAAGGGAGCGAGGGGGGAAGCGAGGGGGAAGGGAGGGGGAAAGAGAGGGGAGAGGCGACGGCGGAGGACGCGAAACGAAACCCAAAAACGCCTTCATCTCCAACCAAAACCAACTCTCTGTCACAGCCAATTCACCGACGCGGCCCTGGGCCTCTTCCTCACCCTCCTCGCCGCCCTCGTCGACCTCGTGTCCTTCTCCGGGATCCTTTATTCAATTTACCCTCCTTTATTCGCCGCGCTGCTCATCTACAGCGCCGGCGGGACGGCGATCTCGCTCTACTTGGGAAAGGCTCTCGTGCCGCTCAACTTCAGGCAGGAGGCCGCCGAGGCCGACCTGCGCTACGCGCTAGTGCGCCTGCGCGAGAACGCCGAGGCCGTCGCGTTCTACGGCGGCGAGGCGCGCGAGGCAGCCACGCTGCGCCAGCGCCTCGCCGCCGCCGTCGCCAACGGGATCGATTTATTGGCGACTTCGAGGAACCTTTCTTTCTTCACGTCGATGTACCGTTACGTCATCCAGATCCTCCCCGCTGCCGTCGTCGCCCCGCTGTACTTCAAGGGAAGCATCGAGCTCGGCGTCATCAACCAGTCGGCGTCCGCGTTCAACCACGTCCTCTCCGACGTGTCGCTCGTCGTCTACCAGCTGGAGAGCCTCGCCGGCCTCTCGGCGGTCGTCGACAGGCTGGGCGAGTTCTGCGAGGCGGTCGAGGACGCTGGGGGCAGAGGGGCCGAGGCCGCCGGCGGGGGGATCGAGCTGGTGTCGGTCCCGAGGGGAGGAGGAGGAGGAGGAGGCGGCGGCGACAGGGGCGGCAACGGGGCAGCGGCCGCGAGCCGCCGGCAGCCGCTGCTCGAGCTGCGCGGCGTGACGCTCTGGCCGCCCTTCTCGCGCGACCGCGCCGGCGCCAGGCCGCTCGTCTCCGGCCTGTCCTTCTCCGTCGGCCCCGGAGACTCCCTGCTGATCGCGGGGCCGTCCGGGGCCGGGAAGACCTCGATCCTGCGCGCCGCGGCGGGGCTGTGGACCACGGGCGAGGGCGAGATCGCCCGTGCGGGCGAGGCCGTCGCGGCCGGGCGGGGCGGCGGCGATGTCTTCTTCGTTCCGCAGAAGCCGTACGTCGTGCTGGGGACGCTGCGGGACCAGCTGCTCTACCCCTCGTGGGTTGCGATGCCGGATGACGAGAAGAGGGAGGGGGACGAGGAGGAGAAGAAAGAGGGAGGAGGAGAGAGCGGCAGCACCGCTTTGCTGCGCCGCCCGCGCCCCTCGGACGCCGAGCTCGCCGCAGTGCTGCGCAAAGTCAATCTCGCCCCCTTGCTCCACCGCGGCGCCGAGGACTCCTCCTCGGCCTCTCCGCGCGTCCGCGGCTCCGGGCTCGACGCCACCGCGGACTGGGCCTCGATGCTGTCCCTCGGGGAGCAGCAGCGCCTCGCGATCGCCCGCGTGCTGCTGGCGAGGCCCGGGTTAGTCCTGATGGACGAGTCGACGAGCGCGCTCGACGTCGGCAACGAGGCCGCGGCGTACGCGCTGCTGAAGGAGGCCGGCGTCGCGGTGGTGTCGGTGGGCCATAGGCCAAGCCTGACGCGGTTCCACTCAAGGGTGCTGCGGCTCAGGCCTGCCTCGTCGGAGGGGGGAGGAGGGGCGGAGGAGAGCCCCGCGAGCGACTGGGAGCTCGCGGAGCTGCCCGAGGAAGGAGCGGGAGAAGCAGCGAGCGACGCTGCGTTTGCTGGCAGCGGTCTCGGCTGAGAGATTGAGCCTCTCCGCGATTTCCCAAGTATTCCAAGCTCCGTGTGAAAATCAACAACAGCCAAAAACTTGCCTCGTGTCGTTTGAAACGAGAAAGAGAGAGATGAACACTTCCTTTTTTTTTGCCAAAAGAGAAAAGCGGGGTCGATGAAAACCGCGCGCTTGCTCCGAAAGAAAAGGGACTCTTCCTTTTTACAAAATCGCCCCTATCTCTCTCTCTCTCTCTCGAACGACAAGGATAAAAACACACAAGCTATTCAGAAAAGACGCAGAGAAGAGGAAGGCTCGCAAAAGCTCCCTCAAATCTCTTACGCCTTGGGCTTGCTGTCCCTGTCGCCGCCACCGCCGAAACGGGGCCGGCGGAACTCGCGGATCTTGCGGTTCTCCCTCGAGCGCACGCGGACGACCTTGGAGTGGATGGCCGCGGAGATGCAGTAGTAGACCTTGCGGTAGATCTTCGGGAGCATGTAGCCGTCGATGACCGAGGAGTCCTGTGAAGTTTTTCGAATTTTTTTTTTAGACTTTGAGGTGAGCATCCGAACCTCTTTCTTCTCTCTCTCGCTGCTCTGCCCCTATTTTTTTCCCTCTCTTTCTCACCTGCAGGTCGCGGACGGCCGAGGCGTCGACGATGTTGCGGACGATGAAGCGCTTGACGGCCTTGTCTTTGGGGACGAGGACGCCCGACGACTCGCAGCGGACGCGCTTGACCTGTTGGTTGGTTGAGAGAGGTGGAGAGAAGGAAAGAGCGGAGGAAGAGCGAGAAGAAGTGAGAGGGAGGTCAAAGGAGGCGGCCGATCGAAGGTCCCTCGCTGCGATCCCGCGCGCGAAAAGAGAGAAAGAGCTCGTCGGAGATGGGCCTTGCGGGAGAGAACGGCGGCCTTTATTCCCAGACAAATGGCGGTATGGGGTCGAAGAGATCGTCGCACGTGCATCTGAAGGAAGCAGGCCTCGAGAACAAGGGTCCGCGGTAGGGGAATGCGGCGGCGATGGAGAGCGAAAGGGGGGCGGCGGCGGCCCGGCCGCCGCCGATCGCCCAAGCGACGCTCTCTTCATCATTCGTCGCCGGCTCCTCCTACATAGCAGAGCCACGGAGCCGTCGGCGCCTGCTCTTGCGAAAGAGATTCTTCCCGCCGCTGCTCTGCGCCGAGCAAGGATGCGCGAGATGCGCTCCTGCTGCCTGCGTGACAGCCTCACTACGCATCGTCGCTGCTCTCCCATCGCGCGGTCTTCACCGACGACGCGGCTGATCAGCCTTCTTCCGCCCTTGTTCCTCGCTTTTCAAACTTACGTGGCCGCGGCCGTGCTTGTTGCGTCCGTTGTTGCGGCGCTTCTTCGTCATCTTCGGGGGAGTTTGGGGGTTTCTTGTTCCAAAGGACAAGAAAGAGTAAGCAGAAAAGAGGAAGTGTGAATTTCGGGGAGGAAGGCCGACGAGCTTTTTTCCACGCTCGCTCTCTCTTTTGCCTCGCACTGGCTCTCTCTCTCGACCCCGGCGACGCTCAAGAAACTTGCTCACATCAATCGAAACCCTCTCTCTCTCTCTGTTTTCCTCTCTCTCTCCCTCTTATCACCGGCGAGATTCGCAAATGAAGCAGCCGCTCTATCGCTCCTAATGTCCGAAGACAAACTAGCAGAACGAGCGCTCTTTGGCAGCAGCAGCAGCAGCGACGACGAAGAAGAAAAAGAAGGAGTTGAGAGCGCCGACGACGACGACGAGGCAAGCGAGCGCCCTCACTTCGAGCTCCTCCGCGGCTCCCGCCTCCCCCGCGGGCTCAGCCTCCACCGCGGGGCACTCGACCGCAAGACGGCCAGGACGCTCTTCGACGTGCTGTCGAAGGGGCTCGAAGAAGGAGGAGGAGCGGCAGGAGGCCGCCAGGCCTTTTTCTTCCCCGGAGAGGGCTTGCCCCGCTGGGCGCTCGCCCTCTCCGCGAGAGCCCTCTCGACGCTCCTCCAGAGCGGTTCCTGGCCGAGGGAGCTGGCCGAGAGGGAGCCGCTGTTCGATATGGCCGCCGTAAACTCCTACGGGTCGAGCGAAACCGGGTTGAGGCAGCACGTCGACCTCCCGCGCTTCGCCGATGGTGTCGCCATCTTCTCCCTGGGGGTCGACGCGGTGATGCGGTTCGAGGAAGTGGAAGCGGCAACAACAGCAGCAGCAGCAGCATCAGTAGCAACGGAAGGAAGAGGAGGAGCGAAAGGGGCGCGGGAGGAAGAGAAAGAGAAAGAGAAAGGGAAGGGCGCCGTCGCGTGCCTGCTCCGCGACGGCGACCTCCTCCTCTTGCGAGGGGAGGCGCGGTGGAGGTGGACCCACGGCTTCGGGAGCGGGGACCACTGTCTTAAAGGAGAGAGCATCGACAGGAGCAAGGGAATGCGGATAGGGGTGACGCTGAGGAAGATGAAAAAGGAGGAAGGGAGCGGATGAAAAAAAACTCGTTTGCGTTTTCCAAATGTATTTTCTTTCCCTTTCTTTGTAATTTTACAACACGCAACGAAACACCAGCTAATTGCACCCGCCTCTTCTCCTTTTTCTCTCAGAGCAGCTCCCAGTCCCCTGCGTCCTCCCTGTCCTGCTGCTGCGAACGGCGGTCGCCGTGGCCGCCGCGAGAGGCCTGTTGAGCGCGCCCTCCCTCTTCCTGCTTCCTCTCCCCTCCCCTCGAGCTCGGGGCTTTCGCCACCGACACGAGCGGCCACCTCGGGTTCTTCGCCGCGAGTCTCGCCGCGCGCGCGACGAGGTCCCCGTAGTCGCAGTCGTCGGAGCAGAGGAAGCCAAGCGCGAGCGAGGGGTCCGCGGAGCAGAGGGGCAGCGGCCTCGCGGGCGGGTCGTCGCTGAAGAAGTCGGAGGGGTCGATCGCGGCGGGAGCCGAGGGAGGGACCGGCGCCAGCGGAGGGGGCGCCCTGGCGGCGCCGACGCCGCGCGTCCGGGAGGGGGCGCGGTGGCGGCCGCGGCGGTCCCGCTGGGGGAGCAGCACCGCCGGCCTGGGCACGTGAGGGTCCAGGTAGAGCAGGCCCAGGTCCTCGCTCTCCGCGTCGGAGAGGCTTCTCTCGTTCGCCGCCGCCGCCGAGGAGGAGCGCGAGCGGCCGGGGCCCGAGGCGCCCGAGCGCAGCGACGCCGTCCCGGCGAAGAAGAGCGAGGCGCCCCGGCGGCCCCCGACGACGCCGACGGACTGCGGCCACCGCAGCGCCGCGGCGACCTGCGCGGCGTAGACCGGGTTGATGGTGCGTCCCAGTCCCGCCTGGACGGGGACGAGGACGAGGAGGGGGACGGCGGACGACGGCGACGGGGAGGGAGGGGAACGGGACGCAGGGGTCCTCGCCGCCGCGGCCGGGTCGAGCGCCGGCGCGCCGCCGCCCCCGCCGCCGACAACCAGCACCCGCATCGGCGGAGGGGCTCCTCTTCCTCCGTTCGCAGAGCTCGGCCAGGCGTCCGTGAGGGCCGCCTCGGCGGCGCGGCAGAACGTGGAGGGCCCCAGCCACTCTCCCGGGGTGAGGCCGCGGAAGCGCGAAGGAGAAGAGCTCTCGCCGTCGTCGTCGCCGTCGTCGCATCCGCTGCTGCTGCTGCTGCTGCTGCTGCTCGCCTCGCTGCCGCTCTCGCTTCTGTCCGCCTCTTTGCTCCCCTCCGCCTCTCTCTTCCTCCTCCTGCGTTCCGCCCTCGCCCTCGCGGCGACCCCCGGCGCGGCGAGCAGCGAGTGGACAGAGAGAGGCGCCCCGGGCTCGTCGGCGAAGAGGGCGAGCGCCTCCTCGAGCGCGGGCGGCAGCCTCGCCCTCGCCGCCGCCCTCGAGGTCTCGCGGCGCCAGTGCCTGCCCACGGCCACGCGCTGCGCCGCGGCCGCAAGGAGCATCTGGCCGGAGCGCAGGGTGCAGCCCCAGCCCACGTCGCTCGTCAGGAAGGAGGCCGACTGCTCCTCCCTGATCGGCGGGAAGCCCCTGCGGTAGGTCATCCACGGGATCGAGGCCCAGTCGGAGGCCGCCGCGGCGGCGACCTCCGGGTCGAGGCCGCTCTTTGTCGTCGGGGCGGAGGCGGAGGGGGAGAAAGCGCCCCTGTCGCCGTTGGCGGCGGCGGCGGCGACGACGACTCTCTCGTTGCTCTCGCCGTCTTCCCCTTCCGCCACTTCTGCTGCTGCTGCTGCTGCTGCTTCGGTCGCTCTTCCGCCTCCTTCGCCGTTCTTGTAGCAGACACCGAGGATCCAGATGGGCGCGTCAGAGGGAGGGAGGCCCGAGCCCTGTTGTTTTGAGTTTGTCGAAACGGAGTGAAAAGTGCGAGCTTCGAGTTTTTCCTTTTCCCTCTGCCGTCCGCGAAATCCCTCGAAAAAAAAGAAAAAACTCCTCATCTCACCTTGACAATCTCCCCGAGCCGCCGCAGCCTCAGCAGCTCGGCCACGTTGTAGTAGGAAGAAGCGATCCCGAGCTTGAGGCCGCGGAGGAGAGGGCGGAGGTGGTTGTGGCGCTGCTGCTGCGGGCGTTGCTGCTGGTGTTGCTGCGCGGTCGCCGCTGCTGCCGAGGTCGTCGACGATGGCGACGATGAGGTTGATGGAAGGAACGAAGAGCTCTTCGTTTCCGCCAGCGCCGCTGCGTCCACAAACTCGTCGTCTTCTTCCTCGAGAGCGAGTTCCTCGCGGTCGAGCGGCATGGCTGTGTCGCAAAGACTTCAGATGAGACAGGAAAAGAGGCGCGACATTCTTTAAATCAGGAAAGGGATTGAGAGCGCGGGGGAAAAAAAAACACAAAGACTGGAAGGGAAAAAAAAAACTCTCGACTCTTTTGTTTCATTCTCTCGCTTTTTCCACGGCCGTTTCTCCGCCCCGCCTCGTCTCCCTCACCTCCCCTCTTTCCTCTCTCTCCCTCTCCCTCTCTCCTCGACCGACCGTACCCCATGGAGGACATCATGCGCAAGCGCATCGCCGAGGCGGCCGCGGCGTACGACGCCTGCTGGGACTCGGGGAAGGGCTCCCACCACCCAGACTACGACCCGTCCTCCGAGAAGGAGCGCAAGCTCGAGGAGGAAGAAAAGGGAGGCGGCGAGAGGGGCTCTTCCTCTTCCGTGTGGAGGCGCGCGGACAGGGCCACGGAGGAGCTCTACGCCGCGATCGTCGCCGACGACCTCCCCGCGGTCTACAGGAAGCTCGAAGAGGGCGCCGACCCCAACTTTGAGTTTGGCCGCAGCTACAGATCCGAGGAGGGGTACTCGCTCCTGATGGCCGCCGCTCACAGGGGCAGGCTCGAGGCCGCCAAGGCCCTGCTGCGCGCCGGTGCCGACCCCAACCACTGCAACGCCGCGGGCGACGCCGCGCTGTTCTGGGCCGTCGACGGCGGCGTCGAGATGCTCAGGCTGTTCGTCGAGTACGGCGCCGACCTGGACAGAGTCTCTCGGAAGGGATGGACAGCTCTGCAGTACGCCAAGGCGAAGGGGAAGTACGGCGCGCCCGAGGAGAAGGGGGTGTACCCCGAGGTACGAAAGCGGGAAGAGAGATGAGGAGGGGGAGGAGAAGAAGGAGAGAGGAGGAGGGAGGGGGAAGAGAGAGAGAGATGGAGGGAGAGAAGGGGGAGGCGTTTTTTTTTACTTCCAAGGTGGCCGGTGGCGATTCGCGGCGGGTTTTTTCTTTCTTCCTTTTTGCCTCCTCTTTCTTCCACCTTCTTCTCACCTCTTTCGCTTTCTTTCTCTCACTCTCTTTCTCTCTCACTCACTCACTCTCTCTCACTCTATCACTCTTCTTCTTCT
>Ga0315287_10006959_pt1 | contig 11303 bp, 8 predicted proteins | sample YL17G11_0_MG_FD_205037 | JGI IMG/M metagenome (GOLD analysis project Ga0315287, IMG submission 205037) | Sediment microbial communities from Yellowstone Lake, YNP, Wyoming, USA - YL17G11_0 | ecosystem: Environmental > Aquatic > Freshwater > Lake > Sediment | place: USA: Wyoming | collected...
TGCCGGCGAGCAGATCCGCGTGAACATGGGCCCGCCCGTGCTTGCGGGGCGGTCGATTCCCGCAGCCAGCGATCGCAACCCGGTTGTGGCTGAGAGTCTCGATGTGGACGGTCGCGCCTTCGATGTGACGGCCGTGTCGATGGGCAACCCGCATGCCGTGATCTACGCGCCGGAGCTCACCGACGAGCTGGTGCTGGGCTTTGGCAAGAAGCTGGAGTGCCACCCGTTCTTCCCGAAAAAAGTGAATGTTGAGTTCGTCAAGGTGCTCTCCGACACCGAGGTCTCCATGCGCGTGTTCGAGCGTGGATGCGGCGAGACCATGGCCTGCGGCACGGGCGCCTGCGCCACCATGGTGGCAGGGGTGCTCAACAAGAAGGGTGGCCACGAGGTGACAGTGCACTTGCTGGGCGGCGATCTGCTCATCCAGTGGGACGGAGACGCTGCGCATCCGGTGTTCATGACCGGGCCGGCGAACTGGGTGTTTGAGGGGACTGTGGAGCTGTAGGGGTCGAGGGTTTCCTCCATCTCCCGTCATTCGTCACTGGTTGCCATGCGCCGCAGAACCCTCCTGTTTGTCAGGCTGGTGCTCGGGGATCCGCCACACCCGAGCCGAGCACGCGACCAGCCTCTGCAGCTTCGTGGACTTCCGCATACCGTCCTTCTTCGCTTGTGCTTGTGCGGTAGGGCGGACTGCAGTGGGGCGCCAAAGCGCCGTGCGGAGTGACCCAGTTGCGCACAGGCGGCGCGCAACACCGGGGCACGCAGTACCGAGGGCCCCTGCCCGAGCCCGGAAGGCACGGCCCGCCCAACGGGAAGGGCGGATCAGCCGCCGCCCGGCGGTCTTCCGCCGGGACCGTCCAAATGCACGTCATCTCGCTCCCAACTTGCTTCTTAGCCGACGATCTAGTATTTCAGAGTTACTTTTTCATAGTGATGGGAACGCTTGCATCCTCACCTTTGAGTCCAAGGACACCTTCTATGCGCTCGAGAAGACTCTCCCTGCTCCTGATCGCTGTGGCTGCATCCGGCCTTGTTGCCCAGCTCGAGGCTGCGACTGCATCGTCCAACCAGAAGGCCAAGGGCGCGCGTGTATTCGTTGCCCGGCCCATCGACAACTCGATTGACGAGCTCAGCCGTTGGGTGGGACTGGTGGCGGAGGCGACGTTCTACTTCAAACTCGAGGTCATGGACGGCATTCGCGTCGTGCCCTTCGACACGGTTGCCGGGTACTTCAAATCGTATCGCGATCTGTCCGAGCCCATCTTCGAAAGCGACTACTACGACATTGCCGCCAAGAGGGGCATTTCCTATGTGATCCTCCAGAAATACGAGGTGTCGCAGGCCAAGCAGGTGTCGTATCTGGTCGAGCTCTTTTCCTCCAAAGACAAGAAGCTGGTGGGAACCTTCGAGAAAACCTTCCCGGTCACCGAATTGTCAGGCGCGCTCAACGAGTGTCTGGCGCAGTTCCTCAAGACCATGGCCGTTGACGTAAACGACAACTCCGGGCGCTTCCTGAGGCTGCCGGTACTCAGCAGCGACGACAAAGCATTGGCCGCCCTCGGCGCAGTGATCCGAGACGAGCGCTACACCAAGGGCGGCGGCGACGCTGCCTCGCTGGGCAAGCGATACGCCGACATCGGCAACAAAGACAAATCCATGCTGCTTGCCAGCTACCTGGGTGCACTGGACCTGATTCGCGCCAAACAGTACGTGGATGCTGCCGCGAGTCTTGATAAACTGCTTATCACCGTGGGGCCGGTCTACCCCGACTGGTACCTGCTGGCCTGCCAGGGGTACCGCGAGTCCAAGCGCTACGACGATGCGCTGCGCATTGCCATTCTGGCCGACAAGGCAGGTGTACAAACCCCCGACATTCTTGTTGAGAAAGCGCGCACGTTGCAGGAGCGCGGCGATTGGGACAAGGCTGCCGAGGCGTTTCAGCAAGTGCTGGCCGCCAGCCCCAACGACCCCTACGCGCTCACGTTTCTTGCCGCACAAAGCAATCGCGGCAACAACTTCGCCAAGGCACTGGAGTATGCCGACCGCATCATTGCCAGGAACGGAAACAATGGGCAGGCATACCTTGAGAAGGGCAAGGCACTCTCGGGCCTGAAGCGAGGCGGCGAGGCCATTGCTGCGTTGCAGAAGGCTGCTTCGTTGTTGCGCGACGACCCAGCGCCGTACAGCATGCTGGGTGATCTGTACGCCGAGAAGAAAGACTATGCCAATGCCGCAACCGCATACCGCAAGGCCATTGCCGGTACGCCCGATCAGCTCGAACTCTACCTGAAGGCCTCCAGGTCTCTGCAGGCCGTCAAGAAGCCCAAAGACGCACTCGACCTGCTCACACCAAAGGAATCCGCCTTTTCACGCAATGCCGCCTATCAGAAGGAAATGGGTCTGCTGCGCTATGCGCTTGGCGACACCGCCAAAGCCGTGGCTGCGCTTGAGAGCGTGATGAAGGCCGGCGAGAAAGACCCCGTTGTATACATGGCCCTTGGCGACATGTACATGAGCTCAGGCAAGCTCGATGCGGCACTGTCGATGTTCACCCAGGCGTTGCCCACCGCAGTCGACAAGCTCACCTGTCGCATGAATCTTGGCCGGATCTATCTGGTGCGCAAAGAGCCCAATCTCGCCATCCCCCACCTTGAGCAGGCCGCCGGAGAGAATCCCAAACTGCCGCTTCTCAACCGCGCGCTGGGAGATGCATATCTGGCCAAGGGCGACAAACCCAAGGCCCTGGGCTACTACATTGCCGAACGTCAGGTTAGTGGCGACGATGTTGACATGCAGAACAGCATTGCCCGGCTCAGCTACGAATCGGGTGCGCTTGACAAGGCTGCCGCCGAGTACACGAAGCTACTCACCCTCGACAAGAAGAACAGCGATGCGTATATGAAGCTTGCGCTCATCTCGCTCAAACAGTCCAACGTGAGCCAGGCCGAATCCAACCTCAAGAAGGGGCTGGATCTGGGCGCTGCCCCCGACGCGTCGATCTACATCACCTTTGCCGAGACGTTCGTGGCCGCCAAGGCGCTTCCCAAGGCCATCGACGCGTACAAGAAGGCTCTGGCACTCAAGTCCGACAACGAGTCTGCTGTGGTGAGTCTGGCCGACTTGTACGAAAAGACCGGCGCAGATAGTGCCGCTGCAGAGGCGTGCCTCAAGGTGTTTGCCCTGAACAACGACAAGTACAAAGACTACTTGGCCAAGGCCGGCAAGCTCTTCGAGAAGGCCAAGGCCATGGGCAAGGCCAAGGATGCGTACGAGGCATTCCTCAAGAAGAGCTACACCGATCCTGCAGTATCGCTGAGTCTGGCGCGCATGGAGTATGCTGCGAAGAATACCAAGCGCGTGGTCACTCTCCTCGAAGGAGTGACCGGCACACTTGCTATGCAGGAAGATGTGCAGATGATGAAGGCCGAGGTGAACTTCGCGCAGGGCAACTTCCAGGCCGCGCTGCTGCCGCTCACCGACGTGACAACAAAAAATCCGGCCAACTGGCGCGCGGTGGAACTCTGCGCCCTCTCAGCCGAAAAGGTGAACGATGTACCGCGTGCCACAACCATGTACGAGAAGTCGCTTGCCTTCAAGGACCTCAAAGACAAGAGCAAAGACTACGCATTCCACATTGGCGAACTCTACGAGAGCCGCAAGATGCCCGACCAGGCCATCTCGCGCTTCGAAAAGAACGTGAGGGACTTCCCCGACGACCCGCGCAACTACGAGCACCTGACAGCGCTGTACCTGGCAGCCAAGCGCACTTCCGATGCTCAGGGTATCCTCGAAAAGGCGATCTCTGTTCAGGGAGCATCGCCTGAACTTCAGAAAACGCTGGCCGGTGTGTTGGCCGACAAGGGCGACAAGAGTGCCGCCGCCCGCAACTATCAGCAGTATCTTAAGAAGAACCCGGGCGACTCCACCGCGCTTTTTGAGCTGGGCAAGCTCTACTACGCTCAGAAAGACTTCAAGAACGCCACCGATGTGCTCTCCCAAGCCTCGGCCCTCATGCCCAAAAACTTCGACCTGCACTACCTGCTGGGCTCAGCCTACATGGAACTGAATAGCCTTGACAAGGCGGTCTCTCCGCTGCAGCGCGCCGCATCGATCAACGACAAGGAGACCCGGTCGCTCGAGAGTCTGGCCAAGTGCTTCCGCGCGCTCAAGAAAGACGACGAGCTCATCGATGTGCTCAAAAAGCTCACGGCGCTGCAGCCCAGCAACTTCGATGTATTCTTCGAGGTTGGCAGCCTGCTCAAGGCAAAGGGCAAAGACAACGGCGCAGTCGGCTTTCTGGAGACCGCCGGCAAACTCAAGCCCACCGATGTGAACTCCAACCTCCTGCTCGCCGACATCCACAAGAAGCAGGGCAACGACGCGCTCCGCGTGATCCGTCTTGAGGCCGCTCTCAAGCTGGCGCCTCAGAATTTCGATGCCAACTTCGGCCTGGGGCTCTACTACGCCGGCAAGAACTCGGGCAAAAAGGCTGCCGACTATCTGCGTGCCGCAGCTACGATCGACCCCAAGAACGCGGAGGTGCGCTACGAATACGCCAAGGTGCTGGAGAGCATGAACAGCATGGCCGGCGCGCTCTCCGAGTACAAGGCGGCATCCCAACTCGATAGCCGCACGCTGGACTACCTTGTCAAGGTTGTGGAGCTGAGCTACCGCACCGGCTCCAAGCCCGAGGCAAAGAAGAACGTCGAGCTTGCACTCACCTACAAAGACAGCGAGAAGAACGGCCCACTACAGTACTGGGCGGGCATCATCATCATGGAAGACGGCAAGACCGAGCAGGCGAAGGGCTACCTCGAAAAGGCCGTGCAGATCGACAAGAATTGCGCAGTGTGCAACGAATACCTGGGCGACATTGCCATGAACGACGGTCGCAGCGCCGACGCCGAGAAAGCGTACTCCCGCGCTCTGGAAATCGACCCGAAGAACGACAAGACATCCATGAAGCTCGGGGCGGTACTTCTGCGCGTCAATCAGCAGGCCCGTGCAGAGAAAGTATTTGAGCGCGCCTACGGCGAGAACTCGCGAAACGATGAGGCACTCTACTGGCTCTGCCACATTTACCTGCAGACGGGTCGGGCCGCGCAGGCGCGTCAAGTGGTTGAGCAGCGTCCCAACGTAGCGAAAACCGCGTGGTTCTATCTGGCTGCCGGCGAGGTGGCTGAGCTCAACGGCGCCAAGAGCGCCGCGCTCAATGCCTATGCAACAGCCGTGCGTATGCAACCGCAGAACGCCGCCGCTCTCTCCGGCAGCGGTCGCATGTACGTGGCGCTTGAGAAATACGAGCAGGCGCTGGAGTTCTTCGGCAATGCCATGGCCTACGATCCGGCCAATCCGCAACTGCTTGTCGAAATGGCAAAGTGCTACGATGGCCAGAAGAACTACTCCGCTGCCGTGGAGCTTCTCAAAGAGGCGCTCAAGCAGGATGCGTCCAACGAAGACGCGTACTACATGATGGCCCGCATCGAAAGCCACAAAGACCACGACAAGGCCATCGAGACGCTGAAACGGGGCATTTCGCTCAACGACAAGTCGGCCAAGCTGCACCTGGGTCTGGGTCACGAGTATCGTCTGACCGAGAAGTTCGACATGGCAGCCGATGAGTACAAGAAATCTTCGAAGCTCGGGGGCTCCGAGGCAATTGACGCACTCAGATGCTTGGGCGATCTGTACTACAACAACCTCAAAGACCCGGGCAAGGCCAAAAGCTTCTACGAAGACTACGTGAAGCAAGGCGGCACCGATTCGTCGGTGAAGTTGAGGCTTCAGAAGATGTGAGGCAGGGATCCCGGGGCGGTCAGCACCGGGATCCTCATCGCGGTCGGTGCGTGCGTGACAGCGAAGCCGCCACCGCGCCGGGAATCCGAATGCGGGAGACCGGGAGTCGGCTCTCGGTGCTGGACCAAGGAGAGTAGTCGAGTTACGAGCAAGCGAGTGACGAACCGCCCCTCCCACTCCAATTCTCTGCCCGTCCACGCGTAATCTTGCGTTGCCTCTCCCTCATATACGAGTTTTAGTAGGTTGAGCCGGACTCTCCGCGGCCTTCCTTCGCGTCACATTCCACAGAGAAAGTATCCGCCATCCCCATGAAAATCAGACTCTTGGCACCCGTAACACTGGTGCTGATCGCAATGGCATTCGGCGCATCCGCACGCGACGCCGGCGCCCGCCAGCAGCGTCAGCGTCAGCACAAACTCTTCGACTGCAACAAGAAGATTGCCGAATCCATTGTGCGCTACAACAAGAAGCGCTACGCCGACGTGCAGGCCGCACTTGCAGATGTCAAGATCCAGTGCAGTGGACACGAGGCCATGGACACCATCATCTACTACCTGGGCATGTCGTACATGATGCTCAAGCGCACCGACGAGGCCAAGACCGAGTTTGAGCAACTCAACCGCGACTTCCCCAACTCGCCCTTTGCCGATGCAGCCCGCTTCCGTGTTGGTCACTGCAGCATGATCGGATCGCACGACTGGGAGCGCGATCAGACCGGTACGCGCGATGCCATCCGCGAGCTCACGGATTTTGTTGCCACGTATCCGCAAAGCGCCTACATCGACAGCGCCCATGCCGATATTGTTGCGTGTCAAGACAAGCTGGCGAAGAAGGAACTTGCCAACGCGCGATTCTACGAAAAGCTCGACCAGTACGAGGCTGCGATTGTGTACTACCGCGCGTTTCTGGAGCAGTTCGGCGACACCAAATACGCCCCCGATGCGCAACTGGCAATGGCCGACAACCTTGTGAAGCTCACGCGTACCACCGAGGCGCGCGATGTGTTGAAGACCCTGGTCGACTCCGATGCTTCAGATGCGACCAAAAGCAAGGCACACGCCATGCTTGCGCGCATCGAGTCGAAGTCCACGAAGTAGGTGTCCGGGCGGTCGTCTCCAATGCGCGGACGACCGCCTCATACTACTACCGGGCAATTTGTTGTTTTCTTGCGCAAATTCTGGGCAGAGCGCATGTCGTATCAGGGGCTTGTCGATGCTTGTCTGACCGCTGACGTCTGACTGCTGACCGCTTGCTGATCGGGGCAACGCAACCTCGTGATCCCAAGCTGTCTGACGGGTTGTCGGCTACCTGCACTGAGCACTGTCGAAGTGTGCCGCGCCGAGGTGTCTCTGGTTGGTCATGCCAAGGACCTCGACACCCCGATCGTCGAGTGATGCACTGAGCCCGTTGGATGGCGGACCAAACGAGGTCCGCTCTTGGGCCCACCGAGACAGGAAGGCACTCGGCGATGCCTCGTCCCCACGCGACGATAGGAGTTCTGGGCGGAAGCTTCGACCCTGTGCACAATGGGCATCTGGCCATTGCCCGCATGGCTCGCGATCACTTCGGCTTCGAGCAACTCCTCCTCATACCCGCAGGCACCCCTCCTCACAAAGCAGGCATCGTACGCACGTCGGCGACCGACCGCCTGGCAATGCTGCGTCTGGCTGTTGGCGGGGAGCCCGGCATGCTGGTGTGGAATGGCGAGATCGTTCGCTCCGGGCCGTCATACACGATTGACACGGTGGCAGAGATCCGTCGTCTGTATCCGAAAGCGCAGATCCACCTCATCATCGGCGCCGACAATCTGCGCGAGATCCGCACCTGGCATCGCTACGCCGAGGTTCTTCCGCAGGTAGTGTTGTGCGTGACGGAACGGCCCGGCTACGAGCTGTGCGTGCCCGAGGAGCTCTCCGCCGCGCGCATCAGCGCCTTCCCCTCGCCGCACATCGATGCAAGTTCATCGCAGGTGCGCGCGCTGCTTGCGAAGAGGCAATCGTGCGCCGGGCTCATCCCCGACAGTGTCCTCGCGTATATCAACGAGAAAGGGCTGTATCGGCATGCATCAGCGAGTCCCGCCTGAAGGCACGCCCGGAGCCCCGGGCACCCCGCGCCCGTTTCTTGGCATTCGCTGGGAGTGTTGCGGCACCTACAGCCGCATCTACAAGAACAAGGAAGGCACTGCCTACACCGGCTTCTGCCCCCGCTGCGCAAAACCCGTGCGCGTGCTCATTGGCGAAGGCGGGACCGGGGAGCGGTTCTTCGTGGCGAGGTGATCTGCGGATGCCCGGGCTCGTCTCCTGCACCCCCCATCCGCGCCACTATCCTGCAACTATTTGGCCCCAAAAACATGCAAGGACTGCAACTCTTTGGGGTCAATTTCTTGCAGAATCCCCGAAATCGTTGTATCTTCAGGTAGTAAGTGCTGAGTCGCCGAACCCCGCGGGGCCCCCAGATGAAACGAACCTGTCAGGATCACCTTGTTGCCTGGCTGAACAGCGACACCCGCAAGCCTTTGCTCATCCGGGGGGCTCGTCAGGTCGGAAAATCAACCCTGGTGCGCCTCTTTGCCCGGGCACAAGGACTTTCTCTCTGTGAGGTGAACTGCGAAAGGCACCGGAAGCTCGAAAGCGTTTTCGCCACAATGGACCCCACGGCGATACGCCGGGAGATCGAGATCACTCTTGGCACCCAGATCGCTGATCAGAAGACACTTCTGTTCATCGACGAAATCCAGGCAATTCCCGAGGCAATCCAGTCGTTGCGGTACTTCTACGAAGAGATGCCGGATCTTCCGCTTGTCGCTGCCGGATCACTGCTCGAATTCGCCCTGCAAAAGAAATCGTTTTCGATGCCGGTCGGTCGAGTTGAATATCTCTACATAGGACCCATGAGCTTCGAGGAGTTCCTCGATGCGTGCGGCGAAGACGTGCTTCTCTCCGAGCTAAGAGGGTACCGCATGGGCTCTGCCTTCTCCGCCGCCGCGCACGAACGCCTGTGCGCGCTGACACGAGACTACTACTTCGTTGGCGGACTGCCGGCAGCAGTACTGGAGTACAGCAAACAGCGCAGCACCGCTGCAGTTGTCGCAGTACACGACTCCATCCTGGAAACGTACCGCGACGATTTCGGCAAGTATGCCACGGGCAAGGAGGTCGACCGCCTACAGCGTCTGTTCGATGCGCTGTCTGGAGCGGTGACTGGCGGGAAATTCAGATATGTCAACGCGCTGCCCGAGGAGCAGCCGCGCGAGGTTCGCTCCGCCCTCATGATGCTGGCCAAGGCTGGAGTTGCGACGCTGGTGCATCACGCCTCGTGTTCGGGGCTGCCCCTGGCGGCGGGAACCAATGACAGGATCTTCAAACTGCTCATGTTGGATGTCGGCCTCCTCCACGCGTCGCTGGGTGTGCACGATATCCCCGCATCGGTTCTTCAGCAGAGAAATTTGTTGACCGAGGGCAGGGCAGCCGAACAGTTCATCGGGCAGCACCTGCTGTATTGCGGAACCCCCCATCGGCGACCCACGCTTCACTACTGGCTCAGGGAGGGACGAAGCAGCAATGCCGAGGTGGACTTCGTCTTGACAGATCAGGGTAGGATCATTCCCGTTGAGGTCAAGAGCGGTCGCGCAGGCGCCCTGCGGTCGCTCCACCAATTTGTTGCCGAAAAAGCAGCGGGATTCGCCCTGCGGTTTGACCTGAATCCCCCATCCGTCCAGGACATTGCGGTGACAGTGAGTACGGAATCCGGCGCTCAGCAGATTGCCTACCGCCTCTTGTCGCTTCCGCACTACATGGTGGGGCAGGCGCTTCGGGTGTTTGGTGAGACGTTCGGGTAGAAGTGGGCGATGAGTGCCTCAACCGGAAGCTCGGACGGAGCCCCGGCGCCCTCCTCCGCGCACTCAATCATCGAAGAGAAAACCACGCCCCATCTGCATCTTGTCAAGGATGGACGGGTAGTTCTCCTGGTTGACCAACCGGGTGTGCTGCTGCAGCGTTGCTCCTTGTGGGTCCAGCAGCACAAGGTCGAGCAGCAGGCCCCTGTGGATTGGTCGGAGTGCGTAGCGGTAGGGCAGGTTCTGGTGCAGCATGCTTTCGTTCACCAGCTTCACGCGCTCGGTGACGGTGCTGATGTAGTCGGGGAGAGTCTTGGACGGACGAGGAAGAAACTTGCGGCGCGGGCGAAAACGCGGCTCAGGTGTTCCCGGCAGACGACCGTCGAGCACAGGAGGTGCTATGACGATGCTGTCAACGACTCTGGTTCGAAGACTTTCGGCAACTGTGTTGTCGCTATCCATACGCTCTCCCTTTCCTGCGGCATCAGACGATTGCATGCGCACAGTGTGACTCGCGTCGATTCCGTGCGCGTGGCGTTTCCCATCCATGGGACCAGAAGGACCAGGGCTCCCTCTACACTAGAAGATACCTGCCGGATGACAATGACGCAATAGCCGTGCCAAGATTCCTGGGGTCTGCTTGGCTGGCCAGGGTCGGACGTGCCCGATTGGGGAGGGAGATGCCTGTTCTGCCAATTTGCCGGTGAATAGGCCTCTCCGACCCGAAGCCTCCGGACATGCCGCATCCCCGCGTGACCACCTCATGTACTGACCTGGCGATGCCCGCAACACCGCCAACCACCTATTTTCAACCAAGGGTAACATCGGGACGGAAGCGGATCATCTGGCGTAGTCCCATCCGCCCGCGACGAACAAACTGGAATGGAGTCACGCGATGATATCCTCCGAACGAATCGAGCTCAACCCTCAGGTGTGCGCAGGCAAGCCGGTCATCCGAGGGACGCGGATCCCGGTCTCCGTGCTCATTTCCCAACTCGCAGAGGGCGCCTCATGGGTCGAGATTCTAAAGAACTACCCGGAGCTGGGGAAGGAAGATATCCACGCCGCTCTGGTGTACGCGTCTGCGGTTGTTGAGAACACCGATATTGCCGAATCTGTCGCGGCCTGACATATGCGCCTGTACCTCGACCAGATGTTCAGAGTTGACTTCGCGGAGTCGCTCAGGGATTCGGGCCACGATGTGGTTCGAGCCTCGGAGTCGGGTTTGGCCCGTGCCAGCGATGGCGAAATCCTGGACTATGCGATCCGCGACAACCGAATTCTGGTTACGCTCGACGAACACTTTGGGGATTGGACCGTGCTGCCCCTGAAGAGTCACCCCGGGGTCATCCGGCTCAAGATCCACCCTCCAGTGACGCCTCTGCTGACCGCGCAAATCATACCCATGCTCAAAGTGCATGTAGCCGGTGACTTCGCCGACCATCTCGTCATAGCAGGCCCCAAACACCAGCGGTGGATCCGGACGGCGTAGCTGGTTGGGGTCAACGGATCAGTTCGTCTGTTCGTCCCCTCACCCTCTCGGACAGCGGTCGAGTAGACCCGGGGGATCGCACCCCGAGTCCCTCACGGAACCGTACTTGAACCTCTCGATTCATACGGCTCTTGTTGTTCGGCCATGTGCTGGCGCTGCATTCCAATGGGCGAAGAGTCC
>Ga0315287_10006961_pt1 | contig 11301 bp, 7 predicted proteins | sample YL17G11_0_MG_FD_205037 | JGI IMG/M metagenome (GOLD analysis project Ga0315287, IMG submission 205037) | Sediment microbial communities from Yellowstone Lake, YNP, Wyoming, USA - YL17G11_0 | ecosystem: Environmental > Aquatic > Freshwater > Lake > Sediment | place: USA: Wyoming | collected...
AGGGTTTGGAGGGGCCTATGGGTCCTGCTGCCGGCGGGAACACCAGTGCGAGGGTGCATGGGAATGCAACTGTTTGAGTACCGGGAGCCACGGGGGTGTCAGCATTTCCCGGCTGATGGACCTCTCGCAGAGACCCTTGCACATATCCCCGGTGCTTACGGGAATACTAATTTTAACTGAGGACCGGCCGCAGTGGCAGCGCCGATCCAGTCGTCTGGGGCAGGTTAAGGGCTCTGCCTGAGTGCTCGGTTTCATTTCGGTGCATCGGAGGGAAGTCATGCCTGAGACAGTCGCTCAACTCACCCCGCAAGAACATGCGGCTCTTACCGAAATCAAGCGCCGAGTTTCGGCGATCTTCGATGTTCGGCGGTATGTCCTCTTCGGGTCCAGGGCTCGCGGCGATGCAACGTCGGATTCTGACATCGACCTGCTGATAGTTACTGAAAGGGAACTTGAGCACTGCGAACGCCACATGATTTCGCACGAGATTTTCGAGGTCAACCTTGAGCGCGATACCCAGTTCAGTTTCTTATGCATCGACGCCGGAACCTGGGAGAGCGAACTCCACGGATACATGCCGTTGCACGTCAATGTCACTCGCGAGGGAATCCCTGTATGACAGGTGCTGACTACCGTGCGATCATCGCCCGCAACAAGGTTCAGTATCGATGAAGTCAGAGAACTCCTTGTTCTGACCAGGGAGTTCGTTGCGCTGTGCAGGACCTTTGTCCCGGACTCGGCGCCCCCCGAAGACACGCGATCCGACTGACCTCGATACCGCCGGCGCCGTGGTTGCCACAAGTCCCGCCCGCAGTCCTTCCCCGAATCGGTCTGAAGTATTTTCGTGACGCTCATAGGCCTTCACCGAATATCCCCCAAGGACCTCCACCATGTCCGGCACCAACAAGCATCTCTACCTCGTCGATGGCCACGCCATCGCCTATCGCGCGTACTTTGCCATGTTGCGTACACCGTTGACCAATGCGAAGGGACAGGCAACCGGCGCAGTAATGATGTTCGCCCTGACACTGCTGCGCCTCATCCAGACGTACAAATGCCCGTACCTCGCCGTTGTCTTCGATAGCCCGGTGCCCACGTTTCGTCACCACATTTACGAGCAGTACAAAGCCAATCGCGAGGCAATGCCCGACGACCTGAAGACGCAGATTCCACTCATCTTCAAGCTGGTTGAGGCGTTCAATGTCGTATCGATCCGACAAGACGGTCTGGAGGCTGACGACATTCTCGCGCACCTGACACGCGATGCAGTGAAGCAGGGATTTGACGTCTCGCTTGTCACCAAAGACAAGGACCTGATGCAACTCATCGGGCCGGGCGTGCGCATGCTCGCGCCTGAAACCGGCGGCGGACTCGAGGTGTATGGCCCCGAACAAGTCAAGACCAAGATGGGCGTTGCTCCCGAGAAGATTCGCGACTTGCTGGCACTCATGGGTGACTCCTCCGACAATGTGCCCGGCGTGGCAGGAGTGGGGGAGAAGACCGCCATTAAGATCCTGGAGAAGGTCGGCGACATTGCCACACTCATGGTAAATCCCGCGGCCGTGGACAACCCGAAGCTGCAGGCGAAGATCGAGGCCGGTATGGAGTCGCTTAAACTGAGCCTGGAGCTGGTGACGCTCAAACCGGATGTCAAGATCGATGTTGAGGTGGAAGACCTCAAAGCGCGTCCTGTGCATCGCGAGGCATGCATCGAGATGTTCAAGGAGCTGGAGTTCCGGTCGTTGCTCAGTAACCCGGTCTTTGCAGTCACCGAGACGCTCACTCACGCGTCCAACACCGCCGCATCGCTTAACGATGTCTCGGCCATGGTCGCGCGGATCACGGCTGCCGGCATGGTGAGCATCGATACCGAGACGACCAGTACGCAACCACGAGAGGCCAAGCTGGTGGGCATCTCGCTTGCGGTTGACGAGAAGGACGCGTTGTACATCCCGGTTGGTCATGTCCTGCCGACTGACGTGTCACGGAACCTTCCCGTCGACGAGGTGTTGGCGCTGCTGAGGCCGGTGGTGGAGAGCGCGGACATCGCCAAGATCGGGCAGAACCTCAAGTACGACTACCAGGTGCTCAAGAACTGCGGTGTGATCATGCGGGGGATCGTGTTTGACACGATGGTGGCAGCCTACCTGGTGGATCCGGGGAAGCGCGCGTATGGCCTTGACGCACTGGCCGCCGACATGCTGGGCCTCAAGACCATCCCCATCGAGTCGCTTATCGGCAAGGGTGCTGCCCAGAAGTCCTTCGCCGAAGTGTCCATCGACGACGCCACACGCTACTCCACCGAGGATGTGGTGCTGCCGATCAAGCTGCGCGCGCTGCTTCAGCCCATGCTTGACGAGCGCAATGTGGCGGCGCTCTTCCGCGACGTGGAGATTCCGCTGGTGACTGTGCTCGCCGACATGGAGTGGCAGGGCATCATGCTCGATTCGTCTTTGCTGGGCGGACTCTCGGTGGAGGCGCGCTCCAAGCTCGAGACGATCCGTGCCGACATCTACCAGTTGGCCGGAGAGGAGCTCAACCTCAATTCGCCCAAGCAGATTTCCGAGGTGCTCTTCGATAAGATGGGTCTGCCCAAGTCCAAAAAGACCAAGACCGGCCTCTCCACCGACGTTGACGCGCTGGAAAAGCTGGCGCCGGATTTCCCGATTGCGCGCCGGATTCTCGACTACCGCGAGGTCCAGAAGTTGTTGTCAACCTACATCGATGCGCTGCCCGGACAGGTGTGCGCGGCCAGTGGTCGGCTCCACTCCTCGTTCAATCAGACGATCGCAGCAACCGGACGACTCTCCAGCACCAACCCCAACCTGCAGAACATTCCGGTGCGAACGGATGAGGGACGCCGGATTCGTGAGGCATTCGTGGCGCCCATGGGGCACGAGATCGTCTCTGCCGACTATTCGCAGATCGAGCTGCGCATTCTGGCGCATGTGGCGCAGGATCCGATTCTGATTCAGGCGTTTCACGAGGACCGCGACATTCATGCGCAGACGGCGTCCGCGATCTACGGCGTCTTCCCGGAGATGGTGACCCCTGAAATGCGTCGTGCTGCCAAGACAATCAACTTCGGGCTGATGTACGGCATGGGTCCCCTCAACCTCGCGCGGCAACTGGGGATCTCCTTCAAGGAGGCGCAGACCTTCATTGACACGTACTTCATGCAGTTTCCTTCGATCCACGGGTACATGGACGCCACGATTGCGCGAGTGCGTGAAGTGGGGTATGCGGAGACGCTCCTGGGCAGGCGGCGGTATCTTCCGGATATCAGTGCGGAGAACCGTCAGGTGCGCGAGGGAGCGGAGCGGACTGCCATCAACACGCCGATCCAGGGAACAGCGGCTGACATCATCAAGATTGCGATGATCAACATTCACCACAGCATGCCCGTGGAGTTCCCGGACGCGCGGCTGCTGCTGCAGGTGCACGATGAGTTGGTGTTCGAGGCGCCGGATGCGCAGGTCTCTTCGTTCCGCACATGGGTGAGCCAGGCCATGTCATCGGCATTCACGCTTGACGTTCCGCTCAAGGTGGATGCGGGCGCCGGCGCGAACTGGAGCGCGGCTCACTGAGCACCACGCGGAGCGGGATGTCGCTCCGTCACCCCGCCGGCCGAGTGCCGCTCGGACAGCACAACCCGTCTTGAACTACGATCCCTGACACCGGAAACATCGAGACCCATGCGCAAGACCTCCCGGGCGGCCCTACTCCTCCCGAATCAACCTCAACAGTTCCTCCGCACTCACCTTTCCCGACATTTCACCACCGTCAAGCAGGCTTTCGGCCAGGTCTCGCTTCTCGGCATGCAGCGTGAGGATCTTCTCCTCAATCGTTCCCACTGTCACAAACCGGTAGATCGTGACCGGCCGCGTTTGACCGATGCGATGCACACGATCCGATGCCTGATCCTCCACTGCCGGGTTCCACCACGGATCCATGTGCAGCACGTAGTCGGCGCCCGTAAGGTTGAGTCCGAAGCCTCCTGCGCGCAGACTGATGAGGAAGAGCGCGCCCGTGCCCGCCTGGAAATCCGCGACCGCGCGCTGCCGGTCTCGCTGGGGCGTGGAACCGTCGAGGTATTGGTACTCGATGCCCTTTTCATCAAGGAATGACCGCACGATCGAGAGGTAGTCCACAAACTGACTGAATACGAGTGCGCGGTGGTTGTTGGCAATGAGCTCCTCCACACGCTCGCCGAACACCGCGAGCTTGGAGCTGGAGATTGTCATGTCCGGCATCACCAGAGAACTGTGGCAGCACGCGCGGCGCATCCGGGTGATCTCGGCGAGAATGCGCAGGTGGTTGTGCGACGGGTCGGATGCCACCTCCTCCAGAACGTCCACCGCCTTGCGCCGGACCGCCTCGTAGAACGCTGTTTCCTCAGCACTCATGTCCACGTTGACAACGATTGTTGTTTTGGGTGGCAACTCGCTCAGCACCTCCGCCTTGGTACGCCGGAGGATGAAGGGGCTGATGATGCGTTTGAGGCGATGGCGGGCGTCGGGATCGCGGCGCGCCTCAATGGGCGCGGCAAATCGCCGGTTGAACGTGTCCAGGGACCCCAGAAGTCCCGGATTGATAAACCGGAAGATCGACCAGATCTCACTCAGCCGGTTCTCAATGGGGGTTCCCGTGGTCACCAGCCGCATGTCGGCCTTGAGGTCCATGGCAGCCTGCGAACGTTTTGCCGTGTTGTTCTTGATCGCCTGCGCCTCGTCAAGCACCACCGTGTGCCACTGCTTGCCGGCAAAGAGTTCCGACTCTTGCTGAAGAAGGCCGTAGCTGCACGTGATCAGATCCTGCGGCCCGGCTTTCTCGATGAGCTGCGTGCGATCGCCCATGCCGAATTGGTGGACCCTCAGTGACGGGGCGAACCGCTGCGCCTCTGCAATCCAGTTGCCGCAGACGGAGAGTGGCGCCACGATGAGCGCGGGCCCGCCCGATGCGCGGGCGAGCAGCAGCGCCAGCGTCTGTACCGTCTTGCCAAGACCCATGTCGTCCGCAAGACACGCGCCCGCGCCGATGTGCGCCAGACGCGCCATCCAGAGAAATCCGTCGCGCTGATAGTCGCGCAACTCACCGGCAAAGGTGGTTGGCACCGGCTCCGCGAACTGATCCATGGACCGCATCTTGCCCACAACCGCACGCCAGTGCTCGTCAAAGACGACGGAGTCGTTCTCTTCGTCAAGCTCCCCGATGGCGGCTGCGGCCAGGGGGTGCAGTCGCAGAGAACTGCCCTGTACCTGGGTGAATGCCCGGATGTCGTCGAGCCTCCGTCGCAACTCCGCAGTCAGCGCCAGAAACTGGCCGTCCTCAAGCTTGACGAACCGCTGCGTCGATCCATCGAGGAGTTCAAGGAGTGTGCGCATGGCAATGGTGCGGCCTTCGTCGATCTGCAGCTCCCCGGAGAGGTCGAACCAGTCGTTCTTCTTGCCGATGCGCAGGTGCATCGATTTTGCGTCGATGGGGGAGGTGACGCGGTATTTCTCGCCCTGGGGCCAGAGCATCTCTACGCCCTCACCGATGGAGCGCAACTCACTGAGCGCGGCGAGACAGTCGGTTGGGTCGTCGACATCGTATCTCCACTCGTCCTCTGTTGTCCATTCCAGAAGGCTGAGGCACCGGAGGCCCACGTCGCGCGCGCGCTCGACCTCGCGACTCAGAGCGCGTTCGGCCATGTGTCGGGCACCGTTGATCGTCTCAAAGACCGTCTTCCCGCCATGTCCGGGGGGATAGGTGCGGCCATCGGGGATGGGGCGGACGGCGAAGACAAAGGCGAGTCCGCCTGGCGTGGGCGAGAGCACCACCCAGATGCGTTCGTCGGTCTCCACTGCAACAGCCTGCTGCTCCGATATGCCGGCGACCGTCGATTCGATAGGCGCGATGGCGCCGATTGCGCTGAGCGTCTTGGCAAGGATCTCCTTGCCTTCGGAGGGAATCACGATGCCGTCTTTGCCCAGGATCTCGTTGAGGCGGCGTTGACGGGCTGAGATGGGCAGAATGCGGATCCGAGTGTTGGTATCGTTGACAGTAAGGAATTCCTGGTTGTGGAACTGGTCGATCGGCGGCTCCAGTGTGACACGGTAGCCGCCTTTGGACTGATTCACACGAATCCGGATCTCGTCGCGCACCAATTCCATGTGCACCGAATGATCGTTGTGGGAGTACAGGTGCGGGTGTCCGGAAAAGGAGAGAATGCCCGGGCCGTCGTCAATCTCAAAGTACTGGTACGATGAGTAGCCTTGTCTCATCCCAGATGCGAGGTGCTCCAGACGCGGTTTGTCCCGCTCGTCCGCAACTGCAATCGCCTCGTCAAGATTCTTCTTTGTCAGGGGGCACGGCCGCGACCACGTACCACGCTTGGTGGGTTTCTGCAGTGCGGGGATAACGCCGAACCTGCCCCGGTAGTCGTAGGAACTCCCCTCCCTGAGCAGCCAGATCAGGCGCGCGGTACTGGCCTCGGCGTCGGTCTTCGCCTTCGGAGGCGGAGGTGCGAGCGCGTCGATCTTCTCAAGTGTCAATTGCCAGGGAGCCTTGACGTGCAGCATGTTGCAGAGCGGGGGGCACACCGTCTCCGCAGAAGATCCGTGCACTGTCGTGGTACTCGTCGAGTCCGCACCCAGCCGATGCAGCACAGCCGCAATTTGCGCGGCAAACCAGGGGAGCCCGGCCTTCTCCGCGCGTTCGAGCCCTGCGCGTAGTGGAGCCTCCTCGGCAGGACCTCCACCGCCGCCTGTCCACACGTGCACGAGTCCGGCGAAGAGCACGGTCCAGGGATGGTGGTAGTGGCTTTGGCTCAGGGGAGAGAGATAACCGGTTCTCGCGTCCGCGCGGTCCAGCTCCGTAATGCCATCACGGAGATGGCCAAACACCGACTCGAAGACCAGTCGCTCGTGTCCGCCGGCCAGTCCGAGTACGCGCAGTGTGGCGGCGCGCGAAGCCGAGGTGTTCTCGCGCAACATGCACAGCAGGTAGAACTGGAATCCTGGGTGATCCAGTGCAGACCTGCGCATTGCCCGGTCCTTCCTCATCTGCTTGACCACCGGCTCGAATGCCTTCAGCGCCTCGTCGTAGCGACCGGTCATGGCAAACAGCATCGTCTGGAGGCCCGGGGGCATCTCTTTCTCATTGGGGAACAGCTCGATGCAACGCACGGCGTCCCCGCGAAAGAGCGACAGTATCGCACCGACCTCCCGCAGCCGGGATGACGCTCCGTTGGATTTGAGCAGGTGGCTGACAACCGCATCAAGCGGACCGAGATCCTCGACCCATTTGACAGTATGGTAGCAGACGTAGGCGAGAATCTCATCGCGGATTGCGTGCGGCATGCCGCGCAGCAGAGACGGCTCGAAGGGGTTGTTGACTACCTCGCCGGCTATCGCAGAAACGTGTTCGGTGGTTCCACACTCCCGCACAATCGAGGCGAATCCGGTTGTGTCGCCCAGGTACAGGCTGACGCGTAGAGCAGGCACAATCCATGCCGTGTACCCGTGAAATTGGTATCGGGAGCCGCTGCCCGAGTCCCCCGGGTACGACGGCTTCCGGGCGAACAGGGGGTCGACAGTGCGAACCATAATCAGACAGTGATCCAACTCACCCCGGTATGCAGCGCGCTGGACACAGAGCTCCCGAATCAGCAGATTGCAGCCCACCGACCAGTGCGAATCGTCGATCAGCTTCAGCGTGGCCAGGTTCTTTCTGATGCGGTCGGGGTTGCCCACTTTCGCGACTCTGCAGAGACGCTCCAGGTTGTCTGCGGACGTGGTTCCGTACAGAGCCAGCAGGTCAAGCAGCGTGCGCGAGTCGTCGTCGAGCCGGTCGTACGTCTCCATGAGCATGCGGCGCATCTCTGCGCGGTCGCCCCAGTAGACTGGTTTGGATTGTGGGATGATCTGCATGTGGACAGCCCGCTCGGTGGTGGGAATCCAGTTGGGAGGACGCCCTGTCCATAGAGAGGATCGTCATTTCCGACTGGACCAATGCCAAAACGACCCGAGAGCCACAAGGCCGCCAGGTCGTCCGTTGATTCGTCCCAGGGTGCGTGGCGCCCCTCGCCCCGTCCAGGAACGCGAGGAGAGCCGTCCGCAAGGCCGGCTCAGTAGCCGTGCCCAGCCGAACCCAACACATTCTTCGTCTTGGCCGCGTACAGCGCCGTGAGAGCGTCACGGGCCGGTCCAAGGTACTTGCGGGGATCGAACTCCGCGGGCTTCTCGGCAAACACCTTGCGGATCGCAGCGGTCATGGCAATGCGGCCGTCAGAGTCGATGTTGATCTTGCAGACTGCCGACTTCGCTGCCTTGCGAAGCTGCTCCTCAGGAATGCCCACCGAGTCTTTCATAGCGCCACCGTACTTGTTGACGGTCTTGACATCCTCAACCGGCACCGAAGAAGCGCCGTGGAGCACGATGGGGAAGCCAGGAAGCTGCTTCTCGATCTCCTCGAGAATATCGAAACGCAGCGGCGGCGGGATGAGCACACCCTCGGCGTTTTTCGTGCACTGTGCAGGTGTAAACTTGTTGGCGCCGTGCGAGGTGCCGATGGAGATGGCCAGAGAATCAACACCGGTCTTGCTCACGAACTCCACAACCTCAGAAGGCTGGGTGTAGTGCGAGACAGCGGACGACACTTCATCCTCGATACCTGCCAGCACCCCGAGCTCACCCTCAACCGAAACGTCGTGCGCATGAGCGTACTCAACGACCTTCCTGGTAAGAGCGATGTTGTCGGCGAATGAATGGTGCGAGCCGTCGATCATGACAGAGGAGAAACCCGTATCAACGCAGTCCTTGCACAGTTCAAAGGTGTCGCCATGGTCCAGGTGCAGCGCAATGGGGATGCCCTTGCCGCCGGTGAGTTCTTTGGCATATTCCACCGCACCCTGAGCCATGAAGCGAAGAAGTGTCTGGTTGGCGTACTTGCGTGCGCCAGAGGAGACCTGGAGAATAACCGGGGAGTTGGTGGAGGAACAGGCTGCGATGATGGCCTGAAGCTGTTCCATGTTGTTGAAGTTGAACGCAGGAACGGCATAGCCGCCCTTGAATGCGTCGGCGAACATCTTCCTGGTGTTCACGAGACCGAGCTGCGTGTACGAGACAGACATGGTGATACCCCAATGGTTAGCGGTGAAAGACGCTGCTATATAGATAGAGCCGTGGTCGACGATTGTCGAGCAACCGATGAAAAATAATCTCCGCGCGGAACCGTCCTGGTGCTCGGTGCCACGGCCTCTGACGCGCGGCAACAGAGTACATCGAGGGGGGAGGTGTTGGGTGGTCCCGCCCTGCGCATGCGCGTCAAGTCAGCGACATTCGGCTCCGAGGCGCGGCATCCGTATGGCACACGGAAATGGGGTCGCGACACCCCGAGGAACTTGCGCATGTCAATACATCTGCGTGGCATTCCTCGGCAGAGCACGCACATGCGCCAAGTGAGCGCACACCTTGTCGTCGTCCGCTTGTGGGTACCCGTAGACGAAGTGTTTTCCCACGGCAACTGCCGCGGTTCCGAACAGGCTGCATATCTCGACAAGCGCATCCCAGGTGTCCTCGTCGGATGCCCCGGAAACCCGTTTCTTGATCCACATCAAGACCCGGCATTTTTGCGAAACGTATTTATCTGACAAGCGGGCTGAACAGGCATGCAATGAGTGACACGATCGCATGAACGGAGTCTTCCCGATGAACAAGCCTCTGCGCTCCATCCAACGGGAGAATCGCACTCTTCGTGCAATGGTCGGGATCTACTGCCGCGGCACGCACGGCCACAAAGGCGCCCTCTGTTCCGAGTGCACCGAACTCACCGACTACGCAGCGCAACGAGTCGCACGGTGTCCATGGGGTGACGCCAAGCCTGCGTGCGCGCAATGCACGATTCACTGCTACAAGCCAGCCATGCGGCAGCGCGTGATTGCGGTCATGCGGTATGCTGGTCCGCGCATGGCAGTCCGACATCCGGTGTTCGCACTGCTTCACCTACTGCGAAGATCTCTTCGCCCGGGCGGGCGGCCTGTGCGCAGATGAACCCACGCGCTCCTGAGCGATGGCTATCAGGCCAGTGAAGCGGCAGTCTTCAGAACTCGCGCACAGGCGGTGTTGTTGAGAGCCTCGACGATCGCAGATGAAAGCGAGCCTTTGACGGCGAACCAGTTCATGATGAGGGGTTTGTGATTCGGAGGGATGTGCTTCGGAGATCTCCCTGCCGGCTGGATCATGCAGCCTCGGGGAATGAGTCCGGAAGCGAATCTGCCCAACGCTGCGAACGTCCGATCCGTACTACTACCCGTCATTTTCTTGGTTTCTTGCGCAAATTCTGAGATGCGTGCGAAGACTATCAATGACTTGACGTTGCTTGCTGACCGCTGAATTCTGACCGCTGACCGCTTGCCGGCAAGAGCAACGCAGCCACAAGCTGCGCTGACGCTGGATCGGTTGTCGGCTCCGCCGCGCCAAGAGATTCTGACCCCAGGTGTGTAGGACCATGATGGACCCCAACTCTCCACCAAGCCGCTTTGGATCCTTTCCCAACTGCGCAAGAGTCTGAGAAGCAGCGGCAAAGAGGATGCTGTAAAACGTCTCTTTGTTGCGAAGTGCAAATTCATTGAGTTGCCTTGGAATGGTGAAAACCACGTGGAAGTACGGCACGTGCAACAGCTCTTTGGTGCGCGCATCCACCCACAGCGCCCGTGCACTCGCCTGGCAGGTAGGACAGTGGCGGTTGCGGCAGGAGTTGTAGGAGATGATGTCGTGGCCGCAGTCCTCACAGCGCAACTGGTGGCCTCCCAACGCAGCGGTGCGGCATGCCATGATGGCATTGGCTACGGCATAGTGCAGCGCAGGCAGGGGCCCATTGTCGCGGCAGTATCTGGAGAAGCCTGCGCGGAAGACATCGGCAAGGCGGATGTGGGAGCTACGCATGGTTCCCCCCCTCACGCAATATGTCAATGTCCACATCCAGGGGACTGACGGTTGCGTTGATGAGAGCGGTACTCACATGCAGATACAGCATGGTGACGCGCAAGGCGTCGATGAACTGCGAGCGAAGCGGGGTCATACACTCTCCTCTGCTGATGGTGAAGGAAAGACACAGCAACAGAGGGCAATGTATATGCGCGGAGCGCGAAGTCAGCGAAATATCTGCAAGATTGGGGAGCAACTGGTGGCCTCTACAGCCTGGTAGTCACCACGGCGCCATGAAAGGGATGGGTCACGAAGTGGCATGGACTGCGGCCGCTCTGAGCGAGGGTGGTAATCGAGCAGGCACTTGGTGGCGGTGGTTGCGGTGGTTGCG
>Ga0315287_10006962_pt1 | contig 11299 bp, 9 predicted proteins | sample YL17G11_0_MG_FD_205037 | JGI IMG/M metagenome (GOLD analysis project Ga0315287, IMG submission 205037) | Sediment microbial communities from Yellowstone Lake, YNP, Wyoming, USA - YL17G11_0 | ecosystem: Environmental > Aquatic > Freshwater > Lake > Sediment | place: USA: Wyoming | collected...
TCGGTGGCGACTGTGTATTCGGCGCGGCCGGTTTCGCGCAAGAGCGCATGCTCGGGTCCGACGGCCGCGTAGTCCAGCCCGGCTGAGAGCGAGTGCGTCTCGGCGATCTGGCCGTCGGCGTTCTGCAGGACGTAGGTGAAGGCGCCGTGGAGCACGCCGGGTCGGCCCAACGTCGGATCGGCGAAGCGCGCCGCGTGGCGCCCAGTGGCGATTCCCTCGCCGCCCGCCTCGACGCCGATGAGCCGGACGCCGGCGTCTTCACGGAAGGCGTGGAACAGACCGATGGCGTTCGATCCGCCGCCGACGCATGCCACGCATACATCCGGCAGCCGACCGGCCTGGGCCACGATCTGCACGCGCGCCTCGCTGCCGATCACCGACTGAAAGTCGCGCACCATGGTCGGGTAGGGATGCGGGCCAAGCGCTGAGCCGAGCAGGTAGTGCGTGTCTCGCACGTTCGTCACCCAGTCGCGGATCGCCTCGTTGATGGCATCCTTGAGCGTGCGCGTACCCGCATCCACCGGTCGCACCTCCGCGCCGAGCAGCTTCATCCGCAGGACGTTCGGCTGCTGCCGGGCGATATCCACCGTGCCCATGTAGACGACGCACTCCAGCCCCAGCAGCGCGGCCGCGGTGGCCGATGCCACCCCATGCTGCCCGGCGCCCGTCTCGGCGATGACGCGGCGCTTGCCCATGCGTTGCGCCAGGAGCGCCTGCCCCAGCGCGTTGTTGATCTTGTGTGCGCCGGAATGGGCGAGATCCTCGCGTTTGAGATAAATCTGCGCGCCGCCCGCATGCGCGGTCAGCCGCCGCGCGTGGGTGAGCGGCGTGGGCCGGCCCACATAGGTGTGCAGCAGCCCGTCGAACTCGACCCGGAACGCCGCATCCGCCTGCAACGCCAGATACGCCGCCTCCAACTCCGCCAGCGCGGGCATCAGCGTCTCCGGCACGAACTGACCGCCGAACGCGCCGAACTTAGGAGGGAGAGTGCGGATTTCGGATTTCGGATTTGCCGATTCGCTGATTCGTTGATTCGTTGATTCGCTGATTCGTTGATTCGTTGATTCGCTCATTCGTTGATTCGCCATTCGCTATCCAAAACGCGCCGCCCTCACAAATGCCCGCATCTTCGCCGCATCCTTCCGTCCCGGGCTCGATTCCACGCCGGATGCCACGTCCACGCCCCACGGCTTAACCGCTGCGATGGCGGCCGCGACGTTCTCGGGGCGCAGGCCGCCCGCCAGCAGGATGGGGTGAACGGCGGCCGCGGCCGCCGCATCCCAATCACCGATCTGCCCGGTCCCACCGAACTGCCCCGCGCCCGCAGATGCGTCCACCAAGAGGACAGGCGGCGCGATGCGCACGACATAACGCGCCGCCAGGGCCACGGCTTCAGCGGCATCTCCGGGTCGGATGCCCTTGAACGCCCGCTCGCCCAACATCATCAAATCGCTCGGCGGCTCGTCGCCGCTGAGTTGCGCCAGGTCGAGGCCGCACTCGTCCAGGATCGCCGCGACGCGGCCCGGCGGCATGTTGACGAACACCCCGACCATCGTTGTCGACGCGCCGCGTGCCCGCAGCGCAGCGACCATCAGCGTGCAGGCCGCAGGCTCGATATAGCGCGGGCTGGGCGGGTAGAAGTTGAAGCCCAGCATGTCGCCCCCGGCCTCAACCGCGGCCAGCGCGTCGTCCAACGTCGTGATACCGCAGATCTTGACGTTCATCCGCGTCGATCCGTGTGACACCGCACCTGCAACCGCAGGTGGGTGCAGGTGTCCGTGAGCGATAGGCCTGCCAGCACGCGTACTTGGCTCGCCACATCCGGCGCGGTGACCAGCGCCTCGCCGACCAGGATCGCGTCTACGCCCGTGACATTGGGCCGCGGGATCGCGGCCACGGTTGCCACATCCGCCGCGTTATGGATCCCGCTCTCGGCGACGACGCACACATCGGCGGGCAACGTGCGGCACAGGCGCTCCGTCGTCGCCAGGCTGACGGCGAAGGTGTGCAGGTCGCGGTTGTTGATCCCCACCAGCGCCGGATCGCACGTCAGGGCCGTCTCCAACTCCTCGGCGGTGTGCACTTCGACCAGCGCGGCCATGCCTAGCCCGCACGCCAGCGCGTGCAGATCGCGGAGCAGCTCAGGTAGCAGCGCGGCGACGATCAGCAGCACCGCGTCGGCGCCGGCCGCGCGCGCCTGATAGATCTGGTACGGATCGCAGACGAAGTCCTTGCGCAGCAGCGGGATCGCTGACTCCTGACCCCTGACCCCTGCCAAGTCCTCCAGGCTTCCACCGAAAAACTTCTCGTCGGTAAGCACGCTGATGCACGCGGCGTCGTTCTCGCGATAGATGCGTGCCAGCCGCAGCGGATCGAAATCGGGCGCCAGCAGCCCCCGCGAGGGTGACCGCCGCTTGATCTCGGCGATGAGCGCGGGGCGAGCCGCCGCGCCGCGCAGGGCCGCGACAAAGTCGAGCGGCGGCGGGGCTGATGCCGCGGCGGCACGCATCTCGGCGAGCGGGCGCCGCGCCTGCTGCTGCGCGATCTCGTCGCGTTTGTGCGCCATGATATCGTCAAGAACGCTCATGTCCTCGGTCTCACTGGAGCCTCTCGCCATTTTCGGCAGCCAATGCCTGGCTCAGCGCGATCAACGCATCGAGTTTGTCCAACGCCGCGCCGCTATCGAGCGCGCGTTCGGCCTCACGTAGGCCCTCCAGCAGGTCACCGTGATCGACGGCCAGCGCCGCTGCCGCGTTGAACAGCACCACGTCGCGCCGCGGGCTCCGATCCTCGCCTGCCAGGATCGCGCGCAACATGCGGGCGTTCTCCGCAGGATCGCCGCCGCGCAGATCCTCGGGTCGCGCCCGGCGCAGCCCGAGCCCCACGGGATCGAGATCATAGGTGATGACGCGGCCATCGCGCAGGTGGCTCATGCGGTTGATGCCGCCGGTGGTCAGTTCGTCCAGCCCGCCCTCGCCGTGAACGACGAACGCGGCCCGGCCGCCCAGCGCGCTCAGCACCTCGGCCATCGTGTGGGTGAGCAGAGGATCGTAGACGCCGATCAGTTGATGCGTCGCGCCGGCCGGGTTAGTGAGCGGGCCGAGCAGGTTGAAGATGGTACGGGTGCCCAGCTCGCGCCGCGGGCCGATGGCATACTTCATGGCCGGATGAAACTTCGGCGCAAACAGGAACCCGATGCCCACCTGCTGGATGCATGTCGCCACCTGCTCGGGGCTCAGGTCGAGGTTGACGCCCAACGCGGCCAGCACGTCGGCGCTGCCGCACTTCGATGAGGCGGCCCGGTTGCCATGCTTGGCCACCTTGCGGCCCGCACCCGCGATGATGAACGCCGCGGTAGTGGATACGTTGAACGTGTGGGCGCCGTCGCCGCCGGTGCCGGCCGTGTCCAGCAGGGGTCCGTTCGGCGGGATGATCACCCGGCTGGCCTGGGCGCGCATGGCGCGCGCGCTGCCGGTGATCTCGGGGACCGTCTCACCATTCATGCGCAGGGCGATCAGGTAGCCGCCGATCTGTGCGGGCGTGGCGTTGCCGGTCATGATGACCTCCATCGCCGCTTCGGCCTCCGCTTCGGTCAGGTGTTGGCCCTGGAGCAGTTTGTTGATATAGGTAGGAAGCATGGCGACACCCCCCTAGAGGCGCAGGAAATTACTCAGGATCTGTTTGCCGCCCGATGTCAGGATCGATTCCGGGTGGAACTGGACGCCGTGGATCGGGTAGGTCTTGTGGCGCAGGCCCATCACTTCGCCCTCGGTGGTGAATGCCGTGACCTCGAGATCCTCCGGCAGCGGTTCGGCGACGATCAGCGAGTGGTAGCGCGTGGCGTCGAAGGGGCTGGGCAAGCCCTGGTACAGCCCATTGCCGTAGTGATACACCGGCGATGTCTTGCCGTGGACGAGCCGCTTGGCGCGCACCACGCGGCCGCCGAACACGTCGCCAATGCACTGGTGGCCCAGGCAGACGCCCAGCACGGGCCGCCGGCCGCCCATCTCGCGGATCACCTGCCGAGAGACCCCGGCATTCGATGGGTCGCCCGGGCCCGGCGAGATGACGATGTGGCTGGGATCGAGCGCGTCCAACTCCTCGACCGTCACGGCATCGTTGCGGAAGACGCGCACCTCCGCGCCGAGTTCGCCCAGGTATTGTACGAGGTTGTAGGTGAAAGAGTCGTAGTTATCGATTACGGCGATCATAATGTGCCTCCGTGATACGCGATACGTGATGCGTGATGCGTGATGCGTGACTTCGCCATTCTCCCACTCTCCCATTCTCTACCTCCCGCCTTCCGCCCGCTCCACCGCGCGCACGAGCGCCCGCGCCTTGTTCACCGACTCCTGGTACTCGCGCTCCGGCTCGGAGTCTGCGACGATGCCGGCGCCGGCTTGCACGCTGACAGTCTGGCCCTGCATGACGAGGGTGCGGATGGCAATGCATGTGTCGAGGGAGCCGTCGTAGGAGAAGTAGCCCACCGCGCCCGCGTAAACGCCGCGCGGGCCGGGCTCCAGCTCGGAGATGATCTCCATGGCCCGGATTTTGGGCGCGCCGCTGACGGTACCCGCCGGGAAGGTCGCCTGCACCAGATCCAGGCCATCGTATTGCGGCTGAAGGCGGCCTTCGACCTGCGAAACGATGTGCATCACGTGAGAATAGCGCTCGACCGTCATCAGCTCCGGAGTGTGCACGGTGCCATACTCGCAGACGCGGCCCAGGTCGTTGCGGGCCAGGTCGACCAGCATGACGTGCTCGGCGCGCTCCTTGGGATCGGCGAGGAGCTCGCGCTCCAACGCCAGATCGGCGGCCGGGTCGAGGCTGCGCGGCCGGGTGCCCGCGATCGGGCGGAGCAGCGCCTGCCGCCCCTCCAATCGCACGTGCACCTCGGGCGATGCGCCGATCAAGCGCAGCGGCTCGGCGCCGTTCAGATCGGCGAAATCGAAGAAGAACATGTAGGGCGAGGGGTTCAGCCGGCGCAACGCCCGGTAGATGTCGAACGGCTCGGCCGAGGTCTCCCGGCTGAAGCGCTGCGACAGGACGACCTGGAAGATATCGCCCGCCGCGATGTGCTCCTTCGCCTGGCTGACGCTGGCCATGTATTGCTCCGGCGTCAGATTCGAGCGCAACGCGGTGTCGGCGGGATGGGACCGTGGAGCGGGATGCGCAGACGGGAGCGGCTTCGCCAGCCGGCGCTCGAGGTCGTCGAGCCGAACCTCGGCATCGGCGCGCGCGGCAGCGCCAGCGGCTGCCTCGTCGCCGTCCACCGCGGCATTGGCGATGAGCAACAGCCGGCCATAGGCATGATCGAACGCGACCAGCGTGTCGGCCTGGAGGAAGATCGCGTCCGGCAGGTCGGCGCGCGGTTCGAGCTTCAGCACCGGCTCGAAGAAGCGCATCATCTCGTAGCCCAGATAGCCGACGAGACCGCCTACGAAACGCGGCAGACCCGGTACGGCCACCGGCGTGTAGCGGTTGAGCTCGTTGCGTAGCGTTTCGAGTGGGTTGGCGTCTGCCGGCAGCGTTTGACGCGACACGCCGCCAGGCGCGTGGCGTTCCACTGTCCGGCCGCGCAGGACGACCGCCTGGCGCGGGTTGACACCGATGAAGGAGTAACGGGCAACATTCTCGCCGCCCGTGACGCTTTCGAGCAGGAAGGATGGGCCGTGACCCGCCAGCCGGAGGTAGACGGAGACCGGCGTCTCGAGATCAGCGGGAAGTTCCCGTACCACGGGGATGAGCTTGGGAAGAGGAGATTGGTAGATCGGCGAACTGGTAGACTGAGCGACGTCCAGCGTTGTGAGCATGATGGCCTCCGTCAGAAAACAAAACCTCTCCCGTCACAGGGACGGGAGAGGGTCTTCCCGCGGTGCCACCCTGGTTAGGCCGACCTGGCTGAGAAAACAAAAATCCCGTCGTGATGACGACGGGATGCGGGCCAGCCTCACTCTGTCGAGTACGGCAGCGGCGGCAGCGCGCTGCTTATACTCTTTGCCCTGATAACGGTGGCAACTCCGGCGTAAGCTACTTGTCCGAGCAAGAACGCTCGCTCTGGCGAGCTTGTTCGCACGTTCGCTCTGCAGCTCAGAGGGCCATTCGGCGCCGGTGTGTGGACGGGGCTTTCACCTGTCCCCGCTCTCTGGACCACCAGCCCTGCGCTTACTCGTCCTCTTCACAGCCATTGGGGTAATCGTATTCAGTTGGAAGAGCTTATATCAGACATTTGGACGATTGTCAAATCGCGATCAGCGCACACGTTATGAAAGTTTAACAAATTCTGAAAGTGGCCTTAACCAAGGCGTGGTACGCTGTGCCCGCGATGTCAAACAGAATCCTGATTGTTGAAGACGATGCCACGCTGCGCGATACGCTCAGCCTGAACCTGCGTGCTGCGGGTTACCAGGTGCTCGAGGCGCGCGATGGCGCGACTGCGCTCGATTTAGCGCGCAGTGCAGCCCCTGATCTGGTGCTGCTGGATCTCATGCTGCCTGAACTGGATGGCTTAACTGTGTGTCGCAGCTTGCGCCACGCATCCGACGTGCCGATCATGATCCTGACCGCCCGCTCAGGCGAACTGGACAAGATCGTCGGGCTGGAGAGCGGGGCCGACGACTATCTGACCAAACCGTTCAGCCTCGGAGAGCTCAATGCGCGCCTGCGGGCGCTGCTGCGCCGAGCCGGCTCGCAGCGCGGCACGAGCGAGGAGCTTCGTTCGGGCAATCTGACGCTCAACATGATCAGCCGGCGCGCCACTGTGGGCGGGACTGACGTATCGTTGAGCCCGAAGGAGTTCAGCTTGTTGGCTGAGTTGATGCGCAACCAGGGCGCCGTGCTGACGCGCGACTTGCTGCTATCGCGCGTCTGGGGGCCCGACTTTTATGGCGACGCCCACACGCTCGATGTGCACGTGCGCTGGCTGCGCGAGAAGATCGAGGCCGATCCCGCCAACCCGGCGCGCATCATCACCGTGCGCGGGATCGGCTATCGATTCGAGCGGTGACATCAGCGATCTGATGCTGGGAGCCGTTGCGGCCAGAGCCGCGGTCCTATTCAGAAGTCCGCCGGAATAAGCGTTGCGTGTCATGGCGTGGCCGCGGCTCGCGTCGCTTGAACGATTGAGTATCTCAGCCGATCCGTTTTTCTCCTCCATCACTCCCGCGGATGTTTCAACAGGATCCAGGCGACCAGCAGATGCCAGATCATCCAGAACAGCCCGCCAGCAGCCAACAGAAACGCCCTGAGAGTGGGCGCGAAGAAAATGGTCAGGCAGTAGACCAGGTCGCAGCCGGCAGCAAGCAGTCCGACGATACCGGCGGCGCGGTGGGAACGCAGCAGGATGATCGAGAACAGCAGCCCGGCGACTGCGATGAGCAGCAGACTGCTGAACGCGCCCGCGGTCGGATAGACGGCCAGCGGGTCGCCGGTTGCCAGGACCGCCTGCCCGGCAGCCAGCAAGGCTGCTTGCTGCGCCGTCGAGGTCGCCGCCGCATATTGCTGGCTGAGCGAAAGCATGGTCAGGGAGATGTTCGAGGCGAGGCTCACCGCGACGCCCACCATCCCGCTGGCCAGCGCGATGGCCGCCATTGACCTGTGGCTAGACCAAAGCGCCGCGGCCAGCGCTAGGAAAATCAACCCCACCAGTGCGTAATCGACCAGGTCGAAAACGGCCAGGAAGGACAGGCCGACGAACGGGTTGCTCTGAAGCAGGGCGTACCAGTCAGCGGCTGAATAGGGAATAGCGGCCGCGCCGGTGAAGAGCGACACCTCCGCGCCGATGTTGCGGCGAAAGAGGATGGCGGCGAGTAGGGCGGCGATCCCGCCGGTTCGGTACAGCGGCGCCCAGTCTCGACCTGGCGTCATCTCTTTGCCCAGCTTGTCCACCAGTGAGAAGCCTTACTCATGATCGCACCTTCACGCAGCCAATGCTTCGATGATCCTCGCGCAGCCGCCAGCGCGCAAATAGGCGGCGTGGTCATTGACATTCTCGAACTTCCTCCCGACGATTTTGGCGCACTCGAATTCACCGTCGCTGCCCTGCAGGAATCGATCGATCGCTTCGGTGGCTTCGGGGCAATTGAACTCGACTTTCCCGCTTCCGTCCTCCACGCGGTTCATTTCGATCAGCCAGATCGCGGCGCCCAATGCGCCGCACGCGCCTCCGCTCAAGCCGATACCGCCCGCCAATCCTGCCGCCATGACCGCGTGCAGGTCGGACGTGCCCATCTTCTGCGCCAACATTGCCGCGCAACTGATCGGAGGGGCGGGCGCTTCGAGTTGATTTTCGGCAAAGACAGCGTTTATTTCGCTGATCGCTGCCCGCGCATAGCCTGCGGTCATGCTGAAGCAGCGGACAGGCCCGCCTCGCACGAAGAACCTCACTATCTGCCTTGCATTCGGGTTCTTCCAATCCAACTCGATGACTTCGAGGCAATCGATGCTCTTGTAGCTGGAGCGGAAGGATTCAGCGAGCCGCTGCGCAGCGATGACTGCCGCGGCCTCAGCTTGCGGCCCTGACCCGAAAAGCTGGTGCGCCCGCGCTCCTGCGGCCAGCACGGCGCCCCAAACCTGGCCGCACTGGAAGCCCATTTGCTCGATTCCGCCTGCCAGGGGCAGGGTGGCATGTTCCTCAAGCGCCAAAGGGTGATCAAACGAGCCGTCAACGACGGTCATAACCGTTTCTGATCAGGTACCAACTTTCAGAAACAAACGCACTGTTCCCAGCGACGAGATCTTGCTTTTTGCCTGGTTCATCGCGTCTCCTCGTATTCTCCAAACATGGTTAGGCGGCAGTTCTATGCCACCGTGATGACGACATTTCCCTTCTTCTGGCCGCTTTCGACGTACCGGTGGGCCTCGGCGATTTGCTCCAGTGGATAGCATCTGTCGATGATGGTCCTTAGCTCTCCCGCCTCGATGAGTTCTTTGAGGTGAACCAGATCACGCGCACGCTCGCGTTCGGACGGTCCCCCCTTCGTGATTGAAAGGTAGCTCCCGCTCGGGGCGAGCGCGTCCTTGCATTTTGAAGGCGAGCTCTTCCCCACAGCATCGAAGATCAGATTGTAGCGATCGCCCCTTGCCGTGAAGTCCTCTGCGGTGTAATCAATTGCCTGATCGGCGCCAAGCGATTTCACCAATTCGAAGTTCCTCATGCTGCATACCCCGGTAACTTCTGCTCCGAAGTGCTTGGCAAGCTGCACCGCATAAGTCCCGACACTCCCGGAAGCGCCTATGATCAGGACTTTCTGTCCGCTCTCAACCTTGCCCCGATCTCGCAGATAATGCAACGGCGCAAGCGCTCCGTAGGGAACGGCGGCGGCTTCCTCATAGGTCATATTGGCCGGTTTCAGCGCCACCACCCCAGCTTCGGGCAGGCATTTGAACTCGGCATACGCGCCAAAACCAAAACCGCAAGATGCAAAAACTTGATCACCATTCTTGAAAAGCTTCACGTCTTTGCCTGCTGCTTCAACTTCCCCGGCCAGATCAAACCCCAGTATCGTGACCTTGACCGGCCTGAAGAGGCCATTATAAAGCCTGGCGGCAAACGGGTCAGCCTTGCGCATCCGCCAGTCGCCTGCGGTGACGGTTGTGGCGTGTATTCTTACCAGGATCTCATTGCTCCTGGGTATAGGTTTGGCCACTTCCTTCAGCTCAAGAACATCCGGCGGGCCGTACCTGGTGTACACAACGGCTTTCATTTTGGCATCCGTCCTTCCGGGTTATGCCCGCGGACCATAGACACTCCGGGCCGCGGCCCTGGTGAAAGCGGCCATCTGCTGTTGGACTTCCCTTGCGCCCCGCGCCCGCGGCTTCCGGGCAATTTCGCCCAACGCCTGAATCAGCATGTCAACATCCGCTTCGCTGTTCTCGATCCCCAGGCTCACCCGGACGACGCCGGGCAGATTGACCTGAGGCAACAGGGTCACGATCAGGCCCTGTAGTCGCTCCAGCAGGGGAGGAATGCCGACCAGACGCTTGATTAGCAGGTGCGCGCAGTGGCAGCCGTAGCGCACGCCGATCCCGCCCTGCGCGGCCAGTTCTTTGGCCACCCGGCTGGGAAGGATGCCCTTCAGGTCAAAGGCGATGACGCCGCCCTTACGGGCAAACCTGGACGAGTCCGGGGCCTTGATGCCGTAAATCGTGAGGCCCGGGATTTGCGCCAGTCCGGCCAGCGTCCGCCCGGTCAAAGCCTGTTCTTCTGCCTGGATCACGTCCAGGCCGATCCGCTGCAAGAGCACGAGCGCCTTGCCCAGCGCCGCGACGCCTCCGACGTTTTCTTCGCCGGAAGAGCGTATCAATTCCAGTTCGGACGAGCCAAAACGAAGCAGTCCCTTTCGGGCCAACAATGCCCCGGTGCCGAATGGAGCATACACCTTATGGGCTGAAAAGGCGAGATAGTCGATCCCCCATGCTGCCATCTCGACCCTGCGATGGGCGACCAATTGGGCCGCGTCCACCAGTAAGCGCGCCCCATAGCGATGCACGATGCGACTGATCTCCGCCAGGTCGTTGAATGTGCCGAGGACGTTCGAGGCGCCGCTCACGGCCACCAGCTTGATGCGGGCGGAACCGGATGTTCCGCTCTGGTCGTGCGGACCCTCCTGGTTGTATGCGCGCAAGAGGGTCTCCATCTCGTTCAGATCAATAAATCCCTCAGCGTCCACAGGCAGTCGGATCAGCGAAACGCCGGGGATCGTGCGCCACGGCAGCTCATTCGAGTTGTGTTCAAGGAACGTGTTGAGCACGACCGATTCGATGCCCGGCTCAGCTTCGTTGCGTAAGCTTTCGGCGACCAGGTTGATGGCCTCCGTGGTGTTGGAGGTGAAGACTACATCATAATCTGCAGGAGGCGCGCCCAGCGTCTCAGCGCAGATAGTCTTGACCTCCTGAATGATCTCACCCTGTACGTGCCCAGGCTGCCGCCATGTCTGGCACACCGCGTTCCATATTGGCTCGAATGTGGGGGTACTGGCGGCGTTGTCCAGGTTGACGAACGGCCTGGCGCCTTCCGCCGTTGGGACACGCACGCCGCGACCGATCAACGTCTGCCTGAGTTCATCCAATAGTTCTCGCCCGGAGTATTTCTCTAGCTCGTCATGATACAGAACTTTAGCGGCCGCTGGCGCTGCGGCGCTCGCCGGCTCTGCGGCGACGGCATCCCGGAAAGCGTCCTTTCCGAAACGCTGGATCAGGCGCAGCGCCACGGCAAAGGCGATGACGTTGACGATCGCGGGCGTGCCGGCCTCGAATTTGTCCGGCGCCTTGGCCCAGATGACCCAACCCGGGGAGACAA
>Ga0315287_10006964_pt1 | contig 11298 bp, 9 predicted proteins | sample YL17G11_0_MG_FD_205037 | JGI IMG/M metagenome (GOLD analysis project Ga0315287, IMG submission 205037) | Sediment microbial communities from Yellowstone Lake, YNP, Wyoming, USA - YL17G11_0 | ecosystem: Environmental > Aquatic > Freshwater > Lake > Sediment | place: USA: Wyoming | collected...
GCTGTCGACCCCCCCGGAATAGCCGATCACCACTCCCCCCATCTCGGAGAGCAGCGACTTGAGTTTAGTATAGTCAGCCATAGGTTAACTATACCCGACTGCGGCGAGAGTGTCAAAGAATCTGGACCATTGGTGTAGTGGTCCATCACGCAGTACGTCGCCTGCCTTGCGGGCCAGTACAATCCAGCATCCTGAGCAGGTACAATCTAGCATCCTGAGCCCCGTCGAAGGGTGCGGTCTACGAAGGTACAATCTCTTCGGAGCCGCATGCTTCGACGTGGCTCAGCATGCTCACCTTCGTGCTAACAAGCAAGGTACTAGGTGATAGATCACTACATCTAGGGATTAGGGACTCAGCAAGCCTTGTTCAGGACCCACACGCTCATCTTGCCGGGTTCACGGTTATCCCACGAGTAATATGGGACCGCCTTGACCCTGCACGGCGTGGTCGTGGGAGCAGTGTCGCCGTAGAGCCTGCCTTGCCAACCCGAATCATCGAGAACGAACGCGTCGCCCGTGAGCGTCACGACCCCGCCCAGCAAATCGGGCTCGAACCTAGCCTCGAAACCCATGCCCTCCGGCACGACAATCCTGAACGGCGAGACCAGGTTATCGACCGCCTCGAAGCAATAGACGATCGGCCCGCGCCGCAGCGCCACCCGGCCTGCATCCTGCGGGACTTCGGGGTTGGCGTATACCCTGCGCACGGGCATGGGAAGCTTAAGTTCGATGGTATCGCCGTCACGCCACTCACGCTCGATCCTTAGATAGCCCTTTTCGGTGTTGGCGGCGATATTCACTGCCTCCCCATTCACGGCGGCAGCGGCCCCCGCGCACCAGCCCGGAATGCGCAGGCTGATGCCGAACCTGCCGGGCTCCGCGATACCCACCGTAATCCCGACATCGCCGTCCCACGGATAATCCGTCTTCTGCTTGAGCGTGACGTCCTTGCCGCCGACATTCATCCGCGCCTCGCTCCCAACGTAAAGATGAACGATGGCGTCGGTGTCCGAAGACGCATAGACATAGCCGCCCAGGGAGGGTATCAGCCTGACTATATTGGTCGGGCAGCAGGAGCAGTCGAACCACTCGGTCCGATGGTGCTTGCCGAGGCTTGCGAGCGGGTTCTGGTAGAAATACTTCGTGCCGTCCAGCGAAATCCCGCTCAGCACACCGTTATAGAGAGCGCGCTCCATAACGTCGGAATACTCGGCATTCAGGTCGAAACGCAGCATCCGGTGGGCCCATAGCACCATTCCTATCGCGGCGCACGTCTCAGCGTAGGCAGTCTCGTTTGGCAGGTCGTAATCGGTCGTGAAGCCTTCGTTGCGGCTGCTCGAGCCGATGCCCGCCGTGATATACATTCTCTTGCTGACAAGCTGCTTCCACAAACGTTCGAGAGCGACGATCAGGCTGCCGTCATTATTGAGATCAGCAAGATCGGCCATCGCCGACACGAGATACATCGCCCTCACTGCGTGACCCGAGACTATCTCCAACTCCCTCACCGGCACGTTCGCCTGCGAATACTCGTAGTTCCCGCCGTGCCAGTGCTCCTTGGGGTCTTCGCCGCGCTCTCGGGCTTCCAGATCGAAGTAGTGCGGCTGCCGGCCCCGCTCGTCAATGAAGTAAGTGGCCATTTTGAGATAACGATCGTTGCCTGTCGCTTCATAGAGCTTGACCAGCGCGAGTTCGATCTCCTCGTGTCCGCAGTAGCCGCGCTTCTTGCCCGGCTCCGCTCCGAACGTGGAATCGATATGGTCGGCGTAGCGGCACAGCGCATCGAGCAGCTTCGGATTGCCGGTCGCCCGGTAGTGCGCGACCGCAGCCTCCATCAGATGCCCCGCGCAGTAAAGCTCGTGGTCGTCACGGAGGTTCTTCCAGCGCTTCTCGGGCTCGACGAGCGTGAAATACGTGTTCAGATAGCCATCCGGCTGCTGAGCGCCGATGATGAGGTCCGCGACTTCGTCGAGCATGGCCTCGATGGCAGGATCAGGCTGATTGGAGATGGTGTATGATGTCCCCTCCAGCCATTTGGCCACGTCCGAGTCCCGGAATTGGTGGGGCTTCTTGTCCATACCGGGCTTCCAGTCCATTCTGAAGGCCCCTATGTGGCCCGTTTCGACCAACTTGTCATACTGGGACGGAACAGTCCGCTCCCTGTTAGTCCTGATTCGAGCCGACCAGAAACGATCTTCTATCTTGACGTTGTTAAAAGGCAGCGGGGTATTGCCGCCCTTTCGGTTTGTTGACATGAGTGGGCTTTTCCTCCAAAATGTGCTGTTCAATCCATACGTCACCCTGAACTTGTTTCAGGGTTCATCCCTTCGTAGGGTGGATGCTGAATTCCCTGAATCAGGTTCAGGGTCAGCATGACGTTATTCCTCACGATGAGCGGCCATGCGCCCAATAAGTTCCGTCGTCGATTTTCCCTGGGTATCCGTTGTGCTGTATGCGATGACCACGACTTTCCCGCCCACGCCGCGGACTGCTTCGGCTTCCGGCAGATCATCGGGCGCGTAGTCGCCACCCTTTGAATGGATATCGGGTTTGATCGCAAGTATCAGTTCGATGGGGGTGGCTTCGTTGAAAAGCGTGACGCAGTCCACGCACTCCAGCGCCGCGAGCACTTCGGCCCGCTCGGTCTCGGGGTTGAGCGGCCTGCCAGGGCCTTTGAGTGCACGCACGGATTCGTCTATGTTGACTCCGACGACCAGCACATCCCCCAGCGCCCGCGCGGCCTGAAGGTATCGCACGTGACCGATGTGCAAAATATCGAAACAGCCGTTCGTGAACACGACCGTCCTATCGGCGGCTTTCGCCTCATCGACAAAGGCCGCGGCATCGGCTCTGGAGCGTATTTTGGACCGTGCGGTCCTGATCTCATCCATCTTGTCTCTCCCCAACCGCCGCAAGGGCCTCGAATATCCGCTGATCGCTGATGGCCCCGTGGCGCAATATTACCGGCGGGTCGACCGTGACATCAACGACAGTCGACGCCACCCCTATTTCGCTCTCGCCGGAATCAAGCACGACAGCCACGCTGCCGCCGAGCCGGCGGATGGCATCCTCGGCGTTCCTTGCCGGCGGTTCGCCCGTGAGGTTCGCGCTGCTGGCGACAATGGGCGTCCCGAGTTCCCTCAACAATGCAAGCGCGACAGGATGGTCCGGAACTCTCACGCCCACCTTACCGGTCCCGGCAGTTACAAGGTCCGAAAGGGATGCTGCTTTCTCCAAGACCAGCGTCAGCGGGCCCGGCCAGAATTTCCTCGCAAGGATCGCGGCTGAAGCAGGCGCCCGCGCGACCACACCGGCAAGCTGCTCGATTCCGGCGACCTGCACCGGCAGAGGATGACCCTCCATTCGGCCCTTCGCCTCGAACACGCGTCGGACGGCGGCCTCGCTGAGCGCATCGGCGGCAAGGCCATACACGGTCTCCGTCGGGAAGATAACCAGTTCCCCCGCGCGAATCGCATCAGCCGCCCGCCCGATCGAATCAGGATCAGGGCGCCTCGAATCTACCTTGAGCACTATCATGCGCAGGCAACCACTACCCTTTCGATTCCGGCGAGATCGTTTGTGATCTCAACGTCTCGATAACCCGCCGCGAGCGCGATGGTCCTCACAGCCTCCGCCTCGCCCGCGCCTATCTCCACCGCGACAAAACCAGCCTCATCGAGCAGACACAGCGATTCCGGCAACAACCGCCTGTATGCGTCCAGCCCGTCCGGCCCGCCATCGAGGGCCAGCCGAGGCTCAAAATCCCGCACTTCCGGCTCCAGACGCTCGATCTCATCGCTCGGAATATATGGCGGGTTTGAGACTATGGCATCGAACCTCAGGCCGAGCCGAGCAATCGGAGCCAGCAGGTCTCCAGCCAATAGCTCGACTCTGCCCACCAGTTGATGCTTCTCCAAATTGGTCCGAGCAACCTTCAGCGCATCGGGGGATATCTCGGTGGCGTACACTTTTGCGCCGGGCAGGTTCGACGCCAGCGCCACGGCAATTGCCCCGCTGCCCGCGCCGATGTCGGCTATCTGGGCGTTTTCCTTGCCATGGAGCCTTTTCAGGCACACTTCAACGAGAAGCTCGGTTTCCGGACGCGGAATCAGGACTCCGGGGGCAACCACAATATCCAGGCCATAGAACTCCCTGTGCCCAATAAGATAGGCAAGTGGATACCTGCCGGCGCGCCGCTCGACAGATTCCACAAACTCGGCCCGCTCGGCCTCGGAAAGCACACGCTCCGGGTGGGCTATCACGTCGAGCCGGGAACAACACAGCGTATGCGCCATCAGAAGCTGCGCGTCCAGCATGGAGGAATCGACGCCGGCCTGAGCCAGACGTGACGCGGCCCACTTCACCTCCGGCCCAACGCGCGCGGTCATCAGACTCCCTGACTCGCCGCCCGCAGCTTTTCGGCCTGGTCGACAGCGGTCAGACGGTCGATCATATCAGTCAAGTCGCCGTCCATGAACCCGGACAGGTTGAAAATGTCGTGGTTGATCCGGTGATCGGTGACTCTGCTCTGAGGGTAGTTGTAGGTGCGGATTTTTTCGCTGCGGTCGCCCGAGCCGACCATCGAACGCCTCAACGAGTCCATTTCCTGCTGCTGGGCCTGCTGGGCGCGTTGGAGGAGCATCGACGCCAGAATCCGCATGGCTCGCTCCTTGTTCTGGAGCTGTGAGCGCTCGTCCTGGCACGTGACGACTATGCCGGAAGGCTTGTGCGTGATGCGGATGGCGGTCTCATTTTTCTGGACATTCTGGCCGCCCGCGCCGGCCGAGCGGTAGGTGTCGATTTCGAGGTCATCATTGTTGATCCGCACGTCCACTTCATCCGCCGCGGCGAGAACGCTGACCGTGGCCGCCGATGTGTGAATGCGCCCGCTGGATTCGGTGGCCGGGACTCTCTGGACGCGATGGACGCCGCCCTCGAACTTCAGCCTGCTGTATGCCCCCCTGCCCTTGATCTCGAGAATGGCTTCTTTGTAACCCCCGATGCCGGTCTCGACTGAGCTAAGCAGTTCCGTCTGCCAGCCCTGCCGCTCGGCGAATCGGGTGTACATTCTCAGCAGATCACCGGCAAACAGCCCGGCTTCCTCGCCCCCCGTACCGGCGCGTATCTCGACTATGACGTCCTTCTCATCATTCGGGTCTTCGGGCAGCAGAATGACGCGCAGATCCTGCTCCAGACCCGGAATCCTGTCCTTAAGCTCATCCAATTCGGTTTGAGCGAATTCCCTCATTTCGTCGTCCAGCCCATCCTTGAGCATCCCCTCGATATCGGCAAGCTGTTTTCCCACGTGTTTGTATTCACGCCACTTCGCCACTATCTCCATCAGGTCGGAGTGCGCTTTGGCAATCTGGTGATACTCGTGTGGATCCTTGACCACGTCCGGATTGGCCAAACGCTGTTCCAGTTCCTCGAATCTCTGTTCAACCTCCGCAAGTTTCTCGAACAATTCTCACTTCCTCTTTCGCCGAGTTTCCAACATTAGTCAGTTTAGGGCAAGCAGAGCACCATGTCAAGGTCAGCGGAGCTTCTTTGAGACCTGGCCTTTGGAGGGTCGCAACGGCCTCGCTGCCTGCCGGGAGATGATCATAAACTCCAATCATAGCGATGTCCTTGCGCCAGGCTAGAAGATCGCTCCCGCAGAACTGAACTCATACCGCGTTGTGTGTAACAGCCCCAGCTATGGTATAATCACACATTGGGGACAGGAAGTTCATGGAGAGACAGGAAGTGGCGATACAGGTGGATGCCTGGCCGGAAGAGAAGGTGCGGGGCGCGCTGAGTGTGCTCTGGCAGCACCGCGAGCTGGTCTGGAGCCTGACCGTGCGAGACATCCACTCGCGCTACAAGCAGTCCGTGCTTGGAATCGCGTGGGCTCTTCTTCAGCCATTGGCGATGACGGCTGTATTCACCGTGTTCATGTCGATGGTAGATCGGTCCTATGCCGGCCCAATTCCTCGTCCGGTATTCATATATATCGGCATGCTTCCCTGGACATTCTTCGCCGGCGGTCTCACAAGCGGCACCGAATGCCTTGTCGGCAACTTCAACCTGATAACCAAGATCTACTTCCCGCGAGAGGTTTTCCCTATTTCCGCTGTGCTCGGGAAAGTCGTCGATCTGGCCCTCGGTGTGCTGGTGCTGCTGGCAATGCTGTTGATGTTTCGCATTCACATGACCCCCTGGGCACTGCTCGCCATTCCAGTGTTGGTTCTGCAAACGGTACTCATGCTGGGGCTCACTTTCATCCTCTCGAGTGCAAATCTGTTCTACCGAGACATCCGTCACGTGATGCCGTTAGTCACCCAGTTGTGGATGTACATCTCGCCTGTCGTGTACGGGCTGGAGAGGGTCCACGGCACAATCCTGAGCCTCTACATGCTGAACCCGATGGCTTCCATAATGGATGCCTACAGGAAGGTTGTCCTTGAGGCGCACCCACCTGCTTGGAACTATCTCGGCTACTCAGCCGTAGTATCCATCGTGATCTTCGTGGTCGGCTATCGGATGTTCAAGAAGCTGGAACCGCTGTTCGCGGAGACTGTGTAGAGTGCTATGAGGGTCATCTGCGTCGAACATGTGTCCAAGAAGTTTGTTCTCGCTCACGAGCGGTCCATGAGTCTTGCCCAAGCCGCCCGGAGCATGTTTTCGCGCACAACACGCGAGGATTTCTGGGCCCTGAATGACATTAGCTTCGACGTGGAACAGGGCGAGACCGTCGGTATCATCGGCCGAAATGGCGCGGGGAAGAGCACGATCCTGAAGCTGATCACAGGCATAATGCAGCCCACCAAGGGACGTATCCGCACGCGCGGCAGGATATGCTCCCTCCTCGAGGTGGGCGCCGGTTTCCATCCGGAGATGACCGGGCGGGAGAACATCTACCTCAACGGTTCCATACTGGGAATGACCCGGCGAGAAATCGACTCAAAAGTCGATGAGATAGTGTCATTCGCCGGCCTGGAGAAGTTCATCGACACCCCGGTGAAGAGGTACTCCAGCGGAATGTATGCCCGCCTGGGCTTCTCGGTAGCCGCGCACGTCGACCCTGACATACTTATAGTGGACGAGGTGCTCTCCGTCGGCGATGCCGCGTTCCAGGCGAAGTGCATGAGCCGAATGGAGCGAGTCAGCCAGTCGGAGGGACGCACCGTTGTCTATGTCAGCCACAACCTGTCCTCGGTGCAGGCGCTCTGCTCTCGCGCAATCCTGATCCGGCAGGGCAGTCTCGTCTGCAATGGGGACAGCGCATCCGTCGTTGCAGAATACGTGAGCGGTCTGGAACAGGGCGCCCATCACGCGTTTGATGATAACCCGGACCGTAGCGGTACCGGCGCTTTGCGGCTGATTGGGGCCGCCGTATTGGCTCGTGATGGAACTCCAGTGAAAACGCTCGTGGCGGGTGAAGGCGCCACGTTTGCCTTTGACTACACCAACCCCAATGGACTTCGCCGCGTGGACGTCAAGTTCAGCGTGATCAGTTCACACGATGTGCCTTCCACTAACATCGACATGGGGTTGACCGATTTCGTGGTGGATCAACTCGTGGCTCAGGGCACCTTCTTGTGCCACTTGGACCGCGTTCCGTTCCCAATTGGCAGGTATCGCGTTGCCATTGCCGTGAGTCTGGCAGGTGAATTGCTTGATCACATGCCGAACGCGATCGTCTTTGACGTGGGACTCTCGACGTTCTTCCCCACGGGCCGGACTCCTGAAGCGAGGTACTGCGGCTGTATGGTGGATCACAGGTGGGAGCATCTAGTTGGACCGGTGCCTGATCGGTACCAAGGGGAGTAGACACAGCAGGTTTCACTTATGGTCATGTCGGATACCCTCACAGAGATGGAATTGGCTTCAGTGACCCTTTCGCAATCGCCCAGACATCCGTACTGGTTGCGCGTAACCGGAACAGTCACATACGATGATGCGCCGAACCTGCCGGAGGAGTACTGGTTTGAAGTAGACTCGTCTTATGCGGATCAGATCAACCTCAGCGGCGATCCGTGGTTAGCGTGTTTGTTGCCTGTGGCCGTTACACTGGGGGAACCGTTACGTATCTGCAAGCCTGTCGATGCCTTGCTCCTTGAGAACGCCGAGGAGTTGATGCGATTATGGAAGTGCTGGTACCGGCATCTGAACGTAATCGCGATCGATGCCAAACCGGCCGAATCGCCATTTGTGGGCGGTAACCGGACTGCCGCGTTTTTCTCCGGCGGAGTGGATTCATTCTTTACGGTGCTTCGCCGCGAGGACACGTCGGCATATCCGCACTTGACGGCTGTTGATGACCTTATTGTCGTGCATGGCTTCGACGTGGCGGTCAATGATCCCACTGCGTGTGAGCGTTTTGGGGCTTCTCTCGATAAGGCTGCGCGCAGCCTGCGCAAGGTTCTTGTGGAAGTCGCAACTAACATGCGCGCATGCCGGTTTTCAGAGGCCGATTGGGGTTCCTTGGCCCACGGGGCCGCTCTCGCATCCGTGGCGCTGCTGTTGGGGGGCCGTTTCGGGCGTGCGTTCATCGCTTCGAGCAATTGCTACGATTATCTGCCGGCATGGGGAACGCATCCGATCAGCGATCCATTGTACTCGGCAAGTTACCTCAGCCTGGCACACGACGCTGCGTTCGCTGATCGTGTCGAGAAAACCACATATGTGGCTGGGTCCGAGATCGTTCGCGAGGCGCTGCACGTGTGTTACCACTGGCCGGACGCCCGCAACTGCTGCAAGTGCTCCAAATGCTATCGCACGATGACGGCGCTGGAGTGCCTTGGCCAATTGGAGTCCTACAAGACGTTCGATCAAGCTCCTTTCACAATAGAGCACTTGTCGCGTTTCCTGTGGAGTGACGACGACATATACGAGTTCCAGCTCAATCTGCGGCTGGCGGAAAGCCAGGGGCGACAAGACATCGCGCGAGCAATCACGACAAGTATTCGCCGTACACAGCGCGTCCGCAGGTTATTGCATTGGATATGGCGGCTGCGTCGATTCAGAGTGCTGTCGGGCCTCGCCGATTTGCTTGAGAGTAGACTACTCGGTGGGATGGTGCTCGATTAGATGGCTGCCGAGCCTTACGTTATGAGGAACCAGAAGGATTTTGGCAAGATCGCAGGCTGCTGAAGACATTCAGAATACTGGTCCGAGCGTGGTCGTAGTCGCCGGGGACGAAGGGAACCGCAACGCCGGGGACCAGGCGATGTTCCTTGGGTTGGTCAGCCGCCTCAGAACACGTGTGCCGAACTGCCGCATCACGTCCCTGAGCCGACATCCGTCTGGTGTGCTCGATATCGAGGGTGTCGAGAGATACTACGGGGCTTACGACTACCTGCTGGCAGAACGCGGTCCTCTGACTCGCCGGTTTGAGGGGCTGGTCCCGCGTTTCAGGAAGCCCATTCTGCTTTGGCGCGGACTCCTGCTGGTCCTTGCTGCCCGGCTGATGAGGATTGGCGTCAGTCCCTTCTTCGTCAGCAAGAGCGCGAAATCCCTGCTTAGGCTGCTGCGGGACTCCTCCCTGCTAATATCCTGTGGCGGGGGTTACTTGAATACGATCTGGACTTTTGACAGCCTGTGTCCATTCAGCATTGTGTACCGTGCTGCTGCGTGCCTTGGCAGGCCGGTCGTACTCTCCGGTCAGGGCATTGGACCGATTACCGCACGTATGGACAGACGCGTCCTGCGTTGGGGGCTCGGCTGCGCTAACAAGATCGGCCTACGCGAGGCCGGCGAGGGTTTCGCGTATCTGAAGTCACTGGGATTGCCGGAGGATCGTCTGGCCGAGACAGGCGACGACGCAGCAGGGCTCGAAGCGTGCGGTGCGGCTGATGTGGCACGCATTCTGGCCAAGGAAATGGCGCCCAGCGACAAACCAATCATTACGGCGCAGTTCCGGCTTACTTCGCATACAAAGAGCTACGCAAATGAGTATCAGCAGTTCGCGGACTTGCTGGATCAGATAATCGAGAGAATGGGCTGCCACGTGTTGTTCGTCCCGATCGGTTACAGCCCTGATGCCGACGATAGGCTCGCTGCATACGCCGTCACGATGCGAATGCGAAGCCGCACCAGTACGTCGGTCGTAACTGGCGAATACAGACCTGAGGTCATCAAGGCCCTCGTGGGTCTCGGAAAAGTGGCGGTGGGCGTGTCCTACCACTTCGGCGTGTTCGCCTTGACTCAAGGCGTGCCTTTCTTTGCGCTCTATGAAAACGAGTACTACCGCCTGAAATTCACGGGGTTGTACGGACACTTCGGACGGCCTGACTGGTACGTCCCGTTTACGTCGCTGGATGTGGACGCGGAGGCAGACCGGATTTGTTCGGTCGCGAGGGATCGAGAGGCATTGTCCCGCGATCTGCTCTCTCGCTCACGCGAGATGGAAAACAGGGTGGACGCGCATTACGATTACATAGCGGGACTTATACGCTAGAGGGGCGTGAACAAGGAGGAGGCTGCGGTGGCTTCGGCGCCCGGCAGAGTCAGTATCATCATACCGGCCTACAACAGCGCGGCTTACGTGGCAACGGCCATTGATAGCGCGCTGGCCCAGACTCATCCTGATGTGGAAGTCATAGTAGTCAATGATGGCTCGACTGACTCCATTCTTGATATACTGCACCGATATGCAGGCCGGATCATACGCATTGACCAGCAGAATGCCGGACTGAGCGCGGCGAGGAACCGGGGGATACTGGAGTCCACTGGGGAGTTTCTGTGCTTTCTGGATGCCGATGATAGACTGTTGCCTGAGATGGCTAAGACCCTGGTTGACGCGCTTCGCGAGAACCCAGACTGCGGGGTGGCCTATTGTGGCTGGCAGCAGACTGACTCGGACGGTAAGGTCTGTACGGATTCCGAACTGGATGGTCCGTCAGGCGACGTATTCGAGGCGCTGCACGAACGGGTTCTGCTAGTCGTGCATGCCGCCATGGTCAGGCGCGGCGCGCTTGCAAAGAGCGGTGTGTTCGATCCAGCTTTGCCACAGATAGAGGACCTTGACTTGTGGCTGCGGATCGCGTATTACTACCCGTTTGTGTCCGTACAAGAGCACTTAGTGCAATACAGGAACACGCCAGAGAGTATGTCACGGAACTGGAAAGAACGGAAAGAAGCATCCGCATTGCTTCTCCTGAAGACAGCGATGTTCCTGCGCTCGAAGCAGCGTGATCCACGGCTGCTCAAGAAGCTGAAACGGAGCCTGTATAGTCACTACCCTGATCAGTGTGTGCAAGACGCTTTTATCTACTACCAGGCGGGGAACTTCCAGGACGCGTTCACGAACCTGCT
>Ga0315287_10006965_pt1 | contig 11297 bp, 14 predicted proteins | sample YL17G11_0_MG_FD_205037 | JGI IMG/M metagenome (GOLD analysis project Ga0315287, IMG submission 205037) | Sediment microbial communities from Yellowstone Lake, YNP, Wyoming, USA - YL17G11_0 | ecosystem: Environmental > Aquatic > Freshwater > Lake > Sediment | place: USA: Wyoming | collected...
TTGCAGCGCGATGTAGGGCATGGTGGCGACCACCCCGGTCACCGCCACGGCGAGCGCGAGCATGCGGCTGTCGAAACGATCGCGCACGAAGTCCGCGGCGGTGATGTGGCCGCGCGCATGGGCGACCCCCCAGAGCCGTGGAAAGACCACATAGAGAATGGGATAGAGCAGGACGGCATAGGGAATGGCAAAGAAGCCGATGGCGCCTTTGCCGAAGACGAGGGCCGGCACGGCGATGAAGGTGTAGGCGGTGTAGAGATCGCCCCCGAGCAGGAACCAGGTGACGATGGTGCCGAAGCGGCGGCCGCCGAGGCCCCATTCATGCAGCAGATTGAGGTCCGCTTTCCGCCAACGGGCGGCGACGAAGCCAATCACCGTGACGAGAAGGAACAGCGCGACAAAGACGATCGTGGCAGGCGCATTCACTAGGCAAAACTCCCCCAAGGCACCAGCGGCTTCCTATTCGGCTCGGCGCGCGATTCCGATTTCGATGAGGTAGACGATCGCGACGAGAGCCGCGCCAATCAGGATCCAGGCGAGCTGGTACCAATAGAAAAACGGGACGCCGGCGAGCTCGGGCTGGAGCGCGTTGTAGGACGGCACCCAGAGCATGGCCACGAACGGAATGAGCAGCAGCAGGCGCGGCGCATAGCGGAGCCGGCCGCCCTTCGGCGTCTCACTTTGCATGGTGCTCCCCCCTTCCCGGCCCGACGCCCGGCCCCGGCCCCAAACCGGCGCGAGCTTACTGAAAGCTCGGAGCTTTCGCGATTCCCTAATTCCCCCTAGCTATGCCGACGCGAGGCTAGCCGAGACCGACAAGGGTCGCGCCTGGCACAGGCGAGAGGCCGGGCTTTGAGCGGTCCTTATGTTGACCTCGACGGTGGTGCAACCCTATGGTCGCCACGGGAGAGCCCGTAGCTCAGCCGGTAGAGCATCTGACTTTTAATCAGAGGGTCGTGGGTTCGAATCCCGCCGGGCTCACCAAATCATTAAACGAAGACGGGCTGCTGCCTCCACGGCGCGGCCCGTGAATTCAGGGGCGAGACGAGAGGCGCAACGCAAGTTCAGCAGTAAGCTCACCCTCTTCGCCATGCTTATAGGTCGCTCATATTGCCGCCCGCGCATCGGTGATCGGCTGGTCGGGCGCAAACGAAAAACAGATCTTAGAAAGAGGAACTGATGTGATGCGACACGCACTCGGACGTAGCGCGATTGTACTGTCGGTGCTGTGCGCGGCCGCGTCGGGCTGTCTGGACAAGGCGTTCGCCCAGTCCGAACAGGCGCCGGGCGCGCCGCCCCTTGTCGTGGACGGCTCCGTCCTTCCGTTCCCGCCCACACCGTCCGCCTCCACCGCGGGGCTGACGATGCAGGATTCGGTTTACCGGAAACGCGTCGAACCGCGGCGCTTGGCCGAGGGTGCGCCGAACATCCTTATCATCCTGATGGACGACGTCGGTCCGGCCACACCCTCAACCTACGGCGGCGAGATCAACACGCCGACGCTCGATCGCATCGCGAAGATGGGGATTTCTTTCAACCGGTTCCATTCCACTGCCATGTGCTCGCCCACGCGCGCCGCGCTGCTGACCGGGAGGAACCACACCCGGGTCGGCAATGGCCAGATCTCGGCGATTGCCAACGACTTCGACGGATTCAGCGGGATGATCCCGAAGTCGTCGGCGACCGTCGCGGAAGTGCTGAAGGACTACGGCTACAACACCGGGGCCTGGGGCAAGTGGCACAACACGCCTGAGGAGCAGATCACCTCCAAGGGGCCGTTCGACTATTGGCCGACCGGCTATGGCTTCGAGTACTTCTACGGATTCCTCGCCGGCGAGGCCTCGCAGTACGAACCAACCATGATGCGCAACACCACGCAGGTCACCGAAGAGAGACCAAAGGGCTATCACCTCACAGACGACATCGCGGAGGACGCCATCCATTGGCTCCGCGAACAGAACGCTTACGCGCCGGACAAGCCGTTCTTCATGCACTGGGCGCCGGGTGCATCGCATGGCCCGCACCAGATTATGACGGAGTGGGCCGACAAGTATAAGGGTAAGTTCGACGATGGCTGGGACAGGTACCGCGAGCGCACCTTCGCACGCGCCAAGGCCATGGGCTGGATTCCGCGCCCCGCTTCCATGGCTTCCTGGGACTCCATCCCCGAGGCTGAGAAACCATTCCAGCGCCGCCTCATGGAAGTCTTCGCCGGCTTCACCGAACACGCCGACTATAATGCGGGCCGGGTCATTGACGAGATCGAGAGGGAAGGGAAGCTGAACAATACGCTGATCTTCTATATCTGGGGCGACAGCGGATCCTCATCAGAGGGCTTGAACGGCACTATCAGCGAGCAGCTGGCGCAGAACGGAATTCCGACCAAGATCTCTCAGCACATCCAGGCGCTGAATGAACTCGGCGGCCTTAATGCTCTCGGCGGCCCGAAGACCGACAACATGTACAACGCCGGATGGGCGTGGGCAGGCAGCACTCCGTACCAGGGCACCAAACTTATGGGTGCCTACTTCGGGGGCATCCGCCAGCCGCTCGCCGTCGCCTGGCCGAAAGGCATCAAGGCGGATCCGACGGCTCGGCCGCAGTTCCACCACGTGATCGACATCGTTCCGACGACGTAGCACGTGATGCCTCCGGAAAAACCGGCAAGCGCGTACAGAAGGCCGGCAAGACCGGAAGGCAGACATGGCCGGAATTTTGGAGCCAATGCAGCAAGGATTTCGCAGCGAAGAATGGTGGCGAAGCGGCTCCCGAGACGAGCACGAAGACTTCAAAGAAGGCGCCAGAGAAAGCAACTGCCGCGGTTGATGAGAGCGACGGCTCGGGCCAACAAAAGAAAGACTGCGACGCGAAGTGGGGTTCTTACAAGACAAGGTCTGGCGCCCATGGCTGGCACGACTATTTCCAATTCATGGCGAGGTGCATGTGAGCGAGCCACTGCCTCAGGAGACCTGAATGGCAGACGATAAGCACAAACGTGGGGCAGCGGATCGACGCAGAGTCGCTAGACGCGAGGAGCACGAGGTGGCCTACTTCGTAAGGAAGCACGGCCCTCGGGGGTCTTGGTGGCGGTCAGATGTGCGCCGATTCCGGCGATTGCGGACACCGGCGGCATTGATCTTGGATCGATCATCGGCCAACTGGTCGGCGGTGGTGTGAGCGGCGCCATACTCACGATCATCGTCGGCCTGATCAAGAATGCGATGGCAAAAAGCTGAGCCGAATTGCTTACAATTAGAGCGTTTGCTAAAGAAATCGTATGACAATTTTCCTGCTCACTACCGGCATCATCATGTTGGCGCTGGGGCTTGTGTCTTATGTTTCCAGCAAGCGCGCAAATCGCGCGAGCGACGAGGCGTCTGCGCTATCGCTGCTGCCGGGAGACATCAAGTACGAGAGCCCGAGCGGCAGATTCCGCTTCTACTTTCCCATCACGACATCGATAGTGATCAGCATCATCCTCACTCTGGTCCTTTACTTCTTGCGTAACTTGTGAGGGAGCACAGGGCTCGAACACCCCGAATGCAGAGTCACCAACGACAGGGCTGGGGTGTCCAAAGCTATAGAACAAAAGACATTCAGCGCCCTTGCTGGGTTCTGGCCCTCTTGGAGGTGAATCGAAGGGCGACTGCCTTATGCGGTCGTGCCAAGTACCTTTGCAATGTCAGCGAGAGTCGCTTTCTCAGCATCGCTGACTTGCGCACCACCGAAGCCGAGGAAGCCCCCTTCGGCGGAGGCCTCTGCCACCTTCTGGCTGATGGCCCGCAGCCAGGCCTTAAAGGCTGCTGCATCGCCAGGCGCCTTGGCATCGAGGATTGGCGAGACCTCCCGCAGATTGGCGAGTGAGCGCTGGACGACGTCAGCCGGCTTGGCACCAGCAAAGCGCTTCCGCAGCGCCTCCTGAATGGCGGAGCGCCCCTGTGCCGTCTCGAACTCCGCGATGACCGCTTTGATGAGTTCACTGGAACTGGGGTCAAGCTTCGATGCGGCTAGGGCTGAACTGCTTGCAAAGGCCTCTTTGAACGTGCCCCACAAGCCACTCGGTTCCGCCGCCGAAACCGCCATGCCCGACAGCATCATACTTTCCAGGACCTTGGTCCACTCTTCTGGCGTGAAGTTCTGCTTGTTCGCCATGGCAGCCTCCTACCTCATCTTCGTAACTGACACGTCTACCCGCTCAGCGTGCCCCACCCAGGCTCAGGTCCTAGGGCCGCTGATGGCGTGGTAGATCCAAAGCACGGCGGTCGCGCCTACGACGGCGACGAACATGCTGTAGAGATTGAGGCCCGTGATGCCCGTCGCGCCGATGGCCGTGAACAGGTAGCCGCCGACGACGGCGCCGACAATGCCGAGCACAATGTCGAGCAGTAGCCCCTGGCCCGAGCGATTCACAATCTTGCTGGCGATGAAGCCAGCAATCAGCCCCAAAATAATCCAGGCGAGAACCGACATTGGAAGACCCTTTTTGCTAAACGTCCGTTGCATTCGTCGTAGGCGAGTCCTGCCTCAGCCCATCAGCCGTGCCATCTCTTGCAGAGTTGGCAGCCGCCCCTGCGGCGTCAGTCGATCGACCACGTTCGGCAGCATCCGGGCCAACTGGGTCAGGACCTGATCTCTGGAGAGGCCGGTGCGTCGGGAAAGCTCATCGACGACGTCCCCGCCAAGCGCCACCGAGACATCGCGCGGTGCCACGTCCTTGTTTGCACCCGTGTTGATCCACGTGTCCACCGTCTCACCAAGGCCTTTCCGCTGGAACTGCTCAATGAGGGCACCGAGCCCCTCAAGAATACCGCCAGGCGATGGCTCAGGCGTTGACCCCGGCAGCGACTCTGGAGGCCTAGGCATACGTTCAGGGGTGCCCGAAGCAGGCTCCTCTTTCTGTCCCCCGCTGAGGTAGCGCGACGCCAGCAGCGCCAGCAGCGCAATCATAAGCGGCTTCGTGATGTTGCCACCGGGAACCGCGGGATTGGTATCGGAGCCAAAGACATCGTTGGGCAATCCCATTTTAGCCTCCTTACTAACTAACCAGAGTTGACCCTGAATTCCTCGATGGGGTCCAACCAACACCGAGATAGGACTTCACCATCACTAGGGCAAATCACAAACCCTGAGGCCTACCGCTTAAGGTCGTCGGGGACCTTGCCTCCATTTTCTGCAAGCTTAATCATCACCTGCTTGTGAAGCCAGATGTTCATCGCCGCTGATTTTTTCGTGTTGTCCGCATAGTGCAGTTCCTGGGCCAGACGTTTGCGTGCGGCGAGGCTGCTATCCAGATCCAGGAGCTTCATCAAGTCGACAATCGATTTGCGCCAGTGGAGCTTCTGCTTTTTCTGCGCTGCAAGCTGGTCCAAGACGGCCGCGACGTCGACTCCCGCCCCAGCAGCTGCCTCGGCAGTCGTACTAGTCGCCACCGTCGTCGATGCTGCAACGGCTGAGCGACCAAAGATGGCCGACATGATGTTTCCGAAAATGCTCATGGGGGGCGCTCCCAAGATTCAAGTGAGATCTATGTAAATCGGCTGAGATCTATGTAAATCGGCATCCAGGGCATCGGCGCACCACACGATAGATTCGACTCGTGGTACCTCTGCTTCTCGAGGATGCTGAACACGCCAGCGTTGGTATCGTAGCCTGGCATTCCAGTCGACGCTTCTGAGCTGGCGATGAGCATGGTGCCCAGGTAAACGTCGAGCTTCTGCTTGCTCAAGGAAGCGACGATTGTCAGAGGCTCACCATTTGTAGGATCCGGAATCGTCTCCTCGGTCGGCTTGCCGACGGGCTTGCACATTTTCTTCGCTTCAGCCGGTGCTGCTGCGACCGCGAGCATGAGGGCCCCGGGTGCCGAGAAGGATTGCGAAAGCCGAAACCCTCCTGGCAACCGTCTTCACTTCTGCCGTCTTTCGTTTGGAAGCTAAGGCGCCCTAAACCGTTGCCAGCGTGTTGAGCTTGGAGCGAATTGCATCGATTGTCGGTTGGATCACTGGGCCGACGCCGGGAAGTCCCACCGCCTGATCGAAGAGCTTGTCGAGCTTTGGCCTAATGCCGGCGAATGCATCCGCCAGTGTCTTGCGAGCTTCTGGCGCAAGCTGGCCGAGAAGCCCCGTCAACTGATCGAATTGAGTGGCGGCCTGTGTTAGCGCCGGCACGGCTGCTTGTGCCGTGGCCTCATCTTTGATGTCCTTGAGGGACGATCGCAGGCCAGAAATCGCCGACTTGGCTAGTTCCCCAACGTCAACGTCGCCTACTTTAACGCCACGCAGCTTGTCTAACACGTCAGCCGGGGATGGCGCCTCAATAGCCACCTTGGGACCCTCGGCATGTCGGCCTGACAATAGGTACCAAGCTAGCGCGCCAACCGCCAAAAGCCCGAGGGCAGGCAAAAGCCAACGCCATGCTGAAGGTGTTGATTTTGGGGGTGTCTGATATACGGCTCTGGTCGTCGGGCCGGTCAGGCTATCAAGAATATCGGTTCCACTAAGTTGTTTCGAAAATCCGGAGGGCAACGCAGCGAGAACGCTGTCTTTTTGCGAGGTGAGAAGCCTTGCTAGTCCCGAGGCATCGAGCCCGCTGCTTCGTTGCTGCTGTCCAACGACGCCCAGCACTGCGGGTCCGAGAAGGCCCATCAAGCTCTTTGCGCCGCTTTCGCCGATGCCCGAATACTGCCCGAGTGCGCTGCTGAGGCCAGACACGGTCTTACCGCCTAGAAGTGAGCTCAGGACACTGGCACCGTTATCGATCAAAGCTTTTTGGCCGGACTGGCCAATAACACTGGCCAAGCTCGACAGCACCCCTGGCTCTTGCTTCGCCACAACGTCGTTGAGTTTGGCTGCACCTTGGGGCTTGCCAACGAGCGAGATTAGCGCAGCGAGAAGGCTGGGTACTGCCGCGCCAGCCGCTTTCTGCGTCGATGTCTTGTCTAAGCCCAGCGCAGACGCGATGCGCGCCACAATTTCAGGACTCAAAAACTGCGCGATCTCCGAAATCAAATTGGCCGCCATGGAATTCTCCTTAACTCCTGCCGACAGATGGAGGCTGGCGGCCAAGATTTGCCCTTTGGGCCCCAGAGCCTTGCGGGGATGGACTACTCGGCGGAGCCAATAGCATCAGTTCGAACCCCGTTCAATTCCAAAATTTCCCAGGGATCAGCGTGGTACACGGCGTCAGAAGTGGGTCCGCTTTTTTTTGAGACAGCTTTTTACGCCGCCAATTTCTCCTCGTCTGCCGGTCCCTCCAGGCGCAAGCCTGGGTCAGGAGCCCCGGACGGTTATGAATCCCGCCCAGCGGCAGGAAGCAATTCCCGACTATTGGTTGTTGCTTCCTTGATTTGCTTCTTGCTCGCTTTACCGAGCGCAAGCCCATTCGCTCCAAGGACTTGCATCGAGCGGCCTTCGAAATGGGCGCCTCTCTCGATCGCCAGCGACTGGTGGTGGATATCGCCAACCACGTGCGCTTGCGACTTCAGAATAACCTCACCGCCTTGGATCGGGCCCTCGACGTTGCCGTCGACCTCCACCCGCTCGGCTGCAATGGTTCCGTTGACGTGAGCTCCCCGGGAAATCACCAGCGACGTACAGTGCAGTTCGCCGTCAATCTGGCCATTGACCTCCACCAAGCCCTCCGCAGTAACGCTTCCCACGATCTTCAGTCCTTTAGCGATAACCGTTCCTCGGCGCTTTAACGCAAACATGCTTCCCTCCTACCCGTAAGTTTCAATTGGCCTTGCGCGATTCCGGAAATGACCGGCTGAACCGGGTTGTCGACTGGTCCTTGCGCGGTTCGGGTCGTTCAGCCACCGGATCCGGCTTCGCTGCGTCAGCGTCTTCCTGGCTCTGCGACAGGGGATCCTCGGCGCGGCACGCCTTGCCTTCGAAATACGCGCCCTGCTCGATGGCGAGGCTTTTGTGAAGGAGGTCACCTTCGACGTGGGACGTGGCTTGCAACATGACGCTCAGCGCGCGGACCGAGCCGACGAGGCGGCCACGGATCACCACGTCCTCAGCCACCACGTTACCGCGGACCTCCGAGTTCTCGCCGAGAACCAGAGAGACGCAGCGGATATCGCCGTTAACGTGGCCCTCGACGTGGATTTCTCCCTTCGAAATGACAGTCCCAGTGACCGTTAGGTCCTCGCCAATGGTCGAGGTTGCAAGTGTGCCCATCGTTTCCCCGCCTTTGTTATTCGCCCTATCAACGTCTTGAGGCCCTGGAAGTTGCTTGGCTCGCGCCGCAAACGTTTTTTTGCGGTCCGCGCGTGACGCTGGCCGAACTTCATTGCGTTCATTTGTCGGCCATGCCGCCGGGTTATCTGCGGAACGACATTCAAAGCCTAACATGAACGAGACAATTAAGCGCTTGTTCGGACTCGCCGCTCTCGCCATCGCCGCGTTCGTGGCGACTATGGCTCTCGACTTTGCTAGGCGCTGGACCTCGACCATGTGTCGGGGTGGATATGGCGGCTTGCTCCAGAGTTCCGCTTGCGCCTTTACGACCATGGGTGCGTAGCGGTGCAGGTCACTCACGTAAACCGTGAGCCGCACGCAATCCTGAAGGCTGGCGCCCTCCGATTGGGCAATCAATTTGAGATTGAGGAAGGCCCGAAGGATGCAGGATTGCGGGTCTTGCACCAAAATGTTGGTCGCCGGATCGACGCCTTGCATGCCGGCGACAAAGACGAAGTCCCCGGCCCGGGCGCCGAGACTCCAGGTCCCCTCGGCCTTGATCGCACCAGAGGATCGAGCGTCTTGACACCATTTGGCGGCGGTGGTTGCGATTGCGCCAAGCCGGGAGTTGAGGTCATGGCGATGGCCGTCACGACAAGAAAGGCAAGGCGCTGCACCATTCTAGGAACTCCATCGCAAGTGATTTAGCTGCCGAAATCGCCAGTGATTTATCCGCCAAACTTGCGGGTGGCGAGGCTTGCGAAGCGTGCTAGAACCGATCTTCAAATCAAGAGGGGTCCGCGGATGACGAGTTATCGCTCAAGACTGCCAACTGCTTTGGCTTTGATCCTTTGCGTTGCTTGCTCGGCACCGTCGCCGGCCTGGGCCCAGGCGGGGACCATATCCAAAGACATGCAGACCTATTGCGTCAATGATTATAAGAAATTCTGCGGAGACTACGGGTTGCAATCTAATGCTCTGAACCTTTGCATGCGCAAGGCGGGCCCGGGCTTGTCCCCGGCATGCGTCCAGGCGCTGGTTAAGGCCGGAAAAGTCTCGCAAGCCGATGTGGATCGGATCAAGAACCAGGCGAAAGGCCGGGCAGAGCCAGCCAAGATTGAGTAGCCGATCATTTCGGTCTGACACTCGGTTGAGCCCTGGCCTTCGCCGCTACAGCCCTTTCGAAGGAACAGGCTACGCTCACCGATCCCCGGCCTAGACGAGCAGGAACAAGGAACACCTGATCATGAAACGAATTCTCGGCTTCAGCGTATGTGTTGCCCTAACACTGACGGGCCATGCCGCCTTCGCCGCCGATGCTTGCACCAAGGTGACATTGACCGGCCATCCCCAATATCCGGTGATCGCCTTCAAGGAGGGCGACCAGATCGCGGGCGCTGCGCCGATGCTCGTCGAGGCCATCGGCAAGGAGCTCAAGATCCCCGTCGAATCGAAATTCACGGGGACGTGGGCCGATGCCCAGGCGGCTGCTCGCGACGGCAAGGTCGACATGATCGTCGGCGTCTACTTCAACGATGAGCGCGCCGCCTATCTCGATTACGTCAAGCCGGCCTTCATGTTTGACGAGGTGGTCATCTTTGTGGCCAAGGGCAAAGGTTTTACCTTTAACGGCCAGGACGACCTGATCGGCAAGAAGGGCGTCACCAACCAAGGCGAGAGCTACGGCACCGAATTTGATGCCTTTATCAAAGATAAGCTGACCGTCGGCCGCGCTGATGGCATCGACGACGCCTTCAAAGAGCTTTTGGCCGGGAAGGCCGACTACTTGATCGCCGGCTATTATGCCGGTCTCGCCCAAGCGTCCAAAGCAGGGATCAAGGACCAGATCGAGCCGGTGAGCCCAGCGCTGATGGAGGCGGAAATGTTCGTCGCCTTCTCCAAGAAGTCGCCATGCGCCTCTATGGTTCCACAATTCGGGGAAGGCATCGCGGCGATGACGACCGATGGCCGTTTCGACAAGATATTGGCCGATGCGACAGCAGCTTGGGACGCCGCCCAACAGCCAAAGAAGTGACGCTCCAGCCGGTTCTCGTTCACGACGCAACTGCACGACCGGTAAGCTTTGAGCGATGATGGAGGGACGCCGGCCTGAGCCGCCGCGCCCTTTTTTTGTGCGCGGCGGCGCAAATTCGATCGATTAGATACGGAAAACGGCTCCGGCCACGGAGCGCGGACGCTCGCGCACCTGGCCGCCATCATTCCCCGAGCGGACAATCCACTGTCCATCCGCCGTTCGCCCGGTGATCTCGCCAACGTGATGGCTCCAAACCACCACCGCGCCCACGCGCGGCCCCGTCGGGCGCCCCCAGTACTTCCAGTTGGACGCCAGATTGAGCTCTGGGCCTCCGCCCTTTTGAGTCCTCATCCACCAGCCGCACCATCTGGCGGGCCGACCCTGTGAACCGTGAGCCTGCCGCGCCAAAGACGCATGGCCCGACCGACTGGCCTGGGCGACGTCAAGCGGAAGGGAAACGGCGATGCCCAAAAGGCCCGCGGCAACGATAAGGGGACGCACGAACATGTTTACTGCTCCAATTCTGATTTTTTGAAGGGGGGATGGCCGACGAAGATTCAAGTCGGCCGAGCGCGTCGGGAGGAGGCGCTAACGAGTGGATATCATAATGAAATATCGGCTCGCATAAGGCGATAGAAAGGCCAGACAAGGGCGCGAGTTTGCGCTCGCTATCCCCCGCTTCGTACCCATGGCCAAAGCAGGGTTAGGGCTAGCGCTGCCGGGGCACTCACTCGTTTTGTTTTTTTTGCCGGTCCAAAATTTCCTGGACCAACTGCACCAACAGTGGCTCCGGTAGACCGATGCCCGAGAGCTTCCACTGCCATTGGTTGAGGCTAAGTTTCACCCGAAACTGCTCGTCCCGCGGCGTCTCGGGGGGCAGATGCACATAGAAATCGCCCAGGCCATATTCGGAGTCCCACCAGGTTTTCCAGGCACTCCGCAAGGCAGACTTGGAAAAGGGGATGCGATCAGCCGATACCGCGGCGCCTCCTCCGGCAGTGCCTTTGGTCAACAGGTCGATGAGCGTCTCCTCGTTGACCAATCGAGCGACGATCGGTCCGGCGAAGGAACCACCGACGCCCATG
>Ga0315287_10006966_pt1 | contig 11297 bp, 7 predicted proteins | sample YL17G11_0_MG_FD_205037 | JGI IMG/M metagenome (GOLD analysis project Ga0315287, IMG submission 205037) | Sediment microbial communities from Yellowstone Lake, YNP, Wyoming, USA - YL17G11_0 | ecosystem: Environmental > Aquatic > Freshwater > Lake > Sediment | place: USA: Wyoming | collected...
AGGACCATTCCATCGGGATTCATCTTTCCGGAAAAGACGCGCATCATCGAAATGCGGCCGGTATAAGGATCGGAGATCGTTTTGAAAACCAAAGCGGCAAAGGGTCCATCCGAGGTCGGCTTCAGGACAGAATCTTTGCCGTTGACGGTCACCGGAATTTCGCTCCGTTCGATCGGCGAAGGGAGGTACTCAATGACCCGGTCGAGAAGCGGCTGGACGCCGATATTGGCGAGGCCGGAAGCCGCGAATACGGGAAAAATCTGGCGGCCGGCGATTCCCTTTTTCAAGCCGAAAAGAATTTCGGCCGGGGTCAGTTCGCCTTTTTCCAGGTAGGTTTCCATCAATTTTTCATCGCTCTCGGCGATCATTTCGACGAGTTCCCGGAACCGCTTTTCGGCTTCGTCTTTGACCTCGGCCGGGATGGTCGTTTCCGCGAACTTGCCGCTCTCGTCTTTTTCAAAGACATAGGCTTTCATCGAAACAAGGTCGACGACGCCGCGGAAATTTTTCTCCTCGCCGATCGGAAGCTGAACCGGAACCGCCTGGCGGCCGAAGAATTGCTGAACGGCCTCGACCGCCCGGTCGAATTGGGCGTTTTCCCGGTCCATCTTGTTGATCACGAAGATCCGGGGAAGCTGATACTCCTCGAGCATGTCCCAGACTTTTTCCGTCCCGACTTCGACGCCGGCCACGGAGTCGATGAGAACGGCCGCGGAATCCACGGCCCGGAGAGAGGCCCGGGTATCCCAGAGAAAATTGGAATAACCGGGCGTATCGACGAGGTTGATCTTGTGGTCTTTGTATTCGACGTGGCAGAGGGCCGAACTGATGGATATTTTCCGCTCGATTTCCTCGGGCTCATAATCCGTAACGGTGTTTCCCTTATCCACCCGGGTCAGGCGGCTCGTGATGCCGCTGTTGAAAAGGACCGCCGCGGCCAGGGACGTCTTTCCGGAAGCCCCATGGCCGATCAAGGCAAGGTTTCGGATTTTCTCGGGCGCATAATCTTTCATCGACGTTCCTTTCCGGGCCACACCCGCGGGGTCCGGCCCTCGGTTCGATTTCCGGATGTTTACAGTAAGGGATAATATACACGAAAACAGACGCCCGGCTCAAGCCGGATTTCGGCCCTCTGACGATGGGTGGGGAATGATCTGAGAACATGTTCCATCCATTCCCATAGAGTGAGCCCGTAAACAGCCGCGCTATTCGTCACCGAGCCGGGGGGTTCGGGGAAATCGGCCTTGACATGAAGGGCGCGGGAAAACGATAATTCGCTCGAGAAAAGTCGTGCCCAAACGCAGCTTGACGTTCCGGATAATCGTCCCCGTTCTATTTTTACTGAGTGTCGCCCTGGCGGCGACGGCTCCGTCCGGGGATTCCGTCGATTTCCAACAGATCGGTCTCGACCGATCCAGCCTCGTCAACTATCCCCTCCTTCTGAAAACCAGCCATCCCACCATTGACTCCCCCCTCCTCGATTTTCGTTTTCCGCCGACCGGCCTTTTCTCGAACCCCTCCGCGGCCCGGGCCACGGACGCCTCGGGCGGCGACTTCGTCCGGATCGTGATCGAGACGACCGCCGCGGGAGGAACCGCTTCTCGGGCCGCCGCTCTTTCAGCTGTTCGTTTTCGGACGGTGTCCCTCGGCGGTCGAGTGGAAACAACCTTTGGACCTCTGATCCAGGCCCTTCTCCCGCCGGATGCACTCGAAACCCTGGCCGCGTTCCCGTTCGTCGTCCGTCTTCGCCGGCCTTACCTTCCCCGGCCGGCGGTTGTCCTCTCCGAGGGTGTCGCCCAAAGCGGCGCCGACCTCTGGACATCCCTCTCCGGATACCGGACCATCGGACGCAGAGTGAAGATCGCGGTTCTCGATCTCGGCTTCAAGGGATATCGCGGACTTCTCGGAACCGAACTTCCGGCCGCGGTCGTGGTCCGGTCCTTCCGAGCCGATCGCGACATCGAGGCGGGGATCGTCCACGGCGCCGCCTGCGCCGAAATCATCCGCGACATGGCCCCGGACGCGGAACTCTATCTTGTCAATTTTTCGACGGACGTCGAACATCACGAGGCGGTGAATTATCTCGTTGGAGAAAAGGTCGACATCGTCTGCTCCGCGCTGGGCTGGCCCAACACCGGCCCCGGGAACGGGTCCGGACCGATCTGCGACGACGTAAAAAAATGCGCGGCCGCGGGAATTCTCTGGGTCAACGCCGCCGGCGACGACGCTGAGAAGCATTGGGAGGCGGCGTTCGCCGACACGAACGGAGATTCCTTTCACGATTTCGCGGCTGACGACGAAATTCTCCAGTGGTGGGTTCCCGCCGACACCTGGACAGGGGCCGCCCTCAATTGGGACGATTGGGGAACTTGGGACGGCGCCGCCTTTGGAAAACCGACTCAGGATTACGACCTCCTTCTTTGGCGCCGGAACGGAACCATTTGGGAGCTTCTCCAATATTGCAATGATTTCCAAAACGGACTTGCCGGTCAAAAGCCGGTCGAGGAGACGTCTCTCTGGAAAACGAACATCGGGACATATTACGGCGTGTCCTTTTTAAAATTCAACGCCTCCCGAAACGTCAAGCTTGAACTCTTCGTCCAGGGCGCTTCCGGACCGGTCGAATATGCCGTCGCCGCCGGAAGTCTGGCCATCCCGGCCGACGCGGCCGAAGCCGTCGCCGTCGGAGCGACGGATTGGAGCACGGATACGATCCAATCCTACAGCTCCCGCGGACCGACCGCGGACGGCCGGATCAAGCCGGATCTGTCGGCCCCGGCCGGCGTAAGCACGGCCACTTATGGCGCGAGATCGTTCGCCGGGACGTCGGCTTCAGCACCTCACGTCGCCGGCGCCCTCGGCCTTCTCCTGAGCAAAACACTCTTCACTCCGACCCAAGTCCGGAAGATTCTCGAGAGCCGGGCTTTGGACCTCGGGGCGACGGGTAAAGATAATCTTTACGGCTTTGGGCGGTTGAAGCTGACGAAGTAGCGGCCCTCCTCGATTCCCACGGCTTGAACGAAATGGGACTCGTTTCTGGACGAAAACCCTCCAAGACGCTACAATACGCCCGTTATGCCCATCTACGAATTTAAATGCAGCGCCTGTCAGAAACGATTCGAGTCCCTGGTCCGCTTCGGCAAGGAAGCCGAGGTCGTCTGTGAGTTCTGCGGAAGCCGCGAAATCCGCAAGCTCATTTCCGCATTCGGCATCGGCGGCGGTTCGAGCCGGATCAAAGCTTCCTCCGGATGTTCCTCCTGCGCCGGCGGGACCTGCAGTACGTGCCACTGAAGCCCTATGGATTCACCCAAGCTGAAGGCCCTCCGCATCGGCATCGATACCGGCGGCACCTTTACCGACTTTGTCATCTGCGAAGACGGGCGGCTGACCACCCTCAAAGTCCTTTCCACTCCGGATAATCCCTCCCGGGCCATCCTGTCCGGGTTGAGGGATTTTTTAAACCGCGGGGACTCCGTTCTCGTCATCCACGGCACGACCGTAGCCACGAACGCCCTGCTCGAACACAAAGGCGCCCGCATCGCCCTCGTCACGACCAAGGGCTACGAAGACATCCTCTCGATCGGACGTCAAACCCGCCGCCTTCTCTACAGTTTAAGCGGCGAGCTCCGGATTCCGCTTGTCGAACGCGAACTCTGCTTCGGCCTGGACGAACGGACGACGGCCGGCGGAAAGGTCGAGCGCCCGGTCAAAGCCAAGGAGCTTCGCAGTTTGGCCGCGAAGCTTTCCGCGCTCGGAGTCGAAGCCGTCGCCGTCTCCCTGATCAACGCCTACGCCAATGGAACCAACGAAGAGACCATCTTCCGGGAATTCGAACGGCGGGGACTTCTGGCCTGCGCCTCTTCCCGCCTTCTTCCGGAATACCGGGAATTCGAACGGACCTCGACGACGGCCGTCAACGCGTACTTGATGCCGATTCTGGACCGTTACCTCGGTGCGCTCGAAACCGGGGTCGGGGCGGCGAGCCTCCGAATTATGCAATCCAACGAAGGTTATATTTCCTCGGGAAAAGCCAAGGTTGAACCGATCCGGACCGCTCTCTCCGGCCCGGCCGGCGGAGTCGTCGGCTCCCTTTATCTGGCCCAAGCGGCCGGCTTCCCGAACGTCATCAGCTTCGACATGGGCGGCACTTCAACCGACGTCTCGCTGATCGAAGGCGCGATCCGCCGGACCAACGAAAACGCCGTGGGCGATTTTCCCGTCCGCCTCCCCATCATCGATATTCATTCGGTCGGAGCGGGCGGCGGCTCGATCGCTCATCTCGATTCGGGGGGCTCCCTGCGGGTGGGACCGCAGAGCGCCGGAGCCGACCCAGGTCCGGCCTGTTACGGCCGGGGCGAGCTTCCCACGGTTACAGACGCCAACCTGGTCCTGGGCCGCATCGATCCCGATTTCTTTCTCGGCGGACGGATGAAAATCCTCCCGGACCGAAGCCGCGAGGCGGTCGGCCGGATGGCCGCGTTGATCGGAAAATCGACCCTGGCCACGGCCCAAGGGATCGTCGACATCGCCAACGCCAACATGGAAAAAGCGATCCGGGTCATCTCCATCGAGCGGGGCTTCGACCCGCGCGAATTCGCCCTCTTCTCGTTCGGCGGCGCGGGCGGAATGCACGCCGCCGATCTCGCCGCCGGCCTGCGGATGAAGGCCGTTCTCGCACCGGAGAACGCCGGAGTCCTGTCCGCGTTCGGCCTCCTCTTAGCCGATTCGGTCAAGGATTATTCCCGATCGATCCTGAAGACAACCGACAAGGCCGATGCTACGGTCATCGAACGCCTCTATCGGGAGATGGAAGGCCGGGGCCGGCATGATCTCGGCGAAGACGGCTTCCCGTCGAAAGCGATCGTCCTCGAGCGGGCGGTCGACCTGCGCTACCTCGGTCAATCCTACGAAATCACCCTTCCTTACGACCCGGCCGGTATCTCATCCTTGGCCGCGGCGTTTCACAAGGCTCATCTGAAGGCCTACGCTTACAACAATCCCCAGGGAACAGTTGAAATCGTCGCTGTTCGGCTAAAGGCCCGGGGTCTCACCGAGAAAATCCGCCTGCAAAAGACCGCCGCCCGGAAAGGGGCTTCGAGCCGGACCGCGGTGATGAAAACCCAGGATATTTTCTATGGGGGCCGGAAATTCCGGGGCCCGGTCTACGATCGGGCCAAGCTGTCCCCCGGACTCCGGATAGAGGGTCCGGCCCTGATCATGGATTTCGGCTCGACGACGTTTCTTCCGCCGGGGTTCTCCCTTCGGATCGACGGCTACTGCAACCTGATTATCCGGAGGGGCGCGTGAAAAAAGCCATGGATCCCATCGAACTTGAGATTTTCAAGAACCTGTTCATCTCGATCGCCGAGGAGATGGGCGCCGTCCTCGGCCGCACGGCCCTCTCCCCCAACATCAAGGAACGGAAGGATTATTCCTGCGCCGTCTTCAACCGCAAGGGTGAAACGCTGGCTCAGGGATCGCATATCCCGGTCCACCTCGGCGCCATGCCGCTGTCCGTCCAGGCGGCTCTCCGATCCTTGGTTTTCGAGGACGGGGACCTTGTTCTTGTCAACGATCCCTACCGAGGCGGCACCCACCTGCCCGACATCACCGCAATCGTCCCCGTCTTCGTCGACGGTCGGCTCGCCTTTTTCGCCGCCAATCGGGCCCATCACTCCGACGTCGGCGGCATGTCGCCGGGCAGCATGCCTTTGGCCACGGAAATCTTCCAGGAAGGCCTCATCATCCCTCCGCTCAAGTTGATCCGTCGCGGACGGATGAATGACGATGTCCTCAACCTGATCCTGGCCAATGTCCGGACTCCCGAAGAGCGCCGGGGCGACTTGCTTGCCCAGATCGCCGCCTGCGAAAAAGGGCGAGGCCGGATTCTCGAAGCGGTCGACAAATTCGGCCTGGCCCGGGTCGAGCGCTATGCCTCGCTGATTCAGGACTATACGGCCGCCTTCCTTCGAAAAACCTTGCGGGCCATCCCCGACGGCGATTACGATTACGCCGACGTCTTGGACAACGACGGGATCACGAACGATCCTGTCCGGATCGCCGTCCGCATCCGCAAGCGCGGCGACCGGGCGGAAATCGACTTCAGCGGATCATCGCCCCAAGTCAAGGGCGGAGTCAACGCCAACGCCGCGGTCACGACATCGGCCGTTCTCTACGTCTTCCGTTCCCTGATCGAGGAGGACATTCCGGTCAACACGGGTCTTCTCCGCCCGCTGACGATCATCGCCCCGCCCGGCCTCGTCGTCAGCGCTCAGTTTCCGGCGGCCACGGCCGCGGGCAACGTGGAGACGTCCCAACGAATCGTCGATGTTCTTCTCGGCGCCTTGGCCAAAGCTCTCCCCGGACGGATTCCGGCCGCCAGCCAGGGCACGATGAACAACATCGCCGTAGGCGGTTACGATCCCGTCCGCAAGCGTAATTTCACTTATTACGAGACGATCGGCGGCGGGATGGGCGCAAGCCGGGAACGTCCGGGTTTGAGCGGCGTCCACACCCACATGACCAATTCGCTCAACACCCCGCTTGAGGCGCTGGAGAATTACCTTCCCATGAGGATTCGGACCTACGCCTTGCGCCGAGGTTCGGGAGGTTCGGGCCGGAACCGCGGCGGAGACGGCATCGTCCGGGAATATGAATTCTCCGTGCCCGCCCGGGTAACGATCATATCCGAACGCCGGGTCTTCGCCCCCTACGGGCTCGACGGTGGTTCGCCCGGGCAATGCGGCCGGAATTGGTTGATCTCCAAAGGTCGAAAGACGATACTACCCTCCAAGGCCGATTTGAAAGTTCAAGCCGGAGACGTCATCCGAATCGAAACTCCGGGCGGCGGGGGCTACGGCCGTCCCTGACCTCGACCCGGAGAGGAGGCTTCATGAAACGCACGCTTCTCGTCCTCTTATGGGCCCTGGCGTCGCTGGCCGCGACCGCCGAGGCGCAAATCTATTTCAGCCTGAACGGCGGTTATGCCCTTTCGACGAATAAACTCAACGGAGGCGGAATCGGGTTCGGAGGGACGGTCGGCTTGGAGTTGACTCCGTCTTTCTCGCTCGAATTGGCCGTCCGGAATTGGTCGGTTCCGGTCACGGGATCAAACCAAGGCCTGAGCGAGGGCAAGTATTCCGCTCTTCCGATCGAGCTGTCCGGCCGGCTCCGTCTTCCGGTCGGGACCCGCTTCACCCTCTCGGGAGAGGTCGGGGCCGGATTCGCTCTACAATCCTTCCGACTCGATGAGACTCTCGCGGCGGATTGGGCGTCGGTCGGTTTTCTGATCGAGGAATCGGTCGAAAACAGCCTGGCTGTTCATATCGGCTTGGGATTGGAATTCGCCCTTTCCCCGACCATCGCCCTCGATTTCGGGGCGCGTTATCACTATCTCCGCAGCCAAGGGACTTGGACCATCACCGATATCGCCGGAGGCGAATCGCAGACCGGACAAATCGCCGACCTGGATTTCGGCGCGATCACCTTCTCGCTGGGAATCCGAATTTCTCTCCTCGGAAAATCGCCGGACCTCCGATGAAAAAAAGTCTCCGCCCGATATCGCTTCTCGGCCTCGGCTTGATCGTCCTCTGGGGAGCGACACGCCTCTCTTCCAATCCGGCCGAGGCCCAATTCATCCCGCCGGCGAAATCCGACGTCTCTCCGGATGTTCTCCGCCCTCGAAACGCCCTTCCCGGTCTCGATGGCGCCCTGAGCCGGTATCTGGAACTCAAGAGGCTCCAAGGCGCCGACGCGGCCACGGATTTCGCCCGCCGCCGCGGACTCGACGTGCGCGGAGGCGCGATCCGTCTCGTCGTCGAAATCCGGATTTTGGGAACCGGTTCGCTCTTTGTCGCCGCCGTCGCTCAAACCGTCACGAATCGAATCTCCTCGCTCGGGGGACGGATCGAAATCAGGCATCGGAATCTCATCCAGGCCCGCGTTCCCGAGGACGCCGTCGCCGATTTGGCGCGGGATCCGCTGGTTGTCCGGATTCGGATGCCCCGAAAACCCGTCCTTCAAAAAGTCGTCTCGGAAGGCGTCGCTCGGACGGGCGCCGACGCCTGGAAGGATCTTTCCTCTTATCGGACCGAACCGGCCCGAATCTGTATTCTCGACTCCGGTTTCGCCGGTTATTCCCAGCTCCTGGGCTCGGAACTTCCGTCTAAAGTCCAAACAAGATCGTTTCGGACCGACGGAGATTTGGAGGCCGGCGAGAACCATGGGACCGCCTGCGCCGAAATCGTCCACGACATGGCCCCTCAAGCCGAGCTCTGGCTGGTCAATTTCGAAACCGACGTCGAGCATTACGAGGCGGTCACCTGGCTCGTCGGCCAGGATATCCAGGTGGTTTCCTATTCGCTCGGCTGGTATAACGCCGGAGCGGGCGACGGAACCGGGCCGATCGACGAAGACGTCGCCTATGCCGCCGGCAACGGCGTTCTCTGGGCGAGTTCGGCCGGAAACGGAGCGACCGACCATTGGGACGGGGATTTCGTCGACACCGACGGCGACGGCCTTCACGAATTCGCCCCGGGCGACGAGATCCTCGCCTTCAAAGTTCCGGCCTTCACCGAAACGGGCGCTTTTCTCAATTGGAAAGACTGGGGAACCTGGAACGGATGGGATTATTCCGGAACGGACCAGGATTACGATCTGATTTTCTGGATCTACACCGGAACGGAATGGAAGATCGTTGATTTCTCCGAGGCCGAACAATCCGGGGGGGACTGGCCGACCGAGGAGATCCTAGGTTGGTATGCCGAACGGGACGCGACCTGGGGCGTGAGCATCTTCCGGTCCCGGGCCTCGAAAAACGTCCGTCTGGAGTTGTTCGCGTACAACAACAGCGAACGGATCGAATACAACGTCCCGGCCCGCAGTCTCACGATCCCGGCCGATTCTCCGGCCGCGATCGCTGTCGGCGCTTCGGATGCGATCAACGACGCGTACCATTCCTACAGCGCCCAGGGGCCGACTTGGGACGGCCGGATGAAACCCGACCTGAGCGCGCCTTCCGGAGTTTCGACGGCCACATATGGAGCCGAGAATTTCTACGGCACTTCCGCCTCCGCTCCTCACTTGGCCGGAGCCTTCGGCTTGTTCCTCGGCGGGACGCCGTTTTCGGCCCGCCAGATCCGGGCGATCATCGACGCCCGGGCTGTGGATCTTGGAGCGCCCGGCCGCGACCTTCTCTTCGGCGTCGGCCGCTTGAACGTCAGGAAATAATCCGATATTCTACGGCCATGACGCTTCCTCGACAGGCTCTCGTCCTCATGCTTCTCGTCCTCATTTCTTCCGCCGGAGGGAACGTGAAAGACCTCGCCGCCTCGCTGCCCATCAGCGTCATGGATTGGAAAGCATCCGGAAAAGATATGGTCTACGACCGGACGACCCTCTTTGATTATCTGGACGGCGGCGCAGAGGTTTATCTTGCCTTCGGGTACCGGGAAGTCCTGGTTCGCAAATTCGCCGACGAGGCCAAGAATGAGATCAACCTGGATATCTACGATATGGGGACATCGGCCGAGGCCTTCGGCATGTTTTCCTGCGACCGCCAGGACCCCGAAGCCGGCCTCGGCCAGGAATCGGAATACGGGCTCGGGCTGCTGCGTTTTTACCAGGGACGCTACTTCGTTTCGATCACGGTTTCGGGAGACGAAGCCAAGGCCGAAGCGGCCATCCTTGAACTCGGGCGAAAAATCGCTCCCAAGCTCGGGCCGGCCGGCCCCCCGCCGGAACTCCTGAAGCTCCTCCCGGCGGCCGGGCTGAAAAAAAGCCGGACGAGCTATTTTCACAATGCCGTTCATTTGAGCAACCGGTACTTCGTGGCCTCCGAAAACATCCTGAATCTGGACGAAACCACGGAATGCGCCTTCGCCGAGTATGCGATGGACTCCGGAGAAGCCGGATCGCTTCTGCTCATCCGCTATCCCGACGGAGCGAAAGCTCAGGCCGCGGCCGTATCTTTCCGGAAGTCCTATCTCCCCGAGGCGGATGCCCAGGGCGCGGCGCTGACCGAAAACAAAAAATGGACCATGACCGCGGTTCGGGACCGCATTGTCACGGTCGTCTTTGAAGCGAATTCGAAAAAATTCGCGGCCGACCTCCAGGCCGCAGTGATCTATTCCCCCAAATGAGGTTCCGATGAAAGCGAACATGACTCGACGCGATTTTATCCGCGGCACGGCGGTCGCCGTTCTCGGCGCGTCCGCCGGCTTCGGTCAAACGCCCGCGCCTGCCGCCCCGAAAACCCGGGTGATTCTCATCCGGCACCCGGATGCCTTGACCGCGAATTCCGAATTCAACGAACCCGTCATCAGGCAGATGCTGGATGACGCGGTCATGAAACTCCTGGATCAAGGCGATCCGGCCGCGGCCTTCCGCGCCCTGGTCAAACCCGACGAGATCGTCGGGATTAAAAGCAACGTCTGGTCGTTCCTCCCCACCCCGCCGCCGGTCGAAAAAGCCCTGAAAAGCCGGATCATGGACGCCGGGGTTAAAGAGGAGAACATCGGGATCGACGATCACAACGTCCGGACGAATCCGATCTTCATGAAAGCCACAGCCCTGTTCAACACCCGCCCGATCCGGACCCATTACCTGGCCGGGATGTCGGGTTGCATCAAAAACTACATCATGTTCGGAGCTTCCCAACCCGATTATCATCCCGACAACTGCGCCTCCCTCGGCGCCTTGTTCCTGCTTCCCCAGGTCAAGGGAAAAACGCGGCTGAACGTCCTGTGCGCCCTGACGCCCCAATTCCACGGCCGGGGGCCGCACAATTTCAGCCGCCGCTACGTCTGGAATTACAAGGGTCTCATCGTCGGCCAGGATCCCGTGGCCGTGGACGCGGTCGGTCTAAGGCTGATCATGGCCAAACGAAGGAAGGAACTTGGTCCCGGGCAGGAACTCCCGCCCGTCCCCAAACACATCCAGATCGCCGACACGAAATACGGGATCGGCACCAGCGATCCGGCCAAAATCGAGTTGATCAAGCTGGGCTGGATGGATGACGTGATGATCTGAATCGAAACGGAGGTCAGGCATGTTCGGGTTCAATAAAAGGCTTCGACGCGTCGTTCCGGTTTTGGCGGCGATTTTCTTCTCCGGGACGTCGTTCGCCGTCCCGGTGGAAAAAATGCTGACGTTCGTCGGATCGACCCTCTGGACGAAGGCCCATGACGTCGAAATCCGGGATTCGATCGTCTATGCCGCTTTCTTGAACGGATTCCGGATCCTGGATTTTTCCGATCCGCGCCGGCCGGAACTCTTGTCCCAGATTTACCTCGGCGGAG
>Ga0315287_10006967_pt1 | contig 11297 bp, 14 predicted proteins | sample YL17G11_0_MG_FD_205037 | JGI IMG/M metagenome (GOLD analysis project Ga0315287, IMG submission 205037) | Sediment microbial communities from Yellowstone Lake, YNP, Wyoming, USA - YL17G11_0 | ecosystem: Environmental > Aquatic > Freshwater > Lake > Sediment | place: USA: Wyoming | collected...
ACAAACGATAAACTCACCGCTATTTTAGCTTGGACTGTCATCGCTTATGTTTCCGACGTTTTTGACGGACGGCTGGCGCGACGGCTTGGGTGCAAAAGCCGTTTGGGCGCATTTCTGGATCCGTTGGCCGATAAATTGCTGACTGCTGTTTTGCTCGTTTTGCTCGTTTTGCGCTATCTACCCGCAGCCAAAATTGACTCCATGTTTAAGCTCTGGCTGCAATCATTGGTTCTGGTCGTCGTCTTGCTTGAAGCGTTCATCGCGGCAAACGGCATCTACGGCTGTCTTAAGGGATTGGATGTTTCAGCTAATAAGTGCGGTAAACTGAAAGTCCTTTTTGAATCGGCGACGATTGTCATTTGGCTCATTTCGCTGTTGGCGGAACATCATTGGGAGGTAAAAAATGCGTTTTCTATTTCGGTTTATATGGTTATGGCGGTTTTGTTGGGTGCTGCCGCGTTAGCCATAGGCAGCATCGACGCCTATTGGCGGCGATTCCAACACATTTCTTAAGCCCGCGGAGAAATTCTTCCGCGGGCTTTTTATTTTGTACGAAGCTTTTATCTTTAAGAGTCCGGTCAGTATTTACGATAGTTGCGGAGCAAGAAAATTTAATGTATAATTGCTGGCGATTACTTGCGGCAGAAAACATGTCTTTGGTTTCAGCAACGCGAAAATGTTTATGCCCAAGGCCATTCTATATGAAAAACGAAAACTTCATCAAAATCCGCGGTGCCAGAGTTCACAATTTGAAAAATATTGATTTGGATATTCCCAAATATAAGTTCGTGGTTATTACGGGCTTATCGGGCTCCGGCAAATCGTCTTTGGCCTTTGATACGATCTATGCCGAAGGACAAAGGCGCTATGTTGAAAGTTTATCCGCTTACGCGCGGCAGTTTTTGGGCGTGATGGACAAGCCCGATGTTGATAAAATAGATAATCTTTCGCCCGCGATTGCCATTGACCAGCGCAGTATTGCGAAAAATCCGCGTTCAACTGTGGGCACGGTGACGGAAATCTATGATTATTTGCGTCTGCTGTTTTCCCGAATCGGTAAACCCTATTGTCCGCAGTGCGGCAAAGTGATAACGCGGCAAAGTCCGGGTTTGATAAGCGAACAAATTTTAAAATTTCCGGTCGCCTCGGAAATTATGATTCTAGGGCCGCTGGTACGCGGCAAAAAAGGCGAACATAAAGGAATGCTTGAGCAGGCGCAAAAAGCGGGTTTTGTGCGCGTGCGCGTTGACGGCATAGTTTATCGCTTGGAAGAAGCAATGGATTTGCAGCTTGATAAGCAAAAGAAACACAATCTTGAGGCCGTGGTTGATAATGTGCGAATTTCGGCTGCGTCCGACAAGGATGAAAAAGCGCGCATTGTTGATTCAATTGAGACGGCGCTGAAAATCGGGAAGGGGATTGTGATAATAAATAAAATAAGAAAAAATGTCATTCTCGCGAAAGCGGGAATCCAGGAAACTGGATCGCGGGTCAAGCCCGCGACGACAGTTTATGGCGATAACGATCTCGTTTTTTCCGAACTTTTTGCCTGCAAGGAATGCGGCATTTCGTTTTCCGATGTTGAGCCGCGCCTGTTTTCGTTTAACAGTCCTTTTGGCGCTTGTCAGGAATGCCAGGGATTGGGCGCAAAACCTGAGATTGATCCGAAAATGGTGTTGCCAAATCCGCGTTTGACCTTGGCCGAAGGCGCAATCAGGCCTTGGGCTACAGCTTCACACCGCGTCGGCCGGCAGGGATACTATCGCTGGATTTTAAGCCAGCTCGCGGAAAAATATAATTTTTCGATGGATGAACCGGTGCAATATCTGCCTAAAAAAAACATTGATAAAATTCTTTACGGCGATGTTAACGTTGATTTTGAAGGCGTAATTCCTAATTTGCAGCGGCGCTGGAAAGAAACTGAATCGGAATACGCGCGCGCCGAGATTGAAAAATATATGCTGATTAAAAAATGTCCCAGGTGTCAAGGGAAAAGATTGAAACCGGAAGCGCTGGCCGTAAAAATAAACGGCACAGATATTAGTCGGATTTCGGAAATGAGCATTGAAGCAGCAAAAGATTTTTTTGAAAAAATAAAACTGGGAGCGACCGACGCGCAGATTGCTAAACCCATCAATAAAGAAATTTTGAAGCGCCTGCAGTTTTTAATTGATGTGGGGCTCGGCTATTTAACAATTGGCCGCGAATCCACGACATTATCGGGCGGCGAAGTGCAGCGTATACGGCTGGCCACACAAATTGGCTCGGGTCTTTCGGGCGTGATTTATATTTTAGATGAGCCTTCGGTTGGTTTGCATCAGCGGGATCTCGGAAAATTAATTGCTACGCTTTTGCAATTGCGTGATTTGGGCAATACCGTTATCGTGATTGAACATGACGCGCAGACAATTCGTACAGCCGACTGGGTGATTGATGTTGGTCCGGGCGCAGGGGAACACGGCGGAAAAATTATTTTTAATGGCACACCCGTGCAGCTTTTGCAGGCGGATACTTTGACGGGGCAGTATTTATCTGGGAGGAGAAAGATAAAAATAGCGCGTTATCTTGAATCCCGCCCCGCAAATGCGGGGCGCACTGAAGCATCTCCGACGCAAAAGAAAGACGAACGAGAGTTTCTTCGTTCCGTTAAAACGGGACTCAGAATGACGGAAGAAGTCGGATATCTTGAAATCAAAGGCGCCGCCGAACACAATCTTAAAAATATTGACATTAAAATTCCGTTAGGCAAATTCGTTGCCGTAACTGGCGTTTCTGGTTCGGGTAAAAGCACATTGGTGAATGATATTTTAGGCGTGGCCTTGGCGCGGGAATTTCACGGCGCGCACGCCGAGCCCGGCAGCCATAAAGAAATTTTAGGCACGGAAAATTTAGATAAGGTAATAATCGTTGACCAGTCGCCCATCGGCCGCACGCCGCGCTCCAATCCCGCCACTTACACCGGTTTTTTCACGCAGATCAGAACTTTATTTTTTTTGACGCAGGAGGCGAAAATCCGCGGTTACGGTCCCGGCCGCTTCAGTTTCAATGTCAAAGGCGGCCGGTGCGAAAATTGTGAAGGCGACGGGGTTAAGAAAATTGAAATGTATTTTTTGCCAGATATTTATGTTGAGTGCGAGGTTTGCCACGGTCAGCGATATAATAAGGAAACGCTGGAAATAGAATATAAAGGCAAAAATATCGCGCAGATTTTAAATATGGCAGTTGAAGAGGCCAATAATTTTTTCAAAAATATTCCGTCAATTGAGCAGCGACTACGTACGCTCAAAGAGGTGGGGCTTAATTATATGAAGCTTGGCCAAGCCGCAACGACTCTTTCGGGCGGCGAAGCGCAGCGGATAAAACTGGCCGCGGAATTGGCGCGGCGTGATACTGGCAGAACTTTATATATTTTAGATGAGCCAACCACCGGCCTGCACTTTGATGATGTGCGTAAATTGCTTAGTGTTTTGCGGCAACTGGTTTGGCGCGGCAATTCTGTTTTGATAATTGAACACAATCCCGATGTCATCCGCAATGCTGATTGGATAATTGACTTGGGGCCGGAAGGCGGGGATAAGGGGGGAGAAATAGTTGTCGAAGGGACAGTTAAAGACGTTATCCGAAATAGGCATAGTTATACTGGGCAGTATCTTAGACGAAAATAAAAATCGAGGATCCTTGATCTCAAATCGCGCTTTGCGCGAACAAAATCGTGGACACAAGGCGATGTTTCTTATATAATAAAAAACACGCGAAGTTATACGGGGAAGTATTTGCGGTAAAATATGCGCTGTTTTTTAATGTGAACGCGGAAAGGAGGTAAATTTGTCGGCTAATTCGCAGTCGTATATCAATCAGTCAATGCTTTATCGGGCGAAAAGGAAGAAGCAGATGGCAAAACTTGCGACGTTACTCAAGTTTTTTTTCAGCAAGGTTAAGTCGCAAAATAAAGAAAAGCGACGGAGGCGTAAGAGAAACTCAGGAGATGAGTATGAAATCTTTAGTCCCTACGTCGGCTACGTCAGTGGTTTCATTCGACTTAACAGAGACAGACGAATATTGTAAAGGGGGTGGCATAGCGAAGCAAAAGCGAAAAAGCGCGTTGGGAGGAAAAACATCAGGGAGGTGGCGCGGTTTTTAAACGGTGAGAACGGTTTAACGTTAATCAGCGATTATGATTACCATTACGGTTTTGCTAGACGAAAGGAAAAATGATGCAAAAAAAAGCACGGCCGACTAATAAGACAGACAAGACGCAAAGGGTGAAAAGTAAGGACGAAAGAAAGATCGCAGTCACAAAGTCGGGGAAGAAACACGACAAGGGAGAGTCAGAGGAATATTCTTGCGTTGAGTAGTTAGTCAACAGCTCTTTTGATTTGAAAGACATCGGCCTCGTAAATCACGAGGCCGTTTTTTTATTACTAGCAAAAATGTCTCCCATTTTGTCATTCCGGGTTCGACCCGGAATCCAGAAAGAAAGATTGGTGATATGTAGAAATAAGTTTAGGATGACGAGTACTGAATTCCTGTTTTCGCAGAAATGACAGAGATGGGGAAAAAGAGAGAGCGCGCGGAGCTTGCCATTGACAAAGTGCCGTCTAATTCGGTATAATTAAATTATAATTGAAGCGGATTTTTCAATGAGTTTTTTGAGGGTTCTTTTTATGTATAAGGAGGTTATTCATAAGAGGTCGGAAGGTCTATTATCCTGTGAAGCGGCTGTGGCGGTTCGGTATCCAAATTGGGCATTTGATTATACATTTACCGCTGTGCGGCGATACGAGTTTATCGCGCGCCGATGCGGTCCGAAGCGAAATCAGCGTATGTCGTTGTCAAATCGCATGCTCGCCGAACGAAAACAGTTACCACGGAAAAAAAGATTGACGAAAGGGGGCGAGAGATGACGGAAAAACCGGTATCGGAAAAAAGATGCAAGGAATTCATTGTTGCGCTTAAGCAATCTTTACTTCACGCGACTGCTTCAAAGTCGGTCAGAGCGCGCTTGGACGAGATGCCGAGCGAGGAAATATTGCGTGAACTGAGTCAGGATGCGGTTTCTCTTCTAATAGCCCGCGCTCGCCTGGCCGGTATTCTGATGGGTGAAAAGCGTAATCATGAGGATTGCTGCGGCAACGGGCAATGCGGCAATAAAAAAAAAGGAGGGTAGGATGGCTTTGAAAAATGAGCAGATAAGTACTCAAAATATCTTGGCTTTAGCCGAGGCATTGGAGCGGATCGCAACCGATAACGATGACAAGGGCGTTGCGGAGCGGCGCGAAGCGCTACCCGACGTAATGGCGCTTGAGCGCTTACTCAAGGCTACCGAGGAGGCCTTGGACGTGTTATCTTTTTTTGATGGCAGTGTCCAGACGAAACGGAATATTGCTTCCAGGATTACTGACCCTCTTTTGCTCTGTTATAGCATCGACCGCTCCGGACCAGATAGGTTGTAGTAGAAATCGTACATTTCGTACAAAGGGCGGCTTGCATAAGAAGAACATCAAACGTTCTACTGCGAGCCGTTTTTTTTATTAAGAGGTCTTGACAAGTTGCAGTCGCACGAATAGAATACATTATTAGCAATCAATAAGTTAGAGTGCTAAAAATGACTACGAATTACGAATGATTTATGAATATACGAATTTGTATATTCATATAAAATTCGTAATCCGTAGAGAAATCATGAATATTAAACCGCTCGCAGACAGAGTTTTAATTGAGCCGATAACTTCGGAAGAAATGAAGAAAATCGGCAAAGTGACAATTGTTATGCCCCAGACCGCCGATAAAGAAAGGCCGGAACAGGGCAAGGTTATTGCCGTGGGTCAGGGTCGCGTTGACGAAAGCGGCAAGCGAATTACGATGAACGTCAAAAAAGGCGACACTGTTTTATTTTCCAAATACGGTCCCAGCGAAATCAAAATTGACGGAAAAGAATATTTGATTGCGGAAGAGAAAGACATACTAGCAATTCTTGAATAATCAAGAATTGCTAAGTTTAAAGTTAGAAATTAAAAGTTGAAAATTTAGGTAAAATTTTATAAATAAATTTTGATTAGAAGCTCGTTCAGTCATTTTTAATTTTGCACTTTGCATTTTTAACTTGATTGAGCGAAACGAATGAATATGGCAAAACAAATACTTTTTGACGAAAAAGCGCGCCGGCTGCTTAAAAGAGGCGTTGACAAATTAGCCGACACGGTTAAAGTGACGCTCGGTCCCAAGGGGCGCAATGTGGTTTTGGACAAGGGTTTTGGCGCGCCGCATATTACCAACGACGGCGTGACCATTGCTAAAGAGATTGAGCTGGAAAACAAATTTGAAAATATCGGCGCGGAAATTGTTAAAGAAGTCGCTTCAAAAACCAATGATACGGCGGGCGACGGTACAACCACTGCAACTCTTTTGGCGCAGGCCATAATCAATGAAGGTCTGAAAAACGTGACGGCCGGAACCAATCCCTTGGGTTTGAAACGCGGTTTGGAAAAAGGCGTTGAGGCCATCGTGGCTGCGCTTAAAAAAATATCCAAGCCCATAAATAATAAATCGGAAATTGCGCAGGTGGCGACCATCTCGGCGCAAGACCCGGAAATTGGTGAGATGCTGGCTGATATTATGCACGAACTTGGCAAGGATTCCGTGATTACGGTTGAAGAATCGCAGACCTTTGGTTTAACAAAAGAAGTAGTTGAAGGGATGCAGTTTGATAAGGGTTATATTTCGCACTATATGGTGACTAATGCCGAGCGGATGGAAGCCGAATATGATGACCCTTTGATTTTTATTACCGACAAAAAAATTGCTTCGTTGCAGGAATTAATTCCGGTTTTGGAAAAGGTGGCTAAAGCCGGCAAAAAGGAACTGGTGATTATCGCTGACGATGTTGAGGGCGACGCTTTGGCGACTTTGGTTGTCAACAAATTGCGCGGCACTTTCAACACTTTGGCGATGAAGGCGCCCGGTTTCGGCGACCGCCGTAAGGAAATGCTGCAGGATATTGCGATTTTGACGGGCGGACAGGTTGTTTCCGAAGAAATCGGTTTAAAACTGGAAAATGTTGAGCTCAAAATGCTCGGCCGCGCCAGAAAAGTCATCTCGACTAAAGAAAATACTACGATTATTGAAGGCAAGGGGAAGAAATCGGAAATTGAAGACCGTGTGGCGCAGATTAAAAAGCAGCTTGAGCAAACCGACTCTGATTTTGACCGCGAAAAACTGCAGGAACGACTGGCGAAATTGTCCGGCGGCGTGGCTGTTATCAAAGTTGGCGCGGCCACCGAAGTTGAAATGAAAGCCAAAAAAGACAAAATTGAAGACGCTTTACATGCCACTAAGGCCGCGGCTGAAGAAGGTATTGTACCGGGCGGCGGCGTAGCGTTAATTCGGGCGTTATCCGCATTAGATAATATTAAAGTTGATGAGGATGAAAAAATCGGCCTGAATATTTTGCGCCGCGCCTTGGAAGAGCCGTTACGGCAAATTGCGGCTAACGCCGGCAAAGACGGCGCAGTGGCTGTAGCGGAAGTCAAAAAGGGCAGCGGCGGGTTTGGCTATAACGCCGAGACCGATGAATACGAGGATCTAATCAAAGCCGGCATTATTGATCCGACGAAAGTGGTACGCTCGGCCTTGCAAAACGCGGTTTCAGCAGCTTCAATGCTTTTGACAACGGAGGCCGTGGTCACGGATTTGCCCGAAAAGGATGATAAAAAAATGCCGGGCGGCATGGATATGTCGGGCGGCGGAATGGACTACTAGCAAGCGTGTAACATGTAACATGTAACATAACGTTCAGCAAAAAATTCCCTACTCACGGGAATTTTTTGCTGATAAGGCGTCTCTAAATGAGCCCGCCCGAATACCGCTTGCGGAAAAGCGGCTTGGCGTATAAAATTAAAGGTACGGAAAAAGAATCGGAAATTTTACCAAAAAAAGGCGGTGCCGATCCGCTTGAGAAGCTACGACAGGAGGCAGCACTTTTAAAAGAGCAAGAGTTGGCAAAAAAAGCCGCAGAAGTAGAATACAATCCGCATTTTGACGAAATTGACCCGACGGTTTTGATGCCGGGAGATTTAGATATTTATGGTAAATTTAAGGACGAAAGTTTAACAAAAAAATAATTTTCGGAGTATTAAAATGTTTTTTTCTAAAGATGCATCGCTTGATATAAAAGATCCGCGACTTAACTTTATGGATTGGATTGCAAATAAAGTTACATCTAAATTCGGAGGGGTCGCATAGTGGTCTCCCCGCAGCGTGACGGGGTAAAAGTGCGTCCGCTTGTTCCAGATTTGTCTGAAAATTTTGTTTTGTGCAGATAGCAAAGCAAAATTTTCAGAAACAAATCGCACTCCCGCACGCAGCGGAGGGGTCGCATAGCGGCCTAGTGCGTCCGCTTGGAAAGCGGATATACCGCAAGGTATCGCGAGTTCAAATCTCGCCCCCTCCGCTGTGTGCGGGAGTGAAGACATAAAAAACTTAAGGAATTTTATGAAAAACCTCATCGTTTTTTATTCACGCACCGGCAATACTAAAAAAGTGGCGCAGGAATTAACTAAGATAACTGGCTGGGAGATTGAGGAAATTTTTGATACCAAAGACCGCTCCGGCATTTTCGGCTATTTATTTGCCGGACGTGACGCCATGCGCAAAAAATTGACCGAGCTGAAACAGCTGACGAAAAATTTGACGGATTACGACTTCGTTGTCGTCGGCACGCCGAACTGGGGCGGGACGGTTTCCGCGCCGGTGCGGACTTTTTTGCAAAATTTCAAACGTGAACTTAAAAAAGTCGCATTTTTTTGCACCAAAGGCGGAAAAGGCGGCGCAAGTCTTTTTCCTGAGATGGAGGAAATTTGCGGTTTAAAACCTTCTGCCACGCTCGCGCTGCGGACAAAAGAAGTTGCGGCTGGTGATCTTGACGGCAAGCTCAAGGACTTCGCAGCTAAGGCGCAAAATTAGGCCGTCGGAGAAATAGCTTACGAAAGCATGATTATTTAATTTTATCTGATTTTTGAAAAACAAAAATTCAAAATTTCTTTTTTTGTCAAAACGCGCCGGCTTCACGTTGATAGAATTATTGGTGGTGATAGCGATTTTGGGAATTCTTTCAACGGTTGTCTTGGTGAATCTTAGAACAGCGCGCGACCGGGCTTATCTGGCAAAGGCAAAAAGCGATATGCGCAGCATTAATCAGGCGCTGGATATGTATTTGGATGATCATAGCGTCTATCCGCCCGATGCAGACCGCGATATTCCGCCCGGCCTTGAAAAATATTTGTCTCCGGGAAATTGGCCCAGCGCCGCTTGGCCCGGCAGTATCTTTGATTGGGATAACTGGACTGACCCTGACACGGGTGAAAAAATTTATCAGATAAGCGTGCGGTTCTGCCCAATCGGGCAACCGGGCCAGTGCCGTTTCCCGAACGATGACTGGGCGCAGGATTTTGAAATTGACAGCAGCGCTTATTATTGCATATCCGGCCCTTGCCGTTCACATATTTCTCACCCGGTTGATTATCCCGGCTATTGCGTGAATTGCAATTAATCATTTAGAATTTTATCGTAAACTATGGTGACAGTTTATAAAATTCTTAGAATTACCGCTTGGGTGCTGGTTTTGGCGACTATTTTGACTTTGGCTTCTGGTTTTTTGACCACGAAATATTTTCTGGCACCGTGGCTGGGCTACAAATCAGCTTACTATATCCATACCATTGTTATCCCGCTGGTATTTGTGCCGCTTTTCTATCTGCATTCTTTAACCGGTCTTTTTGCGCTGATATCCCGGCAGCAGAAGCTTAACAAAAAATACGCGAAAATATTTACCGGCGTTGTCTGGACAAGCATTTTTGTTTTATTTGTTTATTTTTACATGGCTCAAAATCCGATGACAGGCGCGGCGCCGATGAATAATTCAGCTAATCAGATTAATAATACACCAACCGGACAGGCAAGCGTTTCATTAACCTTGCAGGAAATCAGCCAGCACAATTTGGCGGCTGACTGCTGGATGATAATAAATAATAAAGTTTATAATTTAACCAATTATCTAAACGCTCATCCGGGCGGCGTCAATGCCATTCTTCCGTATTGCGGCCAAGACGGCACCAACGCTTTTGCGACGAAAAATCAGGGCGTACCGCATTCCTCGGCTGCAGATAATCTTTTAAGTTCATTTTATTTAGGAGATGTCGGCCAAGCAATCGGTAGCCAGCAGATACAAAACGTGCAATCCCAGACGCAAAATATTCCGTCAAGCGGCCGGGGAAATGAAGACGATGATTAAATAAATAGATGACATTAAGAGAACGGCTAAATAAATTATTGACTGAAGCTGGCATTAGTGAAAAAGACCAGCAGAATTGGGATAAATTGACGGAAGTTATGCCTTTTGATAAGGCGGAGGTTTTGCTTTATATTCTGGAGCAGCTGGAGAAAAGCGATATTATTTATTTCAACGGAAATCTGAAAGAGAAAATCACGGTAATCGGCGCAAAAGACAACGTGGCGCTGGATGAGATTTTTGGAAAAGAAAAAAAATTTCTAAGCGGCGCCAATTAATTTTTGTGGCTGTACATTATGTGAGTCCCCGACTTTAGTCGGGGACTTTATACGCGTTTCTCCTCTAAAGAGGGGACTCCAACGGAAATATCCGAGGCTTCAGCTTCGCCGACATCTGGAGTCCCGACTTTAGTCGGGGACCGCCCGAAACCGTTCCTCCTCTAAAGAGGGGACTCCAACGGAAAGTGCGAAAAATATTTACTATGCTGAATTTTGAGACATCAGTAAAAACAGAACAGGAGCAAAAGCCGGAAAGTTGGACCGGCGAGGCGATTTTTAATAAAGAAAATGAGGTTTTACCAATAGCTGATGTCGCAAAAGCCGAAGGCGAAGTAAAAAAAGAGCAATCAAAAATCCAGAATTGGAAGAGAGCGGTTTGTTTATCATTAACGTTGCTGGCCGCTGGTAATGTTGCCGGTCAAGCAATTGAAGCCAGAGCGGCGGAAGCCGGAAAGACGACGCAAATTGAGCTTCGCGCAAGCGAAGATCGCCGCGCGGCAATTGAACAAAAAGTTGCCGATTTACGTAATCAATTGGAGCAGGAATCGCTTAAGAAAAAAATGGTTTATCTGGAGTCGGTGTATGGCGATGCGATGAAGAATTTTCTTTTTGCGATTCGTAGCAATGCCTTAACGCTTGAATATTTTTCTTCGGCGGAAAATGATAACGTTAAAGCCGGTTTGGCCGATGAATTGTCGCAAAATCATGATTATTTTTGGGATAAAAAAGAAATA
>Ga0315287_10006968_pt1 | contig 11296 bp, 9 predicted proteins | sample YL17G11_0_MG_FD_205037 | JGI IMG/M metagenome (GOLD analysis project Ga0315287, IMG submission 205037) | Sediment microbial communities from Yellowstone Lake, YNP, Wyoming, USA - YL17G11_0 | ecosystem: Environmental > Aquatic > Freshwater > Lake > Sediment | place: USA: Wyoming | collected...
ATCGGCACCGACGCGCCGACCACCTCCTTGAACCGCTGCTCGAGCGCGGGCGTCATGTTCGGCCACCGCACGTTGGTGACCTTGATGTCGCGCAGCGTGACCTTGTCCGCGGCCTGGTCTACGTCGGCGGCGGCCGAGAACCAGAATGCGCCGAACACGGGCGTCTGCTTGCCCGGGGCCGTCAGGCCGACGGCCGCGCGCCCCGTTACCGTGTTGCCCTTGAACGTCTCGAACTGGGGCTGATAGATGTCAACCGTTCCTTCAGGGTCCGTCAACTGCTGGGGCCAGGTCATCGTCTGTCCGGCCGTCGGCGTGTGGAACCCGGCCAGCGCCACCAGGGCTCCGGCGAGTATCCCCTGCGAAAGTCGTCGTGTGTTCATGCGTACTCCTCTGTCGCTCCAAACGGCTAACGGCGCACGGCTGCTGCCTCGCCGGCGCGGGTGAGTTCCTGCAAGCCGATTCCACGCTGCTTCATCGTGTGTCTGACGGCGCTCGACGGGACACTCAGCGCTTGCACCCGTTCGCGCGGCACCATCACCACGCTCCCGGACCCCGCGCTCGGCGCGCTTGGAACGAACACCGTGAGCGGGCCTGCGGCTCCGGGGTCTTCGACGATGTAACCCAGGACCGTGTTGTCGTCGAAGGACACCAGTGCCGGCTGCAGCCCCTTGTCGCTCTGGGCGCCCCCGAAATCGGCGGCGATGGACTTCATCATCATGTAGCCTGGGAACTTGCCGAGCACGACCGACTCGAGCGTAGCGACCAGGCGCCGTCCGGGTGCCGAGCGCGCGAAGGCGCCGAGGGCCAGCAGCCCCAGCAACGCCAGCGCGACAGCCGCCAGTTCCAGCGCCGCGATGCCGAACCAGCGGCCCTGGGGCAGCAGGTGCGCCACCGGGGCCATCACACTGATCAATGCCGTGACGATCTTGCGCGCCAGATACGCCGCGACGCCCAGCGGGAGCGCCAGCAGGATGCCATCGACGAGCAAGTCTCGAAGTCGGTTCATCATGATCAAGATACCCGGCCGCCCTCCACCGGGCTGTCCATTCCTCGGCTACTTCGCCGGCGCGAGCACCGTGGCGGTGAACACGATCTTGGCCTTGTTGGCGCCGGTGATGTCCTTCAGGTTCCACTGCGGGTTGACCGACAGCCGCATCGGCTGCCCCGCCACCTTCAGGACTTTCCCGATCTGGAACCCGATCGGCAGCGAGACCCACTCCTCGAGGTTCCAGTCGTAGACGTACTGCAGGTCGCCGGCGCTCAGCGCCCAGCCGCTCCCGAGCTGGTAGGCGATGATTGGCTGCAACTGGCTGATCGCCACGCCGGTCCCGAACAGGTTCTGATTGAAGAGGCCGACGTTGAGCTTCTTCGACACCGGGTGCGTGCCCCCGACTGCCGGGCCGATGGAGAATTTCGACTCGGCGCTGCTCGCGCTCTCCGCCAGGCTCATCACCGGCCCAATCCCGAGGCGCCCCCACTTCTGCGGCAGCACCACGAGATCGAAGATCGACACGCTCTTCAGGCCTTCGTTCCCCGGACCATCCATCTGGTAGGGCACCACGAGACGGAGGATGTTGGACGTCTTCCAGGCCCGGAACGGCACGACGGGCTGGAAGCGGAACTCGAACCCGTCGTCATCAACGCCATAAAACGAGGTGCGCACGTCGTTGATGAAGTTGAACGCCATCAGCGACGCCGTCGGGTCGGTCGCCTGCCGGCTCAACTCGTCGGCGTCGCTGCCACCGGCCGGAGCCTGTGTTGCCGCCGCCGGGGCGGGCGCCTGACCCGAAACGGCCGGCACCGGCGCCTGGCTCCCAGCGGCGGGCGCCGGCGGCTGGGTCCTGCCGCCCGGCGCCGGGCTCTGCGCGAACGCCAAGCCGGCCAGCAACGACGCAATCCCCACCACAGCCGCAATTCGCTTCACCAACATCAACCGCCTCTAGAATCGTGGTCGTTCTACTGCTACTTCAACTCGACCCGGACCGACCGGATGGTGCCGTTGAATGCGAATGGCCGCCGGGCGTCGTACGCCGCGGCGACGGGCGACCCGAGGTCGATGCCCACGTCAAAGGTCTCGCTCGCCGTGAATGCCGCGGGAACGGTGCGCTTGAGATCGGCCTTGCCGACCTCCTTCCCGTCCACGAGAAGGGTCGCCGTGCCCGCCTTGCCGGGGCCCGCGATGTCCGTGACGACCTCGATCTTGTGCCGGCCCGCGGCAATCGGCGCGGCGCTCTTCCCGGAGTACTGCTCGATGATCATCATGTTGTAGAGGTAGACGAGAGCGCCCTTGTCCATGTAGAGGGTGACGCCTCCGCTCGCCCCGCCCAGGGCATAGAGCACGCCGCTCGCACCGGCCTTCACGTCCACGTCGATCTCGACCCGGTTGCTGGCGCTGCCCACCGACGGCGCCGTGAATTCCGGCATGCGACGGGTGGACGCGTTGAAGGTCCAGCTCTTGTAGGCGGTCGCGACCCGATCCTCGGGATGGAGCCTCGTCCACAGGGCCGCGCCGATCGGGAAGCCCTGGTTGTCTTCGGCGACCTTCAGGAACTCCGCCTTCAGCTCGGCGAGCTTCTGGGGCTGCGCGGCCGCAAGGTCGTTCGCCTGGGAGAAGTCCTCGTCGAGCTTGTGGAGCTCCCATGTGTCGGTCGCCGAGTCCCAGGCCGGGAGGGCCTTGGTGGAGCCAGCCGTGTCCCAGGGCTTCATGGGCCCGAACGTCGACGCCATCCAGCCGTCTTTGTAGATCGCGCGGCTGCCGTTGTTGTCGAAGTACTGGACCTGCTTCTTCGTCGGCGCCGTCGCGTTGTCGAAGGTGTAGGCCAGGCTGATCCCGTCGATCTTGACCTGCTCCTGCCCACCGACGACCCTGGGCGGCGTGATGCCGAGCACGTCATAGATCGTCGGCACGATGTCGACGACGTGATGGAACTGCGACCGCATTGTCTTGTCGGGCTTGATGCGCTTCGGCCAGGAGATCACCATCGGGTTGCGGGTGCCGCCGAAGTGCGCGGCGACCAGCTTCGTGCTGCGGAACGGCGTGCTGCCCGCCCACGCCCAGCCGGCGTGGTACATGTTGTCGGTCTTCGGCGAACCCAGTGCCGGGAGGCCGCCGAGCTTGTCGAGCGCGGCCAACTGCTGTTCGACCGTGTTCGGGATGCCGTTCTGGGCGAGCAGCTCGCTGACCGTGCCCTGGATCCCTTCCGCGCTGGAACCGTTGTCGCCCCAGATGTAGACGATGAGGGTGTTGTCGCGGAGCCCGCGCTGCTCGAAGCCCTCGACCAGGCGGCCGACCTGCACGTCGGTGTGCTCGACGAAGCCGGCGAAGACCTCCATCAGGCGGCGCTGGAACGCGCGCTGGCCCTCAGGAACATCCGCCCACGCCTGCATGCTGGGATCGCGCGCGGTCAGCTTCGTGCCGGCCGGGATGACGCCCATCTCGAGCTGCCGTTTGTAGACGCGCTCGCGGTAGGCATCCCAGCCGTCGTCGAACTTGCCCTTGTACTTGTCCGCCCATTCCTTGAAGATGTGGTGCGGTCCGTGCGCGGCGCCGGGCGCCCAGTACATGAGGAACGGCTTGTCGGGCGCGTAGGACTGGCGGTTGTCGAGCCAGGCCAGCGCCTTCTCCACCATGTCCTCGGTCAGGTGGTACTTCGGGTTGTCGTGCGGCGGTTCGACGGTGTTGTAGTTCTCGACCAGCCGAGGTTCCCACTGAGACGTTTCGCCGGCGAGGAAGCCGTAGAAATAGTCGAAGCCGTAGCCGTTGGGCCAGCGATCCTTCGGGCCGATCGCCGTCGTCTCGGTGGCGGGCGTGTTGTGCCACTTGCCGAAGGCGGAGGTGACGTACCCGTAAGTTCTTGAGGACCTCGGCGACCGTGGCCGCCGACCTGGGAATGATGCCGGTGTAGCCGTCGAAGGCGACGGCGCGCTCGGCGATGGTGCCGGAGCCGACGCGTGTGTGGTTGCGCCCGGTCAAGAGCGCCGCGCGCGTGGGCGAGCAGATCGCCGTGGTGTGGAAGGCGTTGTAGCTGATGCCCTCGCTGGCGAGGCGCGTCAGCGTCGGCGTGTGGATCTCGCCGCCGAACGGCTCGGCCGTGCCGAAGCCCACGTCATCGATCAGCACGATGAGGATGTTCGGCGCGTCCTTGGGCAGGTGCTGAGGCTGCGCGGGCCACTTCGGTGTGGAGTCCTGCAGGCGCGGTTTCGCGACGCCCGCCATGGGCGTGGGCGGAAACGGCAGCACCGAGCCGTCCCCGGGCTGGCTCCCTTTGCTGGCGACCGGCGCCTGGCTCGAAGTCGGAGTCTGACTGCATGCGGCAAGCAATACCCCGAGGGTCACTACGAGTGCGAGAACGGCGACCGCCGGCAGGCGGAACAGCGTATGCTTTGCCTTCATTGTGTGGTGTCCTCTCTGGCAACCGCTCAAAACGAGTAGACGATCTGGCCGCGGACCAGCCACTCCTTGGCATCGCCCTTCTTGGCCAGCACGGTGCCGTACGAGAAATAGCCGGTGAAGTGCGGGCTGAACTGATGGCCGAGCGTCGCCCCGCCGCCCAGGATGTTCGTCAGGTTGTCGTCCGGCACCCCGTCGGTCGTGGTCTCGCCGCCCACCTGCCAGCGCAGGTCGGCCGAGGCCCACCACTTCGGGTTGAAGGCGTAGGTCACGTGGTTCTCGCTGACGAACAGGGGATCCTGCGACCGCGTGTTGGCGGGGCCGAACACGTCGCTGTTCTTCGTGAAGAGGAAGAACGTGTTGGCCGCCTCCCAGGCCCAGGACTTGCTGAACGGCGTCACGGTCCCGACCCCGAGCCGGAATGCCCACCGGTTGGTGCCGAGGTTGATCGCACGGCTCGAATCGTAGGTCCCGATGGGAATGCCGGTGCCCAGGATGCCGACCATCTGGAACGACTAGACCGTCCTCCATACCAGGCACGTCATTCCGAAGGCGATGATGGCCGGGCAGCGCGGCTGAGGTCGCCACGCCGCCCGGCTCACGTTCCTGAGGCTTACCGCGGCGCGTTGATGACGACGTAGCTCGTCGTCGTCCCCACGAACTGCGGCTGGTACCACACCGACCCGCACTGCTGGTACGTGAAGCCGTTCACCATCACGACCGAGCAGGCCGGCGGCAGCGCGTAGGTCACCGACCCGATGGCCGCCGCGGTGATGACGGCTGCCGTCGTGATCGCGGCCGCCGTGGCGACGGGGTGGTAGCAGCAGCCGCCGTGGCGGTGGTCGACGTCGATGTCGACATTGGTGTTCCGGTTCACGTTCCGGTTGCTGTTTACGTTGACGTTCTTGTTGCTGTTGACATTGGTATTGCGGTTGACGTTCTTGTTGCTATTGACGCTGGTTCTCGCCTTGTTGCGATCACCGGCCTGGACGGGCGACGTGGCAGGCCCGAGGAAGAGGACGGTCAGCGCGATGGCGACGGATGCGCGAATGGTGCGTGTCATGTGCAGGCTCCCTCTACTTGTCGATCGTGGCGAGGACGATCTTGTGCGCGCCGGTCGGCGGCGTGAATGTGAAGGCCGCGTCGTTGACCGACGGCGCCAGGTTCCAGAGGTAGATCGCGGTGTGCTGGGGCCGAGCCGCATCGGTCGTCGTCGTGATGACCAGCTTTCGCGGGAGCGGGAAGTCGCCCTTCTGGATCCAGATCTGCCAGTCCACGCCCTCCTGCCGGAACGCGTAGTGCTCGCAGGTCGTGCCAGCGACGTCGCCCGGGCCGATGTCCACCGCCGACGTGATGTCAGCGCTGTTCCAGCCTGGAGCGCCCCACAGGAACAGGTCCGAGAGGGGCACCTCGATGTCGTACTTCGCGGACAGCACGTCCGCAAGTTCACGCACCGTCTCCGGCGCCGGAACCGTCGCGTAGTAGCCGGCGCGGCGGGCCAGCAGTGTGAAGGTCTTCCCGTCGTACACGTACTGCCGCTCATTGCGGTCGCTGGAGACGTCCGCGAGGAGCTTATTGGGGAACTGGGCGACGATGTTCGTCGTCCCGTTGTACTTGATGAGCTGGCCGTCCTCCAGCACCTCGTCGGTCGCCGTCACCGCCTCGACCTGGAAGGTCTTCAGCGTGCGAAGGTAGGCGGCCATGCTGGTGAGCGCCGCGACCGAAGCGGGGTCGACCGCGGGCGCCGGGGCCGCCGGCTGCGCCATCGCAGGCACCGCGATCAAGGCCACGGCGATGGCCAGCGCGATCTGCGTCCATCTGTTCTTACGGGTCATCTGCTACTCCTTCATTTCCGTCTTGTTCGTGAGTGCGGCGACGCCGTCGTGCGGGTCGCTGCGGGCGAATCTACGACGCCTGGCTCAGCCCTCCGTGAGCGCCGCTGCGGAGGCGTCGAATCGTCCGCAGGGCGTCGTTCCCGTTCACGTCACCCACCTGGGTGATCGACAACTGCGGCGATCGCGCCAGCAGCTCGAAGGCGCCCAGCACGGCGCCGAACTCAGGCCCTCGAAGGTGGGCCTCCATCGCAGTCTGGCTGTCCCGTTCGGCAACCAGGCAGAACGCAGCTGGAGCTTCGATGTCCTCGTACACGTGCGCGACCAGCGCGCCATCCTCCCGGCGGGCCGCCGTCGCCCAGGCGAGCAGCGCCTGACCGAGTTCCCTTCTCTCCGGGACATTCGACTCGATCCGGGCGGTCAACACAATCAAAGTGGCGCTCCTCTCCCAAATCGCCGTTTACATCATCCGCGCGGCGCGGTCTGGCGACTGCCTGGATGCTGGCATTGGAGAGCAAAAATGTCGCCAATGCTCTCAAGGGAGGCCATATGGTGGTTAAAGCTATCTATTACAGTTAGTTACGCAATGACTGAGAGTCCGCTCGCCGGATTGCAGAAGCTGCGTCATCCCGTGGCATTCCGCTGGGCCGTGGAATACAACGGATGTGCTAGACTGGCACGTCCACGGAAGGAACCTGGTGGCTGCGGGAGTTTCAAGGGGCGTGTCGGCGCGGCTGTGGCGAAGGCTTCTGGCCTGCGCAGGCGTCATCCTGCTTGCGTGGTCGGCAACCCCGTGCGCTCAGGAACCCCAGCGGCCCCGCTCGGTGCTGATGCTCTTCTCGTTGCGTAGCACCGCACCTGCCGTGATCGAGATGGAGGCCGAGTTCCGCCGGACAGTGGAGAACGGGCTCGGCTCGCCCGTCGACTTCCAGGTCGATTACCTGGACCTTCCCGATGAGACGAGCGCCAAGTGGAAGCCCCAACTGACGGAACTTCTCAGAGTGAAGTACGCCGGCCGACGGTTGGACCTCGTGGCGGTGCAACGGCCCGAGGCGCTCGCCTTTCTGCTGCAGAATCGCCAAGCGCTGTTCCCCGGCGTACCGGTGGTCTGCTTCGACATCGGCCGCTCGGCGTTCGAGCGGCTGCAGCCGCCCGCAGACGTCACGGCCGTGCTGTTCACCAGCGGCGGCGAGCGCACCATCGACGTCGCGCTGGCACTCGTGCCGAAGGCCAAGCTGGTGGTCATCGTCGCCGGCGCCTCGGCGTCCGACCGCGAGAACGCGGCGGAGTTCATGCGCCTCGTGAAGGCCGGGGCCCCTCGGCTCAGGGTCCTCCCACTTGTCGGGTTACCCCTCGACGAGCAACTGAAGCGCCTGGCTGAGTTGCCGGATGACAGCGTGGTGTTCTTCGCCAGCTACCGTGCCGACTCCCTTGGGCGCTCGATGGTCGCCGCCGACGTCGTGCGTCTTGTCGCCAGAGCTTCGAGTGCGCCCACGTTCGGGGCTGCGAAGGTCTGGCTCGGCCGGGGAATCGTCGGCGGCGACCTCATCCGCTACGGCCCACAGGCCCAGCGGGCCGGCGAGCTCGCGGTGCGTCTGCTCAGGGGCGAGCCGGCGGAGTCGCTCCGGCCAGTCGCCGTGCAGTCTAGCGCACTGATGTTCGATTGGCGGGAGCTGCGGCGTTGGGGGATTGACGAGCGACGGCTCCCGAAGGGCAGCGAAGTCCTCTTCCGGGCGCCGGACTTCTGGGGCGATCACAAGTGGGAGGTCGCCGGGGCTGTCGGCCTGCTCCTCGGCCAGGGTCTGCTGATTGGCGCGCTGCTCGCCGAGCGGCGGACGCGCCGGCGCGCGCAGGCGGGGCTCATCGAGGCCGAGCGACGCTACCGCACGGTGGCCGACTTCACGACCGACTGGGAATACTGGACCCGCCCGGATGGCTCCTTCGCCTACATCTCGCCCTCGTGCCTCGCCGTCACCGGCTATGACGCCGCCGCGTTCACAAGCCGTCCGGCGCTCCTCACGGACATCATCGTCGACGAGGACCGTGCGAGCTGGACGGCCCATCGCCATGCCGGTGACGGGTCCGCTGAGCCAGTCCGGCTGGAATTCCGCATTCGCACGGCGTCGGGCGAGACCCGATGGATCGACCACGTCTGCGCGCCGGTCGTCGGCGACGACGGCGCCAACCTGGGCATCCGCGGCTCGAACCGCGACGTTACGGAGAGGAAGCAGTCGGAGGACGACCTGCGTCGCGCCTTCGAGGAGATCGGGCAATTGCGCGACCGGCTCGAAGCCGACAACACCTACATGCGGGAGCAGTTGCAGGCGGAGGGCGGCATCGGGGGCCTCCTCGCGACGAGCGACGTGATGCGGTACGTCGTCTCCAAGGTGCAGCAGGTGGCGCCCACGTCGAGCACCGTCTTGCTGCAGGGCGAAACGGGCGTCGGCAAGGGGCTCGTCGCGCAGGCCATCCACGACGCGAGTCCCCGCCGGGCCCGCCCGCTCGTCACGCTGAACTGCGCGGCGCTCCCCCCCTCGCTGATCGAGAGCGAGCTGTTCGGCCACGAGAAAGGTGCGTTCACCGGCGCCCACGCCCAGCGGCGCGGCCGCTTCGAGATCGCCGACCACAGCACGCTCTTTCTCGACGAGATTGGCGAGCTGCCCCTCGACCTCCAGGGCAAGCTGCTGCGCACCGTCCAGGACGGCGAGTTCGAGCGCGTCGGGGGCAGCGTGACCTTGAAGACCCAAGTGCGCCTGATCGCAGCCACGAACCGGAAGCTCGACGACGAGGTGCGCGCGGGCCGCTTCCGGGCCGACCTGTGGTACCGCCTGAACGTGTTCCCGATCACCGTGCCGCCGCTCCGCCAGCGGCCCGAGGACATCCCGCTGCTGGTCGCCCACTTCGTCGAGAAGCATTGCCGGAAGCTGGCCAGGCCCATCCTCCCGGTATCGAAAGCCACGATGAAGACCCTCCAGGCGCGCGACTGGCCGGGCAACGTCCGCGAACTCGAGAACGTCGTCGAGCGGGCGGTCATCTCGAGCCGAGGCGGCATGCTCGAGGTCGGCGACGCGCTGCCGGAACCGGCTCCGCGCCTCGCGCCGGAGCCCGTCGGCGCAACCGGCCGGCGGACCCTGGTAGAACTCGAGCACGACCACATCGTGGCGACGCTCGAACGGCTGCGTTGGAAGGTTGAAGGTGACGGCGGGGCCGCCGAGGTCCTCGGCATCAACCCGAGCACGTTGCGCACCCGCATGCGCAAGCATGGCATTCAGCGCCCGGCGGCGGGAGCAGCAACGCCTCGGTAGGTTCCGCCTTCGTTCCTGTCGAGGCCATCGTCAAGGGCGCGATCCCGTGGAACAGATGGCCCTCATGCACTCTCAGCAGCCTCAGGAGGTTGAATAGATGACGACGAAAACAGCGGTTGCAGCGGTCTTTGTAGTCGCACTGGGTGCAGCAGGCGTGTCCGCCTGCCAGTCGCGGCCGGAGGGCGCTGCGCCCAAGGCGGCGCGGTTGGTTGCACAGGCACAGGCGGCCGACCGATCCGCTCCAACTCTTCAGGAGCTCAAGAGCGCCACCTACCGGGGCGTCGAGGAGGCGGGGGCCGACTTCACGCTGGCCAACGGCAGGTGGGAAGGCAAGCCGTACGAGCCCGGCGCCGCGTCGAGGCCCAGCGTGACCTTCGCGCGCGACTTCCGGCTGGCCGGAGATCTCGATGGGGACGGCGCCGACGAAGCCGTCGCGTTGCTTGCTGCCAGCACGGGCGGCACCGGCGAGATGTCGTACGTCGCCGTCGTCGGCCGCCCGGGAGGGAGGATCACGAACATCGCCACCGCGCCGATCGGGGACCGCGTTCAGGTTCGCAGCGCGCGAATTGACGGGCGCCGCATCGTGCTCGACGTGGTGCAAGCCGGTGAGCACGACGCGGCCTGCTGCCCCGGCGACCTCGTCACGCGCAGTTGGGCGCTGCAGGCCGGGGGTCTCAAGGAGGGCGCGCCAGCCAGGACGGGCCGGTTGTCAATCGAGACCCTCGCGGGAACCGAGTGGGTGCTTCGCGCGTGGGCGTGGGACGAGCCCGCGCCGGCCACGCCCGAAGTCACCGTGAAGTTCGACGGCACCCGCCTCGCGGGACACGCAGGCTGCAACAACTACTTCGCGCAGGTGAAGCCGGGCGACCAGCCGGGCGACTTCACAATCGGCCCCGCGGGCGCCACGCGCATGATGTGCCCCGAGCCGGCGATGACGGTCGAAACACGATTCCTGCAGCAACTCGGCAGCGTCACGCAGATGCGATTCATGGCCGGCCAGCTGGCCCTGCCCTACGCGAATAAAGACAAGGCGTTCGGGGTGATGCTGTTCGACCGCCGCGCGGCACAGTGACCGCCCCGCAGCCCAGCCGGCCCACCCGGCCAGCGGACCCTGGCGCAACTCGAGCATGACCGCATCGTGGCGACGCTCGAAGGCCTGCGTTGGAAAGTTGAAGGCGACGGCGGTGCCGCCGAGATCCTCGGCATCAACCTGAGCACGCTGCGCACCCGCATGCGCAAGCATGGGATCCAGCGACCGCGAAGCCAACCGGACGCGCCTGCGTAACACGCGCGCGTTGGCCGTCTCTGCCGGGATCATCATTACCAGCGGGCCGAAGCCCGGAAGGTGGGATAATTGGCGCCCATGGAACTTCCCGCCTGCAAGACCAAGATTGTCGCGACCATCGGGCCGGCGTCCGACTCACCAGAGATGCTCGAGCGCCTGATCCGCGCGGGCCTGAACGTGGCGCGGCTCAATTTCTCTCACGGGGATTTCGCGGCCCACGCAGGCCGTATCGCGCTGATTCGTGCCGCGGAGCGCACGACCGGACGCCGGGTGGCGATCATGGCCGACCTGCCCGGGCCGAAGATGCGCATCGGCACCATCGCCCCGGAGCCCGTCGAGTTGCGCGCAGGCGACGCCTTCACGCTGACCGCGAGCGACGTCCCAGGCACCTCCGCCCGTGTGTCGGTCTCCTTCGAGCGCCTCCCGCTCGTCGTCACGCCGGGCGATCGGCTGTTCCTCAACGACGGTCTCGTGCAGTTGTGCG
>Ga0315287_10006971_pt1 | contig 11294 bp, 10 predicted proteins | sample YL17G11_0_MG_FD_205037 | JGI IMG/M metagenome (GOLD analysis project Ga0315287, IMG submission 205037) | Sediment microbial communities from Yellowstone Lake, YNP, Wyoming, USA - YL17G11_0 | ecosystem: Environmental > Aquatic > Freshwater > Lake > Sediment | place: USA: Wyoming | collected...
CCCAGCTGCCCAGATGCGCCGTGACCAACATATGGCCGAGTCCCGTCGCCTCCGCCGCGGCGATCTGCGCCTTTAGCCCGTCAAAACCAAGCACCTTGATGCAACCAGGCCGGCGAATCTGGCGCAGAGTTTCCAGCGCGATTAGGAATTGCTGGCGAAAGACTTGGGCTGCGAACACCTTGGCAAATTCACTGTGGCGCGGCAACGAGTAAACCCGCTGCAGATTGAGATAGAGGCGACGCCGAGACCGCCGCGCCAGATGCAAGTGCAACCAGCCGCCGATACTTGCCACCGCCTCCAACCACGAGGCCGGCAGATGGGCCAATGCAGCCCACACCAGGGTGAGGAGCCGTAGCTGCAGATTCGGACTCATAGCTCGCTCACCGCGGCGCAGTCGCCTGAGCAAAAAAGCTCGCCGCTTTATAGGAACTACGTACCAGTGGTCCGGATGCGACAGAAAGAAAGCCCATCGCCTTGGCCTTGGCCGCAAGCAGGTCAAACTCCTCCGGCGGCACCCAACGCTTGATGCTCAAATGCTGCTTGGTCGGCCGCATGTATTGGCCAATCGTCACAAACTCGACACCGTGCTCGCGTAGGTCGCCGAGAGCTTGCTCCACCTCGTCCAAGGATTCACCTAAACCGAGCATCAGCGCGCTCTTAGTATAGACTCGGTAGTCAGCCTGCTGCCGGACTAGGCGCAACACCTCAAGCGACTGGCGGTAACTAGCGCGGGCGTCGCGCACGCGAGGCGTCAAGCGCTCGACGGTTTCTAGGTTGTGGGCAAAGACCTCGGGCCGAGCCGCGATGATCGCCTGCAGGGAAGACGCCTTTTGCTGGAAATCTCCCGCGAGAATTTCTAGCGTAATCTCAGGGCTTAAAGCCCGCACTTCACGAATCACCTCGGCGACATGGGCGGCTCCACCGTCGGGCAGATCATCTCGGTCCACCATGGTGATCACGGCATATTTAAGCCCCATGGCCTTGGCTGATTCCGCCGTCTGGCGCGGTTCCTTGGCATCCAACCAACCGCCGGGGTTACCGGTTTTAATGTGGCAAAAGCGGCAGGCACGGGTGCAGGTATCGCCTAGCACCATGAATGTCGCCGTGCCCTCGCTCCAGCACTGCGAAATATTCGGGCACTTGGCCTCCTCACAGACGGTAAACAATTGCCGCTGGCGAAGGTCGCGCTTGATCTGAAAGTAGATGTCTCCAGACGGGATCTTGGTCTTAAGCCAGTCGGGTTTACCGATGTGGAGGGGTGCCGTGGGCTGCGTTTCGCTCATGCCATAGTGCTTTCTAAGGGTGCTTTCTCAGTGCGTTCTCAGGGCTTTACAAGGGTGGACGGGGGTGTCCACAAGCAGCGCCAACGACCGCTGCTTTTAAGATGCGCCACCGGCCCATAATAGGCTAAAAGGGGGCGCCGCGCATGCCTGCCACGACCACCGACGAGCCTAGCGTTATTCGGCAAAAACGTCTACACCTGGCAACCCCAAGACCGCCCCCTCACGGAGACCGTACCGCCGATGCTACCGCCGAACCAACGCTCGATCAATATACCCGGTCGCATGCTCGATGCCTGGCGCACCGCCATCCTCGGCATGGCCAAATTGCCTAGGGGCACCCCGCGTGCCGAATTCACGCCGGACGAGCTACTGAGCAAGGTGCAGAAACAAGAGACCAAGACCGTGATTGAGCTGTGGGAAACCTTCACCCAGGAACGCTCCAATCTATCGCGTGGACTCCTCGGCAACGCTCGCCAGACGGTCGCCTACCTACTTGGCTTTCATTTGGTAAACGCAGCGCGGGCGATGCTGCTCCTACGGCGACTCGACGAACGCCACGACCTGAGCGCCTGGGTCAAGCGCCTGGCCGCCTCGCCCCATCCCGTCCTGTGGCATGACCTGGGATGCGGCACGGGCGCCATCGCGCAAACCATCGGCGACTTTCTCGTGCACTCGGGACTGCCCGTCGGTCGCCTTGAATTACACCTCTACGACGGGGTTGGCACCCTGCTCGATGCCGCCACGGCGGTGTTGACCGCTGCCGGACTGGCCGCCAAAACGCATCGCGTCGGCTTGGAAAGCCTAGACCCAGCGCGGCTTGTGGCGCCGTCCGATCCACGGGTGCGCGGCTTTTCCCTGGGGTATGTCTGGAACGAGTTAGAAAAGAATCCTCAGGCGCGGTCGCGACTCAAGGCGATCTTCTCATCCCAGGTCGCAGGCAAGACCCTGCTGTTACTACTGGAACCAGCGACGCAGGCGCAGTCGCGCGCGGCGATGGAGCTACGCGACGAACTGGTGGCCTTTGGCTACCTGCCCCTCTACCCTTGCCCGCATGCAGCACCCTGTCCGATGCTCAACCTCAGTCGCGACTGGTGCTTTGCCGAAGGCGAATGGCAGCAGCCAAAGCCGATGCAGCTTTTAGACAAGGCCCTGCGCATCGACCGCACCCGCCTCAACGGGACACTCATGGCCTTTGCTTCGCCGAGTCTGGTCGCTGATTTGGCGCTAAAGAACGATTCCAGTGTAGGCAGTGGCGCAGTCATCGTCGGAAGGCCCGAGCGGGTCGACCAAAAAGGCACCGTCGACTACCTTTTGTGCGAAGCCGGCGCCTTGCGCAAGGCCCCAGTCAAGGCAGGAACTCCCGCCCAAGCTCGCGGCACGTTGGTAAGCAGCTGATATCCATGCCCCAAATAGGGTGCTGGGGGCCCTAGGCGCGGGCCGCCGACAAAAGGTTCGAATCGCCAAGCGGCTTCGAGTATATTCCGCCAGGGTTTTTTACCTAGTCTACCGGGTGTACCCAGCGCTTTGCGCCCAGGATACCGCAAACGATACGAGGAAAGTCGATGCTGCACGATCAACCGGATGGATGCGAGACACCAGGCGTAGACCCAAGCAACTCGAGTCTGCCCGCCCCCCTTCGTGGTCTGCACCGCTTACCGCAATCAGCAACCCACCCCAACCAGCTAAACAATACCGAGATGGCAGGCTTGCTGCTGCTCTCCGCCACCCCCGAGGATCCCGATCGCCAAGGCTTAAAGGCGACTCCAGCGCGCTACGCGAAGGCCATGACGCAGCTCCTCAGTGGCTACCACACGACGCCTGAAGCGGTGGCTGGCTCCGGCGTGTTCAGTTCTGAGAGCAACGGTCTGGTGTCGGTGCGCGAGGTCGAGTTTTATAGTTTATGCGAACACCATATGCTGCCATTTTGGGGCAAGATCAGCGTCGCCTACTACCCTGGTGAACAGATCGTCGGGTTGTCGAAGATTCCGCGGCTCATCAATATGTACGCGCGACGCCTGCAGGTGCAGGAGCGCTTGACGCAGCAGGTTGCCGATGCCCTCTTCGGCCTGATAAAGCCACGGGCCGTCGTCGTGCGCGCCACCGCTCAGCACCTATGCATGATGATGCGCGGAGTCGAAAAGCAGCGCTCGGAAACCGTCACCGAGGCCGGCTCAGGACTTGGTCAGCTCAGCGACCTTGAAATATCACGCCTCTACGCTGCTTTGTAGCAGGCGGCCAAGGCCTGCACCGTCACTGCACTTAAGCGGTTTCTCGACGCTAATCCCGCTTTGCTGCCGATTGCACAAGCGGCAACGCGGGAGTCAGGTTTAAGGGCCGCGGCCTTTTGGCCGAAGCATAGCCTACACTATGCTGCCATTACGCCTAAAACTCCGCAGACCTCTGCTAGGGCTTATCCTGGCCATGACGAGTTACGCTTGTTCGATCTCCGATAATTTATTGCCCCAGGGGCCTTCCACACCGGCGCCAGCACCAGCACCGCCGGCTAAAAAACCCGAGGACACACCCGACGAGGGCAAAACCATTCCGCTAGGGGCGCCGCAGCTCGTGCGCCGCCTGGCGCTTGATTTGACCATGCGCTTGCCAAATAGTGCCGACAGCAGCCTCGTCAGCGCCGCTTCCGCCAATATCGTCCAGGTCGCCAGCGCCTACTTGAACGACCGCGCTATTGCCCAGGCATTAGCGGCGTTGCACCCGCGCATGTGGCACCTGGACAGTCATGTTCTGGGCGACCTTGATCGCTTTGCCGCAGCGGGCGACAGCAGCCTTACAGCAGCATTGACCACGGCGACGCGCCAAGCGATCGTCCAGCAACCCAGCTTGGCAGTGCGCTACGTCTTGGAACAACACCTACCTTGGCACCGCCTCTATGAAACCCCGCAGACCACCGTCACATCGACGCTGCTAAGCCTCTGGGGAGCCAGCGATCTCGGCGCAGCCTTTACCGGTGGGTCAGGCCGCCTGGCCACGACCTTTGGCCAGGCCACCGCAGCGGGCCTGTTGGTTGATCCAGGCCTTCTCGCCAGCATCAATAGCGACAGCGGGATTTACCAACGCACCGGAAGGTTGTTTAAAGAATTGCTCTGCACTGCCCCAACCCCTGCTTCAGTCCATGACTTTAGCGCTCTAGACGGCAACGAGATCGCCGGCGACTTAAACGCCCTATCGCTTAGCAAAAAAGAATGCGCCGGCTGCCATACACTTTTTGCTGGGGCTCGCCAAGCTTACAGCGGCTTCGCCAGCGGTGACTCGTTCGCCGCCTGGCTCCAACCACCGGCTGCGCTTGACACCACCACCGGCCTCTATGCGGGCACCTCGTTTCAGGGATTGGCTGCACTCGGCACGCTGGTCGGCAGCGATGCGCGGATGCGGCGCTGCGAGATTTTACGCCTGTTCGAAGAACTCTACCAACGCAGCTATACCAACGCCGACCAAACCTTGTTGGCCGTCGCTCTAGACGCTTTCGAGAAAAGTGGTGAAAACCTTACCGCGGCAGCCCGCGAATTAGTGATCGCCTCTGACTACGCGACATCGCCGATCGGTTCCAGCGTCAAAGGCCCAGGCAAGCGCGGTCGAAGCGGTGTCAAAGTTCTCGGCAGAGCACAGTGGGAAGCCTTATTCGCAGCTGTTCTTCCTAAAAACAGTTTATTGTTTACGGATGATCTCGACCCTGGTCACAGTGAAAGCTTGACGAGCTCAGACCGAGTTCCTAGTGGAGTCTATTGGCACGCGGTTGATCGCTTGGCGAGGCAGGGGGCGACGGCCGTCGTGTCCGAGGAGCTAGCCGATGCGGCCCTGGCGACCAATCGCCACCTGCTCACCACCCTACCCGACGGCGCCGCAACGGGAGCGAGCGCGATCACCGTAGCCAAACAGATTCAGGACCTTTGGCTGCGTCTAACGGGCACCCCGCTGACGGACAAAGACCAAATCTATATCGACCTACAGGCGCTATGGACCAAGACCAGCCCAGATGGCACTGCTGATGCCACGCGCAAGGCATGGGGCCTACTCCTGACCGCTGTCTTTAGCCACCCAGCCTTGGTGACCTATTGAGGACCATGAATAAGCTATTCAACATGTTCACTCGCTCGACTAGCCGACACTTGGCGGTGCTGTGTCTAGGTCTCGCTTCGAGCACCCAGGCCGTTGCCGCTCCACCCTTCCTACTCGTCGTCTACGCCAGCGGCGGCTGGGATCCGTCGATGGTGTTTGACGGTAAGCCGGGCACGTCAACCGTCGACTCCGAAAGCGGGCAAAGCCAGGCAACCGGTGGTGGCGGCATCACCTATACCGACCATGCAGATCGCCCAGCGGTCCAGACCTTTTTTACCACCTACGGCGACCGTAGCGCGATCATCAATGGCTTGTTTGTCGGCGGTATGGACCGCTTCACCGCACAAAAGCAGTTATTCACCATCGTCCCAACCAGCAAGGCGCGCCCGGTCGATTGGGCGACGCTGTACGCTGACTCCAGCGGCTTCGCCGGCGACCTACCGCACGTGGTCTTTCAAGCACCGTTTGCTCCTGGCGAATATCTGGATAAAGCGACGCACCTAAGCACAGCGACCATCGCTGAATATCAAGCTGCAGTGCCAAACAGTCTCGACTTTGGTAGCAGTGGTGAAGACGCACTCAAGGCCCTGCGCGGAGCAGCCATGGTGAAGATCATGAACAACGTGGTCGAAGGCAGCCTCGACATTGACAAGCTCAAAGCTCTGGCCACAAGCAATGCAAACGAAGCGAAATTAACCGCTCAACTCAAGACGGCGACTACCGCCGTTGGCGACCAAGGCACAAGTGACACCTTCGCCTACCAGGCCAAGCTAGCACTAGCGTTGTTCGCGCAAGGAGCGTCGATCGCCGCCACCGTTCAAGCCGGAGCCACCGGCGCGTGGGCCACCACTAAGAATCACACCAGCGTGCAATCGAGCGCCTATCAAAGTCTATTCGCCGACCTTACGGAGATTATAAGCTACGCCCAAAGTCGCGGGATCAGCGACAGACTGACCCTCGTCGTCATGAGCGACGGGGGTCGCGCACCAAGGCTTAACGCCGATGCCGGTAAGGGTCCTTGGCCCTATACCTCCATGCTCCTCTGGGGAGCAGGCGTCAACGGTGGCAAGGTCATCGGCCTGACCGATGGCTTCCTACGCGGCTTGCCGATCGATCCGATCTTTGGCGGCACCGGCAAGCCGAGCTCGATCCTGTTGACCCCGGCCAGCGTCTGGGGTGCTTTGTATACGAAGGCCGGATACAGCACCACCGCGCTGCTCGGGGACACGGCACCGCTAGCACAGGTGATCAAATAAATCATGCAAACACCCCGCCCAACCTACCGCTCTTTATCTTGGATGGCTCTAGCCTACCGGCGCATGGCGACGAGGATCCTAGCTGTCGTCCTTTTTGCCACCTTGGCGCACTGCGGTGGGTCCAGTCGCTCGACCTATGACGACTCCCCACCGCCGCCGCCTGACATCCCCAACACCAAAGCCTATCCAGCTCCGAGCAACCTCACCTGCAGCACTGGTTCTGCTCTCACATACAGCTCCTTTGGCAGCAGTTTCTTACTGAAGTATTGCCGTTCTTGCCACAGCTCCAGCGTCGTCGGGGTCGACCGTCGGGGCGCTACCGTCGCATCGAATTTCGATAGCGCGGTAGATGCCCAGGTCTGGCGAAGCGCCATCCTTGGGCGCATCAGCGGTGGCAAAAAAATGCCACCTGCAGGCGATATCGATGCGCAGGATCTGAAAGCGGCCAAGGACTGGCTAGGCTGCGGCGCCCCAAGAGCGCCGGAGTGACCAAGTGGGGACCGGGAATCCCGTATTGACTAACGCACTCGGCTGCGATTAGTAGGATCCATGCAATTTGATGTATTCCATTCCCTAGGTCGAATCGACGATGCCGCCGAGCGGCGCACCGATCGCCAGGTTTTTGCCCAGTTCTTCGCCGAGGTCGCTGCTGCCGACCGTCTTGGCTACGGCACGATCTGGGTCGCCGAGTCGCACTTTTCCAGCGAAGTGCAAAAACACGGCCCGGCGCCGGTGATCCCCCATTACCGGGGCGAGGTTGGACTCAACTGCGATTCCCTGCAGCTCGGCCAATTGATCCTCGAACGCACCAAGCGCCTGGGCTTTGGCACGGCCATCATGAATATCGTTGGCGGCAACGGCGGCCCCATCGCCGCCGCCGACCGGGTGCGCACATTGGCATGGTTAAACTCGCTGCGGGATCAGCCACGCAACCTCAGCATCGGTGTCGCCTCCGGACGATTTCCCTATATCAACCGACCCTTCGGCATCGTGCCGCGCACTCAGAGCGAAAAAGGCCGCTGGCCAGAAACTCAGACTTTGATCTTTATCGAAGCCTTGACCATCTTTTTACGCTTGCTGAACGGCGACACCCTCGGCAGCGAAGACTTGGACCTAGGCGACCTGCACTACGCTGATGCGACGCCCTACACGCGCCGTTGGGAGTTTGAACGGCTTAAGTTGGTGCCAGAGATGAGCCCGGCTGAATGGACCCGCTGCCTGCGCATCGTCCTTGGTTCGGCAAGCCCGCAGGCCCTGGAGACCGGCTTCACATGGGCCGATGTGGATGTCTTCAACCTCTCTTTCACTCCCCCCGCCGCCATCGAAAAGCTGCATGTAGACCTGGCCTCTCGCTGCGTGGCGCCGCGCCAACCGTGGCATCGGTCGCGTTTACCCCGCACGGTGATGGTCTTCATCGACCGCGACCGCGATGTCGCTGAGGCGCGTGCCTCCGCCTGCTTTGACACCTATATCGAAGCGATGCGCGGTACCGCACAAGTGCCCGACAAGGGCGTGTTGATGCAGCGAGCCCTGATCGGCACCGCCGCAGATATCCGTGCCCAGTTAGCACCAGGGGCCCGTCACGGTTTTCATCCGGACGACCGCCTGATGCTTTGGTTTGAATTCAATCAAACCAACGGCAGCCAGATCCTCGACCAAATGGAACGCTTTGCCGACCAGGTCCTACCCTACGTCACCGTCTGAGGCTTTATGGCGTTACGCACCGATATTCCGACCCTCGTCGCCAACCTGAGCCCGCTGTTCGCTCTGGCCAGAAAAGGCATCGCCGAAGTCGTCATCAGCGGTGTCAGCTACTACAAAGCCGAGGGCCAAAAACGCATCATCGGCAGCGACCCGGCCGTCATGCTCATCGCTCGCTCACTGCTCAAACCATGGCAGTTTCTCGCTGCCGACGTGGCCGGTAGCGAACCGTTTTGGGCGCTTGGACTTGCCTCGCACTCCGGTCAGCCGCACCACATGGAGCAGCTCCAACTACTTAGCGCCGTAGCCGGTGCCGGCGAAAACGAGATCGTCTGCCCACGCTGCTTCCCCCTCGACGCCGGCATCAATTCGATGATGCGCAATGCCAAAATGCAGCCGTCGCGCCTCCACCATCCGTGTGCCGGCAAGCACCTGACGGCGCTCGCCGCCTGCCGGCATTTTGGCTACCCGCTGGAACGCTACTGGGAGACAGACCATCCACTGCAAAAGCGCTTTGCCAACCTCATCGGCCAACTGGTCGGCGAGCGCCCGGTCTGGATGACCGATAGCTGCGGTCTACCGACGCTCGCCATCAGCGCTAAAGCCCACCTCAATTTGTGGGAACGGCTGCTACTAAGCGACGACCCGCACTACCAACACCTAAAAAACCTGTGGCTGCACAACATCCGCTTAGTCGGAGGCTACGGCCGCCTCGAATCCGAACTCATGGAAGCCACCGGCGGCAAGGTGCTAGCCAAGGAGGGCGCCGACGGCCTGCTGGTTGTCGCCGCATTTCCAACTGCTACCGAAGCAGCCGCGGTGTGCCTCATAAAACTAGCCTCTGGCTACAGCGCCACCTACCTGGCCCTAGCCCTCTGGGGCGTCCTTACGCGTACTCCTGAACTTGGCTCATCCATGCAGCTGGTTGCCGATTATCTCAGCTCACGCCTCGAGACCTGGGTGCCCGGCGATCAAGAACTGGTCTTACCGCCCTTTGCACCGCCGTCTGCCGAGGTCGCGCCGTGAAGACCCATGATTTAACCGTCGATGCTGACCATAGTGGCAAACGCCTTGACGTGTTTCTCGCGGAGTCGGGTCTGGACCTTTCCAAGCGTAAGATTCGCCAGGTGATCGACGTCGGCGGCGTCTACGTCAATCGCAAGCGGGTGCGCGTTGCCTCGCGCCAGGTCACCAGGGGCGATAAGGTCCGTTTTGAATACAACGAAAACGCCCTAAGGCAGTTAAAAACGCAGCGCCCTGAGTTCAAAGCCGACGACCTGCTGTGGCGAGGCGAGCACGTCATCGCTGTCAATAAGCCACCGGGAATGGCCGCGCAAGCGACCAAAGACCAATCGATCATGCATGTCGTGCCGTGCCTGGCCACCCTGCTGAAAACCCTAAAGACCCCGCATCAAAAGCTAGTCCTGGTCCACCGCTTGGACAAAGAGACCTCCGGTGTCTTGTTGGTGGCCGAAGGCAGTCCGCGCGCCACCTGGCTCACCGAGCAATTCAAACAGCGCCTAGTGGAGAAGACCTATCTCGCCCTATGCCACGGCATTCCTAAACAAGTCGAATTTACGGAAAACGCCTACCTTTCCGAAATCGACAAGCGCACCGGCGACGTCCGCGCGGTCCGCGCCGGTGGCCGCCAGGCGATGACCCGGTTCAAGGTCCTGGCCATGCATAAGGAGCTGGGCGTGTCCTTGATCGCCTGCTACCCGCATACCGGCCGTAGCCACCAAATTCGTGTCCACCTACAGATCAACGATCTGCCGATCATCGGTGACAAGCGCTACAATACACCTGGAAGCAAGGCGCTGCCTCCGGCCTTGGCCGAGCTGGGCGCGGTGCATCACTTCCTGCATGCGCGCGAACTCGCCTTTACACCGGCCCCAGGGGCACCGCGTCAGGTGGTTAAGGCGCCGTTGCCGGAGCGCTTTGGCGCTTTTATGGACGCCATCGGCTTTCATGCGACGAGTGGCCAGGGGTAGCTGCTAGCTCCTGCAATTTTGTCAGAGGCATCCATCGACCCATCACGAAACATTGTGGCGTCGATGTGCTTCCCGTATATTCTAGGCGACGGTGGAATCGCGGAGTTCATTTTGTTGCTGTTGTTAAGGAGTGTTCCCATGTACAAAAGATTTCTATTCGTGACCGGTATTGCATGCAGTGTTGCCAGTATCTCTAGGGTCGGCATGGCCACAGAAGAATCGGCGGCAAAGGCCCAGCAAGTGCAATGCGCAGTGTACGATGTTCATGGCCAAGAGTTAGTGCCAGAAACTGCGATCAGTAGCAAGGATGCGCCCTATCATCAGAGCTTGGTCGTTCAGTCGCCTGACTTTCGTTACCAAGTGGAGTTGAGAGAGAGCGACCTAGACTTGATCTTGAACGATCAACTTGGTGGCGAGGTGCGTTTGCACCGAGATGGATTGGGCGTCGCGGAGAGGCTATCTTTAGCGTTGGTGACGGCTGCGGGGGCGCCAGCTAAGCTAACATTGAACTGCGTCGGCACTGACTGAGTCAGACGATACGTTCTGTTGAAAGTATTGAATACGAACATCCAGCCCGGCACGACCCAATCTGCCGCAGGTCGATAGGATTGTCGATCTACCTGAGTCAGAAAAGATCTGCCCGGCTGGTTTGCCGCTTAAAAGAATGGGCGAAAAAGTCAGTGAACAGCTTGGTGTAAAGTCGGCCACCTGGGACAACGTGGGACAACACCTGGGACAGAAAACGCGGAATTTAACCTCCTGAAGTTGACGGTGACGGAGGAGCGAATTCTTAAGTTTTTGATGGCCGCCTGTGCCTTCCGAGGAGGAAAAACGTCCGACCTAATAAAGGCAGACTTTAATCATCAGCATGGGATGAAGAGCAAGATAGGTGAATGGTCCACCGTCGCTGCGCTCCGATGTCCCATTCACACCTTGAAACTTACTCGCACCTGCGGTGCTCGACGTCGATCTACCCCCCCATCCTCTCT
>Ga0315287_10006974_pt1 | contig 11293 bp, 12 predicted proteins | sample YL17G11_0_MG_FD_205037 | JGI IMG/M metagenome (GOLD analysis project Ga0315287, IMG submission 205037) | Sediment microbial communities from Yellowstone Lake, YNP, Wyoming, USA - YL17G11_0 | ecosystem: Environmental > Aquatic > Freshwater > Lake > Sediment | place: USA: Wyoming | collected...
ATCCGCGAGGGTGCGCACCACGCCGATGAACGTCTCGGTCGTGTGCACCGGGCTCGTCGTGTACGAGATCGTGCCCTGGGCGTGCTTGCCCGTCCTCTTCACGGCCTTGAGCGCGCACTCCATGTTGCGCGTGTCGTTCAGCGCGTCGAACACGCGGAACAGGTCCACGCCGTTCAGCGCGGCGAGCCGTACGAACTCCTCGACCACGTCGTCGGCGTAGTTGCGGTAGCCCACGAGGTTCTGGCCGCGCAGGAGCATCTGGATCGGCGTGCCCGGCGCCGCGGCCTTGACCCGCCGCAGCCGGTCCCACGGATCCTCGGCGAGGAAGCGGAGGCACGAGTCGAACGTCGCGCCGCCCCACGCCTCGAGCGAGGCGAACCCCACGCGATCGAGCAGCGGCGCGGCCGCCACGATGTCCTCCGTGCGCATGCGCGTGGCGAACAGCGACTGGTGCGCGTCCCTGAGCGCGGTCTCGGTGAGCTTCGTCATGGGGCACCCTCCTCCCTTCGGTCGGCCGCTGCATAGTATGGGGCACACGGCGTCCGAACAACTTTTTTCCGCCGTGCGAACTTCACTTCGCGGCGAGGGGTGTGTTACGGTAACCCGCTTCGCAGCTGACTTTGAGGAGGCCGACGCCGTGCACGTCCTGTCCCTGGCCCTCAGCCTGATCGGCATTTCCCTCGGCTGGCTGCCTGGCCTCGGCTGGCTCGGCTTCGCGATCGCGGCGGCGGCCGTGGCGCTCGGTGTCCGGGGCATCTCGGACCGGCGGGTCGGCGCGGCCGGCTGCGGCTACGACACCGCGGGCAACATGATCGGCGGCTTCGCGCTCCCGTGGAGCCTGGCGTTCCAGATCAAGCACGCGGGCGGGGCGCTCGACGTCCTCGTGATCCCGTGGCCGCTGGACCGCCTGATCGCGATCGCTCTCGGCGCCGCGCTCGTGTTCTGGATCGCCCAGATCGCCGGCCGGTGGAAGGCGCGCGCCCTGTTCGTCTCCCTCGCGGTCGCCGCGGCGCTGGCCTTCACGGCGGCCGGGGCGTCGGCCCTGACCCTGGGCGACAGGGCGCCGGGCGCCGCCGTCGCCGTTCACGCGGACGCTTCGAACCCCTCGCCGAGGTAGAAGCGGCGGGCGACATCGCTTTGCACGACCTCGGACGGCGTGCCGTGCACGACGATGCGGCCGCTCGCGATGATGTACACCCTGTCGCTCGCGCCGAGCGCCTCGCGCACCGTGTGATCCGTGAGGAGCACGCCGACCCCGTCGCGCTTGAGATCCGCGATCGCCGCCGAGATCTCCTTCGCGGCGAGCGGATCCACGCCTGCGAACGGCTCGTCGACGAGCAGGAGGCGGGGCGAAGACGCGAGCGCCCTCGCGAACTCGAGCCGCCGCCGCTCGCCCCCGGACAGCGCCCCCGCGCGCCGCGCGGCGAGCGCCCCGAGCCCGAACCTTTCGAGCAGGGCGTCCGCGCGGGCCTTCGGCGACGGGTGCCCTCGCGCCTCGAGCACGGCGAGGAGGTTGTCCCGCGCCGTCAGGCCGCGGAACACGGATGCGCCCTGGGGCAGGTACCCGAGGCCGCGCCGCGCCCGCAGGTGCAGCGGCAGCCCGTCGAGCGGCCCGTCGAACGAGATCGTGCCCCGGTCGGGCGCGAGGAGGCCGAGCATCAGCTTGAAGGCGGTCGTCTTGCCGGCGCCGTTCGGGCCGAGCAGGCTCACGACCTCGCCCAGGGAGACGACGAGCGACACGCCGTCGACGACCCTGTGCCCGCGGAACGACTTCTCGAGGCCTTCGGCGACGAGCTGCGAGCTCATGGCTCGGCCCCGAGCGGGAACGCGAAGGTGCCCCGCGCCTCGAGGACCTCGACGGCGCCCGTGTCGAGGTGGACCTCTATCCGCCGGCCGGACAGGCGGTGCGGCCCGCGCACCACGGTCGGCGCGCCCTCGAGCACGAGGATCTTCCGCCTAACGTCGAGGCGCGCCGATCCGGCCTCGGCCGAAGCATTGCCGCGCCGGACACCGACCCGGCCCCTGGCTTCGAGCGCCGCGATGGCGCCCCGCTCGTCGTACGCGGCGGTCATCTCGTCGCAGGTGAGCGTGAGCCCGCCGTAGCGCGCCACGACCTTCCCCGCGAACCGCGCCGTGTGTCGCCCCTGATCGATGGTCAGCCGCTCGGCCTCGACCTCCACGCGGTCCGGCGGCTTCTGGGCGACGGCGAACGCGCACCAGGCGAGCGCCGCGGCGAGCGCCGCGAGCGATATGGGCGCGCGATCAGTCATCCGCCGCACCGGCGTCGCGATCGAATTCGAGCACGGCGCGCACGCCGCCCTCGAGCACGGCCGTGCGCCCGCCGTTCGCGAGCGAGGCCCGCGCGGCGGTCGCCTCGAACCGCATCGCGCCCTCGGATCTGAGGCGCACGTCGCCCACGATCGACGCGCTCCCTCCCGCGCCTAGGGCGAAGGTGTCGCCCGCGATCACGACGTCGCCGCCCGGCTGCGGAACGCGCAGCTCCACCCCCCGGGCCGTGACCGGCGAGGCCACGCGGTCCGCGCCGCGTGGCGCTCCGGCCTCGAGGGGCAAAGGCGCCTCCTCGCAGGCGGCGGCGAGGGCGAGGGCGAAGAGTCCGATGCGCGTCGTTCTCGGCACGAGGCCGAGTCTCCGGCACATGGGTGGAGAGGTCAAGGACGACCGGCGCGGACGATCGGCGCGGCTGCAGGCGCGCGGCGAGGGATCTTCGGTCGAACGATTCTCGGCCGTCGAAGGCCGCGTTTTGGTAATCTCGAAGTGAGGCCTTTGTCCATCCCGCAAAGGTGCAGGTCCGAATGATCGACGGGACAGGGGGAAGAGCATGAAGAGGGCGGCGCTCGCGGCGACGACGGTGCTCCTACTCATCGGCAGGGCGTGGGCCGACGACGGGGGCGTGGACGCGGGCGCCGACGGCGGTACCGACACGGACGCCGACACGGACACCGACACCGGCACCGAGACCGACGCCGTCCCGTGCTACCTCCTTTGCATCAGCGAGGCCGACTGCGCGGCGCAAGGCGGCACCGTGGACGGAGAACACCCCTGCGGGTCCCCCGGGACGGTGTGCTGCGCGGTCTTCGACACCGATACGGACACCGACGGCATCCCCGCCATCGCCTCGGACCCCATGTGCGGGGATCCCGATCCCGGCTTGGGCTGCGGCTGCGGCCCGGTCGGCGGCGCGCGCGCAGGTTCTCTCCTGTCGTTTCTGTTCTAATCAGCGGTCGGTTCGCGCGGAGAGCGGCACCCCGGTCCCCCGCGCGAACTGGACGATCTCCTGGACGATCCGCTCGGCCGACAGCTCGGTCGCGGCGACGCCGGTGCGCAGCGCCGCGCTCGGCATGCCGTCCACCACCGCGGTCTCGCGCGACTCGACCACGATCTCGCCGCCCTCGCCGGACACGGCGACCGCGCCCGCGGCGCCGTCGTCGCCCATGCCCGTGAGCACCACGCCGAGCACGTTCTTGTGCAGGACGCGCGCCGCGCTGCGGAACAGGTGATCCCCGGAGGGCACGTATTTGTCCTTGGGCGACGGCCGCACCGCCTTGATCAAGGCGCCGTGCGCCGCGGCGGCGACCTCGATATTGTGATCGCCCGGCGCGATGTACACCGTGCCGCGCCTGAGGACGTCGATCGCGACGAGCTCTGTGACCCGGAGCGCGCACTGCCGGCAGAGGCGCTCCGAGAACGTCGTCGTGAAGCGCGGCGGCATGTGCTGCGCGACGGCGATCCCCGCGTCGAGGTCGGCGGGCAGCGCGCTCAAGATCCGCGTCAACGTGGCCGGACCGCCCGTGGACGCGGCGACGACCACGATCCTGTCGGCCGCCGGCTCTTGTCCCGGGGCGTACGCCGCGACGCGTTCCTTGACCACGATCGGGTAGCCGCCGGTCGGCGACAGCTCGGTCGGCAGGTACGACTGGAGGCGGTGCAGCGAGTGCGGCCCGACGTCGGCGGCGAGACGCACCTTGCGCAGGACCTCCTCGCGGATGTCGTAGATCTCGGGCGAGATCTTGTGGGTCGGTTTGGCGACGAAGTCGAGCGCGCCGAGCTCGAGCGCGCGGAAGACGTTCTCCTTCTCGGCGTACGCGCTGATGACGATCACGGGCGTGGGCTGCGCGGACATGAGGAGCCGCAGGAACGCGAAGCCGTCCATGCGCGGCATCTCGAGGTCGAGCGTGATGACGTCCGGCCGTTCGACGAGCGCGATCTGGAGCGCCTCCTGGCCGTCCGCGGCCTTGCCGACGATCTCCGCCTCGGGGATCCCCTCGAGGATCTCGGCGATCGCCCTGCGGTTGTACGCCGAGTCGTCGACGACCAGCACCTTGAACCGCGGCCTACGCGCCATGACCGACCTCGGGGCGGCGGTACACGAGATCCTCGGACAGGTGGACGATCTCGAACGCCGTGGACAGGTTGAGCAGCGATTCGGTGTGGCCGAGCAGCAGGTACCCGCCGTCGGTGAGGCGATCGTAGAGGATGTTGATCCCCTTCCGCTTGGAGCTCTTGTCGAAGTAGATGAGCACGTTGCGGCAGAACACCGCGTCGGCGCGGCCGACGAACACGATCTTCTCCTCGTCGAGGAGGTTCAGGTGCCCGAAGTGGCACAGGGCGCGCACGTCGTCGTTGATCCGCCACTGTCCGCTTTCGGCCTCGGTGAAGTGGCGCCGCTGGAGCTCCTCGGGCGTCGTGCGGAACGCGGCGGCCCCGAAGACCCCGCGTCGGGCCCTGGCGAGCATGCGGGAGCTCAAGTCGCTGCCGAAGATGCGCAGGTCCCAGCCCGTGAACAGGCCCGACTCGAGCACGATCATCGCGATCGTGTACGCCTCCTCGCCGGACGAGCAGCCCGCGGACCAGATCATGAGCCGGCGGCGGCCCCCGAGCCGCTCGCGCAATGCCGGCAGGATCTCCTTGGCGAAGGCGCGGAGCTGGTAGTCCTCGCGGAAGAAGTACGTCTCGTTCGTCGTCAGGATCTCGGCGGCCTGCTCGGTCTCCGCCTCGCCCATGGGGTTGTACAGGAGGAAGGAGTAGTAGTCGTCGAACGACTCGATCTCGAGCTGCACGAGGCGCTCGGCGAGGCGGCTCTCGACGAGGTAGCGATCGTCGTCCGCGAAGTAGATGCCGAACCGCCTGTTGATGTGATCGCGCAGCAGCCGGAAGCGCTCGTGGGACAGCGGGAACGATGGGTCGCTCAGCCGCATGCCTACCTCTTCCCGTCGCGGGTCGCGAGCGCACGTTCGATCGAGGCGCGAACGAGGTCGTCCTCCTCGCCCTCCAGCGCCTTGCGGAGCGCGTCGGCGACCGCCCCGCCTGCCACGACGCGCCGCGACAGCCGCTCGACGGCCGCGAGGCGCACGTCCCAAGCCTCTGCGGCGAGGAGCGCGACGAGCTCGAAGTCCGTCACCGACGCGTCGAGGAACACGAGCGCCTTCTTGACGACCTCGGTCTCCCCGTGCGTGAGCAGCTCGCCCTTCATCTCCCCGGGGTCGAGCCCCAGGCTCTGGAACGCCTCGAGGGAGGCCATCGCCATCTCGGCGGACTCGTGCGCGAGCCCGCGCAGGATCGCCGGCGCCTCGGGGTGGCCGACGCGGCCGAGCGCACGGACCAGCGCGGCGCGGAACGGCCCCTCGGCGGTCCGCAGCGCCGACACGATCGTCTCCGACGCGGCGGGCCCGACCCGCGAGAGGGCGGCGACGGCGGCCATGCGGACCTCCGTGTTCTCGTCGGTCATGGCGAGCGAGATCGTGCGTACCGCGGCGGGCCCTGAGATCGCCGCGATCGCGCCGAGCACCGCGCGCCGCAGGGCCGGGAGGGGAGAGGAGAGCGCCGCCGCGAGCGACGGCACGTCCTCCGAGCGCCCGACGACCTGGTAGACCCGCATCAGCTCGACGCCGCGTTCGCTCTCGATGTCGAGGCCGTGCAGCGCGGCGCGGACGGCCTCCGGGTGCCTGAGGCCCACCTGGGCGAGCGCGTGCCCGGCGGCCCGGCGGACGCGCTCCTGCTGGGCGCCGACGAGCTCGATCAGCCTCGGGACGACCGACTCGTCACCGAACCGCGCGAGCGCGCCGGCCGCGGCGGTCGCGACGACGAGGTCCGCGGAGTCGAGGTGCGCCGAGAACAGGGCGGCGCGCCGGCGCCCGCCCTCCTCGTCGAGCAGGCGACCCTGGACGCCTATCACCGAGGCGAGCAGGTGCCCGCGGGCCTTGGGGAGCAGCGTGTCGAGCTGCGCTATCACCCCGGGCCTCCAGGCGGCGAGTCCCTCGATGACGACCGGGTACAGCGACTCGTCCTGCGCGAAAGTCACGAGGAGCGCGATGTGCTCGGCGCGGCGGGACCACAGGAGGCACAGCACAGCGGCGCGCTTTTCCAGGGCGTCGCCCCTCGCGGCGAGATCGGCGAGCGCCTCGAGCAGATCCGCGCCCGCGACGCCGAGCGCGCCCTCGACGGCGGCGGCCGCGGGCTTCGCGCACTCGTGCAGGAGCGTCAGCGCCTTGACGGCGGTCGGATCGTCGGCGACGCGCCGAAGGATGACGTGGACCGCCGCCGGATCCCCGGACCGTCCGAGCGCGGTCATGAGCTCCATCCCGTACAGCGGGCTCGCGGCGAGCGGCTCGAGCCTGTCGAACGGGAGGTGCGCGCCGAGCCTGTTGAGCGACTGGAGCGCGGCGAGGACGAGCATCGGTTCCGCGCTCTCGAGGCACCCCGTGAGCGCGTCGACGACTTCGGCGCCCCAGTGCTCGCCGAGCAGCTCGGCCGAGGCCGCGCTCAGGTTGACGTCGGCATGCGCGAGGTGTTCGACCAGGATCCCGGCGGCGCGCTCGTCGGTGGAGCGCCCGATCACCTCGAGCGCGATCTTGCGGGTCGTGCCGGTGAGCTCCCCGAGGCGCGCGACGACGATGTCGAACGCCGGGCCTCGCACGTGGGAGAGCGCCTCGGCCGCGGCGTTGCGCAGGCCGACGTTGTCCTCCTGCTCGATCGCCCCGAGCAGGGCGGCGACGAGCTCGGCCCCGTCCCCGAGCTCGCCCAGCACGAGCACGGTCTCCTTGCGCACGCGCCAGTCGCCGTCGCCGAGCGCGAAGAGGCCGAGGCGGATCGCGTCCGCGGGCGGCAGCTGCACGAGCTTCCGCAGGGCGCGGCGCCTGACCTCCGGGCTCGGATCGATGAGGCGGGCGGCGATCTGATCCGGTGTCGGTATCAAGGGGCGATCTCCGGCGCGAGCGGCACCTCCAGCCCGAGGATCGCCTCGACGTCGAGCTCGAAAAGGAGCCCCGCGGCGCCGCCGTAGACCGCCTTGACCCAGGCGACGTCCGTCCCGTCCGTCAGAGGGTGGCGCTCGCGCTTATCCGCCTTGCCGACTGTGGCGACGCTGGTCACGACGTCGACGACCAGGGCGACGTCCCTGCCGCCGGACCGCGCGATGACCCACTTCGCGCGGGGCGAGGTCGAGGGCGCCAGCCCGAGCCTGCGGCGCAGGTCGACCACCGGGACCAGCGCGTTCCTGTGATCCGCCGCGCCGAGGACGAACTGAGGAGCCGTCGGGATTGGCACGATCCGGCCGGGGTTGACGATCTCGCGCACGTCCATGATGCCCAGGCCGCACCGGATCTCCGCGATCTGGCACACGATCAGCTTGTGCTCGTCGTCGTCGGTGCGCGGCGCGCCGAGCCTGCCGAAGGGATCGAACTTCATCGCATCAGCTCCGAGAGGATCCCGAGCACGTCGACGATGGTCACGCGGGTCGACGGATCCGGCCGCGCGATGCCGAGGACGCACTCGGTGCGGGAGCTCTCCTCCAGGGAGAGCCCGGTCTCGTACTGCTCGAGCGAGACGCGGTGCACGTGCGTGACGCCGTCGACGAGGAGGCCTATCGGTTCGCCTTCGTGGCGCGTGAGGAGCACCCTCGCGGTGCGCGGCCACGACGTGGGGGCGAGGCCGATGAGCTGCCGCAGGTCGACGAGGGTGACCACGGCGCCGCGGATCGAGATGACGCCGAGGACGTGCGGCCGCACGCGGGGGACCCACGTCAGGGGCGGCGGCTTCACGATCTGCGTCACGAGATTCAGATCGGCGCCGTACTCCTCCTTCTCGAGCGTGAAACCGAGGAAGCTCAAGGCGGCGCCCGCCCCGACGCCGCGATCGCCGCGGTGCCGGCGGGCACGGGAGCCGAGCGACGCGGCAGGGGAAACGATGAGCGAATCCGTCACGGCGCCCTCCTATCCCACCACCGGGATGGGCGTGGGCCGCGACGCCTCTTCCCCGATGGCGAAGAACTCCTCGATGATCGCCACGGTGTCCAGCACCAGCGACAGGCGCTGGTCGCCGATCTCGGTCGCGCCCGCGAAGCACCCGGCCTCGGCGAGGCTCTCGCCGAGCGGCTTGATCACGACGTCCTGCTGGCCGACGAGGTTGTCCACGACGAGGCCGAGCCGCCGCTGACCGAGCGAGGCGACCACGACCCTCGAGCTCTCCTCGAGCGGCCCGGAGCGAGGCCGGCCGAAGAAGCGGTCCAGCCGGCACAGGGGGAGCGTCTTGCCGCGGAGCGTCATCACCTCGGCGCCCATCACCGTCTCGACGTCGGCCGGCGAGAGGATCAGCGCCTCGGCCACCGTGTTGAGCGGCACGGCGTACGTGTCGCCGTCCACAGAGACGAGGAGCGCCGGGATGATCGCGAGCGTCACCGGCATCGTGATCGTGAACTTGGTCCCGATCCCGAGCTCTGTCTGGACCTCCACCACGCCGCCGAGCGCGGAGATGTTCGTCTTGACCACGTCCATCCCGACGCCGCGGCCGGACAGCTCCGTCGTCTCCTTCGCGGTGGACACGCCCGGCAGGAAGACGAGGTTCAGGATCTCGCGCTCCGACAGCGAGCCCGCCTGCTCGGGCGTCAGGAACCCGCGCAGCACGGCGGCCGCGACGATCCGCTCGCCGTCGATCCCGGCGCCGTCGTCCTCGACCTCGATGAGCACGTGGTTGCCCTTCTGGTACGCGGTCAAGGCCACCGTGCCCACGTCCGGCTTGCCCGCCTCGCGCCTTTCCGAAGGCTCCTCCACGCCGTGATCGATGGCGTTGCGGATGATGTGCATCAGCGGATCGGAGAGCTCCTCGATGATCAGCTTGTCCACCTCGGTGTCCGCGCCGGCGATGACGAGGTGGATCTCCTTGCCGAGGCTGCGGGAGATCTTGCGGGTCATCCGCGTCAGCCGATCGAACATCTGTCCGATCGGCACCATGCGCACCTCGAGGATCCCCTCGCGCATCTCGGCGAGGCGCCGCTCGAACCCGCGCGTGACGCGGTGGAGCTCTATCGCGAGGTCGCGGCGGCCCATCGCGGTGCGCAGCTCGTCGCTCACCTTCGCGATCGCGGTCCGGATGATGTTCAGCTCGCCGACCGCGTTCATGAGGCGGTCGAGCTTGCCGATGTCGACGCGCACGGACTGGCTCACGGAGCGCAGGCTCGTGCCCGCCGCGCGGTCGCGGGTCGAGACGATCGCGCCCTCCTTGGGCTCCCTGGGGGCGGGGATGTTCGGCGCGAGCGGCGCGGGCTCTCTCGATATCTGCTCGTCCGGGGCCTTCGACGAAACCTTTGGCTGGATGGTCTGCGCCGTGTCCCGAGGCGCCACCCGCGGCGGCACGAGCTGCTCCCGCTTCGCCTCGATCCCGTCGAGCGCCGCGTCGAGCGCCGCGAGCGACTCGTTGAGCACGAGGATGACGTCGATGTCGAGGAGGTCCGGATCGCCGCTCTCCGTCGACGGCAGGTACGTGATGATCTCGCCGAGCGGCTTGAGGCGGCGCTTGATCGCGTCGAGCTCCGCGTCGATCGTCTGCAGCGCGAACCGGGTGCGCACCCGGTACACGCCGCGGCCCTGCTGCACGTTGATCGCGAGCCTGTGCTCCTCGAACTCGGTGAGCACCTCGAGCACCTCGGAGGCCACGACCTCGCGCAGCTCGACCTGGATCTCCGCCTGCGGCGGGCGCGCCCCGTCCCCCTTCGTCTCCGCGGCCCCGGCGCCGGCCGCCGGCTTCGCGCCGTCGGAGCCTAGGGTCGCGGGCACCGCGGCGTTGACGTCGCCCGCCGCGTCGATCGCGTTCAGCGTCCGGATGGCGGCCTCGACGCTCTCGAGGAGCGAGTCCAAGGCGTCCGCGGTCAGCTCGACCCGGCCGAGCCGGATCTCGTCGAGGAGGCTCTCCTCCGCGTGGGCGAGCTTGGTGAGCGTCTCGGCGCCGAAGGTGGAGGCGAGGCCCTTGAGCGTGTGCCAGCCGCGGAAGACCTCGTTGATCATGTCCGGATCCGGCTCGCCGACCTTGAGCGCCGCGTCGATGTCCATGAGGTTTCGGCTGAGCGTCTCGACGAGCTCCTGCGACTCGCTCAGGAACTCCTTCATCGTCTTGGACATGTCGCGCTTTTTCGACTTCGTCATGGAGCGGCCTCCGCCCCTGAAGTGCACGACTTGATCGCGCGGACGATCTCCTCCGGCGTGAACGGCTTGCGCAGGAACAGGTTCGCGCCGAGCTCGAGCGCCCGGTCCACGTCCCGCTGGGACGTCTGGGTCGAGATGATGACGATCGCCACGCCGCCCTTCAGCACAGACGCGCGCAGGTGGCGGATGAGCTCGAAGCCGTTGATGTCCGGCATGTTGATGTCCGCGATCACGGCGTCGTAGGACCCCCTCGGGAACAGGCGCAGCGCCTCGAATCCGGAGGACGCCTCGTCGACGCGGCAGTCGAGGGACGCCCTGAGCGCGCCCGCGATGTAGGCCCGCATCGCCCGCGAATCGTCGACCACCAGGTAGCTCGAGGTCACGCCGCCTCCTGCCGCTCCCGGCCTCTCCGGGAGAGGGCCGAGCATATCACAGCTCGCGCGATCCACGCTTCAAGCCGGAGCCGAAGATGCCGCCGGCCGCGGCGCCGAGGACGCCGGTGACCACCGGCGCGCACAGGAGCCCTCAGGTCATCCCGATCGCGCGGACCCCGAACGCGAGCGCAGCGCCCAACCCGGCGCCGACGACGCCGAGAGCGATCATCCAGGGTACGTTGAGCTCGGTCGGTCCGCCCGCCATCGTCCGCCCCCCGCGCGCCTCACAGCTTGATGTCGCCCAGGTTCTCGAGATCCTGGATCTGCTTGTCGAACTCCTGCATGCCCTTCTCGCCGGCGCCGACCGCCTCGGCCACGGCCTTGGCCGTGAGGTACGAGGCGACGCAGCCGCACGCGGCCGCGCCGAGGAACGAGACGAGGAAGATGGCGGCGAGCCCCCTGCGGCCGGACTTCGCGAACGCGAAG
>Ga0315287_10006976_pt1 | contig 11290 bp, 9 predicted proteins | sample YL17G11_0_MG_FD_205037 | JGI IMG/M metagenome (GOLD analysis project Ga0315287, IMG submission 205037) | Sediment microbial communities from Yellowstone Lake, YNP, Wyoming, USA - YL17G11_0 | ecosystem: Environmental > Aquatic > Freshwater > Lake > Sediment | place: USA: Wyoming | collected...
ACCAGCAGCGCGAGCGCGGGCCGCGTCGAGTTCGATTGCGCAGTCATCCGGGGATTATTGCATGAGTTGCGCGAGCAGCCGGTTCAGGCGGCGCACGAACTCGCCCGGATTGGCGACGGAACCGGACTCGGCGAGCCGGGCCTGGTCGAACAGCAGCAGCGCGAGCTCGTCGAAATCCGTGCCCGCCGCGGTGGCGGCGAGCCGCGCGACCAGGGGATGCGCGACGTTCAGCTCCAGCATGGGCTTGCCCTGTGGCGGCGTCTGGCCGGAGGCCGCGAGGATCCGCCGCATCTGCGCGCCCATGTCGTGCTCGGCGAGCACGAGACAGGCCGGCGTATCGGTGAGCCGCGTGCTGACCGTCACCTCGGCAATGCGGTCGCCGAGCGCATCCTTGACCCGCTTGAGGAGGCCCTGGCTCTGCTCGAGCGCCTTTTCGGTCTCGCCCGCCTCGGCCGCATCGGCCAGCGCACCGAGCTCGAGCTCGCCGCGCGCCGCATCCTTGAAGCGCTTGCCGTCGAACTCCGACACCTGTCCCATCACCCACTCGTCGACGCGGTCGGACATCAGCAGCACCTCGATGCCGCGCGCGCGCAGCTTCTCGATGTACGGGCTGCCGCGCGCCGCCTCGACGCTCTCGGCGATCACGTAGTAGACCTTCGTCTGGCCTTCCTTCATGCGCCCGACGTAGTCGGCCAGCGAAGTCTTCGGCTCGCTGCCCTCGTCGTGGGTGCTGGCGAAGCGCAGCAGCGGCAGGATGCGCTCGCGGTTGCCGGCATCCTCGGCGATGCCCTCCTTCAGCACCGTGCCGAACTCCTTCCAGAACGTCGCGTACTTCTGCGGGTCGTCCTTGGCGAGCTTTGCGAGCATCTCCAGCACGCGCCGCGTCAGCGCCGAGCGCATCGCCTCGACCTCGGAATCGCGCTGCAACAGCTCGCGCGAGACGTTCAGCGGCAGGTCGTTCGAATCGACGACGCCACGCACGAAGCGCAGGTACATCGGCAGGAACTGCTCGGCGTCGTCCATGATGAACACGCGCCGCACGTACAGCTTCACGCCGCGCGTCGCGTCGCGCTGCCACAGGTCGAACGGCGCGCGGCCGGGCACGTACAGCAGCGAGGTGTACTCGCGCTTGCCCTCGACGCGGTTGTGGCTCCAGGCGAGCGGCTCGGCGAAGTCGTGCGCCAGGTGCTGGTAGAATTCCTGGTATTCCTCGTCCTTGAGCTCGCTGCGCGGGCGCGTCCACAGCGCCTTCGCCTGGTTCACCGCCTCCCACTCGAGGCTGGCCTCGCCTTCCTTGCGCATCAGCACCGGGAAGCCGATGTGGTCCGAATAGCGGGTGACCAGCGACCGCAGCCGCCAGGCGTCGGCGAACTCCTTCGCCTCGTCCTTGAGGTGCAGCACGACGGTGGTGCCGCGTTCGGCGCGCTCGACCGTCTCGACGCTGAACTCGCCGTCCGCTTTCGAGGCCCAGCGCACGCCGGCGCCGGTGGCCTCACCGGCCTTGCGGGAGAATACCTCCACCTCGTCGGCAACGATGAAGGCGGAATAGAAGCCGACACCGAACTGGCCGATCAGCTGCGAATCCTTCTGCTGGTCGCCCGTCATGCGCTTGAAGAATTCGGCCGTGCCGGACTTGGCGATCGTGCCCAGGTGGGCGACCGCCTCCTCGCGCGTCAGGCCGATGCCGTTGTCGCGGATCGAGAGGGTGCCGGCCTTGGCATCGTGGTCGATCCAGACCTTCAGCTCGGCCTCGCCCATCAGCAGTTCCGGCTGGGCCAGGGCGACGAAACGCAGCTTGTCGTTGGCATCGGAGGCGTTGGAGATCAGCTCGCGAAGGAAGATCTCGCGATGGCTGTAGAGCGAATGGATCATCAGGCGCAGCAGTTCGCGCACCTCGGCCTGGAAGCCGTGCGTGGCGGCGTTCGGCGCCGCCGTTTCGGTTTCGGTCGTGCTCATCGTGTCTTCCCCGCAGGTAATCTGGGCCCGCGCCGGATCGGGCGCGGGCAGGCGGGAGCAAGCTGGGGGCTCGGCGGCCCGATTTCAAGCCCGGGACGGGGCGAGGCCGGATCAGTCGGCGCGGCGATCGCGGCGCGGCAGGCGGTCGATGAAGGCGTGCCAGTCCTTGCGGATCAGGTGGCGCGCGGCGCGGAGCAGGTCGTCGAGTTCGTCCCAGAGATACGCTACGCGTTCCATGGATGAATCGTACCCAGCGTCCTCTGCGGCCACCGTGTCCGGCCTCACAGCGTGCAGCAGGGGGCCTGGCGCGCGGGACGCGCGACTTGCAAGGCCGCTACGCGACCTTTAGCCTCGATATGTCGCATCGTCAGGAATTCGCGCCACCCGCTCATGCTCCGCATCGTCGTACTCAACCCCAAGGGGGGCTCCGGCAAGACGACGATCGCGATCAACCTCGCGAGCTATTTCGCGGTCCGGCACGAGAAGACGGTGCTGATGGACCAGGACCCCCAGGGCTCGACGACCCGCTGGTTCCGCAAGCGCGGCCCGGGATCCTTCCCCATCCACGGCATGGCGACCTGGGAACACGATTCGCGCACGACCCGCACTTTCCGCCTGCGCATCCCACCCGTGGCCACGCGCGTGGTCATCGACACCCCTGCGGCGCTCGACCCCCTCGCCCTCGCCGAAGTCACCCGCGATGCGCACAAGATCATCGTGCCGGTGCTGCCGTCGGACATCGACGTGTATGCCTGCACCCGCATCATCGCGGACCTGCTGCTGGTGGCGAAGATCCGGCGCGAGGACGATCGCATCGGCGTCGTGGCGAACCGGGTGCGGCGCAACACTCTCGTCTACCAGTCGCTGCAGCGCTTCCTCGCCACGCTGAACGTGCCGGTGGTCGCAACACTGCGTGATTCGCAGAACTACGTGCGCAGCGCCGAGCTCGGCGTCGGTATCCACGAGATGAAGTCGTACCTGGTGGCCGAAGACGTGGAACAGTGGAAGCCACTGATCGACTGGATCGAACGTCCCGCACCCGCGGCGGCCGGCGGCAGCGAGAATGGCAAGGCGGGATCCGGATCGACGCCGGAGTCGGGGTCGTCGCAGCCGGGGTCGTCGGGATCCGCGCCCGCACCGGGCCCCCAGGCCCGCGACAGCGGGGCGATCGGCAGCGCCTGATGGCGCGCTCCCGGGCGGCGCGAGGCGGCGCGGCGCAGCGCCGGCCGTCGCGCCGGCCGTCGCACCGGGAGGATCAGCGCGTCGGCTTCTTGCCGGCGTCCTTGTCGACCGGGTCTTCCTGCCAGCTGTCCTTCACTTTCTCAGTCCAGTTCTTGTAGCTGGACCAGGTGTAGAGGTTGCGCGTGATCGCGGCGTGACGACCGCGGGTGCGCTGCATGCGATCGGCCCAGTTCACGTAGGGCGAGTTGCCCGGCGGAACCGCAGCACCTGCAGCGCCCGGAGCGGCGACGCCGGGCGGCACCGGTGGATCGCGCGGCGCGGCTGCAGCCGCGATGAGGTCGGTACGAAACCTGCCAGTAGTCATTGGACGCGCTCCCTGTGCGTGGAGCGAGAGTAGGGCCGCGTCTTGCCTCACGAGAGGAACTGGCTCACAGCGGCCCGGCGGGGTCGCGATCCTGCGACCGCGCTCTCGACACGGCTGCATTATTGACTGCTTATGTCAGGCCGCGTTCGCGCAACGCCATGCGCAGGTCCGCGTCACGCCGCGATATCGCGATAAGGCGATACCTCAGGAAACGATGCGGTAGCAGGGCATGTAGACGCTGCCCGGCAGCTTCATCCGGCCCTGCGCGACGAACTCGCTCAGCAGATCGTCGAGCATCGCCATGATCTTCGGATCGCCGGCGAGTTCGAACGGCCCGTGCCGCTCGATCGCGCGGATGCCGTATTCCTTGACGTTGCCGGTGACGATGCCGGAGAACGCGCGCCGCAGGTCCGCGGCGAGCTCATGCACCGGCTGGTCGCGGTGCAGCCGCAGCGTGCGCATCGACTCGTGCGTCACCTCGAACGGGCGCTGGAACTCGCCGTCGACGTTCAACAGCCAGTTGAAGTTGTAGGAATCGGAACGCGTGCGACGGAACTCGCGCACCTCCTCGAGCCCGCGCACCATGAAGCGCGCCGCCTGGGCGGGGTCCTCGATGATGATCTGCACGCGATCGGCCGCCTGCTCGCCCACGGTGCCGATGAGGAAGGTGCGGATCTGCTCGAAATACGCTGCGCTGCGCTTCGGGCCGGTCAGCACGACCGGGAATGGCTGCTCGGCGTTGGCCGGGTCGAGCAGGATGCCGAGCAGGTAGAAAATCTCCTCGGCGGTGCCGACGCCGCCGGGGAACACCACGATGCCGTGCGCAAGCCGCACGAACGCCTCGAGGCGCTTCTCGATGTCCGGCATGATCACCAGCTGGTTGACGATCGGGTTCGGCGGCTCGGCGGCGATGATGCCGGGCTCGGTCATGCCGATGTAGCGGCCGCCCACGATGCGCTGCTTGGCGTGGCCGATGGTCGCGCCCTTCATCGGGCCCTTCATCGCGCCCGGGCCGCAGCCGGTGCAGACGTCGAGGCCGCGCAGGCCGAGTTCGTAGCCGACCTTCTTGGTGTACTCGTATTCCTCGCGTCCGATCGAGTGGCCGCCCCAGCAGACGACCAGGTTCGGCCGCAGCTTGTGGTCGAGCACCCGCGCGTTGCGCAGGATGTGGAACACCGCGTTGGTGACCGACGCCGGCTTGCTCAGGTCGAAGCGCCTGGCGTCGACGATCTCGTTGGCGATGTAGACCACGTCGCGCAGCACCGAGAACAGCAGTTCCTTGATGCCGCGGATCATTTCGCCGTCGACGAACGCCGCCGCCGGCGCGTTCTTGATCTCGAGCTTCACGCCCCAGGCGTGGCGCACGATGCGGATGTCGAAGTCGCGATACTTGTCGAAGATTTCCTTCGAATTGTCGCTGTCGCTGCCGGCGTTGAGCACGGCCAGCGCGCACTGGCGGAACAGCGGATAGAGGCCGCCCTGCCCGCTCGAGAGCAGCTTTTCGATCTCCTCCTGGGACAGGCTCTCGAGCGCGCCGCGCGGGCCGACGCGCGCGTCGACGAACTCCGGGATGACGACTGTGGATTCCAAGGCAGACACCCCTCCGACGGCCGCCAACCGGCCGGTCGCGCATTCTGCCTGATGTTTGTGGAGCGCGGGCTTGCCGGCCCCGCGGCGCGGGCGCGTGCCCTCCGCTACCGAAGAGCGGTCACGCTGGCAACGGTGCTCAGGGCTGGATCTCGATCAGCGTGTTTTCGGCGACCAGCATCCAGATCTCGAGCATGTCGGCGTTCGACACCGCGATGCAGCCGTCGGTCCAGTCGCGCGTCGAGTAGTAGTCGACGCCCTTTCGCGGGTCGTTCGGCAGGCCATGGATCATGATCGAGCCGCCGGCGGCCCAGCCGCTGCGACGCGCGCGCGCGACGTCGTCCGGGCTCGGATAAGACACCTTCATCGACATGAAGAAGTCGCTGCGCGGGTTGCGCTTGACGAGGTGGTAGCTGCCTTCCGGCGTGCGGAAGTCACCCTCGCGCTCCTTGTGGCCGACCGGGTTCAGGCCGAGCGCCACCCGATACGAACGCAGCACCTCGTCGCCCCGCAGCAGGTACATGCGGCGCTCCGACTTGCGGACCAGCACCTTGCTGGCCGTCGGCAGGGTGTCCCCGACATTGACCGAGGCCGGCGGCAGCGACGACCCGGCCGAGCCCGGCGAGCGGGGCAGCGAATCGACGAACGGCGTGGCGGCCCAGGCCGACCCGGCCGCCGCGATGGAAATGACGCCACAGACGAGGGTGGCACCCAGGGCCCTTGGCAAGCGCATGAAAGAGATCATAAGCCGTTCCGATGTCACGGATACTAAACGAATTTCACGCCACCCGAATGTCTGTGAACGGCGACTGGCGACCACGCCCCCCGCCGCCGACCGAGCGGCGGGCACGGCGCCGCTGCCAGCCCCTGCAGTCCGGTCCCTATAATGAACCCGTGATCGCCCTCCTTCACCGCGCAATCTCGTACCGTGGCACCCGTGCCAGGGTCGCACGGCCTTCGATCCGGTCGGCGATGACCCTGATCGCCACCACGGGCCTCAGCGTGCTGCTCGGCGGCTGCGCGGCCGTACCGGACAACACCGTGGCCGAGCAGCTCGACGAGCGCACCGGCACGACGGTAACGCGCATCGAGCGCCCGATCGAGCTCGTCTCGACCGAACCGCGCGGCAGCAACACCGACCCGTTCGCGTACGTCGCGCCGTTCGAGACCAATCGGATGGGCCAGCGCCAGTTGTACCTCTGGGTCGCCGTGCCCGACGAACGTGGCGGCGCTCAACCGCCGGTGGTGATCGCCGGCGGTGCTGCGCTGACCCTGACGCCGCGGGGCTCGGACGCGAAGGCGCTGACGCTCGCGGCGTTTCCCTACGACAGCCCGGCGCCATGGTCCGCGATCAACGTCTACTCGATCGACGAGGCGACACTGCGCACGCTGGCTGCCGCCGGCACGATCGACGTGACGGTGCGCTACGCAGACGGTCGCGTGATCCGCTTCAGCGGCGCGCCGCGGCCGGCGGACATCCTGCAGAAATTCCTCGGCAACCTGGGGCTCTGACGGGGCGGCTGCCACCCTGGAGATCGATGCCACCGCGGTCCTCGGTGTATCCGAGGCTCGCCTTGTGGGCGAGGTGACGGCAGAGCCGCCAGAGGCACGCGCTGGGCCTCGATCGAGGCATGCGCCTCGGTGATGGAGCGGGTCAGCGCCCCGCCGCGACGCCGGCCTGCGCATCCTCGAGCCGCGGCACGACCAGTTGCAAGCCCGTGCGCAGCGCACCGAGTTCGAGGTCCGGGTTGTACTGCTGCAGCAGCCAGACCGGCACGCCGGCATAGCGCTGGGTGATCGACCAGAGCGAATCCCCGCGGCGCACGATGTAGACCTCGGTGCCCAGGATGCGGCGCTGCGCGAAGAACGCGGCCTGCAGCTGCGCGTGGAAATCGCGACGCCTGGCCTCGAACTGCTCCGGCGTTACGCGCGCGAAGTCGAGCTTGAGCGTCTTGCCGAGCAGCACGGCCTGGCCGTGCTTCATGCGATTCAGCTCGCGCAGGCGCGCGGCGCTCACGTCGAGCCACTCCGCGTAGTGGCCGAGCGTCTCCTCGGCGATCACGCGCACGCTGCCATCGCGCACCGACAGGTCGATCGCATCGGCGACCGGCGGCGGGCTGCCGGCGCCGGGGCCGATCGCGGGGCCCTGGCTGTCGGCGGTCACGAGCTCGGCCGGGCGCACCGTGGCTTCCGGCGCGGCGGCGGCGACCAGCGTACGACCGGCCCGCCGCGTAGTCGGCCCGGATCGCGTGGCGGCCAGCAGTGCGGATTCGACGCCAGCCGTCCTGGCCGCAGCGGCAGCGACCGCGGACCCCGGCACCGGCGGCGTGACCTCGCCGCGCGCGGCCACGGCGGCGACCACCGCAGGCTCGGCAGTCGACTCCGGCGCTTCGTCGGGCGAGGCCTCGTCGTCGGGCGCATCCGCCGCCGCCGTCAGCGTCACGGTGTCGCTGCTGACGCTCAGACGCTGGCCCTCGAAAATGAAGTCGGCATCGCGGATGCCGTTGATGCGCAGCAGTTCCTTCGAGGTCAGGCCGAACTTGGCGGCGACGCCGAACACGGTGTCTCCGGCGCGAACGATGTAGATCCGGGTCGGCGCCGGCGCGGCGGGTGTGGCCAAGGTTGCCGACGTCGGGACGGCGGCTCGGCCACCGGCGGGAGCCGAGGACGTGCGGCTCGTCACCGCTCCGGAAGACGCGGACGCGGCGGCCAGCGCCGGCACCGGCTCCACAGCCTCGACCTCGGAGACCGGCCGCGTCGCCGGCTCGCGCACCGCGGCGAGCAGCGGCGGCTTCGACTCCGGCAGCCGCAGCACGCGCCCGCCCTTCACGCGCGAGCTCGGCTCGAGGCCATTCAGTTCGGCGAGCGTTCGCGTCGCGAGTCCGTAGCGTTTCGCCACCGACGCGAGCGTCTCGCCGCGACCGACGCGGTGCGAGCGCGGCGCGATCTGCGCCGCAAAGAGCTCGTTCGCGCCGATGCGCTCGGCCAGGAGTTCGGAGGTCATCGGGTTCGTTCCCGGCGGCAGCCTCAGTCGATAGCCGCGCGGCAGCAGCCGCGAACCGTCCCAGATCGGGGGCCGCAGCGCGGGGTTCAGTTCGCGCAACGTGCCGCGCGACACGTCGACGGCGTGCTCGACGGCCGAGAGCCGCGCGTAGCCCGGCATCGCGACCTCGCGGAAACGCACCTCCGGCGCGCGTTCGATCGCGCCGAAGTACTTCTCGGGATTCTGGTCGATCGTCAGCGCGGCGAGAAACGACGGGAAGAAATTGCGCGAGGCGAAGCCGAAGGTCGGACCGCGGTAGCGTCGCGCGATGGTGACGAAGTCGGTCGTGCCCATCGACTCCGCAGCGCGGCGCATGCCGGCGGCACCATGGTTGTAGGCGGTCAGGGCGAGCGGCCAGGTGCCGAGCACGCGATAGTTGTAGGCGAGCAGCTGCGCGGCGGCCTCGGTGGAACGGAACGGATCGAGCCGTTCGTCGACCACGTCGTCGACGCGCATGTAGCGACGCCCGGTCGCACGCATGAACTGCCAGAGGCCGGAGGCGCCGACCTTGGAATAGGCGTTCGGCGTGAACGAGGACTCGACGTGCGGCAACGCGGCGAGTTCCGGCGGCAGGCCGAGGTTCGCGAACGCCTCGGCGATGTGGGTTTCCCAGGCGCCCGAACGGACGATGCCGCCGCGGAAGCGATCCGCCTGGCCAAGCTGGAAGCGCACGCCGCGCGCGGCCTCGAGCAGGCGTTCGGGTGTGGCCGCCGCGCCCCAGGCCGCGATCACGCGCTGTTCGTCTGTGGAGAGGCCTGAGGTGTCCGCCGGCGCGCCAGGGGCGCGCGCCGACAGCGCGGCCGCGGCGCTCTCGAGCGCGGCGACATAGCGATCGCGCGCGGCATCGACGGCATCGCGCCGCGCGCCCGGCGCGGTATCGGCGGGGAACTGCAGCTTCGCGTAGACCACCGTCAGGTCCCATTCGTCGTGAAGGAAGCCCTCGTTGGTCGTGATCTCAGAATAGACGCGGATCCAGAAATTCACGTCGCGCTGCAGTTCCGGCGGGCGCGGGATCGCACTGACCGCGGGCGTCGCGAGTGCGACGGGCGCCGGGGGCGCGGGGGGCGTCGGGGGCTCGACCGGCAGCACCGACCGGCCGGTCGGCAGCGGCGGGCTGGCCTGGGCCAGCACCCGGGCGGGAGCGGCCGCGATCGAGGCGAGGGCCAGCGCCGCGAGAGCGGCCGGGAAGCGGGGCTTGTTGACGTAACGCGGGGCCGCAGGTGTCGAACGCATTTACAGGCCCCTCGAGGACCTAACTGATTGATTCGATGAGGAAGGCACACCAGGCGGTGGCCGTGAGGTAGCGTATCGCGCCGCGGCGGTGTCGACAATTCTGACGCTTCGAAGCTGTGACGCGCCGCAGACTTAATCCGGCGCTGGCTCCGGGACCCACGATTGCACGGTCTGCGTCACGTTTCTTGCCCCATTGGTGCGACATATCGACCGCAGGGCAAGGGCCGGCAGCACATGGCACGTCGATTGCTTTGTATACGGGTACAAGAACAAGAAAGAGCTTAGAACTCCTCCACAAGCAAGCAAGCGACCAATGCCCCGCGAAAGCGGGGCTTCTTTTTTGGGGAGGCTGCCGAACCTGGCGCGCCCGCAGCGCTCGGCAAGATCGTCAGGGTGCTGGATGACGAGGCGCGACGCGGCGGCAACGGGGGGGGTGGGAAAAACGAGGCGGTCTTTCGACCGCCTCGGAAAAGCGCGCCATGTCCCGTCAGGGCTGGGTGCCAGGCGGGGAGCCTGGCGCTGGCGCGGGTTCGGTTGTTAGCGTCGACTGCTCACCCGCACTTCGAGTCGCCGCAGCTCAGGCAGGTCATGCAGCCGTCCATCATCACGACGGCGGCGGTGCTGCACTTCAAGCACAGCTGCGCACCCTCGGGGAAATGCGACTTGGCGAAGGCGTCGGTCTGCTTGCTGCGCGCCTCGAACTCGGCGCGCTTCTCGTCGACCATCTTCTTCTGGTGCTCGTCGAGCTCGACCTTGCGGATCAGGCCGATGGTCTGCAGGTGCTTCTCGATCACGTAGCCGAGCTCGGCGATGATCGAGGGCATGAACTTGCCGCCCGGTTGCCAGTAACCGCCACGCGGGTCGAAGACCGCCTTCAGCTCGTCGACGAGGAAGGTGACGTCGCCACCCTTGCGGAACACCGCCGAGATGATGCGCGTCAGCGCCACGATCCACTGGTAGTGATCGAGGTTCTTGGAGTTGATGAACACCTCGAACGGCCGGCGCTGCTCGTGCTCGCTGCCCTCGTTGAGGATGATGTCGTTGATCGTCACGTACATCGCGTGGTCGGAGACCGGCGTCTTGATCTTGTAGGTGGAACCGATCAGCACCTCGGGGCGCTGCACTTCCTCGGTGAGGCGAACGACCTTGCTGCCCTTGGCGCCACGCGAGGCTTCAGCCGCGGACGGCATGCGCGACTCTCCCGATCCGGAGGAGCCGCCACCGGACGGTCCATTGCCCGCCGCGGTCGCGGCCGCCTTCTCTTCGGGCTTCTGGACACGGTACTTGGTGATCTTGCGATCGATCTTGATGGCGGACATGGTCAGAACTTCCCGTAGTAGCCTTCCTTGAGGGCGTCGTAGAGATTCGCGGCGCTGTGTTTCTCGCCGTCGTACTCGATCTCTTCGTCGCCCTTCACCGAGATGTCGGTGCCGTCTTCGAGGGTGAAGACGTAGGTGGTGTTCTTGAGGTCCTCTTCCTTCACGAGCACGCCCTGGAACGCCTCGGGGTTGAAGCGGAACGTGGTGCAACCCTTCAGGCCCTTCTCGTGGGCATAAAGGTAGATGTCCTTGAAGGAGTCGTACTTGAAGTCGGTCGGCACGTTCGCCGTCTTCGAGATCGACGAGTCGACCCACTTCTGCGCGGCCGCCTGAATGTCGACGTGCGAGGTCGGCGAGACCTCGTCGGCGCTGGTGAAGTAGTCCGGCAGCTTCTCGGCGGCGTTCGACGAGCCCGGCATCGCGCGCGCGTTGACGATCTCGCGGTAGGCGAGCAGCTCGAACGAGAACACGTCGATGCGCTCCTTCGACTTCTTGCCCTCGCGGATCACGTTGCGGAAGTAGTGGTGGGCGAACGAGGGCTCGATACCGTTGCTGGCGTTATTGGCGAGCGACAGCGAGATCGTGCCGGTCGGCGCGATCGACGAG
>Ga0315287_10006978_pt1 | contig 11289 bp, 9 predicted proteins | sample YL17G11_0_MG_FD_205037 | JGI IMG/M metagenome (GOLD analysis project Ga0315287, IMG submission 205037) | Sediment microbial communities from Yellowstone Lake, YNP, Wyoming, USA - YL17G11_0 | ecosystem: Environmental > Aquatic > Freshwater > Lake > Sediment | place: USA: Wyoming | collected...
TTCGATCCCGCCACCGGCTATTTGGTCTTCACGGCGCAGTACTTGTGGAAACGCGGTTTTTGCTGCGATACCGGCTGCCGCCACTGTCCCTACGTCGACAGGCCGGCATGAACTTAGCGCCGGGATTCCGGCAGGCCGCGCCGCGGAGCTCGCGCTAGGACCCTGATGCGTGCCATGCGGCCGGCACCGGCAGTGTGGCCAGGCGCACGTTCGAGGGATCGCCGGATTCGGTCCACGCGAAATACAGCACGCCATCGCTGTGCACCACGTGCGGAAAGCCGCTCGCACGCTCGGCCGAGGTTTCCGCCACCACGAACGATGGGTCGAGCTGCAGGCTCGCCTGAACCCGCCGGGCGCGGATTTCGGACTTGCCCTGTGCATTGGCCGCGAGCCAGAGCACGAGCGCGTCGCCGCTCGGCAACACCAGGACATCGACGCGTCCCGACGTCCCGCCTTCGTCGACCCGCACTGGGCGCGAGAACGTGGCGCCGCCATCGTCAGAAAACGCCAATTTCACTTGCGCGGTGTCGCGCGCCATCGTGAACCACGCGGCGGCGACGCGATCGCCGACAGCGGAAAGCGCCGGACCATTCACCGGACAACCTTGGATCTCCCATCCCTCGCTGCCCAATGCGTACGGCGCGGACCAGGTTTCGCCGTCGCGGCGCACGAGCGAGATGTCCCGAATTTCCTGGTCCGAGCGGTCGCGGTAAGCGACCAGTACGCCGCCCGCGGTGCGGACCGTCGCAGTCTGACAGCAATCGCAGACCCGCGGATCCAGCACCGTTTCATCGCTCCACTCGCCGCCCGGCAGCCAGGTGGCGGTGCGCAACTGCATTTGTACACCCGGCGCGCCTTCTTCCTTGCCCTCGTACTCACGGCCATCGAGCCAAATACAGGTGCCGCCGCCCAGCATCTCCGGCACGATGGACACGAAGCCGTGTTCGGCGGCCGTGCCGTCGCGATGCGGGTGCGAGGGCGCGGACCAATTGACACCGTCCAGTGAGCGGGTCACGTCGACGTCGTAGGCGTATTTTGAATCGCCGTGTTTCTCAAGCCAGTGAGCAGCGAAGGTGCCGTCGGCGAGCGGCGCGAAGGAGGGGAAATCCGCCCAGTTGGCGAACATGCCCGGACCGGCCGCGATCGTGTGCGGCTCCGACCAGGCGTTCTGGGAGTAGGTGGCGTACGCGAACGTGGCCTGTGCGCCGTTCCGCGCCAACCACGACAGGTGCACCCGGCCGCCACCCGCGGCCAGAAAGGGCTCCGCGGCGCCCACGGGGGCGGGACTCGTCATCGGGGTGGGCGCGAGCACTTCCACGCGGCGCGATTCGCGCTTGCCGCACCCAGGCATGGCGGCCAGCAGCAGTGAGAGGGCGGCGACGCGAGCGGATGTGAGCCGCAGCGGCCGTCGTGCCCGTGACGTCCCAGTCCGAGGATGACGTGGCATTCAATTGACTCCCGCTTCGAGCGCCATGCGTTGGAGCGCCGCGTTCGGAAACAACGCGTACACCTTAGCACGCCGCACGCGGCGGGGTGGCCGCGGTGACAAACGGCAGGATGGATCGATGCGGGAGTCGAAGGCCCTAGAAGCCGCCGACGTCCGAGGGGCTGGCGACCTCGGTCACGTTTGCCTTCAAATGACACTGCTCGCAGCCGGCCCCTGAGAAAGCACCCGCGATGGGCCAGGTGACGCCAAAGGCTTGGTCGGAGCCGTGCGCCTGATGGCACGTCAAGCACAGGACGCCGTTCGTGTTCGCGTTCACGACGCGGCCAGTGGCGTAGTCCGTTGCGCCGGATACCACCCAACGCAAGCGCGGTACGGAGAATCCCGAACCCGTGCCGCCGTTCCAATGTGCCGGTGCGGTGGTGCCGCGTGCCGCACCCTGGGCGATCGAATTGGTGCTGCCTTGTTCGCTGTTGTAAGTGGGGTGACGGTTGTGAATTCCGTCGCCATCCGGATCGACCGCGTGCTGGCCCGTAAACGCGTGGTGGCAATCAATGCAAATGCTCGTGGGCTCCCGCAACACGTCGCTATTCAGCGTGCCGTAACGCACGTTCGACGCTTCGTAGCGCTGCATGCCGCTTGCTCCAGGGCTCACGAACAGACCCAGGTCCGGGGTGCTCGACGGATCGCTGGCCCAGATGAGGTTGCGCGCTACACCGTTGCCATGCGGGTCATGGCAGTCGATACAGGTCACCTTCTGCTGGCCGGCCGGACCAAAGTGGCAGCGCGAGCACAGGTCGTTGCCACGCGGCAGATTGCGGCCCAGGTCGTGGCCACGGGGGCTGAGGACCTCGGGATTGTCGAAATAGCCGGCCGAGCGCTGAACCAGGCCATTGGCATCGGAGAGCACCACGTCTGGGGCGAACGAGTAGCCATCGTGGCAGCTCAGACACAGGTCGAGAGGATCCGCCGCCTTGAGGAGGTACGGGCTGGGCGGCGCGTCGAACGGAATCACTTCGCCCGGGCGTGGATGGCCGGAATCGTACTCATGGCTCTGCGAAGCGTGCATCACATGACAATCGGCACAGATCACCTGCGCGCCGTTGTGATACTTGGGCGCGGCGTCGGGGAAGGCGGAGATTCCCGCCGTGGAACGATGGCCCACACGTCCTCCGGAATGCAGGCGCGGTGCGCCCGAACTCCACGGAGATTCGGCTTGTGTACCGAAGGCAATAAGGAGAACGGTGCTCGCGCTCATCAAGGCCGGCACCGGCGTCCAACGACTCACGGGGTCCTCCCGCAAACGCAATACGTGACCGCTTCCTCGCGGTGGAGCGAGCGCCCTCGAGACGCTCCAAGCCGGTTCGCACCCGTGGTGCGCCGGTGTCACATGCTGCCTCTGGAGGGAGTTTCGTTGCTTCCTGACCCCGTATCAACGCAAGTAGTTTTGTCCTTTGAGAGCCCAAACGCGCAATCCCTGGCAGGTTGCTGCGCGTCTTTGAGGCCGTGGCTTACCCCCTATGTCCAATATCGCAACCGCGTGCGTTCTCGAAAATCCCGCCCCGAGCCCTTGCCGCGGTCCTGGGCGCGCAGTCGCACGCTGGCGAGGCTGGTGCTACAATTACGCGTCTTCGACAGCGTTGCCATCCGCCGAGACGAGGCGTCTTGTCCGTGCGGGTGCACCACACAGGAGGCCGCCCATGAGAATCCGATCTGCCGTGTTGTGGCTGGCGCTCGTGCTGCCGGGCGTCGGCGTGCAGGGCCAGTCGATTGGTGGATATGCGTCCATGGACGCGACGCAATGTGCATTGGCAGTCGCAGCGGGGACTCCCGGGACATTCTATGTGCTCGCATCCCTGGCAAACGCCGCTGCGAACGGGATCACCGGTGCAGAACTGCAGATCACCGGGTTGCCGCCAAGCTGGCAGGCCACCGTCATTCCGAACCCAGCCGCCAGCTACACGTGGGGGAATCCGTTGGACGGGGAGGGCGCGCAGATCGCGTTTCCAACATGCCGGACGGCAAGCCCGGTGCTCCTGTACACGATCGAAGTGCAGCACGCTGGCGACACCGGAGCCTACGATCTCGCCGTGACCAGGCGCACGAACCCCAGCAATCCGAATTTCGCGTGCGCGGTCGTGACGTTGTGTGATCCGCCCGTGTTCACGTACCTCTGCGTTGACACCAGGGCTTTCTATCTGGGCACGAGCCCTGGCCAAGAGTTCAGCGCGCCGCGCTTGTTGGCCCCCGGCGACCGTGCCACCGGGGTGCCGCTGGACGTAACCCTGTCATGGCAGCCGGCGGAGCAGCGCTCGTGTTTCAATCACCCCTTCGCATCCCATTGTGTCTTTCTCGGCACGCGTCCGGATCCGGCGGAGACGGCTTGCGACCCCACGCCCTACTGGGGCGCCTTCAACCCCGGGCTACTGCAGCCCAACACAACGTACTACTGGCGCATCGTGGCAAACGCCAGCGTCTCGAGTCCGGTCTGGACCTTCACCACTGGGAACACCGTCGCCGCCGGCAGGAAGTCTTGGGGCGCGGTGAAGCGCCTGTACACGGATCGCTGACGGATGCACGTTCGCACCGATACGACTCAATCCGCGAGTGGCCGCCCCGGGCCCGGAATGGGGGCGAAGGTATCGAACGATTCGTACGGCACGGTCAGGCGCACGCTCGGGCCGGGCTGTGGCGCGATGGTCACGGAGATCGGGCCGTGACACTTGGCATTCAGGAGCTCGGGCTGTTTCCAGCACAGGCAAGCCAAGGCGTGAGTGGCGGCGGTGACAGCCGCGAATTCGATGGCGGTTACCGCCTTCGGAATTCCATCGCGGTCGTACGATTCGATCCACGGATACGACCGCGGTGACACGATCGGCCAGCCATGCACATTGATTTCCCGGCGCGCGCGGACCGGGATCGCAGTGCGGTACTCGAACCGCAGGGTGAGAATCGGCATGCGTGGGGTGATGCGGCGGTAACGCGGCGTGCACGACGCGCTCCGTGCGAGGTCCTCGGCATGCGCCCAGTCCAGGCACAGCGAAATCAGGGGCACGGAGGCGCCGGGTCCGGCGATCGACAGGCACGCGCCGTAGACGCCGAGTTGTCCAATGTCGACGCGGATGACGTCCGCCGGCCGCTTCCACGGTTCTCTGATGTACAGTGCCTGACTGCCTGCGAAAAGGCGCTCCGTGATCGCGTTGTCGACCTGGCCATCGAGGAAGTAACTCTGCGACGCGCCGGGAGCAGGCCGGCGCTTCGGCGGAGACGGGCTCGGGGCCCCTTCGCGCCGCGCGCGCGTGAGCCCCCCGCTCTGGGACGCCGCGCACGATTCGCCTTGAAAGTGCGCGGCCAGCGCTCGCGCCGCTTGCTCGATCTCCGGCGTCGGTGCCACCACGATGACAGTCTTCGCCGGCACCCACCGGCGGACCGTCCGCGCCAGTTGCGCCGTGCCGACACGAATCCGCGCCGGCACTCGCGGCCGGCCGAACGTCGGGTCCGCCAGGGCCACCCGGAGAAGGCGTGGCAACAGGCCCGGCGCGTGCTCAGGATCGCTCGGCTCATGGGCGAGGACCACACGGGTCGGCAATTCGAGCCAAACTGCGAACAGCCGGCGCAGCGGAACTCCGTGCACACCCAACGATCCGGGCAGCTCCACCGTGCCGCCGACCCACTCGAGCTCCGCTGAAATCCCCCGCGACGGGCGGCGCGCGGTCACGTTCGCGGGTGCTGGATCCGCGTGCGCTCCGGGGGATGGGACTTCGCCCCTCGACTCCTCTTCATTCTGGCGCAACGCAATCCTCCTCGAAACCATTGTGGGCGGTCGGCCCGCATTCACCGAACGCCGTTGCACAGCGCATGCCCGGTGCAAGAGCGTCGGTTTTGCGAAGTGGAGACCGCAGAGGTCGCGGCGATCGAGGTGCAGTCGGCCAGCATTCGACACTGGCGTTCACAGCGAGTGCCAACCCCAGAGTCGATGGCCACTCGGAATTCAGGGAGGCTCCGAGATCCTCACCGTGGCACTTCGCTTGCGCTGCTTTTCGGCCGGTTGCTGGATGCAGTCTTGACTTTTGGGCCCAAAACGAACAGCCTTAGGAAGTACAAAGTTGGCCGAAGAGCCCGAGGAACTGGATCTCGCCGCCGCGCTCGGTGCCGAGGCCGGTTATTCAACGCAGTGCTTCGCACTGTACGTGCCGAACCGCGATCGCGAAGGTGCTGAGAGTGGCACGCAGCACACCTGGGTGTTCGAAGCACTTCGGCTCCTGGCGGAGGTCAACGGTGGAGCCACGGCAACGCCGCCTCTGGAGGGGGCCTGGTTGAGTGACACCGGTGCGATCGTGATCGAAAACCCTGTCATCGTCTACTCATTCGTCCGAACCGAGGCATTCCTGCAAGGCTTACCGCGGATTCGTGAGTTCCTGCACCGCATGGCACGCGAGACTCGACAGGGTGAGATTGCATTTACATTCGATGGGCAGTTTTTCCGTATTCTTCAGTTTGACAATGGTTGAGAGGGATTCATGAGCCCAGCGCGAATCAAGACTGCGCGTTCGCGACAGGGAATGGTCCGCATCCGTGGGAAGACGCAGACACCCGTTTCACCCGAGGTCGTAGCGCTCGCACTGGGTGGCACGCCGGCGGGGCGTGCTCTGGGAGAAGCTCTCGACCCTGTGACCCTGATGGCGCTGCGGCAGGAGCTCGCGGCAAGGCTGGGGTCCAGTGGCGGCCGCCCAGGTTTTGCCGATACGTCGAAGCGGGCCAAGATCCCGCTCAGCGATGCGGATTGGGACGCGCTGGAACGGCTGGCGGCGGGTCTAGAGGTCCCGGGGTTCAGACCGTCCGCGGGTCAGGTCGCGAGCGTGCTGCTGAAGCTGTCGATCCGCGCGGTCGAGGCGCACAGAGCGACGGATTCACCCGTGTCCCGAGAGCGGCGCCGGTCATAGGCCACCACCCGCCGTCCCAAATTTCGCGCCGTCGTGGGCCGCGTCGTACAAGCCGGGCCGTTCCGATGGGGTGACAACGGCGCATGCGGCACGGGTTCAGGCAAGAGCTGCGAGGAAACGATGCGCCGGCACGCAACGGACGCCGTTCTCGACGAAGTCGCGGTTCGAGTCCAGAACGACCTGGTAGACCCAGGGAATCCGGAGCCGGTCGCGGAAGTATGGGATCGCCGGATCGATACGCGTCTCACTGGTCTTGGCTTCAACCGCAAACCACGGCTTCCCGTCTGTGGTGACGAGGAAATCCACTTCCCGGCCGGCGCGGTCCCGCAAGTACCAGAGCTCGACCGCATAGCCCTCACGGTCCTGGAGTTCGTGACAGAATTTCAGCAGATGCAGAGCTACGAGGTTTTCGAACCGTCCGCCCGGCTTGCTCACGAGACTCCAATCCCAAAGATATGCCTTGGGCATCTTGCGAAGGCTGCGAACCTTGGCCGAGGCGAACGGGCGGAGGCGGACCACGTGGTAGAGCCGTTCTAGAACATTCATCCAGTGGGTGAGTGCCCGGTGACTTGCTTCGAGGTCCTCGCCGAGCGCGTTGAGAGACAACGGGCTTCCGACTCTCTCGGGCAACAGGTCGGCGAGGATCTGGATGGACGAGAGATCGCGGATCGCCTCCAGGTCGCGCACGTCCTCGCGGAAGAACCGGTCGAGTCGCTCCTTCTGCCAGCGCCGTAGTGTCCGCGCGGACTGCCCGAGAAACGGCTCGGGGAAGCCGCCGTACATCAGGAGCGCGTCGAGCGTTTCCCGGCCTCCACGCGCCGGAACCGCGATCTCCTCGCCGGGTACTGGAAGCGGATTGGCGCCATGCCGGTCGACCTCCGCACACGAGAGTGGGTGCAGCCGGTAATGGTGGTAGCGACCCTGCAACGAATCGCCACCGCGGCGGTAGATGTCCAGCCGCGCGCTACCAGTCACGAGGAATCGCAAACGGCCTCGATGCTTGTCGAACTCACCCTTGATCCAGCTCTTCCAGCTGCGCCACTTGTGCAGCTCGTCGAGCACGACGAGCGCCTTGCCGCCAGGCCAGCGGGCGGCGCGGATCTCTGCGCGGTCGTCACGGTTGTCCCAGTCGAAGTAGACTCCCGGACCGTGAGCACTCAAGATCCGGCGCGCAAGTGTGGTCTTCCCAACCTGGCGCGGCCCAGCGACGAACACCATCTTCGCCGCGAGGTCGGCAGCAATCGGGTCTTCAATTGTGCGGCGCAGCTCCATAGGCGGATTCTACCAGAAAGCACAAAAAGTCACAACTTTTTCTGCTTTAGAGCATATTTTGTCACGTCGAGGCTTCGCGACTGCCGCCTGATCGCCCCAGCCGCGGCGACCGCGCATGGGACGGATGATGGACCGCTACGGTGCGCGGCCTGCGGGGACCACCTTGAAGGTGGGAATCGCCTCGAAGTTCGCAATGATCTCGAAGTAGCCGGTCGCAAGGTTGCGCGCTTTTGCGTGGACGCCCCAGCGGATCCAGCCGGAATCGAAAGGGCCAATGGAAGCCTGAGAATCCGTGGTCTGTAGCACGGGATCGATCAGGAAACCCGTGCCGATCTGCACTTCGTAGCGCAGACTATCGTAGCCGGCGGGAAGAGCCAGAGGCGTCCACTGCAGTTGCACGAACCCCGCCGGAACTTCAACACTCGGTGCAGGCGACAGTGGACGTATCGCCGGCAGCAAATTCAACTCGACGTGCGCGACCGCATCCGCTTGAACGACGGCATTCGCGATTTCCAAGGGCGTGCCGAAGCCGCCTGTGAATCCATCGTCCGGCAAATAGGCGGCATCCACGAAGTATCCGCCCGGCCGCAGACCTTCGATTCGGAACCGGCCCTCGGCATCCGTGACGGCAGTCTTCCCTGGTACGAGAGCCCGAATACGGTCCTCGTGCCGGGCCGATTTTCCGGGCGGCAGCGTGTCGGCATTCGCGGCGATCACGTTCGACAATCCGACGCGCACACCCGGTACCGGGACCCCGAAGGAGCGGACGACTCCCGCGATGACGCCACGGTCCCCGCCTGCGGTTTCCGGCTGCAGCGCGATCTGCGTATACAGGGTGTCGCCGGGAAACGGCAGCGGCAGGTTGCTCCACAGGTTGAAGATACTGGGCAAGGATCCGACCAGCGTATAGGGCTCGTAATTCGGCCGTGACACGGTGATCGGGAAGAGACCGGTGGCTTCCTCGGGAGTCTCAAAGTGGGCGGCGGTGATCGTAAACCGGCCATCCGGCCCGGTCACACCCGCCCAGGGCACGGTGTAGCCGCCGACAAAGACCTGCAACTCGAACGAGGCCGTCAAAATATCCACCACGATCGCGCCGCCGATGGGCAGCCCAGTCACGGCGTCCACGACGCGCCCGCTGATGTAAAATGGGCCGGCGTGCCATAGCTCGCTCGGCACGAGCGTCACGTGATATTGCGTTGTGGTTCCCGCTTGGACAGTCACACGATGCGACTCACGCTCGAAGAGCGCCAACGCGCCGGCGCCATACAGGAGCGGGAGGTAGGTACCCGGCGAAACGCTTGCGAATTCGAAGGCACCGGCCGTATCCGTGAACGCAGGTCCAGCGGCGGTCACCAAAGCCGCTTCATTCACGAGGATCAGTGCCGCGCCCGCGACCGGCGTACCGTCGCGCTGCGTGATGATGCCCACGACACGGCCGGTCTCCGGGGCGGGCGAAACACCATCGTCGCACCCAAGCAGCGCGGCAAGCGCGAAGAGCGTAATACGTCCAGGCCAGCGCATGCCCTGAGGATACACGCGTGGTGCGGCCGCGGACAGGTGCTTTCCGGCAATTTCGAATCCACACCTGATTGCAGCCGGTGCAGGTCGCTTGAAACATCCCCGCAAGCCGCAGATCATGGGGTGCCATGAAAGTCGTCATCCTATGAAGATTCGCCTTGTCCTCTGTCTGAGTATCGTCGCTGCGGCGGGGTGCAACGACGACCCGATTCTCCCGGCGCCGTTGGAGCCCGCACCTGCCGCCGGATTCGAGATTCGCTACGGTGCGGATGCCAGCGTCCTGGCGGCGCCTGCGGCTGTGGACAGCGCCTGGTCCTCGGCAGGGCAGCTCTTCGTCGCCGTCACCTTCCAGGGTGATTGTGGAAATGAATTCAGCGCCGTTGCGCCGCCGGCGTTCGCCGCCGGCAGTCCGGCCGCGCTTCCGGTGTACCTGCGCCACACGGCCGGCGCCGATTCATGCACGACTCCACAGTCGCGAGTCCTGCGTTTTGCCGTTCAGGAAACCGAGGCGCTGTATACATACCAGCACACGGGCGCGCTCGCGCCGTATGTGCTACGCGTCATCGCGCGTGCCCCGTCCGGCGAACTCGACTCGACCAGCGTCGCCTATTCGCCGACGGGGATTCCGGAAACGCCGGCCAGCCGGGAAGCCGAGGCGGCTGCGGTTCACCTGGGCACGGCGTTGACGGCGGCCGAGCCGCTTCAATCGCAGATCCAGAGCGATCTTGCGGCGATCCGGAGCACGTTCGGTCCCGAGATTCCGGAACTCGGGCAGATCTCGCTGTACAGTCCATGGCGAACGGATGCCATCGGGATCGAGGTCGACGCAGCAACGGCCCGTGCCATCGCATCCGGCACATACCATGACTGGGACGCACTCAATGCAGAATTCCACGTCGTCGCCATCGATCCTGGAAGCGATGGCAACTATTCGAACCTGACGCTCCAATTCTGGACGAACTGGCGTACCGACAAGGTCGCCGCGCGGTATACGCACCTCCAAGGCGTCATTCAGGCCGCGCGTCTATCCGCTGACAATGTGTTCTCGTCCGACATCATTTGCGTGCGCCATGACACGGGCAAGCGCATGTACCTGTTCCGGCATTCGTGGGGGGACTGTCCGTCGGGTTGCATCAACAACCTGTTCTGGTACTTCTCTGTAACTGCGAACGCCGCTAATTATGTTGGCGACTGGGATCCTAGTTCCGGAGGACTCCTGCCCGTTTGGTGGGCGGATGCACGGCGCACCGAGGCGTCGTGGTTCGGCACGCCCCTCGCGCCCTGGGATCGCGCCGTCCAGATCACCACCACCGGCGAGCCGCCGACGTGGTCCCCGGACGGATCGCGAATCGCGTATGCGGTCAACACGCGCACGACGTCCACGATCTGGTCCGTCGCCGCGGATGGCAGCGACGCGCATCCGGTCGTGGAACTCGCCACTCCCATCCAGGATCTCGAATGGTCGCGCGATGGATCGTTTTTCTTGTTTGGGGCGAGCAACGATCTTTGGACCGTGCCCGCGACCGGCGGTGGTCCCACGCAGCTCACGGCCGATCCGGCCTCCGATCGCCATCCGGCGCTCTCCGTGGATGGCACACGGATCGCGTTCACTTCGACACGCAGTGGGAGCCCGGACATTTGGGTCATGCCGGCGGCGGGAGGTGCGGCGGTGCGCATCACGACCGATCCGCGCGCCTGGGAGGATCAGCCGGCGTGGTCTCCGGATGGGTCCCAAATCGCCTATCGATTTTGGTACGGCAACAGCGCACACGCGACGCTTGCGGTGATTCCCAGCGCCGGAGGCGCTCCCCGGCAACTGACCTTCGACAGCGGCTCCTTCGACGGATCCTGGGATGGCTCGCCGGCGTGGTCGCCCGACGGTGCGACGATCGCGTTTGACGCGTATCGAGTTCTCGACGGCAATCAGCCGACCCGCAGTGTCTGGCTCGTGACCGCCGTGGGGGGACGGCTGCGCTGGCTCACCTTCCCGGATGGAGCCGCGCCCGCATGGTCCCCGGATGCGGCGCGAATGGCCTTCGTGTCGTCACGCAGCGGCACCGCGGGCATTTGGGTCCTGAATCTCACCGACTGAGCTACGCTGGAGTGAGG
>Ga0315287_10006979_pt1 | contig 11288 bp, 11 predicted proteins | sample YL17G11_0_MG_FD_205037 | JGI IMG/M metagenome (GOLD analysis project Ga0315287, IMG submission 205037) | Sediment microbial communities from Yellowstone Lake, YNP, Wyoming, USA - YL17G11_0 | ecosystem: Environmental > Aquatic > Freshwater > Lake > Sediment | place: USA: Wyoming | collected...
GCCCTGGAAGGTCGGAATCGTCGGCTGCGAGCCGGCACGCACCTGCTGCAGTTCGGCCATCGGCTGGTTGCGGATTGCAGTCTGCTGCTGCAGGAGCGATGGGGAGTACTGCAGCGCGGCCAGCACTGCCTGCTGGTGCGCATCGTTCTCCTGGTTGCCCTGCGCTCGCTTGGCGTTGTTCCACGCCTCGCTGCCGGGGGCGATGCCCTGATTGGCCAGCTGCTGGTCCAGTGCCTTGCTCTGCTGCTCGAGGCCCGGGTTCAGGCGTGCATTGATTGCCGACTGCGCCTGCCCCGTCAGTTGGTCGATGGAGGTGGCATCCATCGGGCGCCCGTAGGCATCGTCCACCTGCCCCATCAGGTTCTGACCAGTCCCAGCCAAGCCGGTGCTCATGGCGTTCTGGCTATTCAAGAGCCCCTGCTGCGTCGGATCGAGGTTCTGGTTGATCGTCGCCTGGTCCCCGTTCCACTTCACCTGCTGCGACCCGTAGGGGTTGTTCACATTGGGGTTAGACAGCGAGGCCGTCTGCAGAGCCGACTTCCGATTCTCCGCACCCTGCTGTGCAGCGATCCCCATGTAGTCAGGCTGCTGCGGCTGCTGACCCTTCCCCTTCGTCTTCGCGATTGAGTATCCCGCATCCGCGCTGCCCAACCCCAAGAATCCGGCCATGTTGTTTCCCTATATCCAGCGGCAGTCTTCTCGCCGCATTGTCAGAATGTGAAGCTCGCCGTCAGGGTGAGCATCTGGAATTATCGTGTGCAGCTTGAACCCGACGTGAAGATCGAACCGCATCGCCTCACGATTCCGCGAACCGACCATGCCAAGGATGACCCTCTTCCCGGCCTCGTTGAACGGGTAATCGAACACGGCAAACAAGAACTTGCGGGAGCACCAGTGCCTGCCCTCTGCCGCGATGTGCATGCACACGCTGGTGTCGTTCCAGTTGTTGTACAGCACCCCCGCAACCATCTCCCCATCGCGCTCCCACCCGATCCCGCGCATATCCTCCGAGTTGCCGATGCCGATCCGGTCGGAGACCCACCTGAACACGCGAGGAGACTGTTGGAGTACAAGGCCCATCCTTACAAGATCGCACCCACTTCGTACACGACGTCGGTCGCCACCCACCGCAGCACGATCGCCCGAGGTTGAGCCTTGAGCCTGACCGCACCAGCCGTCCCGACACCAGACACCGACTGCCACTGCCGGGACAGGGTGAGATCCCCGCCGCCCCACACCGACGTGTCCCACGTCCCGGAGTCCCACGCCGACGCCGCCGGAGGATTTACAGCAAGTGCCGCCGTGTTGTCCGTCAGGTCGAAGTCGACGTTGATGCTGCCGGCAATGGATGGAGTGCCGTTGGAATAGATCATCGGACGCATCATGGTGAACCGCTTCAACAGCCCGCGATTGCCGAAGTAGTTGAAGGCCTGGATCACGTTGACCGTGATGCCGGAAGATATGTCCGCCGTCGGGTTGTCCGTGTTCCCGTCCCAGCACTTGGCAACATACCCATACCCGCCACCGTACGGCACGTCGTTGAACAACTCGAACGTGTTGAAGTTCATCCCGGAGTAGGAGCACCAGTTCTTCGTGATCGTGTTCATCACGTACTGGTACGAGGTCGGGACTGCTGAAGCTCCGTTGCCGGTCACCGGCACATTGAGCCACAGCTGGTTCTCGGCAGGGAAGTAGATCGTCTCCCACCCGAAGTTGGACGAGTATGCGGACAACGACTCCGACACGGCCCACTGGATCTTGTACGACAGGGCTACCTGCGGCTGCACACGAGACGACTGCAACGCGCCGGATAGCGGGATCAGTCCGTCTGCACAGATCACCAGCAGGTCGCCGGCGAACTTCGTCAAGCACCTGCGCGAGCCACTCGGCGGCGACCCGAGCTGCCAGACGCCCACCAGCGACCACGAGGCGATGCTGGCAGGGTCGGTGCCTCGATAGACAATCACTTCACCGTTCGTCGTGATCCACACCGCCAAGTCGTCCACGCCGTACCCGGCGTCGACCGTCCACGATGCCATCGCCCACAGCGATCCGCCAGACCTGGCAACGGACGACATGTCCTGCAGCGATGCGGCGCCGGCGATGGACAGGGTCGGTAGATACCACGCCTTGAGCGTGTTCTTCTGGATGAACCAGAGCCGGTTCTTGTGGTTGTTGACCCACACCAATGTGGACGACGTCACGCCAGTGATGGCAGGCACCGCCCACGTGGTCCCGTCGTATGTCCTGGGGTCGTCGGTCCCGTTCACGCAGAAAAGGTAATTGCCTCCCGGAGTGGCCGTGTTGACGTAGGACCACACGCCGTCGCTTTGTGTCCCGAATGACTCAGCAGCTCCCACGGCACCCTGCGACGTGACGTTGTAGGTGGCCGACGCGGTCATCGCGAACAGCTTGTTCGCTATGCCGCCCGTGTACGCCATCAGCGTCGTCACGTGACCAGTGATGCCGGTGGCCCACCGGGTGTACCCGTATCTGGCCATCACGCTCGTCGTCGCCGGGAACCAGTTGTCCAACTGCACCGCATCTGTCGGGTCCATCTCGGACAGAACGTCGCGCGAGTTCCACCCGCCGATCGGGGCCGGCAGCGAGACCGACTTGCTGACTTGTTGCGGGTACTGCTTCCTTGCCGGTGCGCGCATCAATCAGCTCCCATAATTCGAGTCCGGGATATTTTCCCACCCGATCAAGATGCTCGAGAGCCTCGGCGAGAGGGACAAGGTCGGGGCGCCGGAATCGTGCGAGACGGCCAGATCGAATTCCTGGTCGTAGTCGCGATCGAACCTGCTGGTGTCGAATCCCTTGATCTCGAAGTACTTGCGCTTGAGCCCCAGGATCATCAACCGATCCGGGAAGATGCACGTGTCGGCATCGGCCAGGAACGACGCCTTGCTGGCCCCGGTCGTGCCGTCGATGGCCCAGTTCTTCGACAGGTACTCGAACCCGAGATACTCCGCAGTCCCCATCTGCGGCCAGATCTGCAGCTTGCCGCCCATCGGACGCCACCTCACTCGTGGACCCGTGCTGATGTACGCGCTCTTCAACCATTGCCACTGCTGCGGAGTGGACGGGCCCAGCATCTCCCAGTGCTTCGACTTGTCGTACTGGGTCCGGTTGATGATGCGATCGTAGTCCGTCGGGAATGGGTACTTGGTCTTGCCCCAGTTGAGCGTCGACGTGCCGGTGGCGCTCGCGTTCTGCGACAGCGTCACCTGGGTCAGGCTGTCGACCGACAGGATGTAGGTATCCTGCGCAATCCCGATCCCGGTCACCATCCACGTCCCGGCCTCGAGCGCTGCCGTGCTCGAGATCCCGGTCACGACCGGAGAGCCCGCAACCGTCGTGCCGGCCAGGCTCGCGAACGAGGTGGAGAAGCGGTACTCGGTACACAGCGCCTCCCACTGATGCTTGCGTTGCAGCTCATACCCGACAGCGTTGAGCAGCGCGTACTGCTGCACCACATCCTGCGTGGTGTTGCTCACAACCGTCGCAGGCACCGCCAGGGACATCTCGGCGGCAGCCTGTTGAATCAACGCAAGCATCGTGGCCATGTCACTTCCTCAGTGAGAGTGTCTTCTGTTCCTGTGGTGCGGTGGCGGCCTGGAGCGCAGCGACAGCCTTCGTCAGCTCCTCGATCTGCGCATCACGCTTGTCCAACTCCTCACGCACGTGCGAGTCCATCCGTGTCGCCATTGCGTCGCGCGCCTTCCTGCGCAGCGCAAGCCCGCCCATCCCCATCTGCCCGACCTGGTGATCGTTGGCACCGGCAATCTGCTCCACCGTCTGGAACCGGAGGAACCGCAGATGCCGGCGTATCTCCTCATCCAGTTCCGGCCAGTCCTCGATCGACCAGCCGTGAACCTGCCCCTCGCCTGCAATGAGGCCCTCCTTCATCTGCCAGTAGAGCCACTTCTGCGGCCAGCGCATCTTGTGGTGCTCCGTGACGGCAGTCTCAAGGATCGAGTTCTGGTTGCCTGGGATCATGATGCGTACGAAGGGCATGCGATCGCGCTTGACGATCTTGCCCTGCTCCTCGGATGCCCACTTGTCGACGGGTTCATGCCAATAGAACTCCACCGAGAGAAGGTCGTCCGGGTTCTGCGCCCCCATGAAGGCGGGATTGTTCAGGTCTGATGCGAGCATCGCTTTCATCCTCAAGTAGTTGAGTGAACCAACAGTAGTTGTCGCCCAGTTCCAACGTCAGGCCGTGGGTGGCGACGTACTCGTCCACGGCCCTCTCGACACCAAAGCATGGGTAGTCAGTGTTCATGTAGTCGTGACCGCACAGCAGGCCACCCGGGCGGATCTTCGGTGCCCAGGCCTTTATGTCGGCCATGCAACCGTCATAGGTGTGGTCCGCGTCGATGAAGACGAAGTCCAGCGAGTGGTCCGGGAACTGTGCCGCGGCGTCCACACTCGAGGAACGAATGATCTCCCTGCGCTGTGCCGCGAAGGACGTGGTGAGCTTGGCCAACCCCATGTAGTTGTCCTGCTCCTCCTGCGTCTTGGAGGCGTGAAAGTCTCCCGAGTCGATATACGCCTGCGAATGCTCGGATCCCCAACTGTCGACCATGTACAGCAGGTCGATCTTCGGATCGTTGAGCAGACGGGCAGACATGTCACCGCAGAAGACGCCGATCTCTACACCGACGGCGCCTTCCGGCAAGCGCTGCAGCACCTCCCGTGCCCTGATATCTGCAGCAATCTCCTCGAGCCCGCAGCGGGCGATGTAGGCCAGCAGCCCATCCCCAGCCACCGTGACGATGCCGCTGAAGCGGCGGCAGTACTCGATGAAGTCATTTGCCTGGGACGCCATCCACCCCGCCACCTTGAACTTGCGCTCGCCGTACAGCAGGTCGATCACGTTCTCTTCGTTGTTCATCTCCTGCACGTAGGCATGGTGCTCCCCGTGCGAGTAGCAGGAGTCCATCCCGAACAGGTGCAGGTTGCGGAAACCCATCAGCTCCGCCAGCAGCATCGTCTTCATCCCCACCGTCGTCCCGCCGGCCAGAAGATTGACCGGCCGCTCTTGTTCGGCCAGTACCTCCCGCGCGCCGGGTGACTGGTTGTGGAAGAGGGTCACGTTGTACCCCTCCAGCGCGGCCAGGATCGAGGGGTGGCACTGCGAGGCGACCAGGTAATGCACGCTCGGGTGCCGCTTGCGCACGAAGCGGACGTTCTCCGGTCGTGCATCGATCAGGACGTGGTACTCGGGAACGATCCCGCGCTCGATCAGGTAGTCGTGCGCACCGTTGGTGGCGAAGATGGGGTGCCCCGCCTGCTTGCGCCAGCGCAGCTTGTCCAAGGTCGCGTTGAGTGACGGGCCGCCGCCGACGATCGCCGCGTTGCCGTAGTCCCCGAACCGGGGCTCGAACCATGTCAGGGGCAGCTCGATGTTGGCCCTGATGTTGTCGTTGAGCAGCCCGATCTCGGTGTTGCAGACGTTGTCCAGCTCGGCCCTGGTCATGCCACCGACCTTCCACACCTCGGGCACCCAGCCGGTGGTGATCTCGTGCGGCTTCGGGACACCGTGAAACTTGATGACGCTGGCAACGGTCGGGACTCCCGGGCTCAACTTGTAGGAGACGAACTTGTTGGGGAACAATTCCTGCCACAGCCGCCTCGGCTTGCGCCCCAGCGCGATCTCGATCCATGCCTGGTCGCCGCCACTTGTCTTGGGCATCCCGGCATTCACCCAGTCGTACCAGACTGTGCCCATCTCCCCGACATTCCAGGACATGAAAGCACTCTGCAGCCCGTCAGGACGGTAGAAGTCGCGCAGGATGGCGAACGGGCCGTCGTACTTGACGATGTCGTCCAGGCGGCCGGTGATGATGGTGGAGAGGTCGATGTAGACGACGCGGTCGCCGTAGGGGAACACGCCATCCTTGAACAGCGACAGCTTGTGCCACCACCCCTCGAGGTCAGGCACCGGGACTCCGCGCACGAAGATGTCGGGGTGGTAGCCCTCTGTGGAGTACGGGTAGTCGACGAAGACCGTGAACCGGCCCGCGAAACCCTCCGGCAGATTGCGGCGGACCATGTCGAACAGGATGTTGGTGTACTCGACACCGCGCCCCTGGTAGTTCCCCGCATTGAGCGTACACAGCTGCAGCATCACCCGTTCCTCACTTTGGCTTCATGACGCAGAACCTGCTCTCGTCTACAGATCCTGCACTCCCGCTTTCCGCTCGGCTTCACGTACAGGTTTTCACCTGAGTACGGATGCCCTTGCGGGCAATGAGTCTTTGTTCGTTCGTGGATCACCCCACGATTTGTATTTTCCTTCCTCGTCACGATCTCCAGATGATCCGGATTCACGCAAAGAGTGTTTCTGCACAGATGGTCCAACACGAGGCCATCCGGGATTTTCCCTCGGTAGAACTCGTAGCTGAAACGGTGAGCCATTACCTGCTTCCCACCTTTGCTTCTTGTTGCGCTCATGAAATGACCGTATGGCCACTTCTTCGAGTAGTGGGAGCAACAATGCGCCCCCGTCCAAATCCAACACCCGGAAATTTCGTTGACTATGTACTTCGACTTGAACCGCTCGATTGCTTCCATAAAACCCCCACGCACCGTTGAAGATGCGTGGAGGGTATTCCACAACAGGGACCTGTACAAGCGTCAAGTAATAGGGCCTTGGCAATGCGGACGGTTGAGCGAGCAGATGACCGTGGAGGTCGTGCTCGTGACAGTCGTCAGGTTTGCCCGGCCCATGCCGAGAATGGCTTGGCCGGCAGTGGACGTCTGCATGATCCGGCCAGCAGTGGCCGAGATGTAGACGCGCTTGCCGGTCGCCGCCGGGTCCGCCTTGACTGCCGTCTTCTTGACGACTGCCAGGCCCTCGATCTGATACCAGCTCCACGATGTGGTCGTGGTGTTGGCAGACATCGAGACTGCGACAGGCACCGACTGATTCGCCGTCGCGGCGATGAGAGTGGTTGCGAACGTCGTGGCGTTGTACGTGACGACCGCACCAACGATGTTCGAGGCCACACCCTTCAGAAGAATGAACTCACCCTCGCCGTACGTCGGGTCGGTTGCGGTGACGATCATGCCCGGGTAAGCGGGCGGGGTGGGGATGGTGGTGGTGATGCTGGTGTCGGAAGTCGACTGGGCAGTAGTGACGCCCGCATCGATCGAACCCGTCCCCTGGATGGGGGCCACACCAATCTGGTGACGCGTGGGAGTGTATGCCATGATTTTCCCCTTACGCGACGAGGACGCCGTTGAACTGGGAGCCAGAGCAGGTCAAATTCCCAGCCCAGCCAATCAGCTTCACGATCGCGTCTTGGTTGATGGCTTGCCGTTCGCCACCGATCGGCACGAAGTTCCTGTCCTTGTGCGGACGGAAGAACAGGTAGTTCGTGTTCAGGAAGTACATGTGCGCAGACGCAGAGCCGGCCCACGATGCGGTCGCAAGGTCACCCCCGCTGTACACACCGCCGTCCAGCACCACGTCGGCCTCTTGCCCGCCGCCGTAGAACTTCAGCGTCGAGAAACCTGCAGCACCTTCCTCCACCGACTGGATCCGCTGGATTGCCTGCAGCGAATTCACGTAGTACTGGAAGTAGGTGTTGTCGGCAACGATCAGGTCAGCACGATCGGTTCCCCGAACGAGCTTGATCGCCAGCGCCGTCATGTACTGCTGGATGTTGGCAGCAGACACCGCAGCGCCGCCGTTGGTCGTGCCCGAGTACGACTGGGTCTGCCAGAACGTGAACGTCGCACGGTTGATACCGCCGTAGGTGCCAGTGGTGGCAGTGTCAGGAACAGCAGCCTTCAGTCCGGTGATGTTCTTGCCACCGTTGCCGGTGCCGTCCAGGTAGATGTCGTTCGAGATCCTGTTCTGCAACTGGGACTCGGCCACCTTGATGCGTCCCTCGAGCAGGTCGATGATCTGTTCCTTGCCGGAGTTCTGCAACATCTCGAGACCGGACAGCGTGACCGAGGCCGCGTACTGCGTGATCGCGAACTGGGCAGCACTGATCGGGCTGTTGGGGCTGACGTTGATGACTTCGAAACCGCTGTACGAATTGACGGTCGCAGTCGACGCGTCGTTGTACATGATCTCTTCGAGGATGACGTTACCGCCGCTGAACGGTCGAACATTCCCGCGCTGCTTCAGCCTGCGAAGCAGTGCGTTGTTGTTCGTCACGTTGTCAGCGAGTTCACCAGAACGCGATTGAATCGTCGTCGCGATGATGTCGGTAACGGTCGAGTTGGCGAATGCCATGATCGTTACTCCTTTCGAATCGGATTAAACCCTGCCGCTGCCGAAAGAGGACTCGACTGCTTCCTCCAACTGTGCGCGCAGACCTTTTGCGGTGCTGGGTGTCGACATCGCAGCAGGAGTGCTGCTCTTGACGCTCACCGCCGCCGCTTTCGCCTTCGCCACGTGCTGCTGCCGCTGGTTCCCTCCGAGCCGCTCCTGTATGGACTGCTCGTAGAGGTTGTCCTGCATGCGAACCGCCTTGGTGTAGGCGCTTTTGAGGTCATCGGCTAACCCTGCCCGGAGTAGTCCGGCCATCTGTTCGCGTACTTCCTCGAAGTGCGGTGCTTCTGACTTGAAGTCCTCGATCTCTTGGTTGATGGAGGACTGTACCGCCTGCTCCTGGGTGGAGACGAAGTTTTCCTTCCACCCCTGCAACTGCTGCACCTGCTCCCGCAGCCAGGCCGTTTGGGGGTCTGCCTGCGTCTGAGAGCCCTGCTGGACGCCAAGATACTCCAAAGGCACCCCGTACTGTTGGGCAACCTGCAGCAGCAGCTGCGCCTTCGTGTGCGGATCCGACGTCCGCAGCAGCGCCGCCGTGTTGAGCAGCTGCTGCACTGCCCGGGCCGGCGTTCCGCCCTCCTTCTCGATCAGCTGCTGGTAGGGGGCGATGACATCGAAGATCTCCCGCGCCCGCTCCGCCTCCTGCTTGTAGGTGCTGACGCCGTTGGCGTACTCCCGCTCCCGCTGCTCGACGTACTTGGCCACCTTCGGGTCCAGCTTGTCCCAGTCGTCCCAGTAATCCTTCTTCCAGCTCGAGGGCCGCGGCGGGCGCTCCTCGACAACGGGCTGCACCACTGCCTGCTGCCGGGCTTCCTGCTCCCGGGCAAACCTGCCGCGCTCGTCCCGAACCCGCTGCTCTGCCTCGTGGTCGCTCTCAGACATCACAGGAGCCGCTGTGGGCGTTTCCTGCTCGTTCTGGGGGGGTACTACGTCGTGCGTGTCTACAGCGGCTTCCAGCTTGTCTCGCAAGGTATCCTGCGCCATTTTCAGCTCCTAGTTGTACCGCAGCTTCTCGCGGGCAATGTCGGCGATCCGCTCCTTGAGCCCGTCCAGGGGCCTGGCCCCGTACGGCTGCAAGTACTTCGTCTCGTTGCCCACCTCGATCAGGCCATGCTCCCGCAAGTGCTCGCGGTGCTGTCGCCGACCCTGAATCATCTCTCCCGTCTTCATCGACTGGTACGGCTCGATGTCGGTGATGACGTGAACGTCCGACACCGGATCAGGCTTCCAATCCGGCGTCACCTCCACCAACTCCCCGCCCAGCTGCTGCACGTATCGCTTGCGCATGATCAGGCGGACAGGACGGCGCCCCAGTTGTCGGAGCCGAGGTAGATGAACTCGGCCACCTTGACCGTCGCGACCGAGAACGCAGCGCCGGCCGAGCCGTTCTGGATCTTGCCGGTCGCCGTCGCCGGGAACACAGACAACGTCTGCGCACCGTAGTTGACGACCGTCCACCGATCGCCCAGGTTGACCCCAGTGGCCGGCAGGCGAGCGCCCGTGCTCGATGCCGTGGTCGTGAACACCGCCACATCGGAGGGCAATGCCAGTGCCGTAGCCAGGGTGGTGCCGGTGGCCGTGAGCGCACCAGTGAATTGCCCCACCACCGACGCCGCCGTCACTGCCGGAAGGCCCGAGCCCATCAAGTTCTGCTGTGTTGCCATTTCAGTTCTCCTTCAAGTTGAAAATCAGTCCAGCATCAGCAGGCGCAGCACGCTCGACCTGCGCCGCGCTCGCTTGGCCCGTTCCATTTCGTGCGGATCTTCCTGCACGCCTTCCTGCTTCGCGACGAATGCCTCCACCTGAGTCTCGATCGCTTCGTCCAGATCATCCCCGGCCAGATCCTCGCGCATGTCCTGCGCCATCTCTGCCGCCGGCGGGTCGATGATGTCGCGCAGCGTGTTGCGCACCGACTCGTCGCGCTTCTTGACCTTCGTCTCTTTGAGCCGCTGGATGCCGCCCTTGGTCTTTTGTCCGCCGCAAATGCCTGACGCAACCACCACATCGTTTGCGTTGGTGTAGGCAACAGTGCCCGTGACGCGACCGGCCCAACCGGCAGCGACCACAATGTCATTGGCGTTCGTTGTCGCAAGTGTGCCAGTAATGCTGCCGACAACGCCCGACGCAACCACAGTATCGTTCGCGTTTGTCCTGGCGAGCGTACCCGTGACCGTCGTGGTGCCTGCCGCCACAGACGTGTCGTTCGCATTGGTTCTGGCAAGAGTCCCGACGACCGTTGTAGTCCCGCTTGCAACAGACGTGTCGTTCGCATTGGTGTACGAAACCGACCCACTGACAACGTTACCAACAGCACCGCTTGCGACCACCGTATCGTTGGCGTTGGTCCTGGCGAGAGATCCATTGACGATCGGCGATCCCGATGCGACCGATGTATCGTTCGCGTTCGTCTTGGCCAATGTGCCAGTAACGGTCGTCGTGCCGCTGGCTGTGCTGGCATCGTTGGAGTTGGTCTTGGCGAGCGTGCCAACGACTGTAGTTGTCCCCGCTGCCGACGAGGTGTCATTCGCGTTTGTGTACGCAACAGTGCCGGTCGACCCGCCACCAGCCGCAGCCGGCCCTACGAATATCCTGCGCGGGAGACGGGCGAAGAGTTGCCAGGGGTTGTCGGAAAAGTTCTTGGCTTCACCGCCAGATAACGCCCTAGACCAAGCGAACGCACCGAATACGTTTCCGCGCCATCCGTTTACGGCAAACGTCAGCGTGGCGGGAAGGGTCCACCCTCCTGTCCCCGTCGCGCTTGTCCATAACTGCCCGTTCCAGTAGGCCCGCTGGTCTCCATCCTTGACACAGAAGACCAGTACAACCGGGTCCGCGAAAGTTGCACCAGATGGTGCTGCTACTCCGTTGCCCCATCTTGAAGACCAAAACACATCGAAGTACGAAAGACCGGCAAACGGGAAGTGGTCTGCTTGACCAGAATTCCCCATTTCCCACGCAGTATTGTCGCCAGCTGACGCCCGCTGCGCGATCA
>Ga0315287_10006983_pt1 | contig 11287 bp, 10 predicted proteins | sample YL17G11_0_MG_FD_205037 | JGI IMG/M metagenome (GOLD analysis project Ga0315287, IMG submission 205037) | Sediment microbial communities from Yellowstone Lake, YNP, Wyoming, USA - YL17G11_0 | ecosystem: Environmental > Aquatic > Freshwater > Lake > Sediment | place: USA: Wyoming | collected...
CCATTGCCCGTGGCGTGGGCTTTCACGAACTCGACGGACTGGACGAACATGCCGCCCGAACCGCAGCAAGGGTCGAAGACGCGGCCTTTCCACGGCGCGAGCATTTCGACGAGGAGTTGCACGACGCAGCGGGGCGTGTAGAACTGGCCGCCTTTCTTGCCCTCCGCGCTGGCGAACTGGCTGAGAAAGTATTCATAGACGCGCCCGAGAATGTCCTTGGCGCGGCTGTCTGTAGGCCCGGTGCCCCCACCGGGCGTATGGGTCGCAATGGAATCACGCCGGGTGGGGGCACTCGGCCTACAGGTGAAATCGATGGTGGAGATGAGGTCAGTGACGCCGCCGAGGCTTTGCTTGTCGAGATGCGGGCGGGTGTAGTCCTTGGGCAGGGTGTTCTTGAGCGAGGGATTGTCGCGCTCGATGGCGATCATTGCGTTATCGAGCAGCTTGCCGATGAGCGGGTCCTTAGCGCGGCCCTGGAGGTAGGACCAACGCGCCTCGGGCGGGACCCAGAAGACGTTTTCGGCGAGGTATTCGTCGCGATCCTCCGGGTCGGCACCAGTCCGCGCCTGTTCTGCGGTCAACGCGGCGTGCTTTTCCTCGAAGGCGTCAGAGATGTATTTGAGGAAGATGAGGCCAAGGACGACATGTTTGTATTCGGCGGCGTCGAGGTTGCCGCGGAGTTTGTCGGCGGTGGCCCACAGGGTGGCTTCGAAGCCGAGATGCTGCGCACGGCTGTCAGGGGTGCTGGGTTGTTGCTTCTGAACCTTGCCTCTCGTCATGGTTTGGGTAGTTGGGAGGAGATTACTCGCGGCCGGCGGGCGCGCAATGAGAATGGCCCTGTCGCAGGCTGGTCGTAGCGAAGCGCAGCCCGATACAGTTGGTAGTGCTGCCCGAGGGCGTTTGGCCAGTCGGGCAGTTCGATGCATCGCGGCTCTGCCTTCGGCGGCCTTCGCTTGCCGGCACGACTTGTTTTCGAGACCTCACCCCCGGCCTCACCTCGTTTGAGGCGGAGAGGGGGAGCGGTGTTGGCGCGGTCGGCCGCTCCGGCGCTGCCAGTAGAAGTTGGGGATGCCCAGCTTCTGTCGCCGGATGCAAACCGTGGCGAGGGCGCGTCCGAGACGGGCGGCGACCGCCGTGTCGGTGTCGGTGCCCAAGAGCGCGTCCTCTTCCGGTGTCCAGGGTCGGCGTTTGCGTACGGTTCGGTAGCGCAGGCCGAGCTTGAGGCGGCGCGCCTGCACGCTGGAGGGATGACGGCCGAACCGTCGCGCGATCTCGGCGTCGGGCGCGGTCCCCAGCAAGGCGTCTTCTTCCGGGGTAAAGAACCGCCAGCGGGGATGCGGCACCGGAATCTTCAACCGGCTGCGCCGGTTTTCCACCGAACTGAGGGTTCGGTCCAGTTTCTCGGCAATATCCAGGTCGTTTAACTGGCTGAATAGCTTGTCTTCTGCGGCCCTCCACGCGCGACGGTTGATTGGGCGAATGCCAAGCCGACGCCGACGGAGTTTGACGGCGCTGAGAGAACGGTCAAGAAGGCCTGCCGACGACGTCGGAGGATGAGTGCGGACGATCTCGTCCTCGGCCTTGTTCCATGAGCGCGATCGCTTTTCAGCTTGTCGCGCGCAGGGTGGGATTTTGAGTTTGGCTCGGCGATGCACAACCGCCTTGACCGTGGCGCCGATCAGCATCGCCACCTGGTCGTCGGGACGGGTTCCCAGAATCCGGTCGTCCTCGGATGTCCAAACGTGGCGTGTGGAGTTGAAGATGGGGATGCGCAGGTTGACCCGGCGCCCTTTCACGGACCTGAGCGAGCGCCCGAGCCTGCGCGCGACCTTCTTGTCCGGCATGGTGCCCAGGAGCGAAACTTCGTCGGGGCTCCATCGACGCGGCGCCTTTGACCCAAGGAGTGGTGGCTTCAACTTGAGACGTCGGTGCTGGACACTCTTGAGCGGCCGGTGTAGCCGGGCAGCGATGTCGGCATCCGGCGCGGTGCCCAACAAGGCGTCCTCCGCCGGTGTCCAGAGCCGCCTTTGCCGGACCGCCAACAGGATCCCCTTGTGGGTGCGCCGTTGTCTGATGGCGGCAACCGATCGGCCCGTGCGCTGGGCCAACTCCTCATCGCGAATCTTGCCGAGCAGCGCGTCTTCCTCGGGGGTCCAGCGGCGGCAGGGGGACTGGCAAGGGGCGATTCTCCGTCTCGACCGACGCAATTTGATGGCTTGTTCGGTTCGGCCAAGCTTGGCCGCCAACTCAGCGTCGCGGAGAGTGCCGAGCAAGGCCTCTTCTTCAGGGGTCCAGGGGCGCGGTCCGGTGTTCATGCCGATCCGCTGTTGCTCGCGCATGCCCACGGCTTCCTGGATGGCGCGGTGGCGCGGCCGGCGAGGACTGCCACTTTGCCGGGTTGCCTGAGTTCCGTGAGTCTCCGCGGGGCGTCGGCGGGCGTTTGTCTGGGGACGAGCATGGTTCCGGGCCTCAACTCACTCTCTGGCGAGGCAGTCCATGCCGCTGTTGCGCCTGCGGCGAACAGCCAATAGCCGATGACCAATAGCCAAGGTCAATGGCCAATCGCCAATCCTGGCATCGTCGGCACTCCTGCCGTCGAGGCTACGAACTTCAAGCCCCGGCCTTCACCGATAAGGTTCATGACCCCAGTTCTCATTATCGATGGAGGGGAGACTACCTTTGTTGAAGAACAATGCGCCAGCCGATTTCTCAGGACCGGTTCGCGTTTGACTCAATGTCACATCTGCCGACGCATTGGACTCGTCAGATTGGGCCGGCGGAGCCGGACGAGTTTCGGGTTGACTGGGTGGCCCACCGGCGGCCTATTGAGGCGAGCGACCCTATGAGTCTGAACCCCGAAGTGCCATCGGCCACCGCTACGGAGGTGGAACTCCAGCGGACTGTGGCCCCGCTCGGCCGCACAACCTCCCAACACCACATCTTCCTTTGCGCGGATCCCACGGAACCGAAGTGCTGCGCACGGGAGGCCGGCGTGGAGGCGTGGGAGTTCCTCAAACGACGGCTTCAGGAGTTGAACCTGGTCGGCCCCAACGGTCGCGTCCAGCGCACGCGGGCAAACTGCTTGCGGATCTGCGCGCGCGGCCCCATCGCCGTGGTGTATCCGGACGGCGTCTGGTATCACTCGTGCACGCTGGCGGTGCTCGAACGCATCATCCAGGAACACCTGATCAAGGGCGATATAGTACAGGACTACTGCCTGGCGGTGAACGCGACTGGACCAGAACTCTGAAGCGTGCGCCGAGGTGCTCAGGATGGGTGAGGGTTTGGAACTGGCGGGCCTGAGCAGGAGTCGAGATTGAGGAGGCAGCGGAATCCGTCTGCACGAGACGCGTCAGGAAGACGCCTTGAGGCCAACAGCCCTCGGTTCTCAATCCAACCGCCTCGCCGGCGGTTTGCAGGGAACTGAAGTTGACGTGGGCGGTGAGGTCTTGCGCGCCCGGATCGGCCAGCACGTCCGGGCTGAGACGATGGGCGCGATAGGCCCGTAGAGTTCCCTTCGATCGCTCCGGCGTGAAGAACTCTTCTCCGCGCAGCCCGTAGTCGAAGGTCAGCAGATGGCCCACACCGAGTCGCGAAGCGGCTTGGGTCCACCACCTCACAGCTTGAGGGCAGACTTCCGTGGTAAACCCATCGGGCAATACGGCGAGCAATTCGGCGGGCAGGTTCACTGGCGCCAGCGATGTCAATGGCGAACGGACTTCGGCGGATTCGCCCACCCTCGGGGCGAGAGCGTTGCCGCTTTCGCCCGCCAAGCGCCTCCAAACGAACCGATCGCCCTCGAGGCCGACGCCCGATTCGAACCACCGCTGCGCCGTGGCATCCCAGCCAAGACGATGAACCGGCATCGCGTCGAGCAGTTCGTTCGAGAAGATGACGCCGCGAACCGCCCGTTCGGCCACCCGCTCCCAGGCATCCAACCAGCGAACCTGCGGCGCGAACTCCGCGAGCTTCTGGCGCTGCCACTGCTGGCGGCGGGTGGAGGGTTCGAGGACCCAGTACTCCAGCCGATTCCACACGTCGGGCCGGTTCCGCTGCAGCCAGGCCAGGAGGTCGTGGGCGAGTTGTCCGTCGTGAGCGCCCGCCTCCACCAAGTGCCTGGGTTCACCGGGCACTGCGGCCAGCCAGTCAGCGAACTGGCGGGCGAGCAGTTCGCCGAAGAGCGGGCCGACGCTGACGCTGGTGAAGTAGTCGCCGGCGCGGCCGACGGTGTTCGCGAACCGGTCATAGTATCCAAGTTCTGGACAATAGAGCGCGCGGTCCATGAAACGGGCGAACGGGATCGGCCCGCACTGCCGGATTTCCCGGCGCAGGATGTCGGACAGCGCGCTCATCGTGGCAGCAACATTGCTTGCAGCATGGAGTTGGATTGGATAAAACGAGACTCGACTGAGTTAGACAGCACCTATTTATGGCCAGAATAGACGCCTTCTTCAACCTCATGTTCGAGCAAAAGGCCTCGGACCTTCACCTGTCGTCGGGCAACTCGCCCATGCTGCGGATCAATGGCGAGCTCCACCGGGTGGACCACCCGCCGCTGGACAACGACACGCTCAAGTCGATGCTCTACGAAATCGCCCCAGACTACAAGATCAAGCAGTATGAAGAAACGGGCGACGTGGACTTTGGCTACGAGATCCCGAATGTTTCGCGTTTCCGCGCCAATTTCTTCAACCAGAAGTTCGGTTGCGCGGCCGTGTTCCGCCAGATTCCGACCAAGGTGCTCTCGTTTGAGGACTTCGAGAAGTTCGATGCGCCGCTGCCGCCGGTTTTGAAAAAGTTCGCCATGCTGAATCGCGGGCTGGTGGTGGTCACTGGCCCAACGGGCTGCGGCAAGTCCACCACGCTCGCGACGATCCTTGATTACACGAACAAAAACCGGCGCGACCATATCATCACCATCGAGGACCCGATCGAGTTCGTGCACGAAAGCAAGAACTGCCTGATCAACCACCGGGAGGTGGGAACCCATACGAAGAGCTTCGCCTCGGCGTTGCGCGGTGCGCTTCGTGAGGACCCGGATGTCGTGCTGGTGGGCGAGATGCGCGATCTGGAGACGATTGAGCTCGCCCTGACGGCCGCCAACACCGGCCACCTGGTGTTCGGCACGCTGCATACCCAGAGCGCCGCCAAGACCGTGGACCGCATCATCGACGTGTTTCCGGCGGACCAGCAGAACAAGATTCGCGCGACGCTGGCGGAATCCCTCAAGGGCGTCGTGGCGCAGCAGTTATTCCGACGCATTGACAAGCGGGGGCGAGTGGCGGCGATGGAGATCCTGGTGTTCACCACGGCGATTGCGAACCTGGTGCGGGAAGGCAAGACCCACCAGATCCCCGGCATGATCCAGGTGGGCAAGAAGCTGGGGAACCAGCCCCTGGACGACGCCATCATGGAACACCTGCGGATGAAGCGGGTTTCCCCGGAAGACGCCTACGACAAGGCATTCGACAAACGCAAGTTCCGGCAGTTCCTCACCAACCCGCCGGAAGACGAAGAGATGTAGGAAGAAAGACCCGGTATGCGCCGACACGAACTGGACTATGTTCTGGGCAAGATGCTCGAGTACGAGCAGGAAGTCTCCGACCTCAATTTCACCGTCGAGAAACCGCTCCAGGTCGAGTCATTCGGCGAACTGGTGTCGATCAACATCGATCCGCCGGTCGAGCGCCTCACACCGTTCCAGACCGAGATGCTCGCCCTCAACCTGATCGGGGGTAACCGGCGCCTCACCGAGGACCTGCTGCGGCGCGGGTCGTGCGACGCATCCTACTCGCTCAGCGACACCGCCCGTTTCCGCGTCAACATCTTCGCCCAGCGCGGCAATCTTTCGATCGTGCTGCGCAAACTCAACACCCAGATCCCCACCCTGGCGGAGTTGGGCATGCCTGCGGTGTTTTCGGACGCGGCCAAGGAGCGGACCGGCTTGATCCTCGTCACCGGCGCCACGGGCTCCGGCAAGACGACCACGCTGGCGGCTCTGTTGAACGAGATCAACGACAGCCGCTCGGTGCACGTCATCACGCTGGAGGATCCGGTGGAATACGTGCATCCGCAGAAGAAATCGACGTTCAACCAGCGCGAGCTGGGCCTGGACTTCGACACCTTCGCCAGCGGCCTGCGCGCCGCGCTGCGGCAGGCGCCCAAGGTGATTCTCGTGGGCGAAATGCGTGATCGCGAGACGGTGGAGATTGGATTGACCGCCGCGGAGACGGGCCATCTGGTGCTGGCCAGCTTGCACACCATTGACGCCGGGCAGACCATCAACCGCATCGTTGGCCTGTTCGACACCGAGGAACAGGAGCAGGTTCGCGTGCGCCTGGCGGACACGCTGCGATGGATCATCAGCCAACGGCTGGTGCCCAAAGAAGGGGGGGGACGGACCGTGCTGCTGGAGATCATGGGCTCGAACTTGCGCACGAAGGAAAGCGCCCAGATGGGGGAGAGCGAGGGGAAGACTTTCTACGAGATCATCGAGTCGAGCTACCCCTTCGGCTGGCGCACTTTCGACCACTCAGCGCTGGAGGCGTATGAGAAGGGGCTGATCACCGAGGAAACCGCCCTGCTGTATTGCACGCGCCGGGGCGTCGTCTCGCGGGGCATGGACAACGTCAAGAAGAAGCGCGGCGAAATGACTTCCGACATGTCGAACCTCCGCATGAGAGCCGCGGAGGAAATCAGAAAGGCTGGGGCGCCGCCGCCACCGCCCAGAACTCTGAAACTCAAATGAACTATGGTCAGCGAAGTTGAATTCATCGGCTTGAACGATCGGCCCGCGCTGCTGGCGCTCAGCTCACCGGAATGGCTGGACGCGGCGAAGACCGTGCTGACGGAGATCGGTTACAAGGTCCACGCGGCCAGCAACCACGACGACTTCATCGTCCGGTTCGGGCGCATCCAATACCAGGTGGTCTTGATTGAGGAGCTGTTTGCCGCGAACACTCCGGAGGAGAACCTGTCCCTCCGCTACATCCAGCAGATGCAGATGAGCTACCGCCGGCACTCGGTCTTCATCCTCCTCGGCAATGCCTTCAACAACCTCAACGCCCTGCAGGCCTTCCAGCAGAGCGTGCACGCGGTGATCAATCGCGATGAACTGGCGCTGCTGGGGCCGAACATCCTCGGGCCGGTCGTCCAGCGGGTCGTGGCGGACAACGATCTGTTCCTCCACATGTACCGCGAGACCCAGATCCAGATCGCCCAGTGAGAAGCCTGCCCTGGCGGTGAGCGCGCGGATGGGGACAACCGACGGGGCTGGATTGCGCAAACCTGGCCACCCTTCCCCCGGCTCACACTCCGGATTTCATGCCTCGCGTTGACCAAGCCCTGGTGGAACGCGGACTGTGTGCGAGCCGTGAGCAGGCCAAACGCGCCGTCATGGCCGGCCGGGTGCGGATCAACGACCGCACCGCCCGGAAACCCAGTGAATCGGTCCAGCCGTCGGATGGGGTCACGCTTGAGGCGCCCGAGCGCTACGTCAGCCGCGGGGGCTACAAGCTCGAACACGCCCTGAAGCACTTCCGGTTGGACGTCACCGATCGGGTCGCGATCGATCTGGGTGCGTCCACGGGCGGCTTTACCGATTGCCTTCTGCAACATGGGGCCGCGCGCGTCTGTGCCGTGGACGTGGGCAAGGGCCAGTTGGCTTGGAAGCTTCGGCAGGATTCCCGCGTCACGGTGCTGGAAGGCGTGAACGCGCGGTCCCTTTCGCCTGCCCAACTCCCGGCGCCGATTGCCGCTGCGGAGATCGTAGTGATCGACTGCTCGTTCATTTCGCTGCGCAAGATTCTTCCCTCCGCCGTTGAATTGCTGGCGCCGGGCGGTATCATCGTGGCGCTGATCAAGCCACAGTTCGAGGCGGGCCGGGCCGAAGCCGATCGGGGCGCCGGTGTGATCACCGATCCGCGCGTGCATGAACGGGTCGTGAGTGAGCTGCGGAGTTACGTGAGCGAATGGGGCCGAGTGCGCTGGCGCGAGGTCGTGGAATCACCGTTGAAGGGACCGGCGGGCAATAGAGAGTTCTTGGTGCTGCTTGAGAAAATCAGGTGAACAAATCCGCCGGGTCGGGTTGCTGGCCAATCCCGAGAAGACCGCCTGCCGACCGGTCGTCCGTCAGGCGCTCCGCCTTCTGACTCGGGCCGGTCGCCGGGTGTTGACGGACCGGGTGACGGCGGACTTCGCGCGGCTGAAGATTCCCGTGGCGCGCGACCCGCGCCTGTTGAGTGAGCAGGTGGACCTCCTGCTGGTGTTCGGCGGCGACGGCACGATGCTGCGGGTTGCGCGCGAAGTGGCCAACACGGGGACTCCGATCCTGGGCATCAACACGGGGGGACTCGGATTCCTGACCGTGGCCTCCGCGGCCCAGCTTCCGGCAACCCTGCGGACCGTGTTGCGCGAGGGGTTCACCGTCCAGGATCGGCACCTGATCGAAGCGACGCGCTCCAGTGGCGGGCGGACGGTGCGCCAACTGGCGCTGAACGATTTTGTCATCAGCCGCAGCGCCGTGACCCGCCTCATTGAACTCGAGGTGGAGGTCGATGGCGCGGCCTTGACGCGTTATCGCTGCGACGGGCTGATCGTGAGTTCGCCCACCGGTTCCACGGCCTACTCGCTGGCGGCGGGCGGCGCCATCGTCAGCCCGGATGCCGAGGTGTTTACGCTCACGCCCATCTGTCCCCACACGCTTTCCAACCGTTCCATCATCGTCAGCCTCAAGTCCGTCCTCCAAGTCCGAGTGTTGAGCTCGCGGGTGGACACCGTGCTTTCGGCTGATGGCCAGACGCACCAGCTCCTGGCGCCTGGGGACACCGTGACCATCCGATGCAGTCGGCGGGTGGCCCATCTGGCCCGCCTGGCGGGCGGGTCGTTCTTCGACACGCTCCGCTCGAAACTCACCTGGAGCGGCTCGACGGTATGATCCAACCTGCGCAGGCCGCTCAACTCACTGTCAGGCCGAGCGTGACGAGGAACTGGAAAGCCGACCGAGCATGGTTCGACTGAAAGACGTGGCTGAACGGGCCGGCGTGTCCGTCATGACGGTGTCCAAGGTCATGCGGGACGCCACGGACATCTCCCTATCCACGCGCGCGCGGGTGCGCGCCTTGGCGGAGCAGATGGGCTACGTGCCGGATTCTCTGGCTCGAGGGCTTCGCACGCGCGCCACGCGTCTCCTGGGTCTGGTGATTCCCGCCGCCGGCAACCCGTTCTTCAGCCGCCTCCTGATGGCAGTCGAGGAACAAGCACAACAGGCCGGCTACGAATTGATGCTCGCGCACAGCATGAACCTGCCGGAACGCGAAGACGCGGCCATCCGCCGGATGCTCTCACGCCGGGTCGAAGGGCTCTTGATCGCGCCGGCGGGCCGCCTGGCCCCCGCGGCGACGATCTACGACGAACTGCGCCACCGCCAAGTCCCCACGGTCATCCTCGGCCCGACGGCGCCGTTCTGCCGGCCGTTCGTCACGGTGGGGGCGGAGGATCTGCCGGGCAGCCTCGTCGCCACCCGCCATCTGCTTTCGTTGGGACACCGGCGCATCGCCTTCCTGGCCGGACCGCCCGCCGCCCCGTGGGCGCGCGAGCGATTTGAAGGGTACCGGAGCGCCCTTCGGGAAGCGGAGGTGGAAGCGGACGACCGCCTCATCTTTTCAGCCGGCAGCAGCTTCGAGGACGGCGGCAAGGCGGCATTGCAGATGCTCCAGGAGGCCGTGGACGCGACCGCCGTCCAAGCGGTCAATGACTTGGTCGCCATGGGGGCGGCGAGCGCGTTGCTGGACCGCCAGGTGCGGGTTCCGGAACAGATGTCGGTGGTCGGCTTTGGCGATCTGCTGACGAGCGCCTGCTTTCGGGTGCCGCTGACGACCGTCCACCAACCGAAGTATCGCCTGGGCGTGGCCGCCATGAATGCGCTTATTCAACTGATGCATGGACAACGTGCCGAAGTGCCGCGGTTGCCGATGGAGTTGATCGTGCGCTCCAGCACCGCGGTTCCTCCAGGCATTGTCCCGACCGCGCCCGTTCCCGTGTCCGCAGAACCACCCAAACTCAGCCTATGAAACGCGTGCTACCTATCGTCCTGGTTGTCGCCCTGGTCGGCATCGGCTTCTGGTTCGTCCAGACCCGTCTGAAGCTTCGCCGCGATCCGTTCGTGACGGACTTCCACAACGAGGCCAGCAATCTCATTGAAGGTCTGCAACAGTACAAGGAGTTCGTGGGCTCCTACCCTTCGGGCAACGCCGTGGAAATCTCGCGGGCGCTCTCGGGTCAGACCGACAAAAAGGTGCTCATCCTCGCCACGAGCAAGAACAAGAAGAACGCCAAGGGCGAGATCGTGGACCCGTGGGGCACGCCGCTCCAGTTCTACTTCGCCCAGAACGGTGTCATGATCCGGTCGGCCGGGCCGAACAAGGTGTTCGAAGACAGCACTGTCGCAACTTCGGACGACCTGTACCGCACCGAGACGAAGTAGCGGGCGGTTTTGCTCAGGCCCACCGAGGATTCACCCGCCCGCCGGTTTCCTCCGCCAGACGGCGAGGAACATCCCGTTGCCGCCGGTTTCCTGCGGCCAAAGCGAAAGGTAGGGCGTCTGATTGGAGGCTTCCCAGGGGCTTTGAATGGTCGCTGGTTCGAACTCGGGGAACCGTTCCACAAACGCCGCCGCCACTTCCTCCGTCTCCGCCCGTGTCATCGTGCAGACAGCATAGATCAAACGCCCACCGGGCTTCACCGCGGGAGCGGTGTGGGAGAGCAGGTTCAGTTGCACCGACGCAAGCTCCGCCACGTCGGCCCGCGCGGTCGTCCAGCGGGCCTGAGGATTCCGCTGCCAAGTGCCGACGCCCGTGCAAGGCGCGTCCACCAGCACGCCATCGAAACGCGTCTTGGTCGGAGGCTTCGGTCCGCCGTCCCAAACCAAGGCGCGGTAGTTGAAACAACCGGCCCGACCTGCGCGACGCTTGAGTTGTCGCAGGCGCCACTCGGCGCGATCGCTGGCCCAGATCAGTCCTTTGTTGGCCATCAGGTCGGAGAGATGGAGCGTCTTGCCGCCTTCCCCGGCGCAGGCGTCCCACCAGGTTTCCCCCGACTTGGGATCGCAGATCAGGCCGACCGCCTGCGAAGCCACGTCCTGAATCTCGAACTCGCCGCCATGGAACTCACGCGAGCGGAACAAGTCCGCGTTCCCGCGGTACTCGATGGCGTCGGCCAGAGCTGGCGTGCGGGGAATCCAGCATTGCCCGAGCTTGCGCGCCAGCGTTGTGCCTTGGCCCTTCTTCGC
>Ga0315287_10006984_pt1 | contig 11286 bp, 13 predicted proteins | sample YL17G11_0_MG_FD_205037 | JGI IMG/M metagenome (GOLD analysis project Ga0315287, IMG submission 205037) | Sediment microbial communities from Yellowstone Lake, YNP, Wyoming, USA - YL17G11_0 | ecosystem: Environmental > Aquatic > Freshwater > Lake > Sediment | place: USA: Wyoming | collected...
AGCACGGCGCGTGCGGCCGTCTGGCTGGCCGGCTCGCCCCAGATGCCCTCGCCGGTGATGCGCATCGCGCCGAAACCCAGCCGCGCGACTTCGAGGTCGCCGCCGATCCAGAGCGTACCGGAGGCCGCGGCCGCGGACTGGCGATCGACGACGCGCTCCGGGGTCGCGGAGGCGCTGGCCGCGGGGCTGCCGAGGCCAGGCACGGCGCCCGCCGCCGCGAGCATCGCCGTGGCGTGGCCGAGGAATTGGCGACGCTGTGGATCGGTCGCATTCATCAGAGCAGCTCCAGCAACAGTTCGCGGAACTGCTCGAGGGTCCGCTTGCCCTGGATCTTCTTCGCGACCTTGCCGTCGCGGCCGATCAGGTAGGTGGTCGGCAGGATTTCGTTCCAGGCCGGGTCGACGACGCTGACCAGCGCGTCCATGTCCGGTTCGCTGCGCAGCCAGGTGCGGAACGCCGGGAAGTTCTTGCTGCGAAACGGTTCGACCTGCGTGTTGAGCGCACCCGGGTCGTCCATGCTGAGGCCGACCAGCGTGACCCCGCGGGACGCGAACTCCTTCTCGAGTGCCACCAGGTCGGGGATCTCGCGCAGGCAGGGGACACACCAGGTGGCCCAGAGATTCAGCACGACGACCCTGCCGCGGCGCTCAGCCAGCAGTTTGCCGAGGCCGGCCGGATTGATCAGCTGCGCGGCGGGCACTGCGGCCGCAGTCGTCGGGGTGCCGGCGGTGGCTGACGCGGCCGGTGTCGCGGCGCAGGAACCCGCCGTCGCGAGGGCCAGCGGGATCGAGGCGAGCAGTGCGGAGATGAGCTTCGGCATGGGAACTCCTGGCAGAGTCGGCGATTCTAGCGCCGAAGGGACGCCGGAACGGTGCGTCCGGCATGCCGTCCCGGCCGCGGCGGCCGGACGTCGGCGTGCCGTGCCGCGGCAGGGAGGAGATCGGTACCGCGGCGGTCGCCCCCGAGGTCCCGAGGCCGCCCTTTTTAATCAGGAAAAGCGGTATTGTTGATCACAGGATTACTTATTTTCCCTGAATTTTGGCCAGCCTATAGTGACCCTGTCCCAACCCACAATCCGGGAAACCGACGATGAATGCGGACATTCACGCCAGGGGCTTCACGTTGACCTCGAGACTGCGCGCGACCGTCGCGCGCGAGGCGGCCGTCCTGCACCTGCGGCCGCCGCGCCGCATCGGCGCCATTGCGCGAGCGTTTGCCAGGTTGCAGCGCGGCGCACGCACGGCGCTCGATCCGACGCGCACGTCGCATCGGTCCCCGCCGCCGCGGCTCGGCGAATGCGCCGTACCGGACATGAACCGCGATGCAGGATTCGCGGTCCTGCCGGCGCAGACCTGACGCCGCTCTTGCCCCGCACGCAGGGAGTGGTCTGAGGTGCGGTCGTCGGGAGCCGCGGTGCGGGCCAGGCCTGCGCCGTGGCACGCAGCGCTGCGCAGCGTCGAGCCCGCGGCGCGCTGCGCGGGCGAGGATCCCGAGGGCGCCGTTCTTGCGCATCCGCCGCTTCCCGACGGCAGACGGTCGACCCATGACTGAGTTGCCGGCGCACGAGTTGGCGACCGCCACCGCTCCGACGACGCTGCGCCGTCGCGTCGGCGACTGGGTCGAATCGCCGCAAGTGCAGCGCATCATCATCGCGCTGGTGATCGTCAATGCGATCACGCTCGGTCTCGAGACCGTGCCGCAGCTGATGGCGCACTGGGGTGCGCCGCTGCGCGCGCTCGATGCGGCGCTGCTCACGACATTCGTATTCGAACTGCTGCTGAAGCTCTGGAGCCAGGGCCTGCGCTTCTTCCGCAACGGCTGGAACGTGTTCGACTTCGTCGTGGTCGGCATCGCGCTGGTGCCGGCGAGCGGGCCGCTGTCGGTGTTCCGCGCGCTGCGCGTGTTGCGCGTCCTGCGGCTGGTGTCGGCCATTCCGAAGATGCGCTTCGTGATCGAGTCGCTGCTGCGCTCGCTGCCGGGGCTCGGTTCGATCGGCATGCTGCTGCTGATCGTCTTCTACGTGTTCTCGGTGGTCGCCACCAGGCTCTTCGGCACGCAGTTCCCGCAGTGGTTCGGCACGCTCTGGGGTTCGGCGTTCTCGCTGTTCCAGATCATGACCCTCGAGGGCTGGGCAGACATCGCCCGCGAGGTGATGCAGGTGCACCCGTCGGCCTGGGTGTTCTTCCTCGGCTTCATCCTGCTCGCGACCTTCACGGTGCTGAACTTCTTCATCGCGCTGATCGTCAAGGCGATGGACGAGCCCGCGGTGGCGGTGGAGCCGCCAGCGCACGAGTCGCCCGCGGCATCGACGGCCGGCGCACCCGCCCTCGCCGCCGGCCAGGACGCGACGGCGCGCGAGCTGGCGGCGCTGCGCGCCGAGCTTTCGGCGCTGCGCGAGGCCGTGCAGGCGTCACTGTCCTTGCCACGACGCGACTGACCCCCGGCGAGGCCCCGGAGCGGCGTGCGGCGGGTATCGCTGGCGCGCACCGCAGGCGTTGCTGAAGCGTGCTCGCCCACGCGCCCCGCTCCTGCGACAATCGCGCCGCGCAATGGAGACGCCGGTGACGCAGCAGGGCAGGGACAGGAGGGGCGTTTCGCCGCTTGCCGAGGCGGTCGGCTATGCCGGGCTGGCGCCCTTTCTCGCCGCGCTGATCGGCGTCGGTCTGCTGCCGGACATCGAACAGCGCGATCTCGCGCAGCGGCTCGCGCTCGGCTACGGCGCGTCGATCCTCAGCTTCGTGGGCGCGGTGCACTGGGGGCTCGCGGTTGCGGGGCGCTGGGGCTGGTCGCCGACCGTCATCGGCGGCGCGATCCTTCCGGCCGTGGTCGCAACCGCGGCGCTGCTGGTCGGCGGGCAGCGCGGCCTCGGTCTGCTGGTGATCGGTTTCGGCCTGTTCTGGGTCTACGAGCACCGTCGCCATGGTGATGCGCTGCCGCCGGACTATCTGTCGCTGCGCCGTAACCTCAGCCTTGCGGTCTGCTCGCTGTTGTCATTGACGATGATCCTGTCGGAAAGCGCGGGGCTGCGCTGAGCGCGCCGCGTCCCCGCCCATGGCCTTCGTCACCCTTCGCGATCGGTTCGAGACGTTGCCCCAGCAGGGCCGCATCGAGTGGATCGGGGTGCGGCCGGCGCACCGGGTGCCGCCCGAGCTGCGCGAGCGTGTCGAGGCGCAGGTCGGCGCGGGACTGCTGGGCGATCGGTACCGTGGCGGTGGCCGGCGCCAGGTGACCCTGATCCAGGCCGAGCATCTCGAGATCCTGGCCTCGCTGCTCGGTTCGGACGGCGGCGCGATCGACCCGCTGCGGCTGCGACGCAATCTCGTCGTCAGGGGCCTCAACCTGCTGGCGCTGCGCCAGGCGCGTTTCCGGATCGGCACCGCGCTGCTCGAGGGCACCGGCAGCTGCGATCCCTGCAGCCGCATGGAAGAAGCGCTCGGTCCGGGTGGCTTCAACGCGATGCGCGGACATGGTGGAATCACCGCAAGGGTGCTCGAACCGGGCATCATCGCCCTCGGCGATCCGGTCTGGCTCGAGCCGGCCGCGCCGCCGGCGACCGTCCAGGGAGTACTGCTATGACCGCACGCAAGGCGATCGGCCTGTCGCGTCGCGCGCTGCTGCGTTCCGCCGCGGCCACCTCCGCGGCGACGCTGGCTGCTGGCGCGACGCTGGCGACCGGCGCCGCGAGGACGATGGGCCGCGAGCCCGCTGCCGACGGCGGCGCGCGGGCCGGTGGCGCCTCCGGCGCCGGTGTGCCCCGCGCGCGCACCGCCGACGGCAAGTGGACCCGTATCCGCCGTGTCGTCACCAGCGAAGATGCGAACGGCAAGGGCGTCGTGCTCGCCGATGGCGAGCCGTCCAACGCCTTCGAACTGAATGGCACGAGGATCGTGCGCCTGTGGGAAACGCCTGCGGTGCCGGTCCCCCTGCCCCTGGCCGCCGACGCCGGCGCCACGGCGGGCAGCGCCTATCGGGAGGGTTTTCGCGGCACCAGCTTCTACGTCGCCGAATTGCCCGGCGGCGCGCGTGCGCCGTCGATCCCGATGCACCGGAACGTGACGCTCGACTACATGGCGATCCTCGCGGGCCGCATCGTCTTCAAGATCGACGAGCGCGAGATCGAACTCGCCGCCGGCGATACGCTGGTGCAGGGCGGCAACCTGCACAGCTGGATCAACCGCTGGGAAGAGCCCTGCCTGCTGTTGTTCGTCGTCGTCACCGGCACCGAGGGCTGAGCGCAAGATGGAAGACCTGACCCGGGCGCTGTGGCTGCGCCGCCTGATCGTCGCTGGGCTGCTCGCGGGCCTGCTGCTGCTCGCGTTCCAGGTGCTGCAGCCGTTCCTGGTGCCGGTGATCTGGGCGGTGATCCTCGCCTACGTCACCTGGCCCGCGCACGAGCGGCTGGTGCGCCTCTTCGGCGGGCGGCGCGGCCCGGCCGCGCTCATCATGACGCTCCTGCTCGCCTCGATGATCATCCTGCCGATTGTCTGGCTGGTCTCGCTGCTGCAGACCGAGGTGCTGGACGCCTACCGGCAGGTCACGCTGCTGTTGTCGCGCGGCATCCAGCTGCCCGACTTCGTGCTGCACCTGCCGCTGGTCGGCGACTGGCTGCGCGACTGGCTGGTGCGCATCAGCGCGAACCCGGACGAACTGATGGTCGAGGTCCGCGGCTTCCTCGATCGCTCCTCGGGCGAGTTCGGCGGTTTCATCGGTGGCGTCGGCCGTAACGTCGTCAAGCTCGTGATCGCGTTGCTGAGCCTGTATTTCATGTTCCGCGACGGGCACACGCTGGCCGCCCAGATCTCGCAGGGCCTGCGGCAGTTCCTCGGCGGCCGCGTCGAACACTACCTCAGCGCGATCGGCGACACCGTCAAGGCCGTCGTCTACGGCCTGGTGCTGGCCGCGCTCGCGCAGGGCACGCTCGCCGGGCTCGGCTACTGGGTCGCGGGGCTCGAGGCGCCCGTGTTCCTCGCCGCGCTGACCTTCCTCGTCGCGCTGATCCCGTTCGTCGTGCCGTTCATGTGGGGCGGCGCGAGCCTCTGGCTGCTGGTCAATGGCGAGACCTATGCGGCGCTCGGCCTCTTCATCTGGGGTGCGACCGCGGTCAGCTGGATCGACAACATCGTGCGGCCGCTGGTGATCAGTGGCGCGACCCAGATCCCGTTCCTGCTGGTGATGTTCGGCGTGCTGGGCGGGCTCACCGCCTTCGGTCTCGTGGGGCTGTTCATCGGCCCGGTGATTCTCGCGGTGATGATCGCGGTGTGGCGCGAATGGCTGGAAGAGAAGCGCGCCGAGGGCTTCGGGGCCCATGATGCGGCATCCCGGCCCGTCGCCGGGCAGGGGGGCCCATGACGACAGGCATTCTCCGGCGCACGACCTTCGTCGTGCCCGACGCGGCGCAGGCCGCGAAGTTCTACGAGTCGGTATTCGGCTGGACGCGCTTCTACGATCACTCGCTGGTGGCGAAGGCGGGTTTCCCGCCGGTCGGCCCGAACGACGAGCCGGTGAAGCTCGTGCTGCTGAAGGCCGAGGACCCGAAAGTTGGCATGGTCGGTTTCCTGCAGTACGTGAACCCGCCGTTCGACACCGCGGTGCCGGTCAACCGCAGCAAGGTGAAGATGGGCGAGGCGATCCTGGTGGTGCAGACCGACGACGTCGACGGCGCCCATGCCCGCGCGGTTGCGGCGGGGGCGACCATTGCCGTGCCGCCGACCACCTGGGAAGTGCCCTCGCACGACGGCAGCACCGTGATCCGGCTGCGCACCATGTCGATGTTCGATCCGAACGGCATCTACAGCGAGATCAACCAGCACCTGTCGTGACCGCCGAGCCCCCTGCGGAGCCGTTGATCATCCCGCACGCGGAGCTCTCGCCCGAGGCACTGCGCGGGCTGGTCGAGGCATTCGTGCTGCGCGAGGGCACGGAGTACGGCGACCAGGACGTGCCGCTCGAATCGAAGGTCGCGCAGGTGATGCGCCAGCTCGAGCGCGGCGAGGCGCGGGTCATCTTCGACCCGGAGTCCGAGGGGGTCGACCTGGTCACGGCGCACTCCCTGCGCCCGCGGCGCGCGCATCCCCCCTGACGGGCGTGTCCTCGCGCACGATGCCCGGCAGACGGCTAGAATGTTCGGCCTGACACCGGACGGGAATTGGACGTGAGGCCGACCATGAGCAATCTCGAACAGCAGAAGACCAAGTTCCGCACGCAGGCCGGCTTCATTGCCGCGCTCGACCAGAGCGGCGGCAGCACGCCGAAGGCGCTGAAGCTCTACGGCATCGCCGAGAACAGCTACTCGGGCGAGACGCAGATGATGGACCTGATGCACGCGATGCGGACGCGGATCATCACCAGCCCGTCGTTCACCGGCGAGCGCATCCTCGGCGCCATCCTGTTCGAAGCGACGATGGATCGCGACATCAAGGGTCGCCCGACCGCCGAGTTCCTCTGGGAGGTCAAGAAGGTCGTCCCGTTCCTGAAGATCGACAAGGGCCTCGAGAACGAGGCCGACGGCGTGCAGCTGATGAAGCCCATGCCGGAGCTCGACAAGCTGCTCGCGAAGGCGAAGTCGAAGGGCATCTTCGGCACCAAGGAGCGCTCGGTCATCAAGCAGGCCAGCGCGGCCGGCATCCAGGCGGTCGTCGACCAGCAGCTCGCGGTCGCGAGACAGGTGATCGCGGCCGGCCTCGTGCCGATCGTCGAGCCCGAGGTCGACATCCACTGCCCCGACAAGGCGGGCGCCGAGAAGATCCTGAAGGCGGCGCTGAAGGCCGGCCTCGACCAGCTGCCCGAGGGGCAGCTCGTGATCCTGAAGCTGACGCTGCCGAACGAGGACGACCTCTACGCCGACTTCGTCAAGCACCCGCGGGTGCTGAAGGTCGTCGCGCTGTCGGGGGGCTATTCGCGCGCCGACGCGAACGCCAAGCTCGCCCGCCAGCACGGCGTGGTCGCGAGCTTCTCGCGCGCGCTCACCGAGGGCCTGACCGCGCAGATGACCGATGCGCAGTTCGATGCCGCGCTCGACCAGGCGATCGAGAGCATCTACCAGGCCTCGAAGACCTGAATCCCGTCATTCGCGGCCCGCGACCCGGGCCGCGAGTGAACGCCGGTACGCGCCCGCGCCGGCCACCAGCACTACGAGACTCGGCACGCCGAACACGCCCGCCATCACGGCGAGGCTCGTGCCGAGATGCGCCGGTCCGCCGAGCGCATCCGCCAGCGCGCCGACGCTCGATGGCCCGAGCAGCAAACCGACGACGCTGATCACCGACCAGTAGAGCGCCGCGAGCTGCGAGCGGTGCCGTCCCGGCGTCAGGTCGATCAGCGCCGCCGGCCCCGCGGCGACCGCGATCGCCTGGCCGAGGAAGGCGATCGCGACGCACACGAGGCAGGCCGCGCCATTCGGCATCAACGGACCGAGGATCGCGGCCGGCGCGAAGATCAGCAGGCCGAGCAGCACGACGCGCCGCGGCGCATCGTCGTGACCGCGCGCCAGCCAGCGCGACGTCAGCCAGCCGCTGAAGGTCGTGCCGGGCAGGGCCGTGCCGAGGATCACCAGGCCCATCGCGATGCCGGTCTGCGCGACGCTCCAGTTCCAGTTGCGCTGGAACAGCGCGACGTTCCACTGCGTCATCGCACCGATCGCGAGCACGCCGGACATGCCGGCGAGCAGCGTGCCGTAGCCGCGCCAGTGACGCGCGGCGTAGCGCAGCGCGGAGTCGTGCGGCGTGCCGTCGTCCGCGCGCCGTTCGGCGACGGGCGCGGCGTCGCCGGTGCGCCGGCTGGCGCGCGTCGTGACGCCAGTCTCGCGGTCGCGCGCGCGCGGCGGTTCTGCCACCGTCAGCAGCGCCAGCGCGATCGGCACGCCCGGCAGGCCGACCGCGATGAAGGCGAGCTGCCAGGTCTGCACGGCGCCGATCCCGGGCAGTGACACCGGCGCCAGCGCCTCGAGCGCGGCGATCAGCGTGCCGCCGAGCAGGAAGGTGGTCGCGCTGCCGAGGAACGCGCCGTTCATGTAGACGCCGATCGCGCGTGCGCGCCGAGCGGGCGCGAACGCGTCGCCGATCATCGAGACCGCGCAGGGGGCGAGCGCCGCCTCGCCGATGCCGACGCCGACGCGGGCGAGGAACAGCGGCCAGAAGCTGCCCGCGAGGCCGCAGAGCGCCGTCATCAGGCTCCAGGTCGCGATCGCGACGACGACGATCAGGCGGCGGCTCGCGCGATCGGCCAGCCAGCCGATCGGCAGGCCGAGCGTCAGGTAGAACAGCGCGAAGGCGGGGCCGAGCAGCAGGCCGATCTGCAGGTCGTCCAGCTGCATCGTCGACTTGATCGGCTCGATCAGCAGCGCGATCACGAAACGGTCGAGGAACGAGACGAGATAGGCGACCGTCAGCAGGAAGGTCATCCGCCAGGCCATGGCCGGGGGCAGCCACCCAACCGGCGAGTCTGGCTTGACGGTGATCTCGACCGATGCGGTTCGCGGGAGCATGCGCCGCGGCAGCTAGTACGGCTTCGCGTCGAGCGTCGCAGGTTCGGGCAGCAGGGCGAGATCCGGCGGCAGGAACGGCGTGTAGGGCGGGTCGAAGTGGAACGGCGTGCGGTCCGCGGTCCACTCGGCGACCAGCGGCCCGCCGACGGTGCGATACAGGCTGGTCGCGCCGAGCCGCGTGCCATAGGGCCCGTGCACGATGCCGGGCGGCCGCCAGAAATAGGCGCCGGGGCGCATCACGCCACAGTTGCCATGCAGGTCGCCGATCAGCACGAACACTTCCTCGACGGTCGGGTGCGTCTCGCGCTGGCCGGCGCCGCCGGGCGGCGTGCCGTGGGGCGGGCTGGTCAGCAGCCAGGTCGTGTCGCCGGTGCGCGGGTCCTGGCGCAGCGTCTTGCGACCGCAGCCGGGTCGCATCTGTGCGTGGGCGTCCGCATAGATCCACGGCATCGCGTAGACGTCGAGTCGTTCGACGAGGCCGGTGGCCAGCGGCTCCGGGTCGCGCAGCGTGGCGTCGACCGCCGGGCGCGCGCCGAAGAAGGTCAGCACGATCGCGCCGCGGGCGCCGGCCGCGAGGCCGCGGCGCGCAAAGCCCGCGGGCAGGTAGGCGTAGTCGTGGGTGGTATAGCGCTGCGCGCCGATCGCGAGCTCGCCATCGAGGACGAACAGCTCTTCGTCGGCGACGAGGCGCTGCTCGCCCGGCTGGCGCCAGTGCGGCGGATAGCGCAGGACGAGGCTGCAGGCGCCGCTGTCCCGGTCGGCGCTCAGGATGCGCGCCGCGGCGCCGTCGCGAACGCCGGCCGGCAGGGCGTCCTGCCAGCGCAGCCGCTGCGACTGCACGAACTCGACGTGCGCGCGTCCCACGGTCGCTACCAGCCCATGCCGTAGTACGCCATCGTGCGCCTCACGTTGTCGCGGACGATGCCGTTGAAGCCGCGCAGGTGCGCGAAGCGCACGCGCAGGCGCTCGGCCACGATGTCGGGGATCTGCGCCTCGGGCGTGCCGGCCTCCATCTCCTTCTGCGTCTCGGCCATCAGCGCCTCGAGGTACTCGCGACGTTCGCCGAGTCGTGACCGGTCGGCGAGCGGCGGGCCGTGGCCGCCGACGTACTGCGCGAAGTCCCAGCCTTCGAGCTCGCGCAGCGTGCGCACCCAGTTGTGCAGCGAATAGTCCGGGATCATCGGCAGCGGCATGCCGCCCGGGCTCGCGAGGTCGACGATGAACGGGACGTTGGTGCCATCGGGTGTCATCACGACCAGGCAGTCGCCGTGGTTCGTACCCAGGTAGCGCAGCGTCAGCGTGCGGCCGCCGAGCCTCACGACGTAGCGCTCGCCCTTGAACGTGACGTCGGGGCGCACCAGCCGCGGGTTCGGCATGTCGTCGAAATGCGCGAGGCAGTTCGCGTGGCTGATGAACGTCGCGCCTTCGTCCTTGAAGACCTGGCCACCGAGCACGTGGTCCCAGTGCTGGTGGCTGTAGACGACGTACTTGACCGGCTGGTCGGTGAGCTTGCGGATCTGCTCGCGCAGGATGCGGGCCGCCGCGGGCTCGATCGGGTCGGTGACGATCACGCCCTTCGGGGTGATCAGGAACACGTTGCGCGTGCCGGTGTAGCGGAAGCTGTAGTAGCCGGGGCCGATCTGCACGATGTCCCAGCCGGCCAGCGGCAGTGGCAGCGCGGTGCCGGCCGGCGTCGCGCCGGACGTGGCGACCGGCGACGGAACTGCGGGCGGCAACTGGCCTTCCGCGGGACCCGAGGCGATCGGGATCGGCGCGCCCGCGGCGGCTGGCGCCGCGGCGGCGATCGCGGGCGCCGTCGCCGGTGGCGAGGCGGGCGTGGACCCGGGTGTGGCCTGCGCCTGTGCCCAGGTCGCCGTGATCGCCAGCGCCAGTGACGCGAGCCGCGCCATCGTCGTGACTCGTGCCATGGTCTTGATCAGTGTCATGGTCATGCCCCTCGCAATGCGCGAGCGGCGCACCCCGCGCCGCCGGCGCGAAACTTCAGGCGTCGAAGAACGGCAGCAGCGTCTCGGCCCACTGGCCCATGTCGTCCGGCATCTTGCGGAACGCGGCCTTGGGGAAGTCGCGCGCGGCCTGCTGCGTGACGCCGAGCTGCGGGTCCCACGACGGCGCGACGAAGCTCATCGGCACCTTCGCCTTCGCGAGTTTCGATTTCGTCGGGTAGGCGAAATGCGCCTGGTAGGCCTGGCGCCACATGCCCTTCGAGCGGAATAGCTCGAGCACGCGGCTGTGGACCATCGCCGGGTCGATGAACAGCGGCTGGCGGATGATGCCCTTGCGGGTGCGCTCGTACCACGGCCAGAACAGGCCCTGGTCGCGCATCAGGTGCCAGGCCTCGAGCAGGTGGCCGCCGTACCAGACGGGCTGGATGTCGGGCGTGTATTTCTCGATCAGCTCGCCGCGCAGTTCGTCCTCGAAGTAGATCATGTCGGCCAGCGCGAGATGCCTGACGCGCGCCGGCTCGAGCAGCGCGAGCTCGAGCCCGACCAGGCCGCCGCCCCAGGTGCCGATGAAGTCGAACTCCTTCACGCCGAGCGCGGGCAGCGCCGCGAGCACCGCTTTCGCATAGGCTGTCACGGTGACCTTGCCTTTCGGCAGCACGTTGTCCGACTCGCCGTGGCCCGGCAGGTTGATCGCGATCACCGGTCGCCTGCCGATGAACCCGGCGGCGAGCGCGTGCACGACTTCGGAGGAACCGGCGGCATCGTGTTGCACCAGTACCGGTCGACCTGGCGCATCGTCGTTGCGCCGGATGCGCAACTGGCCGCCCGGCACGTCGATGA
>Ga0315287_10006988_pt1 | contig 11284 bp, 15 predicted proteins | sample YL17G11_0_MG_FD_205037 | JGI IMG/M metagenome (GOLD analysis project Ga0315287, IMG submission 205037) | Sediment microbial communities from Yellowstone Lake, YNP, Wyoming, USA - YL17G11_0 | ecosystem: Environmental > Aquatic > Freshwater > Lake > Sediment | place: USA: Wyoming | collected...
AGGGATGCCGGTCGTCTCCCACTGCTTGATCCCTTCGGCCATCGACTGCATGTAATCGACCATCTCGCTACCTTCCAGCCCGAGCTTGAGCCCGTCATTGATCGCCCGGGTCATCATCTGGTCAGCCTGCCCCGGGCCACCGGAGATGCCGCCCCGACGCCCGGCCTGGAGAAAGGCGCCAGAGGTATCGCCCCCGATCCCGAAAAGCGTCTTTGCCGCAAAGCCAGTCTTGAGCATCCCCTGATTCATCATCTCGCGCCCTGAGCCCCCACCACTACGGAGGATTTCGGTCATCGCCTGGAGGGATTGGTCCTTGGCCATGCCGAACTGCACGCCCTCGCGCTGAGCGGCATAAACCGGATCATTCATGCGCCGACGCGCGCCAGCGATAGTCCTTTGTCGGGCTATGCTAGCTTGCTTCTCGGACGAAATATTGTCAGCCGCACGCATCCCCTGCCAGTTACTTTGCTGCTGGCTAGAAAATTGAGTGAACTCTTTTTCGTCGATGAACTGTCTAGCTTTCTGGGCCCAGGCATATTTTTCGTACCCGCGGGGGATACGAGTCGCGTACCCCCCGCCATCAGGGCTAGCGCGGAAGGCGCGTTCAGCAGCTTCCGGGTTCTTGGCGTTAAAGCGCTGGCGCATTCCCGGAATCATTTTCTGGAATTCTGCATCCGAGTAGATCGATGCGTTCTGCGAACGAGACCGCGCGACTTCTGACTGGTATCGAGACCCCGCGGCCCCCCGCGCCACGGCCATCTCCAGCCCACCGCCAACGTAAGGCATCGCTTCGAGCTGTTGTCGGCGCCACTCCATCGCCCGGCCGGCGTAACCTACGGCGGTCCCCATCATCCCGCCGAGGATCCCGCCCCCAGGCAGCGCGCTGGCCATCTGGGCTAGGCCTTGGGCGCCCTGGAAGGGAGCTTGGGCAACGGCACCGCCGAAAGCCGCCGTACGCTGAAGCGCCCCGCGCGCTACCGCTCCGGTTGCCTGCCCGGCCGCCTGGCGCAGGAACCCTGGGCCACGCTGCAAGAACAGCGGGGCTACTCCGGGGGCAGCGGTCTGGGCGAATCCCTGGGTAAAGGCCCACTTAGCCTGTTGCTCTGCCTGGTGGCGCTTCTGGTCCTCGCGCTCCTGGGCCTGGCTCGTGGATTGCTTACGCTTCTCCTCGGTCTTGGCGAGCTGCTCCTCTGCGCGATTCAGCTCCCTGGCTGCACGAGCTTCCGCAGAGTAGGCCTTTTCCAGATTTTTGACCGCGCCTTCCAGATCCTCTGATTGGCCTTGGGTCTGCTTCAGGCTCTCGGAAAGCGCCTTGTAGGCGACTGAGGATTTGTCTTTGATCCCGGCCATCGCCGTGAAAAGCGTAGCTTGGGTCTTGGCTAGCTTAACGATTTGCCCATCGAGCCCGACGATTTTCGACTGAGCTTCATCGTAGCTCTTTGCCTGATCCTTCATTCCTTTGAGCGCTGACTCGCTGACCTTGAGGATTTTCTGGAGTGCTTCATCGAAGCCCTGGGCTTCGGCGGTAATAACTACTCCGGTGCGGATATCACCTGCCATCGCTTAGGCCTCCAAGTCGGGCACGCGCCCTTCTTCCAGATCCCGCTCCCACTGATCGACTAGCTCGTCTCCGGTTTCCACTGGATCACCGAGCGCGGTCAACACCCCGCGCAATTGCCGGCTCAGTTCCTGCTGCTCCTTGATCGGCTGGTCCTCATCTCCCAGTGCAGCGATGAGATCGCGCTTTCGTACCAGCAGATCCTCGATCATCTCCTGATTCAACTCGGCCACGCTCTGCTCCAGAAACAACGTGTGGTTGGGGGGCAGTTTGTACTTGCTGCTCCACCAGCGCTTGAGCGAAGCAAGCCCGGACTCAACCTCCCGTTCCGCTCGCCGACGAACCCTTCGTATATCCGAGAAAGGTCGATTCGTGCGAGACCACCTCCATGTAGATCTCTTGCAGCAAGCGCACGTCGTCGAGGGCGAGCAAATCCTCAGCCCACTTGGGTCGCGACACCAGGCTGAAAGAGAGATGCGATACCATCAGATTGATCTCGGCGGTGAGCGCGTCCAGATTCGACGGCGAGATCCCTGCAGCCAGGTTCGAACGCATGATGCCCATCAGTTGCCGGTCGCGGATGTTCAGCACCCGGTTGGTGAACTTCCCCGCCCAGACCTTGCCGCGCCCGCTCTTCCAGCGAAAATCGAAAGTGTGCTCGCGCTGAGAACGAGGACCCTCCGCTTCGTTTTCTGGAACGCCATCGGCTATCCCCTCGATTTTACTGCTGATGGCTTTCTTCAGATCGTCGATTTCTTCTGGAATCAGGGGTTGAAGGTGTTCCGGCCTGGTCAATCGCTCGAAGGCCTCTGAGGTAATCCCGATCTTGTCAGTCAATCCAGACATTGCTCGCTCTCCTTATTGGGTCTGGGTCGAGAATACGAGATGCCGTGGAGGAGGGCAATATCTCAAAAAGAAAGGGCCCCCGGGTGCGGGGGGGATACATCCGGGGCCCTGTTCCCGCTCAAGCTAATTGCCTGAGCATCCTATCAGGTCAGTTCGCTCTCGTCCTTGGTGCGGATGGCGACGAATTCGATGTCTTCCCCGACAATCCCGCGGGCGTCCACCGTCCAGTTATGGCTGGCGATCTTCACCTGGTCGAGGTAGGTGATGATCTTGCCCGTTTTGGTGTCCTCGATCTGGGCCTCAAGAACGCCGGTGTCGAGTATGTTGGACAGGTGGTCATCGGTGCTCTTGCCGGTGGCCGGAAACCAGCGCTGCGTCTTGAGCGTCTCGCCGACAATCCGGAATTTTGAGGCGGAAAACCGTACCCGGTAGGCCACTGGCACGTGCTCTTCCACCTCGATGTTGTCGAGCACTTCGACGGGCTGGTACTCGATCTCCTCGGTGATGGCTACGTTTCGCGCGTAGCCCACCTTGACGCCTCCGATCGAGAATCGCGCCCGCGCGCCAGTGAAAAGATTTCCCTTGGCAGCCATGGATCACTCCTTATGCCGTCTGGCGGATCGTCACCAGATGGATCGTATTTTTGACGAAGTTGACCGGGATGATCGGAGCCATCTCCACCTCGACATCGAGCACATCTGCAGCCATTTCGATGCCCAAGCTCTTCCAGGCCACCAGCACGATAGAGTCGACCAGCAACCCCAGCGTGCCGAGAGCGACTCCCTTGGCCGCGTTGATGGTACCGGCGAAACCGCGTTTCCCCACAGCCATCTCCATGTTTGTACGGAAGGAGAACGCTGCAAAGTTCACCGCCGCGTTGACCGAGCCTTCGATGTAGGCCAGGTTGTTCGAACTGAGGTGGGTGGTCACGTTGCGGACGAAGCGTCGGCCTACGCCCTCGACGTTTTCCAGAAAACAGAGTCCGCCCTGGATCATCTCCTCGGCGTCATCGACCGGGTTCCAATCGGTGTCCTGCCGCAACGCGAGCACGTTGGCGTACTTGAAGGTGAGCGAAGTCCCCGGAGGCGCCCCAGCCTGCATGCCCGCGGCAATCGCTGCCGTGAAGAACGGCAGGAACTCTGCCCGCTCTCCCGCGGTGTTGTACCGCTCGATGGACTGGGGGAAGGCGCGGATGTGGCGAGTGTTCAGGTCCACCGCCTGCTCCTTGGCCTCGTCCTTGGTCGGGACGTCGTCGAGCGCGGTGTTGAGCAACCCAACGAAGCCATCCCGCTCGCTCCGGCCGATGCCACACATGTACGCGCAGTGCGCGTCAACCGCGGCATGGACCGCCGGATCTCCGGTCAACACTACGACCGAATTGACCCGCACCTTCTTCAACAGGTTCAGCGCTGCCTGCCAGTGCGAGAAGCTTGTGGTGCCTTCACTGCCACCAGCAAGGAAGGTCGCGGTGGTGGTGTTCGACGGTAACCCGCCCTTGGCCCCCGAAGCCTTCGCCGCAGTGATGTACTGCGAGTTGGAGTTGATCCAGTCGATGCACGTCCAGAGATTGGCGTAGAAGGGGGGATCGGCCGGGGAAAGGCAACTCTGCGGACCCTGGGCTCCGGTGGTCACATCCAAATTCTGGGGGGAGAAAGTGGTCTTCGACGTCACCATCGTGAAGACGAATCCAGCGCTGGAGGCGTAGCGGCTGTTGTAGTAGTCGGCGCATTTCTGGAGCGTCGATTGCACCGTCACCGAGGTGCGCCCGGCGTTGGCCGAGAAAGTGATGGTCTGGGCTGCTTCCACCTCGCCCATGGCCAGGTACTGCAGCTCGGAGAAATTCGCCGTTCCGGCCACCCCGGTGGTCCCGGTCAGGGTGATCTTCTCCAGCTGTACCGCCCCCGAAGCCGCGAGCCCAACGAGCAGCAGCCGCTTGGTGCTCGCTCCGCTGGAGACCGAAGTCACTGGCAAGTTGCCCACGTAGCCAGCAGCGAACTTGGCCAGGCCCTTGACCGGGTTGGCACCGGCGGCGATGGTCAACAGCGTCGTGCCCCCGGTGTGCTTGGTCATGGTTCCCGTACCCACGAGGGTGCCGGTAACGCGAGCCCCAAGCACTTTTGAGAAAGTCTGCGTGCCCGCCACCAGCGTGGTGCCGTTGAGCGTGAGGCTCTCGCTCACCGCTGCCGCGGAAGCATCCAAGCCATAGACGATGAGCGAGAGTCCAACGTCCGAGGCGCTGGAGGAGACCACGTCGACCAGACCATTGACATCGAGCTGGCTGGTGATGTCCCCGTCGAGACCGAGTTGGGCGCGGGTGGCCTTGGCCACGATCGCTCCGCTCGACTCCACTTCAGCGGTCATCGCGTCCCAACCGTTGGTCGGCTTGACATACTTGAGCTTGAAGAACGTGTCTCCGCCCACGTCATCGCCGGCCTCCACCTGATCCTCGAAGGTGATGGTGATGAGCTTGCCCTGCACCGTGCCATCGTCGATGGCGACGTTGATCTGGCTGGTGAAGGCGCCGTAGTCGACTGACGTGAGCACGAGCGCTCTCCCGTAGCTGTTGCCCAGTGCAGCGGCCGACTGGATGGCGGGGTTCACCTTCATCGCCACTACTTCCTGGGCGCCAGCCAGGATGTCGGGATCTTTCGAGGGGGCAAACAGCATGTCGGACACCTCGCGCAGGTTACCCGAACGAAACAGCTGCTTGCCCTTCTCCGGCTTGGTCAGCCGTAGAAAGTCCTTGGGCTCAGTCATGGCCGAGGCTGGCTTACCGCCCTCAGCCGTGCCGAGTACGGCAACGATGCCAGAAGCGCCCAGGCCCACCGACTCCAGCCCAGAAGCATCAAGCTGGGAATAGCTGCCCGGAACGCTGATCAGCCTTCCGTTGAAAAAGATGCTGGTCGCCATGATCTGCGCTCCTTAATTGGTGGGGGTGTTCATGAATTTCTGGAACGCTTCGCGCCACCCCAGGACGGTCAGCGGGCCGAGCTTTCCGCGCTTGACGTAGTTGCGGAACCCCGCCAACTGGTCGAAGCGTTTGCCCGATAACCGGGCCCATACCTCGAAGCTCACGGTGGAGCGGGGCATGGGCTTGGCGGCCTCGGGAGGGGGGAAAGCAGCGGCAGGCTCCTCGACCGAGTCGACAGGAGCTTCAGACTCTAGGATCTCAGATTTGATCTCCGGCATCGGTTTCCTCTCCGTCGGCAAAATAAACAGTTACGTTGGTCTTGACCCCCCCAACATCACTCGGGCTTCCGGATTTGTCAACGGCAATGCCCTCGACTCGGGAGGCCTTGAAGAGACGAGAATCTCGGTTTATCTGCTGTAGCTCGCGCTCGCATGAGAAGATGATCCGGCGCAGGAACAGGTGCTCCGGCATGTACGCCGGATCGAGCAGCAATTCTTCCCCGGATACCTTGATGCTGGCAAGGCCTTTCTCAATAAGCTGCTCCAGTCCGGCGAGCAGGATGGTCTTGGCTATCTCGTAGTAGTAGGCAGTCGTATCCGGGTGCTCGGAGATGACGGTCAAAAAGTAAGTGTGCTCCCAGATGGCCGTGTTGATGTCGCAGCGGAAATTCTCATCGTCCTCGTCCATCACCATCCCGCCGTCGTCTCCGAGCACGGTCTGGCTCTCGCTCTCGCTACCCAGGGTGATAGCGATGGCCGGGTACTTGTTGTCCTGGCGGGAGTAACCGTTGACCAGCGAGACCGGGTGGGCAGCGAAGAAGGTCTTGATCGCCGCGACCTCCTCCCCGGCCAACCCGTAGTTTTCCAGAAAGATGTCTTCCAGAATTATCGGATCCGCGACGATAGCGTCGAAACCGTCCTGGAGCAGATCGATGAGGTAGCGTTGGATCATGAGTCACCGTGTTCCTGATAGTACGCTTGAAAAGCTTCCGGCGCGATTTTCTGGACGTAAGCCACAACCTTTTGCGCCAGATGCCGCGCGGGAAAGGGTTTACGAATCCAGCTGTCCTTGTTATGCGGCCTGGTGGATATGGTCCGAAAGGTCATGTAGAAGTTCTGCGTGGCCTTCTCATAGGTTTTCTGCATCCGGTTCATGCCCGAGTAGATGTCACTCTTGTGGTGTGGCTTCAAGAGCGGGATGCCAAAGCCGCTGGTGTTGAGCTTCTCCCCCCAATTCGTCTTCCCGTACGGCTGGCCGCCGGTAGCCCCTAGTTGCTTCGCCGCGGCGTAGACCTGTTTCCCCAGCTTCTTGGAGTTCTCGACCGCGTTGTGCCCCTCGTAGGGTGAGCCCATCGGCTGGCCGATTTGTTTGGTTGATCCGGGAGTCGAATGCCGTATCGGGATGGCGCGATAGTAGTAAGGCCCGCCCTTTTCATTCTTGCCCTTCGGCTTGCTTTGGTGCTTGCCGCGCTCCCCCACAGGCACTACGGGCACCTCGGGGCCAAGCAGGGTATCTCGCATGTCGGTTTTCGGCGTGCCGTCTTCGAGCATGTGCGGAACCGCACCGACAAGCGCCACCACCGCTACCCCGCTCATCATTTGCACCGGTTGGATGCCGCGGATGTAATCATTACGGAAACTCGATTTGAGCTGGGAGCCGAGCCGAATCCACTCGTTGCGCGCCCCGTCGGCGATATCCCCCAGCACTACGTTGATCACGGCCTTGTTCAGACCGGCAACTAGCTCAGGCGGGATCAGCGCCTTGACCATTTCTACTTTGACGCTCATTCGTGGATCTCCGGGATGAAGTCGTAGCGCACCATGGCCTGGATGGGCAGGCCCTTGGGATCCCCACGCAGGGTCTTGGGATTCGGAACTTTGAACTTCAGGGAAGTCTGCCGGATGATGTGCGGGTGCTCGACCACCAGCACGACCGGGTGACAGAGATAGTGCAGGGAGAGCTTGGTGCCGCTCGCCGGGACGAATCCGGGCCGGAACTTTACCTCTCCCAGTTCGATGCAAAAGTTCGTATCAGGCTTGTAGACCGTGGTGAACGATCGCAGGTAATTCACTCCGCTGATCAGGTACCGACCATGGATGGTATCGCTACCGTCGGCGATGATCGTCTCGGCGTAGATAACCTCGCTCTCCAGGATGGTCAGCTTGTCGTAGTAGCCGATCTTGTTTTCGTGGCGCACGGTCATCATCATCGACCCAGCCATCCAGTTACCCAATTTGTCCCAGGGGCTGTATTCGTTCTGGAGGGCGGTGATTACCCCGCGGATGCACATTGCGTTGTTGGTCTCGATGATCTTGCGCTGCACCTCATCCATCGTCCCGATCTCGGCATAGTTCGGCGCGGTTCCCCCGCCGAAATAGTGCCAGCCTGATCCTTTGCACAGCGGGCAGTTTGGATCGGGCTGCTCAGTTTGAACCACGACTGGCCGGCAGGGGCAGATAGACGCCCGCTCCCAGGCGAGCAAGTAACCCTTGGTCTCGACCAGGAGGGCGAAAGAGTCGGGCAGAAAATCCGCCCGAGACATCGACTCCTTCATCCCCTGCGGGATGTTGGAGACTGGAAATCTGGGGCGAGTCGGAGAGATGGTCATGCTACCACCATGCGCAACCCTTTGTAGTATTTCTCAAGGGTTGGGATTACTAGCTTGATTTCCTTCTCGTACTGGGAGAGCCGTGCGCCATAACCTCCGTACATCGCCGAAGAAGTTGTTGTATATCCCTGACTCAGCCCGTCGATGCTCAAATTCTGGCTGGCGATGCCCGCCCCACCCAGCAGATCCCCGAGGGGGTTCAATGGCCCGAAGCTGGCCAGTTTGGCAATGGCGTCGCGTAACACCATGGGTATGTCCTCAGACGCAAACCCGGCGGTGTAGTCGATCTGAAAAGCTCCCGGGATGAAGCGCCGGGCACTGTACCGGAAGGGGAGCCAAGGCACTCCCGACGCTGACGCCAACCCCATAGACCCTGACACTACCTGTACGTGCCCGGCTTCTTTTTCTAGTTGCAAGTTCGCCCGATCAAAGGTCTGGATAGTCGCACCGCCAGACCCGGGGATGACAAAGCGCAGTTCGGACACGTCGATGATCGGGTAGTCTTTAGTCTTGATGAAAACGTATTCGCGGAAATCCTCCGCGTAGTAGTCATGCAACTCCGCGGTGATTGGTTTGGGCCGCAACGCGAGTTGTAACCGATGCTCGAACCAGGAGACTGAGGATTTGATGAACCATTCGTAAAGCGAGTCGGGCATGGGCTCTCCGGCATCGTTGGTCAGATCGAGCCCGAAGAGGTAATTGGTCTTCAACTCTTGCACCGAGACGATGTTGAGAGCAAAATCTCCCGCCCCTTGCTGAGCCGCGGAGAGGGACGATTCCAGCAGGGACAATGAATGAAAGTAGCTCGACTTGTAGTAGTAACCCGAAGCACCGGTCGAATCGGTGAACGCGTAGACCGACTTGCCGGTCTCCAGCGCTAGACGAGTTCCTGTCCCGGTAGCCTCGGTGTATACCCCATCTATCCCGGTGATGGATCGATAGACCTTGATCTGATCAAAGCTGCGTTGCACCGTCTCCAGGTTCGAAACGATCACGTTGATGGTGATAACCGCCATCTAATCCTCCTCTACCGAACCAACGGTCATCCCAGGTTGATCCGAGTAACTCCCCAGAGCCGGTGGGGCATTCCCCTTGGCGGTCAACTTCGAGGATAATTTATCGCTGTTCATTCCCGGGGTATCCTCGTCAGTGAAAGTGCCTGGCTGAATGATAGTGATTTTCGGGGCACTGGGGCAACCCCCATCGGCGCCGCCCCCAGTACGGGTGCCTGACTGGTACTCGATTTCCAGAGAATCCCCGGGGAGCGGGGCCTCCTTGAGCACCACCTTGGTCGGACTCTGAACCACGAATCCGTCATCCCAGTCACGAATTTTCAGCCGGCCATTCCAGAAAACCTGCACCGTTTCTGGAACGAAAGGGAAGCTGGTGTAAAACTCAGCGTTGGCCCCGTCGATGGCCCCAATGAGCGTATCCCCAGCGGTCTCTTTGATCGTGATCATGAGCCCCTATCATACTTCGCGTTCAGGCTGTCCCCGGGAAGCGGGGCCTCGCGGAGACGCACTTGCCGGGCACCTAGTTCCTCGTAGCCGGTATCCCAATCTGGAACCAACCTTACCCCGTTTTTCCAAACAGTTACCGTTCCAGAAACATAATTAAAGGTCGTCCAGAAAACTCGGTTGACCCCGTCTGGGTCGGGGATGAGCGGGGCGTAGATGGCCCGTCTGGTGATCACAAGGGCCATCGTTCACCGTCCACAGTGGTCTTGGCGTACCAGTCCAAGCCCAGGTCCCCGCAACCATTGCGCAGCCGCTGCAAGTCTCCGAGAAGGTCTTCGAGCAGTCCGCGCAGATCGTCCATATGGCGAAAGGTCTCGGCATGGAAGCGCAGCGGGCTGTAGCGCTTCTCAAGCTCGTCGATGGCAGTCTCGCGTGAGGAATCAAACCCCTCTGCGGACCTCTTCGCTTCCATACAGCTCTCGCACATAATCGCGAAGCTCCTGGCGCAGATCCAGCTTGCTGCGCGTGTGCAGATCCTCCAGCCGCTGAAGCAGCGCAGGACGCAACTGGCGCATCTCTTCACGGATGTGATCCACCACGTTGAAAAGTGCATCGACCTTTCTCCCGCGAGTCGACTCCATGGCGGTGTCTTCACGGACAAACTGCTCCCAACGATCGCGCAACTTCTCCATGGTCTCATCCAGTCGTATGATAGCGCGTAGCTCACGCTCTTCGCATTCCTTGCGCTGGACGATGAGCCCGGCAATTATGTTGCCCAGCTCTACGTATTTCTGCTCTGTCTTTTCTCGGTGAGTCTGGAGAAGCGATCGCATCAGGAACCCTACGATAGACGAGACCAGGGTCACTGCGCCGCCGACGATGGCCAACAGCACCTCAAGGCTGATCGACTGCATCTGCTTTTCCTTTCTCCCCTAGCAGGATCCAGATACGAGCGAGCAACCTTGCCAGCGGTTTTACCGGCTTCTCCAGCCAGTCATTCACTCCATGCCGCAGATAGTCCAATTGTAAATCCACCCCATCAATCCCGCTCAGCACGATGATCGGCAAGTCTATCTGGCTCTTCTTCAGCTCCTTTCGAATGTAATCGACAAGCTGCCAATTGTTATCCCTAGCCAGAGACAATTCGACCACTAACATGTCCACCTCAAAAGAGACCAGATGCTCCAGAGCCCCTTCCGCCGTAGCCGCTTCCAGAATCTGGAAATTGTACCGGCTCAAGTAGTCGCGGTACTGGGCTTTGGTTTCTTCATCGCGTTCGACGAGCAGCACCAACATACGCGCCTCTTAGAACAGCTTTTCAAAATACGTGGGGCGACTTTCCAGAAAACGGGAGATCTCCGCCGGACTGGTCCACTGCGGGGATTCAAAAGTTCTAGAAAACTGCTTGTTGAGGATCGTCGACACCAGCTCGGAGCACATCTGGCCCTTGAGGGTCCAGTGGGGACGAAACAGCTTAAGCTTGAAGTAATCCCAGATGGCGAACAGCCAACCAAAAAGCAAGATGGCCAGAAAGTCGTATCTCTGGCCGATCAAAGTCTCGCTCGATTGGATATGGGGAACCAGGTCACAGAGCGCGGTTACCTGGTAAACGTGAGTCCACTTGCGCCCCCGCACAGGAAAGGGCTGGGCCCCACGATTGACAGTAGCCTCCAGCACCCAGGACGTTCCCCAGTCGTCGGAGTCGTAGCGGATGGCCACATGGTTCGAGTCGTACTTGGTCACCGCGCGGATGGCAGCAGCCACGAAGCCTTCGTCGCGTTCGAACACGATGCTGATGTTTTTCACACTTCTTCCTTTCGTCCGAAGAAAGTAGCAACTCCGCAATCGCCAACATGCGGGGTGTCGTTTTCTAGCCAGCAACGAATCTCCATGGCGTAGGCCGA
>Ga0315287_10006989_pt1 | contig 11284 bp, 12 predicted proteins | sample YL17G11_0_MG_FD_205037 | JGI IMG/M metagenome (GOLD analysis project Ga0315287, IMG submission 205037) | Sediment microbial communities from Yellowstone Lake, YNP, Wyoming, USA - YL17G11_0 | ecosystem: Environmental > Aquatic > Freshwater > Lake > Sediment | place: USA: Wyoming | collected...
ACGGGCTTTTGACGGCGGAAGGGAAAGTGTGGAAGCGCTCTCGCAAGGCGATGGCGCCAGTATTCACGCCACGCCATATCGACGGGTTTGCAGAGACCATGTTGGCGTGCGCGGAAACCTATGCTGAACACTACGTCCAGGCTGCGCGCGATGGCACGACGCGCGATGTTTCGCGTGACATGACGGAGCTGACTTTCGACATCCTGTCGCAGACACTGTTTTCCGGCGAGATCGCGGCATCCACCGACGATTTCGCCGCCGATGTTCAGCGGCTTCTGTACACGATGGGCCATGTCGATCCCCTTGACCTGCTCAAGGCGCCGCCCTGGGTTCCGCGGGTCACGCGCCTCAGAGGCAGCAGGGTGATGGCGCTGTTCCGCGGCATCGTGGATCAGACGATGGAGAAGCGGCGGCAAAAAATTCAGTCGGGCGGCGCCGTGCCCGATGATTTCCTGACACTGCTGCTGCGCCAGGAAGGACCCGACGGGCTCACCCGCGAAGAGATCAAGGACAACATCATCACCTTCATCGGCGCTGGCCACGAGACAACTGCGCGCGCGCTGGGCTGGACCCTTTACTGCCTGGCCAATTCCGCGCCTGACTTGGAGAAACTGGAACAGGAGATTGATGCGTTCTTCGATGGAAGTGTGCCAGAGCCTCAACACTGGCTCGACTGGCTTCCCAAAACGCGGGCGGCTTTCGAAGAGGCGATGCGCCTCTATCCGCCAGCCCCTTCGATCAACCGGGCGGCGATTGCGGATGACCGTTATGGCGAAGTCGAGATCAAGGCGGGGGTGACGGTGCTGGTGATGCCATGGACACTGCACCGGCATCGTAGGCTGTGGGACCAGCCTGAGGCGTTCATTCCCTCGCGCTTCTGGCCGGAGAACAGGGGGGCGATCGACAAGTTCCAGTATCTGCCCTTCGGCGCGGGGCCGCGCATCTGCATCGGCGCCAGTTTCGCGCTGCAGGAAGCGGTGATCGTGCTGGCGCTGCTGCTGCACCGTTTCCGCTTCACCTGCACGGCGGAGTGCAAACCCTGGCCCGTGCAGAAGCTAACTACTCAGCCCGCAGGTGGCCTGCCGATGACGGTGTCGGCGCGGCGGTGAGGCGTTTGGATGGCGCACCAACTGAAATTATCTGGAAATAGAGTGGTATGGTCATCCAACGCGTCTTAAACCTGTTAGGCATTACTCTCGACCTCACTGCGATGCATAAAGTAACTCACTCATTGCCGCACAGCAGACATTGAATTGTGGATGTCCGCTGTCAGGTGAACAGCGGAGATGCTGCGGAGATTGGCTGACTTCTGCTTATGTGGAGGTTTCTCGGACGCCTGCCGCTGGAGCACGTCGAGGGATTCGTCATGCAGGCGTCCGAGAAAGCTGCACATTAGCAGACTTTGGTTAGACCCTGCATCAAAGTTTCCTCCCCCCTCAGCCGTCGCTTCGGGCAAACTTTTCCGTCCAGGGCAGAAGGAGATGCTCGACCTTTTGGTACTGCGTATATGAGGGATACTTGCTGTGGCAATCAATTGCCGGGACCAAAAACCCGGAACATGTCCCGTCAAAGTGTGCAATGTTCCAGGTCCGATCTTTCCACAGGCTGCAATTGCTTCTCCGGCAACCCCTTGTTATAGAGCGATTTCAGGCAGCTGCGCGGCGAGGGATTGGTATGATGAAAATTGTGGCGGGAAACAGTAACCGTCCCCTAACCGAGGCAATCTGCTCCTACCTCAACTTGCCCCAGGTCAAGGCCGTTGTAAAACGCTTCAATGACATGGAAGTGTTTGTTGAAATTCAGGAAAACGTGCGTGGCCAGGACATGTTCGTGGTCCAGTCCACATCCTTCCCCGCCAATGACCACCTGATGGAACTTCTCATCATTATCGATGCGCTCAAGCGCGCCTCGGCACGCCGCATCACGGCCGTTGTTCCCTATTTTGGGTATGCACGGCAGGACCGCAAGCCAGGCCCCCGCACACCCATTTCGGCCAAGTTGGTTGCCAACATGATCACACGAGCAGGGGCTGATCGTGTTCTCACCGTCGATCTTCACGCAGGCCAGATCCAGGGTTTCTTCGATATTCCCACCGACAACCTGTTTGCCGGACCCGTGCTGGTGCGTGATATCAAGCAGCACAATGACGTGGGCAACACGGTGGTGATTTCACCCGACGTGGGCGGCGTGGTGCGCGCCCGTGCTCTTGCCAAGCGCCTCGATACACCGCTCGCCATTGTCGACAAACGCCGCGAGAAGGCTGGTGAATCCGAAGTCATGAACATCATCGGTGAAGTGGTGGGCAAGTCCTGCATACTGATCGATGACATCGTGGATTCAGGTGGCACTCTTTGCAACGCCGCTGAGGCGCTGCTGGCACAGGGTGCGAAGGACGTAGCCGCCTACATCACGCACGGTGTATTGTCGGGAGGTGCCGTTGCGCGCATCACATCGTCGAAGCTCAGGGCCTTGGTGATCACCGATTCTATCCAGCCAACGGAAGCCGTAAGGGTCGCTCGCAATATCCGCGTGCTTGGCATAGCACCGCTGCTGGGTGAAGCCATCGGCCGTATCAGCCGGGAAGAATCAGTCTCGAGCCTGTTCGAGTCGGTCAGTCCAGGGTCACCCGGTAGCGGCTGACAGCTATGACGGCAACAATGACGAGCATGAGTGAAAGGCTTGCGATTTCGCCTGCTATCTGGTCGAAGCTCGCACCCTTCAGCATGAGCGCGCGGACAACACGCAAAAAGTGGGTAACCGGCAATACTTCGCCGATGGCCTGTGCCCATTCCGGCATGCCGCGAAAGGGAAACGCAAAGCCTGACAGCAGGATTGAAGGCATCAGGAAAAAGAAGGACATCTGCATGGCCTGCAGCTGGTTCTGGGCGATGGTCGAAAAGGTAAAGCCCAGCGCGAGGTTAACGGTGATGAAAAGCAGGGTTGCCATGGCAAACAGCGCAACGCTGCCTTCAAAGGGCACGCCAAAAAGGATTCTTGCCGCCGTCAGGATCACCAGCACCTGTATGCCACCGATCAGTATGTAGGGTGCAATCTTGCCCACCATCACTTCAATGGGTCGTACCGGCATGGCAAGCAGGTTTTCCATGGTGCCACGTTCGCGCTCACGGGTGACGGCTAATGCAGTCATCATCACCATGGTCATGGTGAGAATGACGCCGAGCAGTCCTGGCACAACGTTGAAGCGGGTGATGCCTTCAGGATTGTAGCGACGGTGAAGCAACACATCGATGGGGGCAGGGCCCTGCTGGTAGGCAGCAAGTGGGCCTCCAAGCTCGCGGGCCAGGGTTTGCGAAGTGGCCTGGTTGACGGCGGCCAGGGCGCCACCAATAGTGGCAGGATCGGTTGCGTCCGCCTCTATGACGATCTGTGCCTTCTCATGCCGGATCAAGTGACGGGTGAAATCGCCGGGGATGGTGATCACGAATTGTATGGCGCCACGCTGCAGCAAACTATCCGCTTCAGCTTCTGTCGAGACCGAATGGTTCATGCTAAAGTAGCCTGTGTTACCAATGGCGCTCACCAAGGCCCGCGTTATGGCGCTTTGATCAGAGGCTAGCACCGCAGCGGGCAGGCCCTTAGGATCGTTATTGATAGCAAAGCCAAAGAGAATGAGCTGCATAATGGGAATGCCGAACATCATGCCAAAGGTCAACCGGTCGCGGCGCAGTTGAAGGCCTTCCTTGATGATCATGGCGAGCAGGCGGTGAAGGAATCCCATGGCGCTATTCTCAGACCGCGTCGGCGTTGTCTTGCGCCTGGCCCATGAGGTGAATGAAGATGTCTTCCAGGGTGGGCTGTGATTTCTCCCATATGACTGACCCATCGTGCAGCAGTGGGGCAATAGCTGCTTCCAGTGCCGTTTCATCCGGGCCACAGACATGCAGTGTGAGTCCGAAGGCAGCGGCGGCGGTTACACCCGGTGCTTCGCGCAGCAACGGCGCCAGCCGGTCGGCACCGGGACCGGTCGCCAGCCAGGCCTTGAGGCCAGATGCGGCAATCACCTCGGACGACGTTCCGCGCGCCATCAGCTTGCCATAGGCGATATAGGCTATCTCGTGGCAACGCTCTGCCTCATCCATATAATGGGTTGACACCAGCACGGTGATGCCTTCTGCAGCGAGGCTGTGGATCTCGTCCCAGAAGGCGCGCCGCGCCTTGGGGTCAACACCCGCCGTCGGTTCATCAAGCAGCAGCAACTTGGGCCCGTGCAGCACGCAGGCCGCAAGCGCCAGTCGTTGTTTCCACCCGCCCGAGAGCGTACTGGTCAATTGATTCTGTCGGCTTGTGAGGCCAAGGCGTTCGAGGGCTGCGTCAACTCGGTCGCGCACGTGGTCAAGCAGGTAGACCCGTGCTACGAAATCAAGATTCTCGCGGATGGTGAGATCTTCATAGAGGCCGAATTTTTGGGTCATGTAGCCGGCCTGGCGCTTGATGGCTTCGCGGCCGGTGATCAAGTCATGGCCGAGGCATGTGCCATGCCCGCCATCGGGTGTGAGCAGGCCGCAGATCATGCGAAGCGTTGTAGTCTTGCCTGATCCGTTGGGACCAAGAAATCCGCAGACACGGCCAGGCATAAGCTTGAGGTCAACATGATCGACCACGGTGCGTTTGCCGTAGCGCTTCACGAGTCCGGTGACATCAATGGCTGGCTGCGGCTGGTCGTTCATGGCAATGGCTGCACTTCTATGGGAAGGCCTGGCCGCAGCAAGGGATCGGCAGCGGCGGGTTTTGCCTCCACCAGGAACACCAGCTTGGCACGCGCTCCTTGTGAGTAGATCACCGGTGGTGTGAACTCCGGCGTTGATTCCACGCGGGTAATGGTTGCCTCCTTTGACGCCCCGCAACCGTCGCAGGTGAATTGAATGGTGGTCCCGGGTTGGGCCTTTGCCAGGGTCTGTTCGGCAATGAAAAATCGCAAGGTCACAGCATCCGGAGGCAGCAGGGAAACAACTGGCTGGCCTGCCGCCACCCACTCGCCCACGTCGAAGAACGTGTTTTCAACCCTGGCATCAACCGGTGCCAGGGGTGAAAGGTCGGAAAGTTTGCTGCGTGCCTGTTCGGCGCTTGCCTGTTCCTCTTTGACCCTGGAGCGTGCAGCATCGATTTCAGCATTGCGCGCGGCGAGGCTTGCCGTTTGTTCGCTGGCATCAAACTGGGCGATGCGGGCCTTGAATTGGGCAACTGCCGCCTGCGCCTGGTCAAGGCTGTTCTGCGAAACCGTGCCGCTGGAAGAGAGGCGTGAGGCGCGGATCAGGTCCTTCTCGGCGAGCACGAGTCCTGCTTCGGCCTCCTGGCGCTGGGTACGGATCTGCTCGAGTTCGGGTTCGCGCTTTCCAGAGAGAAGGTTGTCCAGCTGGGCCTGTGCTGTGACGACGGCTGCCTGGGTGCGTGCAACTTCTGCTTTGGCTGCGGCATCGTCAAGACCGAAAATAGTATCGTTCTTGCTGACCCTGGCGCCTTTGGTTGCGGGCCTTAGGATGATGCGGCCTGCCTGAGGAGCTGCGATCAGCACTGTTTCGCCCTCCACATAGCCAAGATAGTTGGCTTGGCCGGCAGGCTGGGGCATCCAGAGGTTCTTGTAATAGAAGGCGGCGAGGGCCAGGGCCACGACGAGCAGCGGAATGACCTTTTTCATGGCTGCAGCGCCCTGAGTATAAGATCACCATCGTGCTTGGCGAGGGCTTCAATATCGAGTGGGTCGGCGCCAATGGGCTCGAACACACTTTTCCACAGCGCGCCCAGAAGCATAGGCCCCACCATGCACTTCACCGTCAACCCGGCATCCACGGTGCGGAACTCTCCGCTGGCTATGCCGCGTTCAATGAGAGACTGGAAGAGAGGGAGAGCGGCGCCGATGACGTTGTCGAGGTAGAGGCGGCCAAGCGAGGGATGAGCACGGGATTCCGAAATGACCAGCTTGACCAGATCCGGCATACGGGTGTCCTCCAAACGGGCAGCAAGGAAGTTGAGGAGAGTTCGAATGAGAGGTCCCATGGGCCCCTCGTGGCTATCAACCATGGTTTTCGCTTGGTCGAGGTTATGCCCGACTGTGGTTTGAACAAGGGCTGACAACAGAGAATTTTTATCTTTGAAATACAAATATATAGCGGCCTTGCTTAAGCCTGCGCGTGAGGCCACGTCTTCAAGTCTCGTAGCGTTGAAGCCATGCTCAGTGAAGAGATCGAGTGCAGCGGCAAGAATTTCGGCCGGACGCGCCTCAGGACGCCGTTTACGCTCATTTGTTTCTAACTGGCCAGTCATAAACTATAACTAACTCATTGGTCAGTATCTGTCAATACTCCACGTGAGAAAGCATTTCTTTGCTTGAGCGCAGAGCTTCCCCTGTCAAACGCTTGAGTATCAGGAGAATTGAAGGTGGAAACCAATGTGGGTTCGGCAGCTGTTGCGCTGCTCCTTTCCATAAGCTCGGCAGCGTTGGCTACCTCTGCCACGCCGGAAGAAGTTGCCCGTCTCGTTGGTGTGTTCCAGTCCTATCTTGGCAAGGAGCCCTGTGTCGTCAATGTCATGCCTACTGGCGAGGCCCTTGACGTGAAATTGGACTTCATGCCCCTGGTCAGCAAACTGCAGAAGCCTGACGTCTCCACTGAAACAACCCCGCTTGCCTTCAAGCTTGTCGACCAAGGCTGTGGCAAGTGGCTGGTGACCCAGGACCAGACCATCAGCTTCAAGGTAAGTTTGCCGGGCACACTCGATCTCACCGCCAGCATTGGCATGCTCAAAGGGACTGGAATATTTGCTGAAAGCCTTACGACTTTCTCAAGCTCCTCGACCAACATGTCGGATATTGCAATCGATGAAACAGTGAACGTCCCGAGCGCAGGTACGTGGCATGTCGCCAATGGGCTGAAGTCAGTACGCCGTGAAACAATGGCACAGGGCCCGCGGGCACGAGCGCCGAGAGTACCATTCAGCATGCAACCATGCAGGGCCTTGTGGAAACCGTCAGCCAGTCAGCATCATCCGTAACGCCCATACCGCTTCAATTTACCATCACGGCTGACAAAGGCACTCAGGATGGCACGCTCACCGCCGTGAAGAACTGGACTATTTACGGGCTTGTTGCCTGGCTGGTGGAGCACCCCCAGCGAAGCGTCCATCTCATCCGGCCAATCGGAGCTCAAGGCACTGATGTCTGAAAGCCTGCCTCTGTTTGAAAGCATTCTCATAACAGGTTCCGTACAGAATGTTTTTGTCGTAACACCCGTGGGGCCAGTGGGCATTGCGGGTCTGGGATTTGATATGGGCATGAATGGCATTGTGGCAGACGGCATGCTGCGTGAAGTATTCAAGGTCGACGGGCTGATGCTGCCAGCAGGCATTTTACCGGCCTGGGCCATTGACCTTGTTCCTAAGTCCTTTGGGCTGGCCATCGAGGTTGAGGATTTCGGTCTTGTCGCGCCAGCCAAAATTCTTCTTGAAACCAGGGATCTTTCAAGAGCCACGCCACCGACGCGAGAAAAAGATGCCAAACTATTGAAGGCGCTCGTGCCAAAGGGAGCCCTTGTTGTTTCCATAGGGCCGAGCAAAATTTCTGCCAAGCTCTTTGACCTGGATTATGAAGCATCGCTCACCGCCGGTCCCTATGGCACGGCAGCTGGAGCGGCCACGATCAAGGCAACGGGGTTTGACCGGGCCGTGGACGCGCTGAAGGCCCCGCCCGCAGAAATGCTGGGTCAGGCCACTCCGGCGCTTATTGCTGCAAGGGGAATGGCCAAAACCGAATCCGATGGCTTCCTGAGCTGGAGAATCGAAGGCATACTCACTGGCAGAATACTTGTGAACGGCATGGACGTCACCAAGATGGGTGTGAAGAACTAAGAGAGCAGGGCGCCTTAGCAACTGCAATTTTCTCTCCATGGTCTTCCTGCGAGGCGAATGCCCAGCGGTTCAACATGCTCAAAGCCTGGGTCGTCGACTCGAGGCCGACGATGGAGAAAAATGAAAGTGTCAACTATGCCTACGAACAGGTGTTAGCCAAGTCCCCGGACTGGACACTGTGGACCCGACCACCCAGCGTTTCAGCGCGCTGTGCCGTTGGGTGGTCGCCTCGCAGGGCGACCAGGCAGAGGTGGTAGAGCACGGCGCTCAAGGGACAATGAAGGCCACCGTCCCCAGACGGAAATGTTTCACCCTAATCCTGCGCCAGGACGATGTGGCGGTCGCGGGATTGTTAGCTTGTTATGACTAAACGCAGTGGATTCACCTTCACTCAGGGTGCTTGCTCCCGAGAGTGGGGGATGACGGGTCTGGAGGTTAGATCCTTTGAACCGGGGCGGGCAAGAACCTTGAGGTGTCGACCGGTACAACTGTCTTGCCAATCGGAAATAGCGAGGCCAAGGCGAGTTTTACGTGGGCCCAGGCAAAGGGGATGCCGATGATGGTCACGGCAAAGCCGGCAGCTGCCACAATATGCATGATGGCCAACCACCAGCCGGCGAGCACGAACCAGATTAAGTTTCCAATGGTACCAAGTGTTCCTGTACCGAGGTCCGGACGTCCGTTCAATTCGTCGCGCGAAATGATATCAAATCCAAAGGGCCAGAATGTGTAGCGCGCCAGCATGAAACAGGACCGCGCCCACGGGATGCCGACGATTGTCAGAGCCATGATCACGCCGGCGAGTATCCAGCCGAGACCTGCAAGAAAACCACCAAGCACGAACCACACCGCATTGAGTAGAAAAAGCAACATGTTTCTAATCCTCCCACTCACACCCATTAATGGGGAGCGCAGATCGAGATTACAAGAAGACATTGTCAGCCAATCGGCTGGATTGGACTTAGCCCAACTTTGGGATACCATGTTCTTGTGATTTGCTCACCCAAGGCAGAGCAGTTGGCCTAGTTGTCGCTTACTTTCAATCCGTTGTTGTAATCGGTGGCGGTTGCCTTGAAACCTGCAAGAAAATCGCTGTTTCTCAGTGCCACACTCAATCATGTTGGTATCTGCGCTGGCATCGTCGGACGTCAGGACTGGCGTCGCCGCCGAACCCTACGCCCCTTCACGTCGAAGGTCGCGAGCGGCAAGTGGGTAGACCGGGAAATTGACGCGATGGACGGACGATACGCTGAAATGAAGGAAAAATGCAACTTGGTCGAGACCTCACGGGACGGCACCATTCCGGCCCTTACAGCTAACAAGATCGACGTGATCATGCCGTCCTTGGCAATTACCGAAAAACGCAAGGAAACCATGGGTTTCTCAAGTGCCTACTATACGTCAGCTGCTATCCTCATGGGGGCAAGATCGGCGACATGGATGTCACGTCCGCACATCTTGCTGGCAAAACTAACGGTGTGCAGGTTTCCTCCTTGCGCGCCGCCGGTCTCGACAAATATTTTCGCGCAACCTCGGCCATCAAAACCTACGAGACACAGGACGAAGCAAACCAGGGTCTCGCTGCCGGCCGCCTGGATTATGTCATGGCCAACGGCATCGCCCTTGATGCATTCCTGAAGTCCGAATAGGGTGGCTGCTGCGAGGCCAAGGACAAAGTGCCCGACGATCCAGCCAATCTAGGTGAGGGCGTGGGGGCCGGAATCCGCAGCGAGGACACCGCCCACGTTGAAAAATTAAATGCGGCAATGTCGACACTTGCGGGCGCTGGAAAATTTGATGCCATAACCGCAAAGTACGGACTGACGGTCCAGATCATCACGCCGATAAGACGACTCGCAACAGTCCAGCAGCCTGTCAGACTTAATGGACGTCTTCGGAATGCGCTAGAATCTGTTCAGTGATCCTGTTGATAGGTTGGCTGGCGATGGACAATTTTCGCATGAGTGACCGGGGAACCGGGGTTCTGCTTCCGCCGTCGGTCGACGAGTGGCTTTTGGAGCAGCATCTGGCGCGGTTTGTGGTGGAGATGATCGATGGGCTCGACCTCGGTGCGATGAGTGGAAGCTATCGCGGCTCGGGCTCGGCGGCGTATCATCCACGCGCGCTGCTCGGCATCCTGGTTTACGGCTACGCGACGGGGGTGTTTTCGAGCCGCAAGCTGGAGCGGGCAAGCTACGACTATGTGGCGTTCCGGTTTGTTGCGGCGAACGAGCATCCCGATCACGACACCATCGCGGCGTTCCGGCGGCGCTTTCTCAAAGAGATCGAGGGCCTGTTCGTCAAGGTGCTGGTTGTGGCGCGGGAGTTGGGCTTGTTGAAGCTGGGCACTGTCGCGCTGGACGGCACGAAGATCCACGCCAACGCCAGCCGGCACAGTGCGCTGTCTTACGAGCATGCAAGCATGATTGAAGCGCAGCAGAAAGCCGAGGTGGCCGAACTCATGGCCAAGGTGGAGGCGGCGGACCAGGCCGATGTGCCCGATGGCATGTCGATTTCCGATGCGCTGGCGCGCTGAGATGAGCGGCTGCAGAAGATTGCCGAGGCGCGGACCAAAATCGAAGTCAGGGCGAAGGAGCGTTTCGAGCGGGAACAGATCGAGCATGCCGCGGTGCTGGCCGCGCGGAAGGATAAGGCCAGGGGACGGGTAAAAAGCTCGGCGGCAAGCCACCTGCGCCGCCGAGCCATGGGCCCAAGGCCAACGAACAGATCAACCTCACCGATGAAGGGTCGTGCATCATGAAGGTTCCCGGTGGCGGTTTTGACCAGTGCTACAATGCGCAGGCCGTGGTGGCGGCGAACATGGTTCAGGCAAGCAACGACAACAGCCAACTTGAACCGATGCTGGCCAGGCACGCCGATGCCGGTTACTTCAGCGCCGCCAATGTGGCGGCCTGTGACGCGGCGCTGATCGCCATGGGCCGGCAGCCGCATCATTGCACCCCTGCTGAATGCTTTGCACCAGCACCGCCCGCGCCGGAAAACCCAACGCCCGTTGCGGCCGAGGCGCACTGGTTGAAGACGCCGGAGGGAAAAAAGCTTTACGCGCTTTGCAAGCAGACGCCGGAACCGGTGTTCGGCATCATCAAATCCGTGCTCGGATTCCGCCAATTCCTCTTGCGCGGCCTCGCCCAAGTACGAGGCGAATGGAGCCCCGTGACCATGGCGTGGAACCTCAAGCGGATCTTCGTCTTGAGCCGCCCCGGATGAGCTGGCCAAGCGCCCAGTCATACCGAACCCAGCCTGTCCAACCCGACCAGACCGCACAACAAGCGCAAACCCACTGAAACCAAACCCTCATTCCGGCAGGCTGCTAGGGCGCGTTATTCTTGGCAAAGATGCCCTAGGCAAACAGAAGGATGATGGCGCCCACAATGGCACCGATAAAGCCTACGCCTTCGCTGGG
>Ga0315287_10006991_pt1 | contig 11283 bp, 13 predicted proteins | sample YL17G11_0_MG_FD_205037 | JGI IMG/M metagenome (GOLD analysis project Ga0315287, IMG submission 205037) | Sediment microbial communities from Yellowstone Lake, YNP, Wyoming, USA - YL17G11_0 | ecosystem: Environmental > Aquatic > Freshwater > Lake > Sediment | place: USA: Wyoming | collected...
CGATCGGCCGACCCGCTCGACGCGCGTCTCGATGCGCACCGGACCTTCGACCGGCGGCGCGGTGTAGTGGACCGTCAGCGAGCGCGGCGCGCGGTCCGCGTCTACCGAGTTCCCGAGCGCACGCAACACCAGCGCTGCGACATAGCCCCCGTTGGGTCCGCGCACCACCCACCAGCCGCGGTCGATACGGCCCTCGTAGGCCGCGATCCCGGCGGTGGCTTCGAGTTTTCGGACTTCCGTGTCGCGGTCGAAGCGCGTCGTCACGGCGTGCTGGGATAGCGGAGCGCGCGGCCTGGCTGCAAGCAAGCGCGCCTTCGCTCCCCACCGCCTCCGCCCCATCCACCCCCGGAGTCCTGGACGCCAACCGTGCGGGCGACCACGTCGAACCGCTGCGCGGCCTGCGCGAGCAACTTGTCGGTGCATCGGCCAGCCTTGCCGCCTACGATGCGCCGGAGCCCGAAGAGAACCGGCGCTCCGCAGAAGGAGAAACTCGTGCAAGTCCCTCTCGGTGCGCGTTCGGTTCCGCGCGGCGCGGCGCTGGCACTCGTCGCGTTGCTGCTCGCCGCCTGCGCGACGCCCGTGGGCGTACGGCGCGTCGACGCGAAGCGTGTGCACCGCGAGCTGACCGCCAACGCGATCTCGACCGACGAGCCGAGCGAGCCTTCGCGCCAGCTGCTGAACCGCCTCGGCCTCGCCGAGCGTTTCGAAGCCGATCCGGACGCGACGCTCGCGGTGCTGCATGCGGATCTCCCGCCGACCGGCGACCCGGACCTCCTTTTCGCGCTCGCCGAACTCTCGTTCCTGCGCGGCGAGAAGACCGGCCATCGCGATCAGACGCTGGCTGCGGTGATCTACGCCTACGCATTCCTGTTTCCCGGCGGAGCCGAGCCGCCGCCAGATCCGCTCGACCCGCGGCTGCAGGTGGCGCGCAACGTCTACAATCGCGGTCTGACGCTGGCGCTCGCGTCGCCGGATCGGCGCGAGGTCGTGCTCGCGACCGGCGCCTACCCGCTGCCCTTCGGCCGACTCGACGTGCGCTTCGACACGAAAGAGCTGCTCTGGGCGGGCTACCAACTCGACGACTTCGTCCCGATGGCCGAGTACGAGGTGCGCGGGATGGCCAACCGTTATCGCAACGCGGGGCTCGGTGCGCCGCTCGCGGCGAAGCTCGTGACGATGCCGGGCGCGTCACCACTCCCGGGTGCGGAGCGCCTTCCGCCGCGCCTTCGCGTGCCGCTCACGGCGTTCCTGCGGATCGACGATCCGCGGCGACACCTGAAAGACGCCACGCTACATGCGGATCTGGAGCTGTACTCGGAAGACGCGCGCGCCGCGCTCGAGGTCGACGGCCAGCGCGTACCGCTCGAACAGGAGATCACGGCCCCGCTCGCCTTCATGCTCGAAGGCGCGCCGATCTGGGACTTCGAGTTCGCCGGCTTCCGCTCCGGCGACTTCCTGCTCGGCGGCATCGAGAGCCAGCTCGTGCTGATGCACCCGCATCGGCCCGGCCGCATTCCCGTGGTGCTGGTGCACGGCACCGCGTCGAGCCCCGCGCGTTGGGCCGAGATGGTCAACGAATTCGAGAACGACCCGACGATCGCGTCGCGCTACGAGGTCTGGCTCTTCATCTACAACACCGGCAACCCGATCCCGTACTCAGGGGGCTTGCTGGTGCAGTCGCTGAAGGACGCGGTCGCGGAACTCGATCCTGCCGGCACCGACGCGGCGATGAAGAAGATGGTGGTGATCGGGCACAGCCAGGGCGGCCTGCTGACGAAGCTCACCGCGATCGATTCGGGCGCGCGCTTCTGGGACAACGTGTCGCCACACTCGATCACCGAGCTGAAGGTCTCGGAGGAGGACCGCGCGCTGCTGCAGCGCTCGATGTTCTACGAGCCGTTGCCGTTCGTGCGGCGCGTAGTCTTCATCTCGACGCCGCACCGCGGCTCCTACCTCGCCGCATACTCGTTGAGCGGCCTCTTGACGCGCCTGCTGAAGGCGCCGCTGCGACTGACCCAGCTCAGCGTCGCGATCGTGACGCAGAGTCAGGACGAGATGGTGGCGCGCAAGCTCAAGCGCCTGCCGACGAGTCTCGACAACATGACGCCTGGCAATCCCTTCCTTCGCAAGCTCTCCGAGATGACGGTCGACCCGCGCATCACGGCGCATTCGATCGTCTCGGTGAAGGGCGACGGCCCGCCCGAAGAGGGTGGCGATGGCGTCGTGAAATACAGCAGCGCGCACATCGAGGGCGTCGAGTCCGAGAAGATCGTCCGCTCGAGTCACTCGTGTCAGGCGAATCCCGATACGATCAACGAGGTGAAGCGCATCCTGATCGAGAACGCGACGCAGCCGTGAGCCCGGGTTCGGGGTCGCCGTCGTGTCTCCCCCGCACTCTCCGCTTTGGGGGCTATGCTCGTTCCGATGCGCACGCGCGAGCAGAACCTCGATCTGATCCGCTCGTTCTGGGAAACGCTGTACCGCCGCGACTTCGAGGGCGTCGGCGCGTTCTTCGCGGACGACGGCACCTACGTCGACGTGCCGACGCCCGATGCGGGCGCGGTCGGTCCGCGCGGTGTCGCAGCGCGGCTGCGACTCGGGCTCGAGCCGATCGAGAAGCAGGTGCATCATCTGCAGCGCATGGTCTGCGACGGCAACACCGTCGTCACCGAGCATCAAGAGGATTGGCATTTCCCGACCGGCGAAGTGGTGGAGCTGCCGTTCACGTCGATCCACGAGATCCGTGACGACGGGAAGATCGCCGCCTGGCGCGACTACTGGGATTTGCAGACGCTGCTGGGGCGCGCACCGCAATGGTGGATCCAGCATCTCGCGACGGCGAAACCGGAAGAGTGGAAGTAGCCGGAGCGGGCGCAACAGGAGGCCGCGATGGAGATTCCGCGCTTCGATGCTTCTGCGGCGCCCGACCAGGTCGCCGAGGCGCTCGCGGAGGCGGGCTGCGCGATCGTCGAGCGACTCGTTTCGGCGTCGCAGCTCGAAGAAGCGCGCCGCGAGCTGGAGCCGTATCTAGACGCCACGCCGTTCGGTGCCGACGCGTTTGCCGGCCATCGCACGCGACGCACCGGCGGCCTGATCGCGCGCTCGCCGCGCTGTCGCGACTTCGTTGCGCATCCGTTCGTGCAGGGCGTGGTGGGTCGCGTGCTGGCACATGCCACCAATTACCAGCTCCACCTGACCCAGGTGATCGCGATTGCTCCGGGCGAGCCTGCGCAGCTGATCCACCGCGATCAGTGGGCCTTCGATTTCTTCCCGTTCCCGTCTGGCTACGAAGTGCAGTGCAACACGATCTGGGCGATGAACGACTTCTGCGAAGCGAACGGCGCGACGCGCGTGGTCCCCGGTTCCAACAAGCTCGCCGACAAGCTCCAGTTCCAGGCGTCGGATACGGTGCCGGCCGAGATGCCGGCGGGATCGGTCGTCTTCTATACCGGCTCGCTCTATCACGGCGCCGGTGCGAACCGATCGGACCACGTCCGCTATGGGCTCAACCTCACCTACGCAGTCGCATGGCTGCGTCAGGAAGAGAACCAGTATCTCTCCGTGTCACCGGAGATCGCGCGCACGTTGCAGGATCCGCTGCTGCGGCTGATGGGCTACGCGCGCGGCGCCTACGCGCTCGGCTACGTCGATGACGTGCGCGACCCGCTCGATGCGCTGCGCGGCACCTCGACGCCCGGCGGCCGCCTCGGCGACATCGCGGCGGCCAGGACGCAGATCGACTCGCTGCGCGGCGAACCGCGCGAAGCCTGAGTCGAAGTCACGAGCGACGAGGGAACGTCCGGCCGGCCAGCTCGATTGCCCAATCCTCTGCTGCGCGGCGATCTTCGTCCCAGACGCAGAAACCGTCGGCTTCGATTCGGAACCCGCTCGGTGCAGCGCGGTCGGGCTCGTTGTGGCCCGCCTCCTCGAGCTCGCCAGCCACCGTATCGGGCAGCGAACCGGTGACGAGGGACAGCAGCGCGCCGAGTACCGGCCAGATCTTCATGACTCCTCCCGATGCGTCGGTGCGTCCGGACTGCGCGCTTCGACGGGGGAGTCGCGAGAGAACTTCGTTCGTAGATTACGCCCAGGCTACCGCGACATTACGGGGCCCCGCGTAGGGCAGGCGCCCGTGCGAGACGGCGAAATTGTCGATCGCGACGACGTCGCCGCGGCGCCACGGGATCACGACCAGGTTCTTCCAGACCGCATCGCGCAGCGCCTCCATGTCCGCGTCGGGGATCTCGGTGCCGTCGGCGAAGGTGCAGTGCATCGCCCGCTCATCGATCGGCTTGCGGCGCTGGAGGCCTTCGAGTACCCGCGCGAGCTGCCAGAGCAGGAAGTGCTTCATGCTCGGCCGCATGCCATGGATGCGCTTGTACTCTCCCGCCGCTTGCGAGATGTGGAACGTGGTCGCGTGGTTGTGCCACGCCGCTTCGCCGGTCGTCGGATGGCGTCGCAGGATCGGTTGCGTCGAGACCAGGCGCAGCCCGCCGCCGGAAGTCCAGATCGGGTCGAAGCCCTCGGCGCGGCACTTGGCTTCGACCGTTGCGCGATCGCTGGTGAGGAACATTTCGTCCCAGCGCTTCAGCCTCCATAGATCGAAACGACCGCCGCCATCCGGGCCCGAATAGTTGCGCACGATGCGGAGCCCCTTCTCTTCGAAGCGCTTCACCAGCAGCGGATCGAGGTCGCGCAGCACTTTGCGGAAGTCGGCGAGCGGCGTCTCGCCCGAGTTCGCGGCCGGTGCGGTGAGGCAGGTGAAGAAGAGTCGCCGCGGCGGCGCCTTCGTGAAACTCATCTCGCAGTGCTGCGGGATCGGATAGAACGGCGGCAGCTCGCTCGCGGTGAAGACGTGCGACGTGAGCGCATTGCGCGGCGAAGTGCCGAGATACTCGTTTTGCAGGCCGTCGTCGATCGACCGCGCAACGCGCTCGAAGGCCGGCGCGTCGAAGACTTCGAAGCCGCGAAACAGGATCGCGCCGTGCGCGAGCAGACGATCGTGGACCCACTCGCGTCGCGCGGCGATCCACGCACAGAGACCGGCAGCACTGCGGTCGTCGTGCGCTTCGATCACGAGCGGCATGCCATCGGGCGCGCCGTCGTGGCTGCGGATCTCGGGATCGGCCGTGCGGATCGTCGCGTGCATCTCCGGTCCTCCGTGGGGTCCGAGGCGTCGAAGGTGCTAGTCTGGCAGAGAATTCACCGCTTGGGGGATGTTGCACGCCCCCAAACTTCCCGTTTCCTCACGCCATCCAGAGGTGCCCCGTGGCTGCCAAGAAGCCGTCCATGTTGAAGCGCGACCGCGAGCGGGCCCGCGACGAGAAAGCCGCTCGCAAGCGCGAGGACCGCGGCCGGCGCCCGGATCGCGCAAGCGAGGACGCGGGACCGCGCGTCGCGACGCGCGAGGAGCTCGATGGTTACGGCCTGCCCCGCGGCGCATCCGGAGATCCCTTCGAAGATCGGAAGGGGTGATGGCGTGACGGCGCTGCGCATCTTCGCGTGCTTCGATTCCGGACATGACGCCGATCTGCATACCCTTTTCGCGAAGCAGTGCGTTGCGCCGGGTTCCACGCTTTCCGTCGAAGACTGGTCCCGCGAAGAAGTCCCGCACGCAGGCTGGGAGGACAGGCTGCGCGGTCGCATGGACGGTGTCGACGCCGTCGTGGTGATCTGCGGCGAACACACCATCGCGGCTTCGAACGTGAATCGCGAGTTCAGCATCGTGCAGGAACAGGGCAAGCCCTACGTGCTGCTCTGGGGCCGGCGCAGCGCCGCATGCACGAAACCCGTCGCGGCGAAGCCAAACGATCACTTCTACACCTGGATCTGGGACGTCCTCACTTCGCAGATCGACACTGCCGTGCGGATGCGATCCAGCGTCGAACCGGTCGCATCCGAGCCGCGCGGGCTCGGCAGGAGATGACGTGACGCCCGAGCGTCCGCCCCGCCGCCGCGATCCACAGGGCGGTGAATCGCAGCCGAGTTCGGCGCAGGGACACCGCTTCGGACCCGATCTCCAATGCCGTGACTGCGGCATCCGCTACCGCGATCATCAGCGCAGCCCAAAGCCCTGCAAGGCGGTGCGCCATCGTGCGCCTTGCGAACCCGACATCGATGAGGCCGATGTAGAGCCGGTGGGTCCCGCCGTGTCGCGCCCTACTCGCGATCGGTCGCCGGCACCTTCTTGAAGTTCGGCGTTCGCTTCTCGAAGAACGCGCGCAGCGCTTCCTGATTCTCGGGTGAGCCGACGCGCACCGCGAACGCCGCGTCTTCGCGGCTGCGCGCCGCACGAATCCCGTCGGCACGCACGGCCAGCAGCGTCCGCTTGGTCCAGCGCAACGCGCCGAGCGGCTGCTCGGCGATGCGCGCCGCGAGCGCGAGCATCTCGGGCAGGAGTTCCGCGCGCGCGAGCACGCGCGTCGCGATGCCCAGCTCGACCGCGCGCTTTGCGTCGATCCACTCCGCGAGGAACAGCATCTCCGCCGCGCGCTGGTGACCGAGCTGAAGCGGCAGCAGATAGCTGCTCGCGGCCTCCGGTACGACCCCGAGCGGGATGAACGGCGCACGCAGGCGTGCGCCCTCCGCCATCCACACGACGTCGCAGTGCAGCAGCATCGTCAGGCCGATGCCGACGCCGACCCCGTTCACCGCGGCGAGCAGTGGCTTGTCGAATGCGACGAGGCGGTCCATGAAGCCCGGGAAGCCGGGCGGCTCGTTGTCAGGTCCGCCCGGTCGACTTCGCTCGGCTTCGCCTGGCTGCGCGCTCGCCTGCGCCATCTGGCCGAGGTCCTGACCGGCCGAGAACGCGTCGCCTGCGCCGGTGATGACGACGGTGCGCACGGCGTCATCCGCGTGCGCATCGGCCAGCGCGTTGCGCGCTTCGCGCCACATCGTCTCGTCGAAGGCGTTCTTGCGATCGGGCCGGTTCAGCGTGAGCAGCAGCACGCCTGCATCGAGCGATTGAAGGACACGAGGCTGTAGTTGCGACATGGCGCGGCAGCCTAGCAATGGGCGTGCCGTTCGCCCTCGCGCGTGGAGGCCCCGTGGAGTTCCCGCGCCTCATCTCTCCGTCGCGGATCGGACTGACGCCGTCGGGCGGGACGCCAGCGCCAGGGTCCACCTCCTAGCCTCGCAGCAATTGCTCCATCTGCGCCCGATCAAAGCCCTTGATCACGTTGCCGTCGATCACGATCACGGGGACGCCTCCCGAGCCGGTGAGATCGTGCATCTCCTCTGCCCACTCCGCGTTCTTTTCGACGTCGCGGTTCTCGTACTCGATGCCCTTCGTGTCGAGCCAGGCCCGCGTCTTCTTGCACCAGCCGCACCACGAGGTGGTGTAGATGACGACCTCGTGGTTGCCGCTGGCCACTGCGGCGGGGGGCGCCGACTTCGCGACCGCGAGCTGCTTCGCAGCTTGCCGCAACGGCGCGCGCCGATTCGCCTTGCTGCTTCCGCCGACCGGTTGGAGATCGAGTCGCTCGGCCTTTGGACGCTGTGCCGCGGGCACCTCGGAGAGACGCGAGACGAAGCGCACGGTGCCGTTGGCTTCGACGACCTTGTAGAAGCCGGAGGCGCCCGTCGCGGCGTCGCCGTCTCCTTCGACCTCGACGATGGCCGCACCGTCTCCGGGCGCGCGCTGATCGTCGCCGCCACTGGCTTCGTCGGCTCCGAAGATCACGCCAGTCATGCTGGGGCTGGTGATCCGCGCGATCGAGCGCTTGGCCATGTCCTTTGCGCTCCCGCAACCGGGAAACGCAAGGAGCGCGCAGATCAACAGCGGAGACGAGATTCTTCGTTGCACGCTTGGGGGCTCCTCCCCGTGTGCCCTGCGGTCCGACGGAAGGCATCGACCGGACGCCAGATCGAGTTGAGAGCGCCGAGCGGTTTCGTGTCGCTTCAGACCCGCGCACGAGCTGCCGATGCAACGCGTACTGGATGTCTTCCGTCAATCGGGTAGGAGCGAAGTGAACCCCGACGACTCCACGCGCACGCTGCTGCTGCTCCACGACGGCGAGCTCGCCGATGTGAAGTCGCTCGCCGAGACGATCGGTGCGCAAGTCGTCGAGACCGTTGCGCCGGGCGCGCGGTTCGAGTGGGACGTGCTGGTCACGACACCGCGCTACGCCAAGAGCGAACACGTCGCCACCGCCCGCGCAAAGGCGGTGCGCATTGCGGTCCTCGATCGGAACTCGCGCACGCTGCGAACGTTGCTGCGGCGCTCGGGGGTCGACCTGGTCGTGCGGCGGCCAGTCCATCCGGCGGCGCTGCGGCTGGTGCTCGTGCACGCGCTCTATCGCGGTCCCGAGCGGCGCACACGTCGCGTCGCGGTGGGTGCCCCGGTGCGCTTTCGGGCGGGCTTGCTGAAGCGCGACGGCATGCTCGCCGACCTCTCGATGCGCGGCTGTCTGCTGCTGTCACGTCACGGTGTGAAGGTTGGGCAGGGCGTCGTCATCTGGGTGCCCGATCCGGCAACGGACGGCCGCACCTTCGCGTTGCGCGGCTCGATCGTTCGCACGACGACGACGGAGCGGGGCGAACGCGGCTTCGGTGTCGACTTCGGAAAGGTCGCGAAGGCGCTCGTCCCGCAACTCAAGGCGGCCGTCCTCGCGCATCTCGACGGCCCTGCTGCCGGATCGCGGGAACTCGTATCCCCGGCGATTGCGAGGGCGGAAGCCGCGCCGCCGGAAGCGACGACGCAGAGTGCCGGCTCGACGCAGCCCCTCAGCTACAGCGCGGGCCGATCCGTGCGACGGGAAGTCGTGCGCGCCCCCCCGGATTTCCAGGGCGGGATCGTTCCTGACGCTCCCCACGCCGCCGCCGACCCGATCGTTTCTTGTGACACGGAAGAGAAACGAGGCGCTGCGCGCTACGCGTTCGCCGGCCGCCGCGTCGTCGCGCTCGGCGAGCAGGCCGCGCGTGTGCTGATCGGACGCGATCTCTCGGTCGGCGGGATGCGCGTCGAGCGTGCGCCGAATCTCGAGCCCGGTCAGGTCTTGCAGCTCGCGATCCACGTGATGGCAGGCGAGACGCCGCTGGTCGTACGCGCCGAGATCGTGCGTGACGACGGCGAGCGTGGCTTCGCGCTGCGCTTCCGCAATCTCGGCGTTCCGGCCGAGCGCTATCTCGCGAAGATGGTCGGTTCGCTGCCGGTACTCGAAGAGGGTGGGGGAGAGTGCAGCGGGCTGGTCGTCTCCGAGATCATCGATCCCGCGTAGCCCGCTGGGATCGGACCGCGCAGTCCCCGCACGTTGTCGATCCCGTGTTGCCGCGCGCTTGCGCGGGTGCTTCCGCAGCTCACACCACACGCTCGATCCGCCGATGGAACCCGACAGAGGGAGTGGAGTTCATGCCGATCGAGCCCACGGTACTCGTCATCGACGGCAGCGCGGCGCCGCGGGCGGCGTTGACTCATCGCATCCGCAAGATGGGCTACCGGGCGATGCGGGCGAAGACCGCGGAAGAGGCGTTCGCGATCGTCGAGGAGCACCGCCATCAGGTCGCGGCGGCGCTGATTCCGCCGGACCTCGCGGTCGCCGATCTCCGCGCCGCGTTGGAAAGCCTCGCCGCGCGCGCGCCGCAGGGACGCCTCTCGTACGTCGTCGCGGGAACGTGTCCCAACGAAGAATCGCTCGCGGAACTGCGTGAAGCGGGCCTGCGGCTCGCGCTCTGGGAACCGAGCGACGACGCGCGGCTGCGCTTTCAACTGAACCGAGCACTCGCGGGATTCGGCGTGCAGGAACTCTCGCGCAGCGAGACGCGTGCGCCGCTCGACATTCCCGCCCACGTGATCCAGGCGGGACGTCGCAAGCCGGCCCGCGTCTACACGCTGTCGAGCGGTGGCGTCTATCTCGACACGCAGCGCCCGTCGATGCGCAACGCGGCGATCTCGGTGGAACTGGATCTGTGGCCGAGCCCGGTGTGCGCGGCGGGCGTCGTCGTCTACACCAGCGTGCCCGGGAACCTGCGCCGCACGAACCTGCCACACGGCATGGGCGTGCGCTTCCACGAGATCCCGGACATCGAGCTGGGACGCATCCGTCGCGTGGTGGCCGAGGCGTCGCTCCAGCTCACGCTGTAGCGGTCAAGTTCCCGCGCCCGGGAAGACCTGACGCGAGCCGAATACCTCGTGGCTCTCGAAGATGCCGTGCACCACATAGGGGTCGCGCGCGGCGAAGCGCCGCGCGGCAGAAAGACTTTCGGCTTCGAACACGATCACGCTGCCGCAGGGCTGCTCCGCGTCGTCGAGCAGCGGTCCCGCGTAGACGACGCGGCCCGCGTCTGCGAGCGGGCGCAGGTTCGCGAGATGGGCGTCGCGATGCTGCTTGCGCAGCTGCGCGCCGCGCGCGCCGTCGCGGCCGACTAGGACGAAGAGGCCCATGGCTCGATCTCCCCGAAGAACGACTCGACGAGTCCGTTGAAGACCTCCGGCTCCTCGAAGTACGCGGAGTGACCGGCCCCCGCGAGCACCTGCAGCCGGGCGCCCGGGATCGCTTCCGCGACTTCGCGCAAGCCTTCGACCGAGAAGAACGAGTCCTCGGTACCGACCACCACCAGTGTCGGCACGCGAAACCCGCCGAGCTGCGTGGGATCGACGCGGAGAGCGACGAGCTTCGGCAGCACGGTACCCAGCGTCGCCGGCGGATTCAGCGAGGCGATGCGCTCGTAGAGGAAGGCTCGCGCCGGATTGCGTTCGAGGAATGCGCGCGCGAGCGCCATGCCGAGGAAACCGCGCTCGGCTGCGCGCTGCGGCACTTCGGCGGAGTCGCGCTGGATGCGCCTCGTCACGACGCCGCCGGGCGTCCCGGCCAGGACGAGCGCCGCGGTGCGTCCCGGATGAGCGAGCGCAAAGGGCAGCCCCGTCCAGCCGCCCATCGACTGGCACACGAGCGCCGCGCGCGCGACGCCGGCTGCATCGAGGATCGCCGCGAGGTCGTCCGCGAAGTGGCGCGGATCGAGCGCCTCGGGCGGGCACGTCGAGCGACCGAAGCCGCGGTGATCGAACGCGACGACGCGACGGCGCGCCGCGAAGTGCGGGATCTGCTGCCACCACGACAGCGCGCTCCCGCCCGAGCCGTGCACGAAAACCACGGCAGGGCCGGTTCCGTACATCTCATAATAGAGCGTTGCGCCCTCTCTCTCGATCGTCGGCATTGCACCCATGCTAGCTTGCCGGCCCGGAGGAAACGCCATGGCCACGCCCGAACTCTTCACGCTGATCGACGGGGACCGCGTCATTTCGCTGCGCGCGAGCCTCGACGGCGACGCGGTGCGCATCGCGCC
>Ga0315287_10006993_pt1 | contig 11280 bp, 6 predicted proteins | sample YL17G11_0_MG_FD_205037 | JGI IMG/M metagenome (GOLD analysis project Ga0315287, IMG submission 205037) | Sediment microbial communities from Yellowstone Lake, YNP, Wyoming, USA - YL17G11_0 | ecosystem: Environmental > Aquatic > Freshwater > Lake > Sediment | place: USA: Wyoming | collected...
GAGCCCGCGGGGGCGGGCGGCCCGCCGTGGGTCGGCGGCGGCGGCGCGGGCGCCAGGGCGAAGGAGGCGGACGCGGCCCGCCCGAGGAACGCGGCCTCGTCACGCTCAAACAGGAGGCCCGCCAGGGCGCCCGCCAGCAGGGCGCCCAGCAGCGCCCGCTCCGCCTCCGCCGCGCCCAGGACGGCCGCCGCCGCGCCGGCGGGCGTGCCGTCCCCCGTGGGCGTGGAGGGGCCGCCCTCGGGCGAGGGCGGCGGGGTGGACGCGGCCGCTGCCGCAAAGGGAGAGGGCGCCACCGCCGCGGCCGCGCGGGGGGGCGGGGCCGCCGCCGGGGCGGCGGGGGCGGGGAAGGACACGGCCAGCAGGGGCGAGGGCGACCGCCCAAAGATGGAGGCCGCCGCGGCCGCCGCGGACAGTGGGGTCGAGGGCGGCGAGGAGCCGGCGGGCGGCGGCGGCGGCGGGGTGGCGCGCCCCGCCTGCTGCGCCTGCTGCGCCGCCTGGGGCGGGGGGGGGGGCGCTGCCGGGCCCTGCTTGGAGAAGACGCTGCGGTACTCCCGCACCAGGGCGTCCACCAGGGCGGCCGCGGCCGCCGGGTCGCCGCCGGCGGGCGCGGCCGCGGGCGGCGGCGGGGGGGGCGCCGCGGCGTCCGCCGCCTCGCCCCCGTCACCGCTCCCCTCCCCCTCCGCCTCCGCCGCGCCGGGGGGGGCCGGCCGCAGCAGCAGGGGCGCAAACAGGGCGCCCACCGCCGCGGGGGCGCCCCCACCGCCGCCGCCGCCGTGCCGCTGGTTGAGGAGGTAATGGTGCAGGAATTCGAGCAGGGGGAAGAGGACGCGCAGCGCCTCCGGCCCCGCCTGCCGCAGCAGCCCTTGCAACGCCCGCGCGCGGGCCGCCGGCTCGGCCAGGGCGCCCGCAGCCAGCAGGGGCCAGTAGAGGCGGGCGGGGAGGACGGGGTCGGGCAGGCAGGCCAGCCAGAGGCGGAGGGAGCCGGCGATCTGAAAGGGGGCGGGGTGGGGGGGTGGGGTTTTTTTTTTGTGAGGATGGAGGAAGAGAATCGGATTTGGCATTCGAGGCCCCGAGCGCTCGCCCGGCCCGCCGCCGCCGTCAGCGGCGGCCCGCGCATGGGGTGTTTCTTCTTTCTTCCTGTCTTTTCACTCACCGCCACCGCGTCCTGCGTGAACCTCAGCGGCGACTGGCCCTGGTCCCACGCCCGACGAAGGAGCTCGACCTGTTTGTGGAGGGGTGGGCGGGGGCGGGGCGGGGCGGTAAGAGCGTGTGGGTGGCGGGGAGGGGGGGAGCGCGGCCGAAACAAAATTATAGAGGTGTCGAATGCCTTCGCCGCTTGGCCCTCCCGCCGGGCGCCCCGGGCGGCCCGGCCCACCGCCGCCCCCCCTTTCTCTGCCCCTGGCTCCTCTGCCTCTCACCTTGCGCGCATCAGGCGGCGTGTCTAGGAGGCCCGGCACGCGCAGGCCCTTGAGGGAGAGCCAGCGGAGGGAGTCACGGAAGACAGGGGGTGGCGCGCCGCCGCTCGCGGCAAACGCGTCCTGGCAAGAGAGGGGGAAAGGGTGGTGTGTGCGTGTGAGGGGGCGTGGCCCGCCGCTGTGCAAGCAACCTAGGGAGGGGCTGACTGTCTAAGACACCCGGGCAGTGAGGAGGCATGGCAGCGCCGGCAGCGGCCTGTCCGGGCCCCGCGGGCGGGGTGCTGGGAATTGCGGAATTGAGAGGCCGCGAGCAGCCCCTCCTTTTTGCACCGCCCTCCTCCGCGCGGCGGGCGCGTCCCCGCCGGCATGACCCCGCCACCATCTCTGGGCCCACGTACCTGCAAGCTTATTCCAAAGCAGGGCATGCAGGGAGTGTAGATAAAAAGGGAGGGGACTGGAGACGGAGAGAGAGAAAAGGGACGGCCCGAGTTGGTGCGAGTGAGGAAAAAAAAAAAAAAAAAGTGAACTGCTTTTTCGTGCGCTGACAGGTCTCTTTCTGGGAGGTCTTCTCTCCACACTGGAAATGAAACACAAAAGCCAAACATCACACGCACACCGGTAACACACTGGACCCTCCCCTCCCCCCCACGACCAACCAAACTCTCTCCCTCTCCCTCGGAAGGGAGCAGAAAGACGAAGGAACAGAGAGAGAACGCGGGGGAAGAAGAAAAGCCTTCCCACCCAGCTCGTTTCTCTCTCTCTCTCTCCCTCCCTGCGCTCCGCCGCTCCCTCCCCCGTCGACCACAAAAAACAACAGAGAAATCAAGGCGCACGCCCCCCCCCAACCCCGTCGCCTCACACCCTCAGTTCATGCGGCGCACCAGGGCGTTGATCTTGTGCTCGTGCGACCCGTGGAAGCCGCCCTCCACGTAGTGGAGGCGTTTCTTGGAGAGGCCGCCCTTCGGCGCCGACAGCTTGAACGGCCAGAGGAAGTTGGAGGCCTGCTTGAAGGCGGGCCCCGCCGTGTACAGCTCGTGGACAAGGTCCTCCACGCACACCAGGCCGTGCTTGCCCAGGGCGGCCTCTACGATGGCGTTGTCCGTCAGCGGGATGCGGGAGCCGTTGACCTTGCCAAACCCGCGCTTGAGGACGAGCTCGCGCACCGTCTTGAGGTTGGGGGCGCCGAACGCCAGGTAGGGCTCCACCAGCTTCAGCATCTTCATGGTGGCCGCGTTGACCTGCGCGTGTGCGGGGTTGGGGATGGGACGGGGAGGGAGAGGGAGGGGGGAGGCGTGTGAGTGATGGGCTCTCTCTCCCCCTCTCACTGCTCTCTGCTCTCTCTGCGCTCATCTCATTCCCACCCCCTACCTTGATGAACACGGCGTTGTGGATCTGGCGCAGGCGCAGCAGCTGCAGGATCTTGCGCGACTTGGGCGCCATGTCGTTGATGCCCCGGATGCGGATCGCCAGGACGACCTTTGCCTCCGGGTCGGTGTAGAAGCCGCCGGCGGCCTTGGCGGCCCGGCGCAGGCGGATGGTGTCGGCCTCCTGCGGTCGGGGGAGAGAGGGGGGCGGGGGTGGTGGTGGTGGTGGGCGCGGTCGTGAGTGGGCGGGGCGGGAGGAGAGAGAGCGCCTGGGGGGAGGGCGCCGGCTGCAGGGCGGGCTGCTGGGCGGAAAAAAGAGCGACACACGCCGCCTCTCTCCAGCGCTTTCGCCCCGCCTTCCGGCTCTCATCCTCGGGATGGGCCAGCCGTTCACCGCCCCAGGCGCGGAGGGCCAAGGACAAGGGCAGGGGAGAGAGGGGCTGAAGGCCCTCTCGCTGGGACACGGAAGCAAGCGCGCGGCCGCGCCGGCGGAAATGGGGGGCTCGCTCCTGCGGGCGATCGCGAGGGGGTCTGAGACCAAAACTCTCGCCCCGGCCCCAGGCCCACACACGCGCGAGCCGGCCGCCGCCGCGCCCGATCCCAGCCGAGTGGGCGCTGGCCCATGAATACACCCAGCCTGGAAGGCACGCGCACACACCACACGCCTCGAACGGGAGAGCGAGAGACGGGAAAGCGAGCGCGGGGCCGCCGCCGGCGCAGGCCGAGGCCAAAAAAAAAAAGACGGGGCCGGAACCGATCGGGCCCTGCCCTTTCGCCGCGCGCCGAGGGGATCCAGCGCTCTCTCGAACGCTCTGTTACCCATCCTATCGTCTACTCAGACGGTGCGGCCAGGCTCTGACCACGCCAGCGGGCGGTGCCGCCACACTCAAGGCCGGCCGCGCCTGTGGCCGCGGCGAGGCCGCCGGCCCCCGGCCGCCGGCTCCCCCGTTCTCTAGTCTTCTCGGCGCCCCGCGCGCGCTCTGTGCGCCCGACACTCCCATCCCTTGGCACCCCGCCCAGGGATAGCCAAGGTATCGCCCCCACACGCCCGCATGCCTCTTGATTTACCTGGGCGCGGTACTCCTTGACATACGACTCCGCCCGCTTGAAGGCATCCTTGCGAGCGGCGGACCGCGCGGCGCGGGCCTTGGCCGCCCCCTCCGCCCGGGTGGTCGCCCACGCCTCGTCACGTGTGCGCTTCTTCAGGGCCGTCTCCGGGACGGCGGCGGGGGGCATGGTGTGCTGTGAGTGAGGTGTGTCCGGTGTGTGGGGAAGGAAAAAAGAGTTGTGAGTGCAGGGAGGGCGAGAGCGAGAGCACTCGGCCCTCACTCACCAAACTGCGGCCCTGCCTCTCGCCGCCGCACGCTACTCTCCGCACGCACAAGTCGGTGTCCACGCCCAGCGCAGAGGACATCGCACACGCAGCATATCCAGATCTCCCGTGCGCGCACGCACGCACAAGCTTTGCGCGCTCATTTCCATTTCCGTTGCATCGACGTCGCCCCTCCAGATTTCCTCTCGACATGTTTTGTGCAAGTGCGTATTCAGAGGGGTGCCCTCGGGGCCGGGCACTCACTCATCCGCACGCATGCTGGGCAAGGGTGACTGACTCTGGACGCCCTGGGCGTGGCGCTGCCTGAAAACGAGGCGCCGCCCGGCGCCCAGCACGCATGCATTCTCACACGCCGTCGCGGCCGTCGCTCTTCCCTCTGTCTCACCACGCTCTCTCCTCTCCTCTCTCCCCTCCTCAGTCTCGGGCACTGTCCCGGAGGAGCCCGTCGTCGCCAAGCCGAGTGGTCACCTGTACGAGCGCCGCCTGATCGAGAAACGGATCCAGGCAAGCGCGGGAGGGGGCGAGAGAGGGGGAGAGAGAAAAAAAACGCCGGGAGCTCCCCTCTCTCACTCTCAACCCCCTCTCTCTCCCGTCTCCTTTTTTTCTTTTCTTTCTCGCTACTAGGACGCCGGCACTGATCCACTGACCAACGCCCCGCTCACCCTGGACGACCTCCTCCCCCTCGTGACCGCCCCCTCCATCAAGCCCCGCCCCGCACCCGCGGCGTCCGTGCCCGGCCTGCTTGGCCTCCTGCAGGCGGAGTGGGACGCGGTCGCCCTGGAAGCGCACACGCTGCGGACCTCCCTCCACGCCACGCGCGTCGAGCTGGCGCACGCCCTGTACCAGCACGACGCGGCGGTGCGGGTTATTGCCCGCCTGACCCGGGAGCGGGATGCGGCGCGGGCAGCGGCGGCGGCGGGCGGCAGCGCGGCCGCCGCGGCGGCGGGGGCCGGGGCGGCCGACGCGGCGCCCGCCCCGAAGCGGGCCAAGGCCGGCGGCGGCGCGGCCGCCCCCGCCCCGCCCGCCGCGGTCGTCGCCTCCATGACCGCCCTGTCCCAGGACCTGGCCAAGGGGCGCAAGAAGCGGGACGCGCACCCGCCGGGCACGGCGGGCGTGGAGGAGGCGGCACGCTTTGCGCTCCAGGGGGCGCCCCACACCGTGTCCGGGGGTGGCCACGGCGGCGCGATCGCCTGCCTGGCCGCCGCCCCGGCGTCTGCCGGCGCGTCCGCGCTGGCCGTGAGCGAGGATGGCGGCGTGGCCGTCCTCGACACGGCCACCGGCGCCGTGGCCCGCCTGGAGGGCGGCGGCGGCGGCGGCGGGGGCGCCCCCCCGCCCGCGCGAGCGGCGGCCTGGCTGGGCGCGGACGGCGCGTCTGCCCTCACCGCCGGCGCCGACGGCCGCGTCCGCCTGTGGACCCAGTCGTCCAGCGGGGGTGCGTGGACCCTGGCCTCCACCGCCGCGGCGGGGGAGGATGGCGGCGGGGCCGCCCTGGTGGCCGTCACGACCCACCCCTCGCGCGCGCTGGCCGCAGCCGCGGGCTGCGACGGCGCCTGGTCCCTCTTCGACGTCTCCTCCTCTTCCACCCCGTCCCGCCTCCTCCGCATCGCTGACGCGGCCGCCGCGGCCGCCGGCGGATACACCGCCTGCGCGTTCCACCCAGACGGCGTCATCCTGGGCGCGGGCACGGGCGGAGGGGCGGTGCAGGTGTGGGACGCGCGGGCCGCGGGCGCGCCGGTCGCGACGTGCGCCGCCCCGCCGCCCGTGCCTGCTGCCAAGGCGGGCGGCCCCCGCGCCTCCTCCGCTCCCGCCCCGCCCATCGCCTCGCTCTCCTTCTCGGAGAACGGGTACTACCTGGCGACGGGCGCGCTGGGCGGCGGCGGCGCGTCCGGTGGCGTGCGGCTGTGGGACCTGCGCAAGCTGAAGCATTTCGCGTCCCCGCCCGCGCCCCCTGGCAAGGAGGCCGGCGCGGGCGGGGCGGCCTGCGTCGCGTGGGACGCGTCCGGGGCCCTCCTCGCTGCCGCGGGGCCGGGCGGGGCGTCCATCCTGGGCGGCGGGTCCACGAAAGCGGAGTGGGGCGCGGTGGCGGCCTGGGCGGGCGGGAGCGTGGGCGGCGGCGGCACCGCCGTCGCCTGGGGCGCCCCGCCGGCCGCGGGCCGCCTGCTGTACGTGGGCGGGGGCGACGGGCGCGTGCGCGTGTTTGGGGTGGATGAGATGGCAGCTTGAGGGGAGCAGGCGGGGGTTGGGTGTGGGTGTGGCGCGGGCGTGTGCAGGGCGGGGCGGGGGGCGGTGGAGATGTGAGAGATGGAGAGAGGAGGCACAGAGCGAGCGGAGGGGGGTTGGTCCGGATTTGAGAGGGGGGATGGAGACAGAGGGGGGAAGGGTGTGTTGTGTGCGCCCGCGCGCCCGCTGTGCTCTCCTCTCGCCTGTCTCGCCCTTTTGCTGCCCCCTGTTCTAAGACCACACACACACACACACACACACGGCAAAGCCATGCCGTGTGCATTTTTTTTTTCAACCATCCCTGTCCGGGGGCGGACGACCCCTCTCCTTCCTCCTCGCCCGCCCCCCCCCCCCCCCCCCCAGCGCGGACGGGATGTCCGCGTCCAGGCGCGTGCCCGCCCCGCCCCACACCAGCATGTGCGGGAGGTCGGCCAGGCGAGAGCCGGAGACGAAGGCGACCTGAACAAAAGAGGAAAGAGACACAGAAAAAGACAGATGAGGGAAAAATGATGAGGCGAGCGAAACGGACCGACCCCGTTTTTTTTTTCTCTCTCTCTCTCTCTCTCTCTCTCTCTCTCCTCGTCCGTCTTCCTCACCTCCCTGAACCCGGCCACCCGCTTGTACGCCCCCACCAGGCGGGCGTGCGTGCCCTCATCATCCAGGATGGCCAGGGCCTCCGCGGTGCGGCACCGCCCCACCTCGTGCGCGTGCGCGAACGCGGCCTTGGCCAGCAACCCGCCCACCCCCGCCGGCCCCAGCGCGCTCCGCACGCCCGCCGCCTCCTCCTTCGTCAGGTCCCGGTTGCGGACTTCCAGGGTGTCAATGTGGGCGATGCCGCCCGCCCAGGGCGCCAGCCAGGGCGGGGCCAGCGCGCCGGAGAGGGTGGCCAGGGGAGGGCGGGGGGAGGCCCGGGCGGCGGCAGGTGCGGGTTTCGTTAAAGCGCACTCCAGCTTAAAAAAGGGCCCCAAGCCGGACAGGGTCAGGGCCAGGCCGGCGGCCGCCGCATCGGCCTGAACGTCTGCCCAGGTGAGGAGCGGGGGTGGCGGAGGAGGGGTCATGGCGGCGGCGGCGGCGGCGGTGGCGGCAAGGCTCGCCTGCCTGGGAGAGGGGTGAGGAGGAGGTCGGGGCCCGAGGGGCGCCGCCCCGATTTGGGTGGGGCGCATCTTCAAATGCTTGGGGTTGCACTGCCCCCCCCCCCCCCCTGCGCGAGCACAGGCGTGTGTGTGCACTTCAGCTGGAGAGGGGAAAAAAGAGTGCGAGGAGCGGGACCTCCTCCTCCTCCCACAGCCGAGGGGAGAGAGAGACAGAGAAGCAGAGCGACCTCCTTTCACAACCCGCTCTGTATGTGAAAAACAACAAAAAGCACGTCACACATCATCTCTCTCCCTCTCTCTCTCTCTTTGCACGCATACGCGTACACGCGCACCCGTGCGACTCTCTTGCATGCAGAAGACCACGAGAACAAATAGAGACGAAGCCCCCCCCCCCCACACCCACCCACCCTACCAGCCTGGCCCCGCCGCCGCGGCGGCACCGCGTGTGATCGCACACCCAGAGCGGGCCAGTTTTACGCCCCCGCTCTCACCCACACCCTGCCAGGGCGGGCGGGCGGCCAGGGGTGGCCGCGGGCGCGGCAAAGGGGGGGCCGAAAAAGGTGCTGCCGCCTCGCCCGCCCCGCCCAGGCCTTGCGCCCGCCGGTCCGCTTCAGGGGCGCCACCTCCACCACCCGCGCCCGCCGCCCGGCCCCGGCGGTCCAGGGGCACGATCCAGGGCGCCGGGCGGGGGCCGGGCGGGGCGGGGCCCAGTGGCGGGACGGCCCGCTCGGGCACGCACGCCCGGGGCGGTGCTTTCGCCCAGGCCGAGGGGCGGCGGCCGGCCAGGGGGGCCGGGGTGTCGCCCCCGCCGCCGCCCACGGCGAGCACGGGATAGCAGGTCTTGACCAGGCGGCGGGGGTGGGTGGTGGCGGGGGCGGCGGCGGGGGAGGTCGCGGAGGTCGGGCGAGCGTCGGTGAGAAGGTGGGGGGCCGCCACCACACCCGCGGCCGCGGCCGCCGCCGCTGACAGCTCCCGGGGCGGCGTCCCGGGTGGAGGGGCGACGGCCGCGGCCGGTGCCGTGCCGCCCGCCGCTACTGCAAGGCTCGTATCTTCGTCAGGCTGGGGCAGGCAGGTGGGCGGGGCCCGGGCGGCGGTGGCGGTGGCCGTTGGCGGCGGTGGAGGGGCGGCCCCCACGACCCCGACCCCGGCCTCCCATTCCTCAAAAGGCGCCGCGGGCGGCGGTGGTGGTGGCGCCGTCTCCGGCGGCGGCACCACCTCCTCCACTCCCCTCGGCGCAGCCGGGGTCGGCATCAGGTCGTCTGCGTTAGCCTCCTCCGCTAGGTCGAGGGGCGGCACCCCAAAGGCGGCGGCGGCGGTGGCAGCGACGGTCGTCGGGACGGAGCCAGCAGCCGCTCCCTGGCTCTCCTCTTCCGCCGCCAGGGCGGCCCCCACCACCGCCGCCGCGTCCGCCGCCAGGCTGGGAGGTAGGGAGTGGAAAGCCAGGCCGGTGCCGGGCGGCAGGGCGGGCGCGGCGGCAGCGGCGGCGGCGGCGGCGGCGGCGGCGGCGGCGCACCCACCCCCCACCGCGTCTGCGTCCATGGTTGCCCCCGCCGCCAGGGCGGCCGCCTCCTCGGCCAACGCCACCAGCGCCCGCGCCTCCTCGGCCGCCCGGGCGGCCTCCGCGGCCCGGGCTAGAGCGCTTGATGCAGAGGCCGGGCGGGCTGCAGACGCCCGGGCGAGGGCGGCCGACGCGAATTCGGCCGCGGCGGCCGCCCCCGCGCCCAGCCCGCGCGCGCCGCGGGCAGCACCCACCACGTCCCCCCGCCCCGCCGCCGCCCGCACGCCGCCCGCCCGGGCCCGCAGGCCCCGCACCAGTTTCTCCAGGCGGGCCGCGTCCGGGTACGCCCGGGCCCGGGCCCGGGCCAGGGAGGCGGCCAGCTCCGCCGGGCGGCAGAGGGCGAGCGTCAGGATGGCGGGCTGCGTGTTTTCCTCGCCCAAACCCCCACCCCCACCCCCACGGCGGCCGCCGCGCCCGCCTCTCTCCTCGCCGCCGCCCTCCTCCTGCTCACCCCCGACCACCCGGCGGGCCGCGACCTGGAGGGCCAGCGGGCCGACGGGGTGGGCGGCGGCCTCCGCGAAAAAGGGCAGGAGGAAGGCGGCGGCGGGTGGCGGGGCGGGTGGTGGTGGCGGGGGGGAGGCGGCCGGCGAGGAGGAGGAGGCCCCAAAGCAGGCCCCACCCCGCGCCCACCGCCCCAGCCACGCCGTCGCCGCGCGTGCTGTGCGTGCTGTGCGTGCTGTGCGTGCAGGGGAGGCGCCACCCCCGCCCTCGCCGCCCGCCCGCGTCAGCCACGCCATGCCCGTGTAGGGGTCCAGAGTCGCGGTCCACCCGTCCTCCGTCCACCCGTCCCTCTCCGGCAGGGGCAGGAGGGAGGCAGAGGGCACGGCGGTGGTGGCGGTTGCGGTTGCGGTGGCGGTGGCGGTGGCGGTGCATGCCCTGTGACCGCCACCCACCAGGCGGGCCGTGGCCGGGCGGGGCGCCCGCAGCCCCGCCGCCCAGTCAGCCTCCTCGTGCAACAGGGCCGCCAGCTCACTGTTGGGCGGGGCCAAGGCCGCAGGCGGGGCGCCGCCCGCCCCGGGTGCGCCCACGTCCGCGCCCCGGGCGAGGAGGGCGGCCACGGCGGCCGCCCGGCCGGCCGCCGCCGCGAGATGGAGCGGCGCGTCGCCCGCGGCGTCTGGGCGGCCGCCACCCCGCGGGGCGGTGTCCAACAGGGACGGCAGCACGCCCTCTGCCGCGGCCCAGTGCAGGGGCGTGCGGCCGGCCGCGGCGGACGCCGGGAGGGCCGCCAGGGCCGCCAGCGCGCGGCCGGCCGCCCGGCCCAGCCTGCCCCCGCACGCCGCCCCCGCCACCAGGGCGCCCGCCGCCCCGCCGTCCCGCAATTCCCGGCGCCGGTTGATGCCCCAGGACGCAAATGCGGCCAGGACGTCCGCCGCGGCGCCTGCCGCGGCGCCCGCCGCGGCGGCAGACGCGTGCGCGGCGGCATCGTCGGCCTGTGCGCCCCCCGCGGCCCTCACAACCGGCACCGCGGCAGCCAGCACGCCGACCGCCGCGCCCGCCCCGCCCGCCCGCCACAGGGCGGCCGCGTCGGGGCGGGTGCCGGACGCGAGCGCCGCGATGAGGCGGAGGGCGGCGGTGGCGGCGTCCCAGGCGGGCGGCGGCGGCGCGGCGGGGGTGGGCGAGGCCGACGAGGCGGGAGAACACAAAACGGCTGCGGCGGCCGCCACGAGCACCGCCCCGCCCGCCCCGCACCCGCGCAGGGCGCCCCTCAGGGCCGCCCGCCCGGCCGCCTGGCCCGACCGCGCGGCCGCGTGACCGCGTACGCTGTCCAGGGCAGCGATGACGGGCGGGGCCAGGGGACGCGGGGACGGCGGGGCCAGGGCGGCCGCCAGGCCGGCGACCGCGGCCGGCGTGGAAAAGGCGGCCGGCCGCGCCGCCGCGCCGCGTGCCATGTCCGCGACCGCGGCCTCCGCCGCGGCCGCGGTGGGAGGGGGGATGACAGGGTTGCCCCCATCGCCCGCGATGCCGGCCAGGACGGCCGCCCCGCCCGCGGCCGCCAGGGCGGCCGCGCGGGAGGGCGGGGGGGCGGGGTGGGGGGAATGACAGCCCTCACCAGCCCACGCGCCCGCGTCCGCCACCGCCGTCGCCAGGGCGCCGGGCGACGCGCCCTCCCCGCGCCAGGCCGCGATGAGGCTGGCGGTCAGGGCGTCGGCGGCGGAGGCGGTGCGGGCGGCGGCGGACAGGGAGCGAGGGGGCAACAGGGAGGCGGGGGCGGGGACGGGGGAGGGGGAGGGGGGGGGGGGGGGGGGGGGGGGGGGGGGCCCCCGCGGGGGCCCCCGCCCGCCCGCGGCGGGGCGGG
>Ga0315287_10006996_pt1 | contig 11277 bp, 10 predicted proteins | sample YL17G11_0_MG_FD_205037 | JGI IMG/M metagenome (GOLD analysis project Ga0315287, IMG submission 205037) | Sediment microbial communities from Yellowstone Lake, YNP, Wyoming, USA - YL17G11_0 | ecosystem: Environmental > Aquatic > Freshwater > Lake > Sediment | place: USA: Wyoming | collected...
GGATGCCGATGGCTCCCATCGTCCCGAGTACCTGCCGGCGATGCTGGTTGCCCTCCAGGACGCCGACGCCGTCATCGGATCTCGCTGGGTTCCTGGAGGAGGCGTGGCGAACTGGCCACGCCACCGGCAATGGCTTTCCCAAGGCGGAAACCGCTACACCCAGATCATGCTCGGGCTCGGGGTCCGCGACGCCACTGCCGGGTACCGCGCGTATCGCCGCAGTGCCCTCGAGCGGATGGATCTGTCCACGGTTTCCTCGCAGGGCTACTGCTTCCAGGTCGACCTGACCCGACGTGCCGCAGCAGCTGGACTGCGGATCGTCGAGGTACCGATCACATTCGTCGAACGCGAGCAGGGGGACAGCAAGATGAGCGGGGCGATCGTTGCCGAAGCACTCTGGCGCGTCACGCAGTGGGGTGTCGTGAGCCGCGCCGGCCACTTGAGTCAACGAGGTCGCGGTTAATGGTTATCGTCTTCCTGCTGTTCTTCGTCGCAATTCCTGTCCTTGAGCTGTACGTCGGCTCCCTGGTGGTAGATGCGGTTGGATTCGGCCCAGCGACGCTGCTGTTGCTCGCGGGCGTTGTTCTCGGCATCGTCGTGATGCGCTCAGCGTGGCGCCGGCGGCCGCGCAACACCGACAGCGCGATCCTGATGACAGCCGGCGTCCTGTTGCTGCTGCCTGGTTACGTGTCGGACGTAGTGGGGCTGCTCCTGTTGCTCCCACCAGTCCGCGCCCTGCTGCGGGTCTGGATCGGCCAACGAGTCGCACGCCGTCTTGCGTCGTGGAACCTGACCATCTTGCGATGGGACGATGACAGCGGGCGGCTCACCCGTACCGACATCGTGCCGGGTGAGGTCGTCCAGGACGACTCGACCGGGGGACGCGTCGTGCGCGGTGAGATCGTGCAGAATCCGGGCGAAGAACCCGAGGACCGCTCCTAGGCGGAGCGACGAACGGCAGCACCGGAGGCCCGCAACAGCTCGAGGCGCTCTTCGAGCAGCTCTTCGAGCTCAGGGATGGAGCGTCGCTCCAGCAGCATGTCCCAGTGGGTGCGGGAAGGCTTGATCGCTTTCTCTTCCGAGAGAGGCACATCCCGACCGATGGCAACGGCGCCGCACACGCGGCACTCCCAGCGAGCCGGCACATCGGCTTCCACAGAGAACGGCATCGTGAAGGAGTGACCCTCAGGGCAGTCATACGTGACGTCGAGGCGAGCCGCGGGCTCAACACCCTCATCGTTCTCGTAGCTCGTCGCACCCAGACGGGTTCCCCGAAGCGAGCGCTCAGCCATGGTCAGCCTCCAATGTCGATGCCTACGGCAACGTCTTTCTGGTCCGACGGATTCCCGGTGCGATTGGTTCCCGCCCGATCTGTCCTTTTTGTGGCATTACTGGACCTCCAGGGTGACGCTGACATGCCACCTTTCGCAAGCCGCCGAGCGGGGGACAGCGGCGCGGATCCCGTCGGCTCAAAGGCAGGCGAGCCCCAGATCCGGACCGTTCGCACCCCTCGACTGGCAGCTAGGTCGACGCACTGGCGGATTTCATGCACTCTGTCGACGATTCGAGCCTGGAAAACGCAAGGAATCCGCCAATGCGGAAACCGATCGAGCGGCGTTGGTGATTGGCAGCGAGCTGCGTGGGTCTGGCGATTAGATGACCGCCGGACGCTGGTTCCCCACGGCGTCGATCGCCTCGCCGACGCGCACCCGGTGCAGGAGCAGGCCACCGAGAACGAAGAAAGCCACCAGGACAACGATGGCGACCCGGTAGGAGCCGGACACCTCGTAGGTCAGGGCAAAGGTCAGGGTCCCGAGCCAGCTCGTCCCGCGTTCGGAGATCTCGTAGAAGGCGAAATACTCTGCCTCACGGCTCCGGGGAATCAGCTGTGAGTAGAGCGATCGGGAGAGTGCTTGGGAACCGCCCAGCACGAATCCGATCGCTGCAGCGATGCCGTAGACACCGATCTCCTGCCCCTGCGGCAGGTAGAACGCTACGACCAAGATGGCGCCCCACACCACGAGTGAGTTGAGGATCACCCGCTTGGCGCCCCACCTTGCGGCGAGCCGCCCCAGGGCGAGCGCCCCAGCGAAGGCAACGATCTGGACGAGCAGGATCACCGAGATGGAGACGGAGGTGTCGAGGAGCAGCTCCTTCTCGATATAGACAGCCGCAAGTGCAATCACGGTCTGGATACCGTCGTTGTAGAGCAGATACGCAAACAGGAAGAGAACGGTCTGCGGATATCGGCGGATGTCGCGCAGCGTTTCACCAAGCTGGCGGAAGCCACTGGTGAGGAGACCGCCCCTGACCGATGTTCCGGGCTCGGTCTCACCGACCGGCGGGCGATGCAGGTTTCGCAGTCCCACGACCGGGATGATCGTGAAGACGGCCCACCAGATACCGGCTGAGAGCAGGCTAATCCGCACCGCCTCGCGCTCAGTGAGGCCGAAGGCGTCGTGCCCGAGGTAGAGCACGAGGTTCAGCACAAGGAGCACGGCCCCGCCGAGGTAGCCAAGCGCCCAGCCCCGTGACGAGACCCGGTCACGCTCGTCTGCTGTCGCTATCTGCGGGAGGAAGGCGTTGTAGACCACGACGCTCATGCCGAACGCAAGGTTGGCGATCACCAGCAGGAAGCCACCGAGGACGAACCGCCCATCGGTGAGGACAACCATGGTCATCGTCGCGACGGATCCAATCGCTGCGAACGTCGCCAGCAACTGCCGCTGGTGCCCGGAGCGGTCAGCAATCGCCCCTGTCACCGGAAGAACCAGCACCTGGAGAACCACCGACAGCGAAACGAGCAAGGAGAAGTATGTCCCGGGCCGGACGTCCCACAGGAAGAAGCCGACGCGGCCGTCGGCACCTGCGGCGTCCTCGGCGAGGGTTGTCAGGTACGGGCCGAGGAACACGGTGACCACCGTGGTGGAGAACGCCGAGTTCGCCCAGTCGTAGAAGTACCAGGCCCGCTGCTGCCGGCGGCGCTCGCCATTGGGGGGAACAGTAGCTGCCTCGGTCACGAGCGAGGTCGCCAGCCGTTGGCGGTGAAGACCTCCGTCAACACATCGGTGTCGTCACTCATGATGCCGTCGACTCCTCTTGCCAGCAGCCGTTCCATCTCCGCAACATCGTTGACCGTCCACACGTGGACAGGCAGGTCGACACGCTGAGCCGCGGCCAGCAGATCAGCCTGCCGCTGGCGTAGCGCTGGGGTTCGCCGCGCGAGCCACCGGGGGACCTGCAGCACGTCGACACCGGGAAGTTCCAGCAGTCGACCCTTCGCGACCTGTGCTGCCGCCTGCGACAGCTCGCGGGGTCCGGCCGCGGTACAGACGCGCGGTCCTAGCGCGGCGCGCATCCACCTGAGCCGCTCATCGCTGAAAGAGGCGACGCAGACGCGGTCAAGGACGCCGCGTTCAAGCAGCGCAGCAACAAGCGGACGGACAGCACCGTCAACCTTCGGGTCGATGTTGAACGCAACATCGGGGTACTCATCAAGCAGATCGACAAGGCGGGGTAGCGACTCGTCACCGACAGGGATCTCGCAAAGCTCGGCCCATGTCACGTCGGCGATCCGGATTCGCTCACCCGCCACGCGACGTAGCGACTGGTCATGGCAAGCAACCAGTACCCCGTCCTGCGTGACGCGGACGTCTGTCTCGAAGTACCGGAACCCACACTCGTAGGCGCGCCGAAAAGCAGCCTTGGTGTTCTCGACGACATATGCGTCACCGCTCAATGGCGCACCCCGATGCACCATCGGGATCGGCCCGTTGTGGTCAAGGAAGGGGTGCATGCGTCGAGGATGCCAGGCCCAACAGGTCTTCCACCTCCGCCATCACCGCAACCAGGGCCCCGAGTTCTTCCCCACACCTGCGCGGAACGTCAAGTCGGACAAGGTTCTGCATCCCGGTGTCTCCGCTGTGCGCGGCACGAGGAATGCCGTCGATCACGAGTTGGATCCGAGCGGGCGTCGCTCGGAGGATACTCAACGCGCTTGGTCCGCCGTAGGCGTCGGAGACGATCTCCAGCCTCCTGGCCACCTCCAACGGTTCGACAGGGACAGCAAGCGGCACCGAGGTCCATGCCACGAGTGCCAGTTCCGCGAGTGCATGCGTCGGCCCAGCCATGTCCCAGTCAAAGACTCCGGCGAGCTCGTCGCCATCAAAACAGACGTTGTAGGGCCCCAGGTCGTTGTGTCCGAGGAAAGTAGCACCAGGCACCGGAAAGTAGCGCCACGGACCCGCGTGCTCGAAACCGGCGACCACCTCGTGAAACTCTCTGGTCCATCGGCTGAGCGACGCAAGTTGACCGTCGGTCAACGACGCCGTCTTGAAATCGATGACAGTCCCTTCCATGTACTCAAGGGATTCGCGACCCTCGTTGTCAAAACCATTTAGCCGAGGGATGCACGGCAGCCGCGGATGCAGGTAGTCGAGCAACGCGTGAACAGCCGGGGTCCACGGCCCCGTGGGGCGTCGGACCGTATCTCCAATGCGAACAACTCCACCGACGTTTCCGGGTAGCGTCTCCTCGGCCTCGTCCATCGGCGTCAGCGCATGACCGTTTGGCCGGTATACCCCAGCCGGTCCAAGAAGACCGTCTGTGCGAGCACCGCTCGCTCGAGCTCAGCGAGATCGACGCTCTCATCAGCGGAGTGGATGTTGGCCTGCGCGCCGTCCTCAGCACCCCACAGCACGAACTCGGCAGCGGGGTTGATAGTGGACAACGTTGTGAGTAGCGGAATCGAACCGCCGCTGCCGATGACCTCGGTTGGTTTGCCGTAGACATCGGCCATGGCGTCGCGTGCGATTGCAATGGCTGGCCCGTCGGGTGACGTGGTCCATCCTGGCCAGACGGCAGTGGGCTTCACATCGACGGTTACGCCCCAAGGGGCGGCCGCCGTCAAGTGATCCGTCAACAACTGACACTCGCGATCCGCCTCGGCCCCGGGAGGGATCCGCATCGAGACAGTCGCCTTGGCCCGTGGTGCGAGTGCATTCACCGCACCATGTGTTGGTGCCGCGTCGAGGCCGATCACCGAGATCGCAGGGCGGGACCACAGCCGGCTGGAGAGCCGTCCGGTGCCGACGAGGGGCAGACCAGGGAGCATTCCGGACGCTCGCCGGAAGAGCTGCTCATCGGTGTCGCCACCTTTCCAGTCTGAGCCAGCAAGACCCTGCACCGCGACGTCGCCGGCGTCATCGTGCAACGTGCTGAGCAGCCGCATCAGGGCCATCAGCGCATCGGGAGCCCCACCTCCGAAGAGACCGGAGTGAACGGGGCGTTCGAGCGTTCTCACTTCCACTTCGAGGACTACTCCGCCGCGGGTGGTGACCTCGATGACTGGCTCGCCTACCTGCTCGTTGCCGCCATCGGCGATGACGTAAACGTCGGCGAGGAACAAATCTGGGTTCGCGAGGGCGAACGCCTCAAGGTGCGACTCGGTCTCTTCCTCGCCCTCGATCACGACCTTCAGCCCCACTGTTAGATCGACCCCCATCGCTTGCAGCGTCGCCGCGTGCATCGCGATCCCTGATTTGTCGTCTGCAGCACCCCGACCGTAGAGCCGGCCGTCCCGAACCATCGGGTTCCAGGGATCGATCGTCCAGCCTTGTTCCGGTGGCGCTGGCTGCACGTCGTAGTGCGCGTAGAGCAGCACCGTCGGCGCACCCGGGGGAGCGGGGCGGTCGGCGTACACCACCGGGTAGCCGCCGGCTACCTCCAGTAACCGAGCATTGGGCAACCCACTCCGCTGCATGAGGGCGACGGTCTCGCTGGCCATCTCGAGCACCGGCTCTGCCGGAAATCCGGGAAAGGCGCAGGACGGGATCGCCACGAGCCGGGTGAGGTCGTCCACCACACCGGGCATCACGGCCCTGACCCGTGCTCGCAGGCCGTCTAAGGACGTCGATGAGCCAGCTGCTGTCGTCACAGCAGCATCCTCACAGACTTGTCGCCCGTCAGGCGAGCGTCTGGCCTAGGAGAGGCCGACGATGTTCCCGTCAGCGTCGATGTCGATACGCTCGGCAGCTGGATGGCTGGAGAGTCCTGGCATCGTCCGGATCTCCCCGCAGACGGCGTACACATAGCCAGCTCCGGCCGCAAGGCGTAGCTCACGGACCGGCAGCGGCCCCCAGTTCTTAGGTGCACCGAGCAGACTCGCGTCGCTGGTGATCGACAGGTGGGTCTTGGCGATGACGATCGGCAGATGCCCGTACCCGAGGGCCGCGTACTTCTTAGCCTGAGCCGCAGCTGCGGGGGTGAAGTCGACGCCGGTAGCACCGTACATCTCGATCGCGATCGTCTCGATCTTCTTCTCGATGCTGTCCTCGAGCGGGTACAGGAACTTGAAGTCGTTCGGCTCGTTCGCCACTTCCTCGACGACCCGCGCAAGGTCCACCGCACCAGCGCCGCCATCGACGACGTGAGTGGCGACAGCAGAACGCGCCCCAGCTTCGGCAGCAATCTCAGCGATGATCGCGTGCTCACTCGCGTGGTCGGTGGGGAAGGCGTTGATGGCCACGACCGGCGTGATCCCAAACTTCTTGAGGTTCTCGAGGTGCTTACGGAGGTTGGCGCCACCGGTTGCCACCTCGTCAGGGTTTTCAACCAGCAGTTCCGGCGGTAGAGGCTTACCTGGCTTGATCGAATGGCGCCCCGAGTGGGCCTTGAGCGCTCGAACAGTGGCCACGACGACCGCTGCAGAGGGCGTCAGCCCGGACAACCGGCACTTCATGTCGAAGAACTTCTCGGCACCGATGTCTGCGCCGAACCCGGCCTCGGTTATGAGGTAGTCGCCGGTGCGAATGCCGATCATGTCGGCGACGATCGATGACTGTCCTGTCGCGATGTTGCCAAAGGGGCCGGTGTGTACGAGTGCGGGCTGACCCTCGATCGTCTGCAGCACGTTGGGCTTCAGCGCGTCTCGCAAGATGACAGCCATGGAGCCAGCCACCTTGAGGTCTTCGGCAGTCACCGGCTCGCCAGACTTGGTGTAGCCGACCACGATCTTCCCGACGCGCTCACGCAGGTCCTTCTCCGACGTCGCAAGAGCCAGCAGCACCATGAGCTCGCTGGCCGCGGTGATGTCGAAACCGGTCTGACGGGGGACACCATCGAGGCGTGTTCCGAGGCCGACGACAACGTTCCGCAGGGCGCGGTCATTGACGTCCATGACCCGGCGCCACTCGATGGCGTGTGGGTCGAGGCCGAGCTCGTTGCCCTGGTACAGGTGGTTGTCGACGATCGCCGCCAGAAGGTTGTGTGCAGCAGTGATGGCGTGGAAGTCACCGGTGAGGTGCAGGTTGAGCTTCTCCATCGGGATGACCTGGCTGTAGCCACCACCAGCTGCCCCACCCTTGATCCCGAAGGTCGGTCCCATGGAGGGTTGGCGCAAAGCCAGGGTGGCCCGCTTACCGATGTGTCCGAATCCCTGGGCCAATCCGATAGAGGTCGTCGTCTTCCCCTCGCCGAGGGGCGTGGGGGTGATCGCCGTGACGAGGATGTACTTCGCCGGAGGACGGTCGGCGAGCTCCTCAATCGCATCGAGACTGACTTTTCCGATCTCGCGGCCATACGGTTCCCACAGATGCTCGGGGAGGCCCATCGAGGCTGTGATGTCGCCTATGGGGCGAACGGTGGACGCACGGGCGATGTCAAGGTCACTGGGGATGCTCACGGAGATACCTTGACGTAGAGATGCCTGCCGATCCAGGCCATTGGTCCCGCTGGTTCGCAATGTTCCGTAATGCGGAACGCGTGTTCCGCGCAGCGCGCCAGTTGTCGGCTCAACCGCGGGGCCGGTGGTAACTCATCGCCTCCGTTACCCTCGACTGGGCGAGGTGCTGCGCCACCACTCGGGGAGGCTGCCCAGTCTCGGTCGCCAGGTCAAGCATCTGAGCGGTGTTGGTGCGAATCCGTTCCTCGATGACGGCGAAGGCCTGGGAGGACGTTCCGCCTGCATATTCGACCGCAGCGCAGATCACTCCTCCAGCATTAGCCACGAAGTCGGGAAGAACGAGCACCCCCCTCGTGTGCAGTGCTTCCTCGGCCTCTGGGCTCGCTGGAATGTTCGCGCCCTCGAGAAGGATCTTCGCCTGAAGTTCCGATGCGTTACCGGCGTTGAAGACGTCAGGACGTGCTGCTGGAACCCAGATGTCGCACGGGAGCGGGATCAACGACTCAGGTGTCACCTGGGTCGACCCGGGAAACCCTGTCACGGTACCTGCGGCCCGTTTGTGGGCGATCAGATCGGCGACGTTGAAGCCGTCCGCGGAACTGACCGCGCCACGGCTGTCGGAGGCGGCCACCAAAACCGCGCCGCGTTCGCTGAGGAAGCGCGCAGTGTGCTGGCCGACTGACCCGAAGCCCTGAACCACGACCCGCGCCCCCTCGAGCTCGATGAGTCCGCGTTCGGCAGCTACCTCAACCGACACCGCGAGCCCAAAGCCGGTGGCGCCCAGCACGTCCAACGGGATTCCGCCGAGAACCGGGGGGAGTCCGACGGCACGACCGCACGTTTCCCGGAGGTGAGCCATCAAGCCCTCGTCCAGACCCATGTCGGGGCCTGGGATGTATCCGGCGACATCGCGGATTCGGGCTCCGAAGGCGCGCACCAGAGCCACCTTGACCTCGCGGGGCATGAGGGGATCACCCACGATGCCACCCTTGGCGCCACCGTGTGGCAGCCCGGCCATCGCGTTCTTCAGCGTCATCGCCCTGGCCAGACGTGCCACTTCAAGGACTGAAACGTCGGCAGCCATGCGCACGCCCCCGATGGCTGGGCCCGCGGCGAGATTGTCGACAACGACGTACCCGGTCAGGCCAAGCGCCGCGTCGTTGACCACGATGACCTGCTCTGGCCCGAACGCGTCGACCTCCGGAAACTCGATGAACGCCATGATGTCCTCCTCAGCTCAACTCCGGCATATCGCACCCGAGGTGGCCTCACCAGAGTCGTTGGACTGTGGGCAGGCCGGCGCCGGAGGCGCCCAATCGAGTCTGGCCTCCGGCCGTAAACTGCACTCCGGACAATGAGGAGCTGCATACGTGTTCCTGAAGAAGCCGAAGCCACGGGTCATCTACCTGATCGCCACAGCTGGCCATCCGAACTACGGAGATGAGCTGATCACCGCGGGATGGCTGCGCGAGCTCGCGCACACCTTTCCAGATGCAGAGGTGTGGCTGGACTCCCCGCGTCCCGGTCAGGCTGCGGTCCTGTTTGACGGCATCCACCCTGGGCTGCGGTGCGTAGACACCCTCTTTCACGCCTGCTGGAACGCGCCGACCGATGACCCGGAGGCGACCATCGCCTTCGGTGGACAAGTCTTGACCAATCCTCGGCTCATACCCCGTGAGGTCTCGGGGGTACGGATCCTGGAGCGCGTCGACCTGGTGCACATCCTCGGTGGTGGGTACCTCAACGGCATCTGGCCCCATCACCTCGCCCTGGTGGGTGCTGCGCGCGCTATTGGTCATCGATACGGAAGCCGCGTAGCGATGACCGGGGCGGGACTGATTCCACTCGCTGAAGGTAGTGGGGACGCCCTCGGTAGCGCCCTATCCCAGTTCGATGTTGTCGACGTCAGAGACGAGGCCTCGTACACGGCTATCCGGACAAAGGTCCCGCGCGCCACCCTGACGGCCGATGATGCGCTGCTTTCGCTCGGCGACACCCCATCTCGCGCCGCCCATGGTTCGGCCGGCACGATGCTGTGCATCCAGTCAGACCACATCGAGCGTCCATTGACAGAGATCGCTGATTACGTGGTTCGCACGCTTCAGGCGTGGGAGGCGGACACCCAACCAGTCACGCTTGTCGAGTGTCTGCCACCCGACGACAGCGCGGTGATGCCGCTCCTGGCAGCCCATCTCCCGGGGCTTCAGCTCCTTCCGTTCGCGGATCTGTGGCGGTCGGGTCTACCTGCCAACCCCGGCCAGCGATGGATCAGCACCCGATTCCATCCCCACTTGCTTGCTGCTGCGGTTGGTGCCTGGGGAGTAGCGGTCCCGGTGTCGAAGGACTACTACCGGACGAAACACGAATCTCTGGTCAAGCTCGGCAGCGGATGGGCCCTGGCCGACGACCTGGCCGAGCCGGTGCAGCCGCCCACCACAGGCATCAGTCCTTTCGGAGGTCACCTCCCAGCGCTGCGGGCACAGAAACGAAGGGTCGCGCAGCAGGTCACTGCGCTCATCAGAGCCGGTCGGGGCCAACCGTGAACGTAACCTCAGGTCAAGCCACGCTCTCGGTCGAGATAGGCGATGGCGCAAATCGCCGGAATCTCGACCTGCTCTTTCTGCATGCCGGGGTGACTGACAAACGCAGCTGGCGCTCGATCACTGCGTCCTTGTCAGATCAATATCGCTGCATTTCGTTCGACGCCAGGGGATTTGGCGAAACGACGTATCTGCCTCAACCTGGGTGGTCCGCGGTCGACGACGCCCTTCGGGTGCTCGATGCTGCAGGCTCAGAGCGTGCCGTCCTGGTCGCATCATCAGTCGGTGGTCGTACAGCGATCGACTTGGTGCTCGCTCATCCGGGCCGTGTTGCAGCCCTGCTGCTGATCGCGCCGGCTGTCCGAGGTGCGCCTTACCCGGATCCGAGTGGGACCGAAACCGCCCTTGACGAAGGAGCAGAACAGGCGGCCGCGGAAGGTCGTATCGACGACGCCAACCGTCTTGAGGCCCATCTGTGGTTGGACGGACCAACGTCGCCCGAGGGCCGAGTGTCGGGAATACCGCGCGAGCTCTTCCTGCAGATGAATGGGCAGGCACTGCGGTCACCAGATCCCGGTGTCCCGGCCGTTTGCCCTGACGCCTGGCCACGACTGGGGGAGATCGCGGTCCCGACTGAGGTGCTGTGTGGTGATCTCGACGTGACCGACCTGAGAGCGATCAGCCAGCAGCTTGTGGCCATGGTTCCGGACGCTAGGTTCACAGAACTCGGCGGAGTCGCACACCTTCCGCAGTTAGAGGCACCGGGGCGACTGATCGACGCGATTCGCGCCTTCCTGGAAACAATCGTCTGATCGACGCGGGGCGGTAACCGACCTAGCCCCGGGTGATCTGCAACTCATCCATCCGGCCGATGAACTGGTCCCCGCCCGCCGTGCTCTTGGCACCGATGTACATAGCAGTCGAGTTTGAGATGGTGCCCGTCGAGCCGCTCTTGGTCGTCGCCGAACCATTGACTGAGAGACGAACGCTGGAGCCGTAACGCGTGCAGCTGATGGTGTGCCAGTCCCCATCGGAGAGATCGGGACCGCGACTGAC